>OGRD01000984.1_pt1 | contig 12513 bp, 9 predicted proteins | sample 1553441 | NCBI WGS metagenome assembly OGRD01 (sample SAMEA2580106, study PRJEB22360) | human gut metagenome | biome: human gut; feature: human-associated habitat; material: faeces | place: Denmark | collected 2008/2010
TCATTTCCTCCAGACAGTCCGGGCAAAGCAGGCGGTCATGGAACTCGATCAGGTTATCCGCGGTACAGCCGCAGCGTGAGCAGGTACGAATGGGGATGGTCATAGCGAAATTCCTCCAAAATGTAAAGTAAGGCCCCCGGGAATTACCCGGAGGCCTTCATCAATATAATATATATTCGGAGGGGTGGGGAGAATCGGAAGCTTACTCCGCTTCGTGATAATGATTAGTTCACAACGATATTTTGAGACAGCACTGTTTTGACTGGGATTACTCCGCTAACCATTAAGTCTGAATACTATTCGCTTATTTTTTTTAGAACGCCGATCATGAGCTCCATCGTTACTTGAACGCTGTGAAGATCGCAGCGCTCCTTTGGTGTGTGAACATCAAAGAGTGAGGGGCCGATTGCGATCATGTCAATGTGGGGGTTCTTTTCAAAAAAAGCACCGCATTCCAGTGCGCCATGGACCGGTTCTACCACCATGTCATTACCTGTCAATTCTTTGTAAACCTGACAGGTGATCGGAGTTAGCCTGCTTTTGGGATTTACCGCCCAAGCAGGGGAATGCTCACCTTGTTCAAATGCAAACCCGAAAGCCGAGGCGATCGTACGATCGATGGACAGCAACTCCTTGGCCCGGTATGCCGCGCAGCTCCGGGACATGGCGGCCAGACGGATCTCACCATTTGCTACGGTCAGGAGCCCGAGATTTTGGGAGCTTTCAGTAAGGTTTTTGACATAAGGACTCATTGTATGGATACCATCAGGCAGCGTCAGGAGCAGATCCAATAGGGCGTTGGCGTCCGCAGACGGAACAACATGAGAAATCTTCTCCTCAAGAGGTGCCCAGCGGAAAACCATACTTTGCTCAATTTCACCAAATCCGGCGGTGAGCTCAGCGGAATAGCTTTCCAAAAGCCTGTAGACGTGATCGAGCGCTTCGGGGCAAACAAGGATCTTTGCTTCTGCAGAAGCGGGAATTGCGTTTCTAGCCTGGCCTCCGCAAAAGGATGCCAGTTGATACTCGATGCGTGCGTGATTCAGTTCTTGCAGCAGCCGGCTGACACAGATCAGCGCATTCGCACGTCCTTTATGAATGTCAACGCCGGAATGACCGCCCAACAGTCCGGTAATCTCGATTTTCAGTGCGGCCCATTCGCTCTTTGCCGCGCAGTGCTTATACTGGCGGGTAAATGCCATAAAGTCGCCGCCGGCGCTGGAATTGCAAAGAGAGCCAAGCCATTCCCAGTCCAAATTGATGAGATACTCTGCGTCGAGATACTTGGAGTCAATTGCGCCGGAGGACATGCCGTCCTCTTCGTTAACGGTAAATAAGGCCTTCATTGGACCATGCACAATAGATTTGTCCGCAAGCAGAACCAGCGCGATCGCAATGCCGATCCCGTCATCGGCGCCAAGACTGGTACCATCTGCGGAAATAAACTGGCCATCATTTACGACCTTGATCGCGTCCTTCATAGGATCGAAGGCTACGCCCTCTGCGGCCACGCAGACCATGTCCATATGGGCTTGCAGGATCACCCGTGGTGCTTTTTCATATCCAGGAGCAGCGGCTTTCTCAATGATCACATTGCCTATCCCGTCCACCGCATAACATAGATTATGAGTTTCTGCCCATCTGCACAGGTATTCGGCAATTCGTTCTTCGTGGTGGGAAGGTCTAGGAACTGCGGCGATCCGCATAAATTCGTTAAGGATTTTTTTCAGCATCGGCTTAAAATTCATCTCCTATCATGTCTGTATCAAAGTGTGGCATTCGTGTTTTGAAAAGGGGAAGGCACAAATGTGCCCTCCCCTTTTACAAGCAGGTGTCAGATTACTCGTACTTAACGATCTGCTGGTCAGGCTTGCCCAGAATCTTGAAGTAACGGGTCCAGATCTTTTGCAAATAGGCCAGATCGCTTCTCCACCATTTCTCGTCGACCTTCATAACACCCACGGCGACATTCTTGACCAGAATTTCACCGTTCTTTCCGACGATATCGGCATTGGAAAGAGGTGCGCAGGTGTCCGTATTGATATAGCAGGTGATGTCAGGTGCGGTCATGCGCGTCTTAGTGACACCATCGGGAGAAGTTTCTTCGAGGATAAGATTCTCATTCAGGAAGTGGGTCGTCCACTTGGTTCCATCGGCGCCGGTGATCTCGACAAAGCCCTTGTCAAAGCCGGATGCCTGCTCGTTATGTACGTTGGTGACAACGCCGCGGCCGATTTCCTTGCACTCCAGACCTGCGGCTGCAAGCTTATCGAAGATGCCCACAGAAGAAGTCGCGCTGCGCAGGACCTCACCCACACGGCAGCACTTGGTAACGCTGTTAACGGGCAGGTTGTTGACGATATCGTTCTTTCTTACCATCCAACCGGACAGACCACCCATCTGGGAGAAGGCAACGCACAGGTTGCGGCCGATGGTTTCACCCATCACGGCATCTCTGGCATTCTCCAGTTCGATGGACACGCGGTTGCCCTTGTTGTCGGACATGGCCAACGGAGAGGTCTGCAGACCATTGATGTGCAGGAGCAGCGTATCCAGAGCCGGCACAGCGCGACCGGTTCCGTCTGCGTCGATGAACGGAATACCCTTTTCCATAGCAACCAGCAGAGGAACCAGAGTGTTAAAGCCACCGATCTCAACCGCAATGGAATAGTCGATGGACTTGCGCTTCTCGTCCGCCATCTTGCACAGGTGATCGAAAGAGCCGTTGATGTAAGGGGCGATGCGGACTTCCTTGAACTTGGTAGGTGCGCCCATCGCTGCCGTACAGCAGGCATAGCCAGCATCGTCCATCTCTTCAGGAGCCATTACCTGAACCATGACATCAGCATCGTCCGCAATGCCGTGATCCTCTTTGAACTGATCCAGCGCCATTTCACCGCTTTCGCAAGCGCCGCCACCGCCGCCGCCGAAGATCGTTGCACCATAAATCATATTACGAATGCCATTTCCGTCGAGACTATACATATTCGTTCCTCCTATATTTTTTATTTCATTGTTATGAAACAATGCACAAATGATGGGGCTTGTTTACTTCAGGTTTGCTTCGATCTCGTCCAACGTGATCTCACCCTGGCCGCCCATGGCACCCTTGCCGCACAGCGGATAGAGGATCAGATACAAAATGCCGGCAACGATGACCGCGTCCAGCGCCGGACTGAAGAAGCTGAAGAACAGCGCAACGACACAGCCGCATGCCCATGCAATAATGCCGCACCAGTTAAAACCGCGAACGGGATGCCAGTTTTCGGGCTTGCCTTTGCCGATGATCCAGTAGTCAGCGATAACAACGCCCATGATCGGGGGAACCAGAGCGGAAATGATATTGATAAATCCCTGCATGGCGTCTGCCATACCTGCCATGGCCATAATAGTTCCGGCGGCACCGCACAGCATGGTGACCAGGGGACGCCGCTCGTCCTTGAGGTTGAACACCTTCATAGCTGCCATGCCGGAGGTATAGGCGTTGCCGGTATTCGTGGTCCACGTTGCCAGGATCAGAACCAGCATGCTCAGAACGGGAAGGCCCATGCTTGCGAATACGGATGTAATATCATAAGTGCCAGCGGACAAGCTCATGATCGAACCGACCATAAACATGAGAACAGCAGCGGGGATAACGCCCAGCACCGTTGCCATCACAGTCGCACCGCGGCTCTTTGCGTAACGGGTATAGTCGGGGTTCGTGGTCGCACCTACCGCAAACAAGCCGATGACCAGCGAAACAGCCGGGGCCAGTCCCATCGTGTTATTCGGATCAGGCTGGACAGCCATAATGTTGCTCCAACCTGTGGTGGTGATCGCATGGATCATGCCATAAAGGCACATGGCGATCAGGGCCGGAACTGCAATGTAGTTCAGCCACTTCATGAGCTTGAAGCCATAGACGGCGGTGACCAGCATCACGGCACCCCAGATAAGGCAGGACAGCCAGAAGGGGAAGTTGATGTTCCAATAGCCCATCAACGTAACAAACGCTGTTGCGCAGGTAGCGGTCTGAATACCGAACCATCCCATCTGTCCGATGAAAATGGAGACGCTCAGCAGGTAGGAGGAGCCGCGGTCACCAAATGCCTTGGTACCGCACATGCTGGAAGGAAGCCCCAGGTCAGTGCCCTGCATACCGACCATGATCATTAAGACGCTGCAGATCGCAAAGCCCAGGAAACAGGCCAGCAGCACATTGCCAAAGGTCATGGAGGCAGACAGCAGGCCGCCAACCATTAGCATGGGGATGCAGATCATCGTGCCGATCCAGATAAAAGCGATACTATACCAGGACTGGCGTTGTTCTTTGGGTACACGGCTTAATGCTTTTTTCTCGACTGCACTGTTTGTAGTATTGTCCATCAGGTCCTCTCCTTACATAAGTTTTTCAAGAACGTTTGCTGCATTCAGGTGGAAATTTTTTAAAAAATTATGCAATTTTGATAGCAACAACCTTTCCTTGTGCCTTAAATATTAGCATATCAGACAACAGATGTATTTGTACCTGACAGCCAAATTTTCCGGATATTTTTGTATGGGCTTGGTTTGTGATCGTTTCTTTCGCACGATTGGGCGTCTCATCCGGTGCAAAAAAAGCTTCCCGTCGCCAAGGACAACGGAAAGCAGGGGGATATGTCAGTTATTGGACAATAGTCGCTGAAGTGCGACCGCTTCATATAATTCCGCCACCAGCGGCATCTGAGATATTTCGCATGCATAGGATGCCCGTATCTGATTCAGGCGGTAACGGACGGTGTTTTTGTGGACCCCGAGGACTTCGGCGGTCCGTTGAAGATTCTCTCCGGCGTCCAGCAGATAGACGGCCAGGGTCTCCAGAAGAATACTGTAATTTGCTTCCTGTCGAATGGGCTGCAGAGAATACATATGCCTTGCAACTTTGTATCCGTCATCCGCAAGCTTTTTGATCTTTTCCGCAAAGCTCAGGTCATACAGATCGAATGTGCTTCGTGTAGGATAGATCATCCGCACAGTGTCAAAGTATGCCTCATACAGCTCGTACATGTTTTGAATATTCTGGATGGATGTAATACTCATGCACTTGGTCAGCGCAAGATGAAGGCCCTCGTCCAAGAGATCCTTCATCAGTTCCTCTTCCATCGTTTCATCCAGTTCGGAAAAGGCGGCAGCTTGGAAAAGAACAATAATAGAATTTTGATAGAGGTCTACTAAAGCCCATTTCCCGCGGTTCCTGAAAAAGCTTCTGATTTGTGAGACACACTGTTTGAGCTGCCGTTTCTGCTTGAAATCCCCCATGCTTCCGCCGCCCAGGAGCCACATACGCTGGATCTTTGCGACATCGATCCCGTGCTTTGCGGATAGCTCTCGGATCTGCATCTGCTCGTTGGTAATAATGCTTCGGATGATCATCTCCGGGGAAGTTTCTTCAAGAGAATAGCTGGAGATGTTCATAAACAGGGAGATCAGTTCTGCTGCCTGCAATACCTGCTCATGAGAAATAGATTCTTGTTCGTCAATGACAAACAAATGAAGACGGGAACTGGATTCCGGCGTCACAGGAGAGTATGTTACAAAGACATCTTTTTTGTCGATATACATCTTTGCTCTGGACATTTCCGTTGCCTTATCCGGATCCTTGAGGAAATAGCGGATGATTTCCCCATAATTCCAGCCGGCAGACCATGGCCATTGCCCCTCGGACAACAGCTCTCCCTTTTGGCTGAATAAAAAAAACGAGCAGCGGAACCGGTCGCTGATTATTTGCAGTAGGCTCCGGATCGTCCGAAGCCTTTCTGGGAGCCCCGAGATGCTTTCCAGTATCTCAGGAATGAAATTTATGTTTTCCTGCTTGTCACGGTAGATGGCGTACATCACATCATTGATTGCTTCGCCGTAACGGAAATCAAACCGGTTGTAGGGCATGCAGATCAAGGGTAAATTTACTTCATCTGCGGTGCTGATGAGCTTGTCATCCAAGTAGGGTACAAATATGCCGATGTAGTATAATACGACCGCGCAGATACCGATCTCCTTCATTCTGCGTACAATGGCACACTGCTTATCAACATCATCCTTGATCGAGCTGAACGCAGTAATACACATTTCGTGATTGAGAAACAGATCTGAGGAGATCACGTCAACATCCGAATACTCTAATACCGTAATGGAGTTAACGGTCTGGTTGATACCGCCCTTGCCAGCGGCAATCTTAGCGTATCGAAAGGCCGGAAGGCCCATGCAAGTTTTTACAGTTAAACTCATAGCTTCCCTCCAAGGTGTATTTTCTGTGCGCTATCTACACTTGTACAGGAAATATTAAGCCCTGTCAAGTGGTTATCTGCAGATACAGCGGTCTATTTGATTTCATTATATCGCATTTCAAGGTATTTCCAGGTTCTCTATCAGCTTTTTGTAGCGTCAAAGCTCCCCGCACCTTTGAGGTAATTGCCTCAGAATACCGCTGGGAGCTTTACAAGGTGGTGTATGGAGTCCTGCAAATAAAAGTCAAGGCCTAAAATGAAAAAAGTCCCGCAAAGTTTGCGAGACCAAAAATGAGCATGACAAAACAGGCCGGAGAAAAAAAGCGTCGCCAGCCGGAATGAAGTTGGTTGTTTGCTTAACTCTGCGCGGAATTTTGCTGCGCGTCGAATGTCTCAAGGCACTCTTTCACGCGGGCGTAGTAAATGCGCAGAAATTTGTTCTGCGCGGCAGTCATGTAGACGAAGTACGGCTTGCCTTCGCTGCGTTTCTTGTCGAGGAACTGGTATACCGGCTCCTCAGCAGGAGACTTTTTCAGGTAAGTACAGACGATTTGGTACAGCGTTTTCCGTAGATGCGGGGAGCCGCGTTTGGCCGTAGGTGTGCTTTGCGCCGCATGCTTGCCAGACTGGTTTACAGCCGGATCGACACCCGCAAATCCCACAATGGAGCTGCGGCGCGGAAAACGGCGCACATCGCCAATCTCGGCCATAAGCTGTGCGGCAGTGATTTCGCCAACGCCGTACATGGCATGCACGGTATCGTACTCCGGCAGTTGCCGCGCAAGGCGTGCCATCTCGGCGTGCAAAGCGGCCAGCGTCATCTTGCCTGCAAGCAACTGCTGGGCAGCAGTCGTAATCAGCAGCTTTGTGTTGTCGTTCTTCGGCAGCGTGGTGAAATGGCCGCAGCTTCCGGAGCGCTGTGGACGTCAACAGCGACGGCGCTGTGGATGTCTATGACCTCCAGTTGCTGTACGAGACCGTCAGCGGGATCGCGTAAGGACTGATCCCATAATTGGCAATTTGCCCACGCCGCGGCGCGGTGGTTTCATGATCCCGCCGAATGTGCTTTCCATACATTGGAGCGGGATACTGTCTGCTGTGCCGCGGCGTGGGCTTTGCACTAACTGACGACTGTACAGACTGAAATCGCTGATAAAATCAGCAAGCACCCCCCTGAAAGGTACGATCAAAACGGGAGAGGCCACAGCAATTTGCGGCTTCTCTCGTTTCTTATCTGCCGTTATCCGAATCGTCAAAAACCGTTTTGAAATTTCGTGCAGATTGACGTGAATGTTGTTCTTGCCCGGTATCTCTGGTGGTGGTACACTTATATTAATACAATATGCCGTATCTTGTCGATACGGTGTGCTGAAAAGAGAGAAAACACAGGAGGACATGGACATGAAAAAGCGGATCGTAAGCCTACTGATGGCCGTGCTGATGCTGGTAACCATGCTGCCGGTAACTGCCATGGCCGAGGAACTTACCACGACCGATCCCACGGAGGAGCAGGTCGTTTCCGGTGAGACAACGCCAGACCCGGCAGAGGAGCCGGAGACGCCGGAAGAGCCGGAACAACCGGATCAACCCGGCGAGCCGGAGGAACCCACTCAGCCTACGGTTCCACAGGAACCCGAGCAGCCGTCTGAACCGGAGTGGGAGCTTCCGGAGTTCCCGGAGGTGCTGTCGCAGGAGGCGTACATTACCCCGGTGAAGGACGCGAATGCCCCCGATCCCTGCGACAGCTTCGAGTGGAAAGAAATCAGAGACGGGCAAATGCCCTTTATGTACAACGACGGAATGCTTTTCGATGACGCGAGAAGTCTGTCCACCGATATAGCCAAGGCGTCTATTATCCTTGCGGATACGGCATACGATGGGAAGAGCGCGATAAGCACGATGCTGAAAAACATGGGTTATGAGTGCTTGGATAATAGCTTTTCTTATGGCCGTACAGTGGATATATACAGCAATGATGTGGTGGCCTATACGATCGCGTACAAGGATGTGACCTATCAGGGCCAGCAGTATCGTCTGTACTGCGTTCCCGTCAGAGGCACGATGAAAAACAGTGAGTGGTACAGTAACTTCAACATCGGGACGACCGGCGATCACGAGGGATTTCATAAGGCTGCCAGCGAGGTATATGCCCAGCTCGCCACAGAGCTGATGGACGATGGCATTGATGCGGAACATAGCCTTGTTTGGCTGACCGGCCACAGCCGGGGAGCGGCTGTGGCCAACATTGTGGCAGGTATGCTGAATAAAAATACAGTTCAATGCACACCGCGACACATTTTCGCTTACACATTTGCCTGCCCGGCAATCGGTAAAAAAGCAGATACTTCTTATACGAACATCTACAACTTCAACAATCCCGGTGACCTGATAACCGCAATGCCGTTGGAAGAATGGGGCTATAAACGCAACGGACAGACGATAGAGCTTCCGATGGATCACTTGGACAACCTGCGGCAGCGGTTTCAGGCGTATGTGGGAACAGAGTATAAATCTGAACTGACAACGGATAATTACGAAAAGCTGCTTAAGACGTTTTTTCCATCAGAAGCGAGTACACAGCAGCCGTTCCAAAAGCTTCTGCTGCTGATTGGCGGTACTGTTCTTGGCGGAAAAACGGACACCGACATGAAAGATATTATTAGTTATTCCGGCTATTCTGTAGGAAGTGCGGTGCTTAACGAGATAATCGAGAACAGAATGAGCTTGCTGCAGTTTTCAGGTAAACTGACGGAACTGTCTGAGACGAATGATAGTGTGTATTCGTTTGTAAGCGCCTGTCAACAGGAAGTGCAGAATATGACGGAAGAGGAATTCCCTCAATTTTGCTCTGAACACAAAGATGAGATTGATGCATTGGAGAAAGCAGCCTTAATTGAAATTGATACCCTCAAGGATTTCAAAGAAGCTGTTGACAGATTGATTGAGTGTATCGGCAGCTGCAATCAACTGCAGGATGTATTCAAGGCGGCTGAGATGCTATGGGGAAAGATCTCGGATGCGCTTAATGAGGTGATGACTGCCATCACACATGGCCACCAGCAGGAGACCTATATCCTTTGGATTAACTCTATGTACGGCGGCTGTTGTGGCTGGTACGGCAATCAAGAAGTAACGTCTATGACGATGCCTGAGACGCGAACCATATCGAGTGGTGCTTTTTATAATTGCAGCAGTTTGACAAATATAAAAATCCCAGACATAGCAAGGTGGATTGGCGAGTCAGCGTTTTATAATTGCAGTGGTCTGACAAGTGTAACGATCCCCAATGTGGTGAAAACGATTGGAGATGCGGCATTTTACGGTTGCAGTGGTCTGACAGAGGTAACGCTGCCGATCAGTGCCCAATATCGTGTAGAGGGCACATTTAATGGCCGGAGCTTAGCCAGCTTTGCAGACTGTGAAAATATACAGAAGATTATCTACACAGTAGGCGATGGCAGTGTATTTGCAAAAGGAACATTGCCCAGAACGGCAGGAGGCACTTTGACCACAGTGGTGTATGAGGAAGGAATTTCTGAAATTCCGGAGTATGCACTGAACAATTGCAGCAAAGTTACCTCAGTGGCGCTGCCCAGCACAGTGAAGAAAATAGGGGCGCAAGCATTTCGTGATTGCCCCAACTTGGCTGACATTGTCATTCCCAAAGGCGTGGAGAGTATCGGAGCATATGCATTCTATAATTGCTCCAGCTTAAAGGAAATCGATATTTCCAATTTGACGGAGATTTCTGCATATGCTTTTTACAATTGCAGCGGGCTGACAAGTGTTACGATTCCGAATGCAGTAACGAAAATAGACACTAACGCATTTTATGGCTGCAGTGGGCTGAAAGAGGTGACGCTGCCGATCAGCGCGGAGTATCGCGTGGATGGCAAACTGTTCGACTATAAGAGCTTGGATAGCTTCGCGGGCTGTGGAAATGTCCAGAAGATCACCTATACGGTAGGCAATGGCACTGTATTTGCACATGGGCAAAAGTATACATTACCCGGATATGCCCGAAGTGCTTTGACCACAGTGGTGTATGAGGAGGGGATCCCTGAAATTCCGGAGTATGCGCTGAACAATTGCAGCAAAGTCACGTCGGTGACCCTGCCCAGTACGGTGACGAAAATCGGTACTTGCGCCTTCAACGGCTGCAGTGGTTTGGCCGATGTGTATTATCTGGATCGGGAGCCTCAGTGGGAAAACGTGAAAGCCAATACGGCTACAGGTAATACGCCGCTGCTCAATGCGCGGATTCATTTCGTTCAGGATGGCGATATAAACGGCAGCTTCGGTGCGCCTGACGTCAACGATGTACAGTGCCTCTATACGTATCTGGCCAGCGGCGATATTCTTGGCGCCTACAAAAATAATGCCGAGATGTTTACCAGCCTGGCCGACGTGAATATGGACAGCACCGTGGACGTCTACGACCTCCAGCTGCTGTACGAAACCGTCAGCGGGATCGTGTAAGAACCGAATCCCATAATTGGCAATTTGCCCACATTGAAAGCCTTTCTTTGATTTTTCTCTATATGGCAGAAGCGGAGGCGCGTCAAGCGCCCCCGCTTCTGCTGTTTTGCGGATCGGGATCATTCCATCCCGCTTCGCAAAAAATCCTCCAGATACTGCCCGCTTACCCGCCATTCTCTTCCGATTTTCATTGCCGGGATCAACTGTTGGGAGATCATTTTTCGCACTTGTTGCTTCGTGGTCTTGAGCAGGGCTGCGGTCTCGGCTACGGTGAGAAGTTCGGTCATGCCCACGGGTCATCATCCTTTCGCTCGACCAAGTTCTTTTCTGCCTTGTAGAGAAAATTGTGCAGTCGGCGTAGGTCGTGGCAGGTCAATCCCCAGTCGCCGATCTCATTTCGGCTGGGCTTCACGTTGTACTTCTCGCAGCTTTTTCTCAGATTCTCCTTGTCCATTTCCAGCAGACGGCAAACCTCCTTGATGCTGTAGAACTCATTCAGGTCCGAGTATGAAATATACTGAATCATAATCTGATCCTCCTTGGCGTGAGATAAAATGATTTAAAATTTGTACATAGGAATCGAGATTCTTTGGCACAGCTCACGCGTTCTTATATGTATGTTTGTTATTTCAATATAAAATTACATAAAATGACAAGGAAATCTTGGCAGAGAATCAAAACATGCAGGAGGAGAAGAGCCATTTTTGCTCGGAAAACATGCATAAAATTTTCCCTTATTGTTTCCCTTAAGCGGGAAAAATCGGCCCGGAAGCAATAACACAAACAGGTACGAAAAGTAATGATATTTGTGAAGAAACTGAAACAATCAGTAACAATCATGCTGTGGTAACACGTGTCTTGGGCAATTTAAATCTGCATTTCGAAATTAATTTTAAAACCTCGCCTTCAATAATTTGGGAGCGAGGTTTTATTGTGCTACAATTATGTACAGATTATTGGGCTGCAGAAATCAAATACTGAAGGTGGAAGGAGGATAATGTACAATAAGTTGCGCAAATTGAAAAAAGCATAAAAGAAGACATAGCTTGCAGGCTCTGGTAGAATGAAGTTACCACACACCATTCTGAAAGGAGACAGCAAACTATGTCCGAGAAAATTGTACAGCTAAACGAGGAAGTTATCAAGGGCCAAATCAAGGAATTGGTTCGCGGCAGCATAGAAGAGACCCTGAACGAGCTGCTGGAAAAGGAGGCGGAGTCGCTGACGCAGGCCGCCCGCTACGAGCGCAGCGTTCAACAGAGGCACGGCTGATACTGTGTTCCTCCGCAAGCCGCTGGGCTGTCTTTTTGTGCTCAGTTGCTAAGTCCTCATTTTGAGGACTTAGCTCATACTGGTTTCCTCTATAACCATCACTGGCTCCGTTCATGTCTTTTCTCAATATCTCGGAATAGCGGGGCGGAGGCTGTCTTTATGTGATGTTTTGTGGTCTGCTTCTTTATCAGTCATGGGCATTCGTTACCGTGATATAGCACTCGTTGACACGGGTATCCGGATAGTCTGCCGGATCGATGTTGATATAATCCGACATATCCAGGTCCCACGGCACCATCGGCATATCGAACGCGGCCTTGCCGTCCACGAAGTCTTCCTGCGTGAGCGTCATGGTCTTGTACTTCACGTCCTCCATATAGATTGTTTCATCGTAGGATTTCATCAGCGCGTCACCGGCAAGCGTCTGATCCGGATCGTAATAAATGATGGAGACTTCCTTGATCGGGTCGCTGCACTCGAACACCAGTGGTGCGACCGTCTTATAGTGCGTCAGATA
>OGRD01000990.1_pt1 | contig 12392 bp, 12 predicted proteins | sample 1553441 | NCBI WGS metagenome assembly OGRD01 (sample SAMEA2580106, study PRJEB22360) | human gut metagenome | biome: human gut; feature: human-associated habitat; material: faeces | place: Denmark | collected 2008/2010
TGCGTTTTGAGCATTTGCGAGTATTTTGAAGCATTTAAGAGTATTTTGAAGCTCTCTTGATAAACCGTTGAAAACCAGGAAAAACACGCTTGACACCGGTTTTGCCGTGTGATATAAAGAATAAGCGCGTTTTCCAGAGTCATTGTATACGCGCGCGCCAAACTTGTCAAAACTTTTTATCATAAAAGAAAACCATGTGTTTTCAAACGGAGGAACAAACATGACCACTATGGCTAAGAAAGAGACCGTCCAGAGAAAATGGTACGTTCTCGACGCAGCTGGCAAGCCCCTGGGCCGCACCGCTGTGACCGCTGCCAAGCTGCTGCGCGGCAAGCACAAGGTTGACTTCACCCCGAACGTTGACTGCGGCGATTTCGTCATCATCGTGAATGTTGACAAGGCCGTTCTCACCGGCAAGAAGCTCGACAACAAGCACTACTATCATCACACCGGCTGGATCGGCAACCTGAAGGACGTCAAGTACCGCACCCTCATGGCCGAGCGTCCCGAGTTCGCCATGGAACTGGCTGTCAAGGGCATGCTGCCCAAGAACAGCATCGGCCGCGCTGCGCTCACCCGCCTGAAGCTCTACAAGGGCGCCGAGCACAACAACGCTGCACAGAAGCCCGAAGCCTGGACTTTGGACTAATCAGGAGGTAACAGACTATGTACGAGAGCAAGAGACAGTATCAGTACGGCACCGGCCGTCGTAAGTCCTCCGTGGCCCGTGTGCATCTGTTCCCCAACGGCACCGGCTCCATCACCATCAACGGCCGTGATATCGACGATTACTTCGGTCTGGAGACCCTGAAGATGGTGGTTCGCCAGCCCCTGAACACCACCGGCACTCTGGGCAAGGTGGATATCGTGGCTACCGTCGAGGGCGGCGGTGTGTCCGGTCAGGCCGGTGCTCTGCGCCATGGCATCAGCCGTGCACTGCTGCTGGTGAATCCCGAGTACCGTGCCGCCCTGAAGAAGGCCGGTTTCCTGACCCGCGATCCTCGTATGAAGGAGCGTAAGAAGTACGGCCTCAAAGCCGCCCGTCGCGCACCTCAGTTCAGCAAGCGCTGATTTCTGCCGATTTTACAACTTCAAAGCAATCAAAATCCCGGAAAACTCTCGTTTTCCGGGATTTTCCTATATCTGCAGCATTTGTTCTGTTTTCGGAAAATCTGATGGAATTTGACAAGGTTTGACGTGTTTTTTACATGTTAACGATGGGCTAAATGCCGTTTTTGACCCCGAAACTGTTAACGGATGGGTTAATTTTCGGGCTGCTCATGTGGCCACTCGGAGCAGATCGCCTCTGCATAGAAAATGAATACTGCGCCCCGCCTTTTCGGAAATAATGGCTTTGGCACGGTTTGAAACGGTTTGACCAAGCCGAATGAACTTTATCTTTTTTCGCAGTGCAAATGCCGCCGCAGAATTGATAAACGGAACGCAATCTGTTATGCTGTCCGTGTAAGGAGGGATGACACATGAAACGAAAAACCTGTACCTTGTATCTCAGCTGCGAGGAATACGGTGTGATCCTCGACGCACTTATTCGCTTCAAAAACAAGCTCACCCGACAGGGGCGGTACACCGACATCGTAGATGAAGTTATCCTTGCCCTGCTGGATGCCAAGACGAAGCGAGTCTACATCTGAATATCGTGTACATAAGGAAAGCCGTGTAGCTGTCAAAAGCCACACGGCTTTTTCTATACCCGGCATTACATAGCTGTCCGCCATCGCCGCAGACAGCTAAATTTACAGACAGGAGGAATCCCAAAGTGGCGAATTGTAAAGTGATCGCCGTCGCCAATCAAAAGGGTGGCGTCGGCAAAAGCACCAGTGTCTACTGCATCGGTGCAGGGCTTGCCATGGATGGCAAAAGAGTTTTGCTTGTGGATGTTGACCCGCAGGGTGATCTCACCAAGATGCTCGGTCAGCGCAAGCCCCATGAGCTGACTCATACCCTGGCGGAGCAGATGAACGCTGTTGTGCAGCACAGCGCCGAGCCGGAGCACCCGGAAATTTTGCACCACCATGAGGGCTTTGATTTTGTCCCTGCCAACCGCAGCCTATCGGCGGTGGAGGTGGGGCTGGTCAATGTCATGAGCCGTGAAACCGTGCTCAAACGCTATCTGGACGGTATCAAGAAGAATTACGACTATGTGCTGCTGGATTGCCGCCCGTCGCTGGGTATGCTGGTCATCAATGCCCTGTCGGCTGCGGATCATGTACTCATCCCGGTGCAGGCGGACTATCTGGCAGCCGAGGACATGACGGAGCTTGTGGGCACGGTGCATAGCATCCGGCAGCAGATCAACCCCAAGCTGAAAATCGGCGGCGTATTCCTGACGATGGCCAATGACACGAACTTCCGCAAAGACATTGTGGCCGGGGTAAAAGAAAACTTCGGCAAGCACCTGCCCGTACTGGATGCCGTCATTCCCGCTACGGTGCGGCTGGCGGAGATCAGCACAGCAGACAAGAGTATCTTCCGGCATGAACCGCGCGGACGGGCTGCCGCAGCCTACGGTGCGCTGGTAAAGGAGGTGGAACGCATTGGCGAAAAGCAACGCATCCGAGATGCTGACATCACTCGATAGCCTGTTTACCACGCAGGAGCAGCGGGACGAAGCCAAGCGCGACAGCGTGCAGGACATACCGATTTCCCAAATCAGCGATTTTCCTGAGCATCCCTTCAAGGTAAAGCAGGACGAGGCCATGTTGGAAATGGCGGAGAGCGTGCGGCAGTACGGCGTCTTGGTGCCGGGGCTTGTGCGGCAGCTGGAGGACGGCAGCTATCAGATGGTGTCGGGACACCGGCGCAAGCTGGCCAGCGAACTGGCAGGGCGGGACACGATCCCCTGCATCGTGCGCGACCTCACAGACGATGAAGCCGTTATTATCATGGTGGACAGCAATCTCCAGCGCGAGCGCGTATTGCCGTCGGAAAAGGCTTTTGCGTACAAAATGAAGCTGGATGCCATGCGAAGGCAGCAAGGGGAGCGGACAGATTTAACTTCTGCCCCAGTGGGGCAGAAGTTTGATGGAAAGACATCCCGTGAGCTTTTGGCAATAGAGTCACCGGATAGTCACAGCCAAATCCAACGCTATATCCGCCTCACCAACCTCATCCCGGAAATTCTGGACATGGTGGATGACGGTCGGATCGCCTTTCGCCCTGCGGTGGAGCTTTCTTACCTTACCGAACAGGAGCAGAGCGCGCTTTATGACACCATGGGACGCGAGGACTGCACGCCGTCGCTTGCACAGGCCATTAAGATGAAGGCGTTCAGCCGAGACGGAAAGCTGACCGATGCGGTGATCCTGTCCATCATGGAGGAGGAAAAGCCCAACCAGAAGGAACAATTTCGGATACCCAAGGAGCGTATCAGCAAATATTTCAAGCCGGGGACGCCCGCACGGACTATGGAGGATACGATCATCAAGGCACTGGACTATTACAGAAAGCGGCAGCGGGAAATGGAACGCTGAATCTTCCGCCCAGGGGAAAGTCTGCCCATCGGACAAGCTGTGTGCCAGGGCCGGTTTTTCCGCTCCCCCCTCTCCACACCTCACCCCCTTCCTACCGGCTGTACCGGCTGAAAAAGAGATTATCTCACAAGTCCATATCGTACAGAAAGCAGCATCCTTTTCCGGATGGTGCTTTTTATTATTACTCTTAGGAGGTCTAACAAATGAAAAAACTCTATCGCAGAAGCATTTCCGGGCTGTTGGCTCTGCTGATCTGCTTCACCGCCATCCTCGGCAGCGGCATGACGGCCTATGCCGCCGCATTCACCGGAGAAACTGCGGATTCGTACTCGGTGGCATTCCCCAGAGACGGCGACGCCAATCTGGATTACAGCGGCACTTGGGGCCACGACGAGCTGCACTACATGAACGGCTGGACATCCGGCGAGGCAACATGGATGACCACGCTGCACACCATCGGCTCCTTCGACGGCCCGGCCTGCTACTGCATTGAGCCAGGCGTTCCCCGAAACCTGTACCGTTCCTACGAAAGCTATGGGGAGGACTATTGGGACACCTTCCCCGCCGAATATAACCGCACCATTGATGGCCGAACCATGAAAACGCTCCTTGGCCGCATCATGCAGTACGGCTATCAGGGAAATCTCTCCCTCGACTGGCGCTCTCAGAACAAGGCCGACGCCGACAAGCTGGCCCACATGATGGCCACGCAGGTGCTGGTGTGGGAAACGGTGGTCGGGGAGCGGGATGCGGACTTCAATCACGTTGACCCCGGCAGCGCCGATGCCGTGAAGTCCGTCTACCGCACCTCCCATCCGCTCTATAGTCGGTTCTCTGCCTACTACGACAGCATCGAGGCCAGCGTGAAAAAGCACACCGTCGTCCCCAGCTTCATGGACCGCAGTGAGGAAGCTGCACAGACGGTTGAACTGAGTTGGGACGGCGGCCGCTACACAGCTACCCTGACGGACACCAACGGCGTTCTGGGCGAATATGCCTTCTCTTCGGCTCAGTCGGATATGTCCTTTGCAGTCGATGGGAACGACCTGACCATCTCCGCCGAGACGGCTCCCGCAGACGGCGTGACGATCACCGCCGTCAGAAACAATACCCGTCAGGGGGTGGTGGTCTGGAGCGACGGTCACTATGGCCCCGACGGCACCATGCAGGATGTCGTCACCTTCCGGGATACCGTCAGCGACCCCATGTACGCCTACCTGCACCTGAAGGTCGGCTATGGCAGCGTCAAGATCGTCAAAACCAGTGAGGACGGCGAGGTGTCCGGTATCTCCTTCACCGTTTCCGGCAACGGCACGGAGCAGACTGTGACGACCAATGCAGACGGCGAAATGCAGCTCGATGATCTCCGCCCCGGCGTTTACACCGTAACAGAGCAGAGCAATGACCGGTATGAACCCCAAGAGGTGCGCCAAGTGACCGTGATCTCCGGTCAGGTCGCCACCGTGGCCTTCCACAACATGCTGAAACGGGGCAGTCTGGAGGTAGTCAAGACCGCCGAGGACGGCCTGAACGAGGGCGTAAAGTTCCATCTGACCGGCACGTCCCTTGCCGGGCTTCTGGTGGACGAATACGCCGTGACCGGCAGCAACGGAAAAGCGGTGTTCTCCGACGTGCTCATTGGCACGGACTACATCCTCTCCGAGGTGGATACGGGCATCATCTATGTCGTCCCGGAGGACCAGACAACAGCGGTGGAGTGGAACACGGTCACACAGGTGGAGGTCCGCAATGTCCTGAAAAAGTGGAGCGCCACCGTCGCCAAGCGGGATGCCGAAACGGGTCTGCCGCAGGGAGACGCAACACTTGCCGGTGCCGTCTATGGCGTTTACAGGGGTGAGGAACTGGTAGACACCTACACCACCGACGAAAGCGGCCAGTTCACCACCACGGATTATGTCTGCGGCAATGATTGGACCATCCGGGAACTCTCCCCCAGCGAAGGTTATCTGCTGGATGATACCGTGTACCCCGTCGGCGCAGAGCCGCAGCACTATACGGAAGAATATAATCCCATTGCGCTGGATGTGACCGAGCAGGTCATCCGGGGCGGCGTGACCCTCACGAAGGTGGACAAGGACTACCCGGAAAACAAGCTGGAAGGAGCCGTGTTCGAGGTCTACCGTGACAGTAACCGCAATCAGAAGTTGGATGCTGAGGACGAACTGCTGGGCACGATGGAGGAACTGGGCGGCGGCGAGTACGCCCTGACCGGTCTTTGCTACGGCGGCTATTTTGCAAAGGAAGCCCAGGCCCCGGAGGGCTTTTATCTGGATGAAAACGCCTACTATTTTGCCATCACCACGGACGGCGAAACCGTGACCGTGGAAAATGAAGCCGGAAAGGGCTTTGTCAATGCGGCGCAGGTGGGGTCGCTCCGGATCGTCAAGACCTCCTCGGACGGAAAGCTGGAAGGATTTTCCTTCCGTGTTACCGGGGCCAACGGCTATGACCAGGTGTTCCAGACCGATGCGGAGGGCTTCATTCTCGTCGAGGGCCTGCGTATCGGGGACTACACCGTATCCGAGGTGCGGGACGGCAGTTCGGACGGGTATCTCCTTCCGGCTGACAAGACGGCCTCCGTTTTTGAGGGAGCCGTGACGGAGGTGGAGATGCACAACGAAAAGAAGCCCACGCCGAAGGTGCCGCAGACAGGAGATAGCAGCCATGCGGCGCTGTGGCTGGCCCTGCTGGGCCTTTCCGGCATCGGCGCTGTGACTGTGCTGCTGATGCGCAAGCGTAAAAAATAAGCGCCAAGGGGCGGCCAGATCGGCCGCCCTTTTTTCTATGGGAAAGAAAAGTTTTTCGGCGTGAACCAACAATAACAGGATGGTATTTGTGAATAAATGGCTATACTGTTTGTGTGCCATCTACTCAATTGTTTCGTATTCACTTGACAAGTTTCAGTTTTAACGGTACAATTAAGAAAAAGTGAAACAAAAGGCGGAAGCGAAGGAGTCTTTCTGATATGCTATCTTTCCTTAAATTAGTATTCGGCCCCGATATTACAGTGAAGGGATTCGACTACACGGATGACACGCCCTACTATATCAAGGACGGATATACCCCCCAATTGTTAAGTTGGGGAGACCATGCGTGTGTTCTTTTGAAGCCAAATGGCTCTTCTTGGCGATTGCCTACATTAAAAAAGCAGTTGAAGAAGTTTCAGGAACTTTGTTCTCTTCCCTGTGCACTGTGCTTAGACAACCTGTCTGCGTTACAACGACGGAGTATGCTGGAAGAACACATCCCGTTTGTGTCTCTTTCGCAGCAGGTGTACCTTCCGTTTTGGGGGTGCGCTTTTCATGAGCAATTCAAGGCGGACGCTGCCATTATGGCAAAAATGGCACCCGGTACACAGCTTGTATTTCTATATTTATACTATGCAGAGAATACTGGGTCCGTAAATCTGACACAGATTGCAAAGGCACTTTCGCTCTCAAAGGCGACCTGTACAAGGGCAATCAATGACCTCTCTGCTTCGGGTCTGATCTCGCAAACAGCAGAAGGCACGAATAAATGGATCACAACGGCATACACCAAATCAGAACTTTTGGAAAAAGCATACGGGCGACTGAAAACGCCTGTTGATCGAATTCTTTACGTAAAAGGAACCGCCCAAATCGAGCATCCAATTGCAAGTGGAATACGGGCGCTGGCACGGCAATCCATGATTGGGGTAAACGATCAGGATGGTGCTATTGCGATTTCCAAAAAGGAGGCGGCAAAAATCCCAGCAGAAGATATCTGCACAAAACAGTATTTTGAAGACTTTGGCGGTGCTGTTATTGAAGTGTGGTCCTATGACCCGATCATTTTGGAGAGAGACGGCTGTGTAGATGACATTTCATTGCTGCTCAGCATGGACAACGACCCAAACGAACGAGTTCAGACGTGCTTGGATGAAATTCGGCAAAAGCACGGACTACCAATCAAAGAGGAAGAATAAAGGAGAACGAAATGGTAAATGGCATAGATATATTCCGAGAGCACTTCAATCATTTTAAGGAGCAATATACTGTAATTGGAGGCTTTGCCTGTGATCTTCTGATGAACGATGCAGGACTTGATTTCAGGCAAACCGTTGACATCGACATGGTGCTGATCGTCGAGGCTTTAACGACAGACTTTGCAAAAGCCTTTTGGGCTTTTATTGAAGCTGGTGGCTATCAGGCCAGGCAACGCAGTAACGGTCAACCGGAGTTCTATCGTTTTGTGGACCCAACGAACCCTGCTTACCCCAAGATGATTGAATTATTTTCAAGGCCACAAAGCAATGTGGTCTTGCAGCCAGATACACACTTGATGCCGCTGCATATTGATGATGAAGTTTCCAGCTTGTCAGCGATTTTGCTCAATGATGATTATTACCACTTTCTTCTGGATGGACGAACAGTTACAGATGGTATCTCCATATTAGATGCTGAACATATTATTCCGCTGAAAATGAGAGCTTGGCTGGATTTGAAAAGCAAGAAAGCAGAAGGAATCCATGTAAACGCACGTGACATCAAGAAACACCGTCTGGATGTGTTTCGCCTGTTCCAACTTGTACGGGAAAATCAGAGAATACCTGTCCCGCAGTCTATAATGGAGGATATTACTCGGTTTATAGCACAAATGCGGCAGGAGGACATTCGTTTAACGGATATAGGTATTCGCCGCTCGAAAGACTCTATTCTGGATATTTATAGTCAAATGTACATTACAGAATAAAAGCGCCGCCCCCATGCTGAACATTCAGTGTGGGGGCAGTTTCATGGAGTGGAACAAATCGTCGCAGTGTCGGTCTTGTGTTTGCACTCCTGCATTTTCAAAGAACGAATCCCAAGGGGGCGGCCGGATTGGCCGCCCCTCTTTTACATACCGAATTGAAAGGAGACGGAATGGGTATGAGCAATCAAACGGAAGAAAAGGATCTGTTCCATGCGGTATCCCTGTCCGGCGGTAAGGACAGCACCGCTATGCTGTTGCTCATGGTTGAGCGAGGGCTGCCGATCCATGCGGTCCTGACGGCAGATACGGGCATGGAATTTCCGGAAATGTATGAGCATCTGCAAAAGCTGGACGACTATCTGTTTGCAGAGCGAGGGCTGCATCTGACGTGGCTGCGCCACCCAAAGGGCTTTGAGTGGCTGATGTTTGAGGAAAAGAAGCAGCGATCAGCCAGCATTGAAAACCGGCAGTGGCTGGGTGTTTCTCTATACGGAAACGGCTGGCCCGGTCCCCGTGTGCGCTGGTGTACGGGGCAGCTGAAAACGCATCTCATCCATAAGGAAATCAACCGGCTGAAAGGACAATACCGGGCCGTGAGTTATGTGGGTATCGCCGCAGATGAGCCGAAGCGCATCAAAAGCGAGCGCTATCCGCTGGTGGATTGGGGAATCACGGAGAAGGAAGCCCTGCAAATCTGCTATGACCGGGGTTATGACTTCGGTGGGCTGTATCAGATTTACCACCGCTGCTCCTGCTGGTGCTGCCCGTTGCAGGGCATTGGGGAGCTGCGAAAGCTCCGGCAGTATCACCCGGAGTTATGGGAGCGGCTGCGGGAAATGGACAAACGTGCGTTGGCACAGTTCGGTCCCGGCCCGCTGGGGCAATTCAAGAAGGATTGGAGCGTGGAACGATTGGAGCAGCGATTTGCGGCAGAAGCGCAGCAGCTTTCTATTTCATCCTTGCAGAAGGAGCGTGAGCGATGATGTATCGAGAACCGAGTGATTCCCCTTGGGGCCTTGTTGTACGCTGCGACACTTTGTGTCCCGGTGTGTATAGCGTATCCACGGCAGGCCACGGAGGGATCATGGCCCAAATCGACGCAGCTCGGCAGTTGCTGTCCCTGGAAGCACAGCAGGTCGGCTTTCAGGCAGGCGGGTATCTGAATTTTGAGGAGGACTGCGATGCGTCGGTGGCCCTGCGGGAACTGATGGACAGCGGTATCATTGCACCCCGGACGGATAACTACTTCCGCCCCGGCGAATATGAAGCCTGCATTGACCGGAGCCTGCAGCGCTGGAACCCGGCCTATTGGCGTGCACGGCAGAAACGGCTCTCTGTACAGGCGGCAAAAGCGACAAAGGAGCGTGAACGGTAATGGACTATGTAATCAAGATCATGACCCCGGCAGAGCGCAGCTACTGTTATACCGGCAGCCAGCAACTCGACAAGCAGGCCGGCTGCATCGGTCATTTGCGCGGGGACATGGACAGAAGAGGCAACGGCTTTTTCACCTCATGGGAGGATCATTGCGGGGAGCTGAAAACACAGGCGTTCAAGGATGAGTTTGATGATTTTATCAATGCCCTGCGTTTTGACGAGCGCTATGACGGCATTTTCAAAAACCGCAGCAGCCTTTCCCGATACTGCTATGAACACAAAGAAAGTGTGTTTGCCGAGGATTTTATTCCGCAGTACGGATTCCGGGTGGATACGCCGGAGTATGCCTATCTGCTGCGGCTGAATCCCATGCAGGGCGATTATAACCTGTATATCTACTGCTATCGCCGGGAGATGCTGGAGCAGCACATGAAAAAGGCGGCCCGCGGCATTTGCTTTCTTGATACAAGCGGCAAGGAACGGTTCCGCATTCCCGATGGGGACAGTATCCGTGTGACCCGTCCGGATGGCAGCCATAGTGACCACACCTGCCGCTACATTGACGAGAACCGCGCCGAGATCGGCTACGGGGTCGATAACCTGTATCACATGGCGCAGTTTGCCGAATGGATGGCGCGAAACGGCAACACTTATGTGCCGCTGCGCTCCTCCCTGCCAAAGCAGTGCTACTCTCTCCTGCTGGACACCGGAAATGTGGTGATTTTGAAACGGGGCGAAACCGGCTATTACAAGACGGACATTCCCCACACCTCAAAGGAAGAAGCCCGTGCGCTTGTGGAGGAATATAACCGCAAGCTGGGCGTGACCCGCGCCCAGGAGGAGGCCATGAAAGGCGGCTCCATGTTCGGCTTTGACAAGCCCATTGCCGATCCCGCCAACTACGATGCACAGGGACAGCCGTTAAAGCGCCGGGAGAAAGACCGAGGTGACGCACGATGACCGAGCAGAAACATATTATCTGGAGCAGCGATCCGGACTACGAGGATTGGAGGGGCGATCTGGAGGAACAGTACCCCGAGCTTTCTGAGCAGGAACGGATGGAATTGATGGTCGAGCAGAACAACGACTATCTCGATGACGAGCGGTGCAATCTGAACATTCAGCTCTCCCGCCCCATTCTGCTGATCGCAGACATCGGCCGATGGGATGGGCGGTATCCCGGTTATGCCGAGATCAAAAGCGGCAATATCCGCGATTGCCTGTATTCCAAGATGGACTATTCCACATGGTATGTAGACCGGCTGGGCGATCTGCGCTGCGATGCCGTACATCACGACGGCACGAACCATTATCTCTACCGTGCCTACAAGGAGAATGTGAGCGAAGCACAGATCGACCGGCTGAAAGAAAAGCTATACAGCGGCACCGCCACCCGCGCCGATGTGACCCGTGTGACAAAGCGCCTGGGCGATGAGATCGGGCGGGTCTACGGCTGGCGGTTTCCGCCCGTCCGGGAAGCGGCGCGAGAAAGATAGGAGGAAAACGGTATGTCTGTTGATGCAAGAAAAGAACGCTTTGAGCTGGTGGAGGTGTTTGACCGTCCCATGCTCTTTACCTGCCTGCGGGTAGACCGAAACACGGTGCCCAAGGGGCTGTATCTCTATGAGGTACGCAATGACGACGATCAGTGCGGGATCCCCGTGGAGATCGGCCGCTGGATCATGGTTAACCACTGGGGAACGCTGCTGTCTGCGACACCCATCAAGCTGGAGCCGAACCGGTACAATAACAACGCCTACCGCCATATCGACCCGGAAAACGACTGGAACTACACCGGCGATCTGTGTTCGGCCAAGGAATATATGGATAAATACCTGCTGAAAAAGGACAGGGAAAAACCAAAGGAAAGATAGGAGGTGCTGCCCATGGCACGCAGATTTCAGGAGATCACGGAGGTTTACCGGCAGGAGATCGCCGCACTGGCCCGCACAGACCGGTGGGCGGCATTTCTGCGCTCTGCCTGCCGGAATTATAAGCTGCCCTTTGAGGAGCAGGTGCTGGTACACGCACAGCGTCCGGACGCAACGGCTGTGTTGGAGATAGAGCGCTGGAATCGTCAATTCGGCCGATGGGTCAATAAGGGCGCTACCGGCATTGCCGTATTTGATCGGGACTATCCGGGACGCACGCGCCTCAAGTATTATTTTGATATATCCGACACCCACGAAAGCCGTTTGTCCCGCCCCGTGCCGCTCTGGCAGGTGCCTACCGAGCAGGAGCCGGATGTGATCGAAGCATTGGAAAACCGATTCGGTGCGCTGGACGATAAAGGCACATTGGAGGAAGCCATAGTATCCGCCATGGAAAACGCTGCGGCGGACAATATGACGGACTATCTTGATGATCTGCAGAATTGCCGGGACAACAGCCTGCTGGAAGAACTGGACGAGCTGAATTTATCAGTTCTCTATCGCCGTCTGCTGGAGAACAGTACGGCGTATATGTTGATGTGCCGCTGTGGGCTGGAACCGGATGAATATTTTGATCCGGAGGATTTCTCCGAGGTGTTCAATTTCAATACCCCGGAAACGCTGAATGCCCTGGGCGTGGCCACACGGGATATTGCCGAAAGCGGTTTGAGCGCCATCGCATTGACCGTCCGAAGCCGTCAAAAGCAAATTCGCACAATTGCGCAGGCACCGGGAAATGAGTATCCTATAGACAAGCAAACAGAAACACAGACCGAAAGGAGCGAAAACCATGGAACTGACATACACGATGAAGGACGGCTACCGGCTGGCCGAGCCGCTGCCGCCCCCAGGTTGTTCA
>OGRD01000991.1_pt1 | contig 12389 bp, 8 predicted proteins | sample 1553441 | NCBI WGS metagenome assembly OGRD01 (sample SAMEA2580106, study PRJEB22360) | human gut metagenome | biome: human gut; feature: human-associated habitat; material: faeces | place: Denmark | collected 2008/2010
GCAGCGCGAACCGCGCCGAGAACGGGCGGCTGGTCGAAAACCAGACGGCCCTGGCGGCCGACGTCACCCGTTACCGCACACGGCTGGGCGCGGAAGCGGCCTCGGTGCAGGCCCTCCGGCTGCGGTGCGGGGAGTTCGAAACGCTGCGCGCGGCCGACGCCGAGGAGATCCGGCGCCTCGGCATCCGGCTCCGCAGGCTCCAAACCCCCCGCCAAGCCGCCCAGGGCCTTCGTCGCCGTCACCGACGCCGAAATCCGCACCCCGCTGCGCGACACCGTCGTCGTCCGGATACACGACACGCTCCCCGTACGCGACACCGTCCGGATGTTCCGCTGGCGCGACCCGTGGATTTCGGTCGAAGGACGCATCGGCCGCGACTCGGCCGCCTGCCGCATCCGCAGCGTCGACACCCTGCGCCAGGCGGTCCACCGCATCCCGCGCCGTTTCCTCTTCATCCGCTGGGGCACGAAGGCCCTCCGGCAGGAGATCGTCTCGACCAATCCCCACACACGGATCGTCTATGCGGAGTACGTGAAAATCGAACGCTGAAAAATTTTCCGCAAAAATCCGGCTGTCCCGTAGGGGTCGGCCGGATTTTTCGTGTCACAATAGAAACGACAGCAAACCATGAATCCGGACAACCATACCTGGGACCTTCTGGTCGGCGCCCTCAAAGGCACGCTCGGCGAGGCCGAACAGCGCGAATTCGACCGATGGGCCGCCGAAGCGGAAAACCGCCGCTTCTACAACAACCTGACCCGCGTATGGCGCGAAATACAGCAGCGGGCCGCGGCTTACGAGCCGGACCGCGACCGGCTGTGGCGGCAGTTGCAGCAACGGATCGGAACCTACGAAATTCCGCATGCGGACCAGCTTCCGAAACGTCGCCGGAGCCACCTGCTGCAAATGGCCATAGCTGTCGCCGCGGCAGTCGCCGTGACCCTTTTCGCAACCCGCGCCGACCTCTTCCGCTCCGCCGCAGAGACGGCGGAACAGCGGCTCTGCGCCTTCGAAGGCAAGTCGCAGGCGCGGCTCTCCGACGGCTCGACGGTCTGGCTCCACGGCGGATCGACGCCCGTTTCGCCGCCGGGGAACGCCGCGTGAAACTCCGCGGCGAAGGGTTCTTCGAGGTGGCCAAAGACTCCGAACGCCCCTTCACCGTCGAGGTCGAAGGGTTGGAAATCAGCGTCCACGGCACGAAATTCAACGTCCGCACCGCGGCCGACCGCTGCGTGTCGGTCTCGCTGGTCGAAGGCTCGGTGTCGCTCGACACCGGGCGCGGCAGGCGCAGACTGCTGCGTCCCGGGGAGATCGCCTGTTACGACCCCGACACGCGCAAAGTGGTCATCGGACGCGGCAACGTGGCGATGGAGTCCTGCTGGGCCGCGGGAAAACTCGCGTTCGAACGGCAGTCGCTGGGCGAAATCTGTCACTACATGGCGCGCTGGTACGACACCGAAATCCACATCACCCCGGCCCTCGCACACAACTACGCCTACACGTTCACCATTACCGACGAACCGCTCGAAGAGATCCTGCGCATCATGAGCCGCATCAACCCCATCGCCTACACGTTCGCCGAAGACAACACCGTCACGATTTCTGAACTCGAATAAACCCTGCATTACGACCTTTAAAAACCCGATTGCCTATGAAGCGATAAACCGACCCCCTACCCGACCTTACCGCAGCGGCCCATGACCAATGCCGCCGCAAACTTTCCACAAACTTAAAATTTCAACCATGATGCACTTCAGACTATTTGCAATCCTCTTGCTGCTGGTCGCAGGCAGTACGACGGTTGTATCCGGCCAGACGCAGCAGGAACCGGCGCTCGACATGGAGTTCACGGACATCCCGCTTTCGGAGGCCATATCCCGTATCGAGAAGAACACCCGCTACACGTTCTTCTACGACGCCAAGCAGACCGACCTCTCCCAACGCGTGAGCCTCAAGGCGAAGCGAATGCCGATTTCAGCCGCCTTGAAGGAAATGCTCGCCCCGACAGGGCTGAACTTCACCATCACCGAACGCCAGATCGCCCTGATCCCGGCCCGCAAGGCCGCGGCCCGGCAGCGCACGATCGCAGGCGTCGTCAACGACTCGTCCGAAACGCCGCTGGCGGGCGTGGCCGTCACGCTCGTGGGCGACAATACCCGCGGTGCGGTAACGGAAGCCAACGGCAGCTTCTCGCTCACGGTCCCCGACGCCGACATAACGCTCAACTTCACCTATCTGGGCTACGTGAGCAAGAAAGTCGCCGTCCCCGCCACGCAGAACAACGTGAAGGTGTTCCTTACGGAGGACGCCGTGAAGATGGAGGATGTGGTGGTCGTGGGTTACGGAACCCAGAAAAAGGTGAACCTCACGGGCGCCATCGCCACAGTGGACGAAAAACAGCTGCAGAACCGGTCGGCGCCTTCGGTGGCCCACATGCTGCAAGGCTCCGTCCCGGGACTCACGGTCTCGACTTCGTCGGGACGCCCGGGCAATCCGGCCAGCCTCAACATCCGCGGCATCACCTCGATCAACGGCGGTTCGCCGCTGGTGCTGGTCGACGGCGCCGAAGGCGACCTGATGAAGATCAACCCCAACGACGTGGCCTCGATCTCGGTGGTCAAGGACGCTTCGGCGGCGGCCATCTACGGCGCCCGTGCGGCATTCGGCGTGGTGCTCGTGACGACCAAGAGCGGCGACTCCTCGGGCAAGACCCGCATTTCGTACAGCGGCCGCTGGGGCTGGAACGCCCCCCCCACCTCGACCGACTACGAGACCCGCGGCTACTACTCGGTCTACCTCAACGACCTCTTCTGGCGCTCATACGCCGGAAACAATTACACGCGCTACACCGAACAGGACATGATGGAGCTGTGGGCCCGCCGCAACGACCGCACGGAGCATCCCGACCGCCCGTGGGTCAAGATCGACCAGCGCGACGGCCGCGACACCTATGTTTACTACGGCAACACCGACTGGTATCACTACCTGTTCAAGGACGAGCACCCGAACACGAGCCACAGCATCTCGCTCTCGGGAGGCAACGACCGTGTGGACTATCTGCTCTCGGGCAGCTATTACAGCGAGGAGGGACTTTTCCGCCAGCATCCCGACAAGCTCCAGAAGATCACATTCCGGTCGAAAATCACCTTCGACATCAACAAGTGGCTGAAGGTGAGCAACAACACCAGCTACTACAACTACAAGTACTTCTACCCCGGCCCGAGCGATGTCAATACGGCCTTCTCGTGGAGCACCGTACACGGACTGGCTTCGTTCGTTCCCGTCAACCCCGACGGCACGAGCGTCTACAACACGTCGTTCTCGAACTACCAGATCATGGACGGACTGCCCACGATCCTCAACAAAGACGGCCACACCAACGACGACCATACGGACAACATGTCGACCACGACGGAGCTGACCTGGACCCCGGTCAAAGGGCTGGAGATCAAGGGTAACTTCACCTACATGTTCAATACCACGCGCTACACCAACCGTCAGGTCAACACCGAGTACTCGCAGTATCCGGGTGAAATAAACACGCTCACGTCCGGAAAGATGGAGGACAAACTCTATGAAAAGAGCATGACCCACACCTACTATCAGGCCAACCTCTACGGCACGTTCGAACGCACCTTCGCCCGGGACCACAACTTCAAGGCGATGGTCGGCTTCAACTGGGAGACCAAATTCCTCAAGGACGTGGCCGCAACGGGTTACAACCTGCTCTCCGAAACGCTCAACGACCTGAACCTCGTGGGCCAGGGCGCCGACGGCGAAAAACGCATGGAGGTAGGCGGCGGTCAAAACGAATACGCCCTGATGGGCTTCTTCGGCCGTCTGAACTACGACTACAAGGGCAAATACCTCGTCGAGGCGAGCGGCCGCTACGACGGCACATCGCGCTTCAAGCGCGGGCAGCGCTGGGGCTTCTTCCCCTCGTTCTCGCTGGGATGGCGCGTCTCGGAAGAGGCCTTCTTCGACGGCATCCGCGACCAGTTCAACAACCTCAAACTGCGCTTCTCGTACGGCCAACTGGGCAACCAGAACGTCGGTTATTACGACTATATCCGCAAAATCTCGATCGGGAGTCAAAACTACCTGTTCGGCGGCGACAAGCCCACCACGGCGACCATCTCGGCCCCGGTGGCTTCCGACCTCTCGTGGGAGCGAAGCATCCACAAGAACCTCGGCGTGGACATGAGTTTCCTGAACAACCGCCTGGCCTTCTCCGCCGACTTCTACATCCGCGACACGAAGGACATGCTCACCGCGGGCATCGCCCTGCCGGCCACCTACGGCGCCGACTCGCCGAAAATGAACAGCGCCGACCTGCGCACCAAGGGCTACGAGCTCTCGCTCAACTGGCGCGACGAGTTCCAGTTGCTGCGCCGTCCGTTCTCGTACAGCGTGACGCTGACCTTCAACGACTACGTTTCGAACATCACCAAGTTCGACAACCCCGACCGCTCCTTCGCCAAGAAATACTACGAAGGCATGCGCTGGGGCGAAATCTGGGGTTACCGCATCGACGGACTGTTCGCCTCGGACGAGGAAGCCCGCAACTACCCCGTCGACCAGACGACCGTGAACGAGATCATCAACGCCTCGGCAGGAGCCGAAAAGGGACTGCGCGCCGGCGACCTGAAATTCCGCGATCTGGACGACAACAACGTAATCTCCATCGGCAAGAACACCGTCGACGATCCGGGCGACCGCGAAATCATCGGCAACAGCCAGCCGCGCTACCACTACGGCGCCACGCTGGCGCTGCAATGGGCAGGCATCGACTTCTCGATCTTCTTCCAGGGAATCGGCCGCCAGGACTGGTACCCGGCCGCCAACGCACTGGCCTTCTGGGGTCCCTACGCACGTCCCTACGCCACCTACCTCCCCAAGAACTTCCACACGCAGATCTGGTCGGAGGAGAATCCGAACTCCTATTTCCCCCGTCCGCGCGGCTACACGGCCCTGCAGGGAACCAACCGCGAGCTGACGGCCGTCAACGACCGCTACCTGCAAAACATCGGCTACTGCCGTCTGAAAAACCTCACGGTGGGCTACACGCTGCCCAGACAATGGACCCGCAAGGCGCTGATCGAGAGCCTGCGCATCTACTTCACGGGCGAAAACCTCTTTACCTGGTCGGGCATCCGCTCGGATTACATCGACCCTGAAATGGCCGCCACGAACGGCAACCTGCGTCTCTACCCCTGGCAGCGGACCTACATGTTCGGCGTGGACGTCACCTTCTAACCGCTTAAATGAGAAGAGTTATGAAAAAGATTCTATCGATACTGACCGTAGGCTGCGCCCTGACGCTTTCGTCGTGCGAGGACTGGCTCGACAAATATCCGCTGGCGCAGATGTCGCCCGAGACCTTCTTCTCGAACGAAAACGAGTTGCAGGCCTTCAGCAACACCTTCTACACGATCTTCCCCGGCGACGGCCTTTACAACGAAGGCTACGACAACATCGTGAAGAACGAAATCGCCGCCGAAATGCGCGACGGCCGCACGATTCCCGCCTCGGGCGGCGGCTGGACGTGGACCGACCTGCGCAAGTTCAACACCCTGCTCGAATACTCGGGCAACTGCAAGGACACCGACATCCGCAACCGCTACGACGCCGTGGCCCGTTTCTTCCGCGCCTACTTCTATTTCGAGAAGGTGAAGCGCTTCGGCGACGTGCCCTGGTATGCCAAGCCCCTCGGTTCGGCCGACCCCGAGCTGAAGCGTCCCCGCGACTCGCGCGAATTCGTCATGCAGCGCATGATCGAGGACATCGACTTCGCCATCCGCTATCTGCCGGCCGAACGCGATCTCTACCGCGTGACGAAATGGACGGCGCTGGCGCTCAAGTCGCGCTTCTGCCTCTTCGAAGGCACGTTCCGCAAGTACCACAGCATCGACGGCTACGAACACGACTGGAAATGGTATCTCGAACAGGCCGCCGACGCAGCCGAGGAATTCATCACCAACAGCGGCTATTCGCTCTACACCGCGACCGGACCGGCCACCAGCTACCGCGACCTGTTCGCCTCGGAGAACGCGCAGAGCGTCGAGGTCATCCTCGCCCGCGACTATAATTCGGCGCTGGGCGTCTTCCACAACGCCAATTTCTACACCATCAGCGCCTCGTACGGCAAACCGGGCATGACGCGCAAGATCGTCGACAGCTACCTGATGGCCGACGGTTCGCGATTCACGGACAAGGCCGGCTGGGAAACCATGGAGTTCAAGCAGCAGTGTTCGAACCGCGACCCGCGCCTGGCCCAGACCATCCGCACGCCGGGATACACGCGTATCGGAGCCACGACCAAGCTGGCGCCGGACCTGGCGAACTCGATCACCGGCTACCACGTCGTGAAGTTCGTCACCGGAACGGCGCAGGACGCCTACAACAAGTCGTTCAACGACCTGCCGATCTTCCGCTCGGCGGAGGTCTACCTCAATTTCGCCGAGGCCAAGGCCGAGCTGGGAACCCTCACGCAGGAGGACATCAACCTCTCGGTCAAACGGCTGCGCGACCGTGTGGGCATGTCCAACCTGATCCTCGACGACGCCAACAAAAACCCCGACCCCTACCTGTCGGATGCGAAGACCGGCTATCCCAACGTCACGGGTGCGAACAAGGGGGTGATCCTCGAAATCCGCCGCGAACGCACCATCGAGCTGGCGATGGAGGGATTCCGCTACTACGACATCATGCGCTGGAAGGAGGGCAAGACCTTCGAACAACCGCTGCTGGGCCTCTACATCCCCGCCAAGGGCGAGTACGACATCGACGGCAACGGAACGCCCGACGTCTATTTCGCCACCAAGGGCGAGACGCCCTCGACCACGGCCAAACTGACACTGGTGATCGACCAGGACATTCTCTTCTCCGACGGCGACCACGGCTACATCTCGCCGCACAAGAACAACCCCGGCATCTGGGACGAAACCCGCGACTATTTCTATCCGATTCCGACCGACGACCGCTCGCTGACGGGCGGCGCCCTGACCCAGAACCCCGGATGGAACGACGGACTGAATTTTTAACCGCAAAACAAACCGAAAAATGTTGGAACTCATGAAAAAATACCTGATGACCCTGCTGACGCTCGGCCTGGCCTGCAATGCCGCAGCCTGCATGGAGGACGAACCGTTCTACGACACCGAAATTCCGCCCCACGTCTCGATCGACAACTCCAAGGGCGAAGATGTGACACGTCTGGTGACCTACAATGTCGGAATCTTCAACAAATACATCAAGGACGACTACCAGCTCATCGCCGACATGATGAAGGAGATCGACGCCGACGCCATCTGCATGAACGAGCTCGACAACAACACCAACCGCACGCGCCACGTCTACCAGCTCAAGCATTTCGCATCCCTGATGGGCAGCTGGGACTTCGAATACGGTGCGGCCATGCCCTACGACGGAGGCGAATACGGCGAGGGCGTGACGACCCGCAAGAAGGCCGTGAATAAGTTTTCGGTGGCCCTGCCCAAGGGCGTGGGCGCCGAGCCGCGCGTACTGGTCGTCATGGAGATGGAGGATTATGTGATCTGCACCTCGCACCTCGACCATGTCTCTTCCGAGGCGCAGCTGGGACAGGTGGAGCTGATCACCAAAACGATGAAGGAACGTTACGGCGACTCCGGGAAGCCCGTTTTCCTGGGCGGCGACATGAACGCCACACCCTCGTCGGAGACGGGCAAACTGCTCCAGAAAGACTGGGAGATCCTGACCATCACCGGATTCGGGACCTTTCCGTCGGACAATCCCTCGAAATGCATCGACTACATCATGCAGCTCAAGGGCACGCCGAAGTGCGAAGTCGTAGGCTCGCAGATCCTGCGCTGGTTCAAGTCGGGCGACGTGACGAAAGCCTCGGACCACCTGCCGGTGATGCTCGACATCAAACTCCCGGCCAAAAACAAGTAGAACCCAAAACGAACACGACCATGAAACGATATGCTTCCATCCGTCTCGTTGCGGCCGCCGCGCTGTTGATTGCGTCGGGAGGCTGCAAGGACGACAATCCGGGAACGGGGCTGAACGGGCCCGCGGTGCTGGCGATCCAGAACGCCGGGGCCGAGCCGCTCCAAATCTCGCTGCTCGAACCCAAAACCCAGACGATCGACATCCGGGCCGTCGCCCGGTCGGTCAGTGCGGAGAACCTCACCGTGACCTTCAAGGTCGACCGCACGCTGGTCGACGCCTACAACAAGGCCCACGACACGTCGTACGAACTCGTACCGGCCGAGGCCTACGAATTTTCGAAGAAGGAGGTGATCCTGCCCCGCTACAACGAGGTTTCGTCGACGGCGCAGGTGACGCTGAACAGCGAGAAGATGCCCGACGGCGAGCAGTACCTGCTGCCGATCACCATCGAACAGATCAAGGGCGACGACGCTGCGCAGACCTCCGACGAGGGCAACGTCTACTACATCCTCTTCAACAAGCGCGTGCTGCCGCCCGCCCAGCTGCTCGACCGCGAAGGCTGGAAAGTGGTCCACTGCACCTCGGAATACACCCCAGGCGAAGGCAATCCCAAGACCGGGTGGGCCAAGGACGTGCTCGACGGCAACCCAGCGAGCTATTGGACCTACAATTTCAAGGCATCCGTCGGTCCGGTGGTCTACGTTCCGTTCTATTTCGTCTTCGACATGGGCAAGGAGGTGACCGTGCGCGGCGTCCGCATCACGGCCCGCACCAAAGCCGACGGCGCCCTGAACAATCCTCCGGGCGACATCACGATCGAAACGGCCAAGACCATCACGGGCGACGGCATGGAGAACGACGCGGACTGGACATACAGCGAACGGTTCACCGGGACGAAGCCCGACGAGGGAATCATGTCCCACTCGCTCCATAACTCGGTCTATCTGGGTGAAATACAGCGGGCGCGCTACATCCGCTTCACGCTCCACATGTCGTGGAACAGCGGGTCGAGCGTAAAACCGACGCCGATGACCTACAAAGGCGGCACATTCGCCGAATTCGAAGTCTGGGGCAATCTCGAAGAACTGGACCTCGACTGATCCCTTATCACCCGCCTGCGGGAGCGTTCCCGCAGGCGACTTTTTCAACCACCACCCTTCCCCAATCCAATGAGAAAGAGCATTTTATTAATCTTCGCCACACTTCTCGCGGCAGCCGGCTCCGCCCGGAGCATCGACATCATCCCGCGCCCCGCGGAAATCACCGAAGCCAGGGGAGAGTTTCGGATCACGGCCCAGACCGCCATCGCCGCCGAAGGAGAACTCCGGCGTCCCGCCGAAATCTTCGCAACGGACATCGAACCCGTCATCGGGCGCGAAATACCCGTGGCCGCAAAGGGCGAAATCCGTCTCCGGACATCTCCGTCCCTCGCCGCCGAGGAGTACACCCTTGCCGTGACGCCCCGCACCGTCGAAATTCTCGGAGGCTCCCCGCAAGCCGTGTTCTACGCCTTGCAGACACTCCGCCAACTCGTCGCTACCGACGGAACAGTACCCGCGGTCGTCGTCCGCGACAAACCCTGCTTCGCACACCGCGGCGGAATGCTTGACTCCGGGCGTCATTTCTGGACCGTAGACGAGGTGAAACGTTTCATCGACATCCTCGCCATGCACAAGCTGAACGTATTTCACTGGCATCTCTCCGAAGATCAGGGATGGCGCATCGAGATCAAACGCTATCCCCTGCTGACCGAGATCGGGTCCGTACGCAGGGAGACCGTCATCGGCCGATACGACAAGACCGACGAAAGCCGCAACCGATACGATGGAAAACCCTACGGCGGTTTTTACACCCAGGACGACGTACGCGCCATCGTGGCCTACGCCGCGGAGCGCTACATCGAGGTCATTCCCGAGATCGACATGCCCGGGCATATGCTCGGGGCGCTGGCTTCCTATCCCCAGCTGGGATGCCGGGGCCAGGGCTACGAGGTATGGACCCACTGGGGGATTTCCAAGGACGTGCTCTGCGCCGGAAAGGAGGAGACCTTCGAATTCGTAGAAAACGTGCTCGCAGAGGTGCTCGACCTGTTCCCCTCGAAATTCATACACGTCGGGGGCGACGAATGTCCCAAGGAGCGCTGGAAGGAGTGCCCTGCCTGCCAGAGGCGCATCCGGGAAGAGGGACTGGCAAACGAAAACGAACTTCAGAGCTATTTCATGCACCGCGTCGAAAAGTGGCTCCACGAGCACGGACGCGAGTTGATCGGATGGGACGAGATCATGCAGGGCGGAATATCGAAGTCAGCGGTAATCATGGCCTGGACGGATCAGTTCCGGGGAACGGACGCCGCGAGGAAGGGAAACCGAGTCATCATGACCCCCAAGTGGAACTGCTACCTCGACTACTCGCAGACTTCCGATCCCGAAAAGTACGAGCCGATAGGACCTACACGATACCTCTCCATGAGGCAGGTTTACCGGCTCGATCCCTACGACCGCCTGAAACCCGCCGAGTACAGGAATATCCTCGGCATTCAGGGAAACGTATGGACCGAATATATCGCCGATTTCGGCCATGTGCAGCGAATGACGCTCCCCAGGATGGCCGCCATCGCAGAAATCGCCTGGGCATACGACCGGAAGGATTACGACGATTTCGAAAAACGGGCCAAAAGGCTCCTGCCGGAACTTTACGGAAACGCAAAACTAAAATTCTCGGAATTCTTCTTCGAGGACATCGAGTGAACAAAGCCGCGGAAAAGCGGGCCGCCTCCCCACCCTGCGGCCTGCTTTTCCGCAACGGCTTTTCGGGGAATCCCGATTTTTAGTACTTTTACACAGTCTTACGACACGCCATGTCAGATAACGAATACGACGTTCACCTGTGGTTGAGAATCGAACGGGGGGGGGAAAATCGCCGCCTTCCGGGAGTTGTTCGACCGTTACTATGCGCCGTTGTGCCGCTTCGCCGAGTTCTGGCTCCGCGACCGCGCTTCGGCCGAAGAGGTCGTACTCGACGTCTACACCCATGTCTGGCAGCACGCCGCCGAGCTGCGGATCACCGTCTCGGTACGCGCCTATCTGTTCCGCGCCGTGCGCAACCGGGCGCTCAACCGCCTGCGCGACGACCGTTTTTCCTACATTCCGTTCGAAGAGTTAGGCGAGGTTTTCGCCAGCCCCGAGTCGTTGCAGATCGAGACCGACGAGATCACGCAGCTCGTGGCCGAGGCCGTCTCGCAGCTGCCCGGCCGCTGTCGCGACATCTTCCTCAAAAGCCGCAGCGAGCAGCTCTCGAACGCCGAAATAGCCGCCGAAATGCATATTTCCGTCAAGACCGTCGAAGCGCAGATGAGCAAGGCACTGCGTCGCCTGCGCGGCCTGCTCCACAAGGAGTGACCCGCCGCGGCCGCAATGAATAAAAACGGGAAAACGTGCTGTTTTTCCGTTTTTTTTCTACCTTTGTCCGATATGGAACGCACTGCAATCTTCCCCGGGTCGTTCGACCCCTTCACGCGCGGCCATGCGGCTCTGGTCGACGAAGCGCTGAACCTGTTCGACCGCGTGATCATCGGCATCGGCAACAACACCTCCAAGCAGGGGCTGCTGACGGTCGAGAACCGCAAGCGGCTCATCGACGACATCTACCGCGGCGATGAGCGCGTCGAGGCGTGCATCTACACCGGGCTGACGGGCGAATTCGCCGAGGCGGCAGGAGCCTGCGCCATCATCCGCGGCGTGAGGAACACCACCGACTTCGAGTACGAACGCACGATGGAGGCCACCAACCACCGCATCTACCCCGACATCACGACCGTCATGCTGTTCACCCCCTCGCCCGTGGCCGACATCTCGTCGTCGACCGTGCGCGAGGTGCTTTCGTTCGGCCGCACCGTGGAAGAGTTCATGCCCATAGGAATAGATATTAACAAATACCTGTAACATATGATGGAATTTACAGCCGAAATGATCGCCGGTTTTCTGGGCGGCGACATCGTCGGAGACAAAACGGTCAAGGTACACACCGTTTCCTCGATCGAGGAGGGCAAGGCCGGCTCGATGGCCTATCTGGTCAATCCGAAATACGAACCGTTCCTCTATACCACCGAAGCATCGATCGTACTGGTCGACCGCTCCTTCACGCCGCAGCGGGAGGTGAAGCCCACGCTCGTCAAGGTCGACGACGCCGGGGCGGCCGTGCTGCGGTTGCTGGAGATGTACAACGCCGCGCGTCCGCAGAAAAAGGGCGTCTCGGAACGGGCTTCGATCTCACCCGAAGCCTCGTTGGGCGAAGGATGCTACGTGGGTGACTTCGCCGTGATCGAGGCGGGCGCGCGCATCGGCGACGGCTGCCGGATCTACCCGCAGGTCTACGTCGGCGACGGCGTGGAGATCGGCGAGGGGACGACGCTCTACCCCGGCGTGAAGATCTACGAAGGGTGCCGCATCGGCAGC
>OGRD01000998.1_pt1 | contig 12246 bp, 10 predicted proteins | sample 1553441 | NCBI WGS metagenome assembly OGRD01 (sample SAMEA2580106, study PRJEB22360) | human gut metagenome | biome: human gut; feature: human-associated habitat; material: faeces | place: Denmark | collected 2008/2010
CTTTTGGACGGGCGACGCCCGTTTTCTTTCTCGGGAAAGAAAATGGGGGTCGCATTCGTGCAGCGCCTGCGGCGCTGCTTTCCCCGCGGCCCTTGCGCCGCATTGCAAAATGCGTATTGACAAAATATGACGTTATCCATATAATGTCATAAGTTGAAAAAAGGGAGGACGTCTGCTATGCTGCTGAAAAAACGCAACAAATGTCATTTCGTTTTCCTTTTTGTTTTTCATATTTAGAATATGGACCATCTGTCGATTCCTCGACAGGTGGTCTTTTTTTAGGAGGAGAGAGCGATGATCGAAAATTGGAAGGACGTTCAGATCGTGCCGGAGTTCTGCGATCAGGGCGTGGACTGCTACCGTTTGGAGGGAGGGCACTTCCTCAACGAGTATTACATTGTCTCGGAGGCCGAGACGCGAAAGCTGATGAACCATCCGGAGGTGGTGGGCTACGAGGTGTACGCCTCGCTCGTGACGGCGACCTCGCAGATGATGTACTACCTGAAGGAGAAAAAGAAGATCACGTCGGCGAATATCCTCTCGATCCTGCGGGGAGCCTTGAACTACCCGCTGGAGGAGAGCTGCTACAAAGAGCACATCCGCGTCCACGACATCAGCTTTATGTCGAGCGAGCGCGTTTTTGAAAACGGCGAGATGACGGGCCTTGAGATCAAATACTGCAAGCTTGCCACCGTGCCGAACAGCACGCTGCTGATCGGCGACATCATCGCCTCCGGCGAGACGCTTGTGAACTGCCTGCGCTATGTGATCGACTATTACCGCAAGCAGGGGACCAAGCTGCGCAATATCGTCCTCTTCACGATCGGCGGCACGCAGGGCGTTGAGATCCTGGAAAAGCTGACGCAGGAGATCCGTGTGTACTGGCCGGGCTTTGAGGGATTTGTCACGGTGTATTATGAGGGCATTTTCAGCTGCTATGAAGAGGGAAACAAGGGCGTTTCCGGCATCAACCGCGCGCTGATCGACTTCTACTGGAAAGGCGGCATCATTGCCCCTGCCTTCCGTCGCGAGACGCTCTCGATGCAGAATCCCCTTTTTGAAAAGTGCACGATCTACGACGGCGGCGCCCGCCGCTACGAGATCCACGAGCATATTGAAGAGGTGCTCGAATTCTGGAACGGCATCTTAGAGCGCGCCGACAGCATCGACAAGCAAGCGCTGCTCGAGGAAAAGCTCGGGCATCCGCTGCCGATCTCCTACGAGGACTGGCTGAAGGACTGTCACTATGAAAAACTGGACAAAAAGACGACGCGCTGGCTCTATCAGCAGGAGCGCGGCTTTGTGGAGGGCATGCGCGATGTCTCGCTGAAGGAGATCGCGCGCCAGCGGATTGACGAGTTCACCACGACCCTGAGAAAGTATATCCTTTAAAAAACTTATAGATCAGAGAGGACAGAACGCATGAAGAATGAAAAGACGGTAGTGGATATTGACTACGCAGAGGCGATCGTGCCGAAAAGCGCCCGACGCGGCATCGTGACCATGTTTATGATCATGCTGGGCTTCACCTTTTTCTCCGCGAGCATGTGGGTGGGCCAGCAGTTGGCGGACGGCCTGGATTTTCAGGGCTTCGTCGTGTCGATGATCGTCGGCGGCGTGATCCTGAGCCTGTACACGGGACTTTTGGGCTACGTGGGCGCGGAGACGGGCATGAGCCTCGACCTTCTGGCCCGCAAGGCGTTTGGCGTCAAGGGTTCGTATCTGCCCTCGGCCATGATCTCGTTCACGCAGATCGGCTGGTTCGGCGTGGGCATCGCCATGTTTGCCATCCCGGTCGCGAATGAGCTGCTGGGCGGCAGCAAGACGGCGGAGTGGGCGCTGGTGATCGTTGCCGGTATCTGCATGACGGCCTCGGCCTACTTTGGCATCAAGTCGCTCACGATCGTCAGCTATATCGCCGTCCCGATGGTTGCGGTGCTGGGAACGGTCGCGATGGTGCTCGCCGTCATGCGCGGCGACGGCACGATCGTCGATCAGTTTGCCAAGTCCAGCGGCACGCTGACGGTGATCTGCGGCGCGGGACTGGTCGTTGGCTCGTTCGTCTCCGGCGGCACGGCGACGCCGAACTTCTCCCGCTTTGCCAAAAGCGGCAAGGTGGGCGCCATCACAACGGTGATCGCGTTCTTCATCGGCAACTCTCTGATGTTCTTCTTCGGCGGTGTCTCGTCGGTCTATGTGGGCGGCAACGACATCTTCGAGGTGATGATCAACCTTGGCCTGTTCTACCTCGCCATCCTGGTCCTGGGCCTGAACATCTGGACGACGAACGACAACGCGCTCTATTCCGCGGGTCTCGGCCTTGCCAACATCTTCGGCCAGAAAAAGAAGCCCATGGTGCTTGTCTCCGGCATCATCGGCACGGTGCTCGCCGTCTGGCTGTACTGGAACTTCTGCGGCTGGCTGAACATCCTGAACTGCACGCTGCCGCCGGTGGGTATCATTCTGGTGCTGGGCTATTTCCTGAACAAGGAAAAGTATCAGGACGTGGAGGTCAGCGAGACGGTCAACTGGTTCGCAGTGCTCGGTGTGGTGCTCGGCGCGGTGGTAGCGAATCTGGTGCATTGGGGCATCGCCTCGATCAATGGCATGGTGGTCGCCGCGGTGTGCTACCTGATCGGCCGCGCGGTGGAGAAGAAGTAAAAAGGTGTAACTTCCGCCAAGAAAATTGCAGAACAAAAGCCCATCAGCTCGTCGAGCTGATGGGCTTTTTCCTTTGCATGAAGTGCAGAAGATCACTTCGTGCTCGCCGCGTAGAGCATGATCGCCGTCAGCGCGATATAGACCGCGCAGGCCGCGGCGATCACAGCGCAGAGTGCGATGCAGGCGACGCGAAGCGTTCTCTTTTGCCGGAGCTTTCGCGCCGATAGCACGACGCCCGCGATGGACAGAAAAAACAGCAGTATCGCGACCCAAAGCTGCATACGACCGCTCCTTCCTTCACTCCGCCGCAGGGCGGAAGACGTCGATCATGTCGGTGCACCACTTGAGCTCGCGGGTGAAGCGGCGGCGCAGCGCATCGGGCGGCTCCTTGCCCTTGCCGACATCGAAAAAGCCGCGGCCGCTGTGTACGGCGATGTATAGCGTCCCATCGGCGTGCAGGCTGACGGAAAAATCGCCGAAGGCGCTATTGGTGAGCGCAAGAATGCGCTCCATGCGGCGGGGATTCAAAAAGCGCAGCGCCCAGTCGGCATCATCGCAGCTCAGGTTGAAGTGCTTGTTGAAGTCCTCATAATCCGTCTTGATCGTTTTGGCGCGGAAGAGCTTGTCGAGCTTGCCGCGCGGCCAGAACGTGAGTTCGGCGGGGTACGTTTTGCTAAGCTCGCAGGCCATCCACTGACCTTTGTAGACCACGCGCTCGGCGGACTCCATCATGTCGTTGTTCTCATTGAGGTATTCGGTCACGTCCGTCAGCGTGACGGTGCAGAGCTCGGACGTAAGGCCGCGGTAGGTGAAGTCGATGCGGCCGCTGGCGCTGTCGTAGACGTATGACGGCAGCGGAATGTTTGAATCCTTGATATCCACAAGGTTTTGCTTTCCGATGGGCTGCACGTCTTCAAAATTCGCGTTCATGATCTCCGGCACGAGGGACTCAAAGACCGCTTTTCCGGCGGCCTTCCGGTGCTTGTTCAGAACGCCCTGCCCCAGCAGCGCGACGACGATGCCGATGACCGTCAGCGGCGTGACCGAGGTGAAAATACCGATCGCCGTCGCGGCGCAGCCAATCACCGTGAGGAGCTTGCCGCGGCCACCGCCGCGCTTGCCGTTTTGCAGCTCGCGCGCGAGCTGTTCGTCTGTCATTGTTTGATTTTTTTCCATCGTATCATCCTTTCTCAGTCCCGCGCCGCAAAAAGAGCGGTGTTTTTCAGCAGAAGATCCAGCGTTTCCTCCATTGCGTGCAGCGACGCGCAATAGCTGCGGTGCAGGGCGTCAAGGTCGCGCAGGTCTACATTACTGGCAACGGCGGCAAAGCCATAGTCTGTTTCCACCGCCAGCGAGAGCACCCGGCCTTCCCAGCGGAAGCCCAAAAGCTGTCCTTCGACGCGCTGCCTGAACTCGTTCATCAGCTCCATAAACTGCGGGGCAAGAAGGGAGAGGGCATCCTGCTCCGGCTCTGCTGTGACGCAGAAGCATCGGTCAAACAGCGCATCGCCCGTCGCTGCGCCGCGCGGACTGTCCTCCGTCCTTGCGTTGACGAGGACGGGGGAGGGGGCGGGCGTCTGCGTTTCGCAGCGCAGCACGAGGCCTTTGAAGATCATCTCGTGGCAGGTCTCATAGCCTTCGTGACCGCACCCTCGCTCATACACATGGTCCAGCCGCACATTGGCGGCGGAAAAATGCACGCCGCGATAATCGCCCTCATGGAAATTCTCAACCGTACATTCCTCCCACTGACCGTCCAGCAGGTGGAACGTCCGGAGAAACGGCTCGTCAACGCACATTTCCGGTGTGTGCATATCCGGGCCGAAGGCCTTTTCCCATTCCGCACGGAAAAAGTCTCCAAACTGCTCCTGTATCAGGGCCTGGAGCTTCTTTTGCGCGCTGCCGCCCAAAAAGACCGCGCAGCAGACGCCGCCGAAGAACAGCACCCCCGTCAGGATGGCCTTGAACGCGGTGTCCTGCACGGCAAAGTACGAGACCGTGCCGCTCAACGCGCCAAAAAGGCCCACCAGGATCCAGATGCGCGACATTTTCTGATAGTGCCCGAGCTTTTTCGAAAGCTCGGCGTCGCTGAGTTTTCCTCTTCCCGTCATTTCACATCCATCCTTTATCATGGCGTTTTCAAATATCCCAGTTGTCCATCCAGTTTTCGCCCCAGTCGTCAGCGGGATCATACGGCGCTTCGGGGATCCAGCCCGCGGGATAGACGAGACCGTCTTCGTCGTGGTAGGCAAGGCCGTCGTCGCCGATGGTATAATCGTTGCCCAGAAGGTAACGGTTCACACCGTCGTAGTACCAGATATAGAAGGTGGAGTATTCGTCTTCGTAAAACTCCGCGTTTTCCATGTCCGTGTAGGTGTAGAAGTCGGCGTTGCGGTAGAAGACACCGTCAAAGTGCTGATCGTCCCCGTAGCGGCCAAAGCGTTCGGCGGAGAGGGTGAAGCTATTGCCGTCGTCGCTGGGGCAGAGGTAGGCGCGCGTTCCGTTGTCGTAGAGGTAGAGGCCCATGCCCTCGCCCTCGTCGTTCATCGTGCCGCTCATGGAATAGTCCGGTGAGCAGGCGATGTACTGCATGAGGGACGAGTCGATGACGATGGTCTCGCCCAGGGCGTTCTGCCACATGCCGTCCCAGTTGCTTTTATCCCACTCGACGATCTCCGCCTCGTCGTCGCGGAGGAAGGTGTGGCGGTGGATGGTGAGCCCGCTGCCCTCGCCGTTCTGGTTCGGTAGCAGCACGCCGTCGTCGCGCAGGAGAAAATTGTAGAGAAAGCCGTTGAAAAAGATCATCGGCCGGCCGCTCGCCTCGGACAATTCAAATTCTCCGCGCCCGCCGAGACCCCAGCCGGTGCGGTAGGCATAGAAGCCCTCCTCACTGTCAAAGTACAGCCTCGAGGTGCCGTCGATGCTCCACATCCCGTCGAGAAATTCCATGTCCATGACGGTCTCATAGCCGCTTTGCGGATCATCAGAGCTGCTGTCGCCGCAGGCGGTCAGGCTCAGCAGGAGCAGCAGCGCGAGCACGAGCGGCAGAAGATACGTTCGGTGCGTCATGCTGTTCACCGCCTTTTTAGTAGCAAATGCTGAAAAACAGCGTGTTGTAGGGGTCGACAAGGTCAATGTCCATGATGCTCGCCTCGGGCGCGATGCTATCGAGCTGCATCCGCCTGGCGCAGTCCTTATAGTTGTCGAGCTGTGGCATGGCGGCGAAGACCAGCCCGTCGTAATCGTCGGGCAGGTAGACCATGTAGCTCTTGGTCAGCACCATTGCCCAATCGCTGACGTTGTACTGCCAGTCGGTCGAGTAGGCGAATTCGATGAGGTATTCGTTGCCGTTATAATTGACGGTATGAACATAGTAGTTGTCGCCGCGCTGGCTGTTGCCGTAGGCGGTGGCGGCGGTGAACCACATGCCGGTGTAGTAGTCGTAGAGCTCGCTGTCGGTGTTGGTGATGTACTGCTCGGTGAAGTACGGGATGGAGCTCTCGGGAATGTAGCAGGTGGCGTCGAACTGAATCTCGCGGATGCCGTCGTGCGACTGGTCGCTGTGCTTGATGACCTCCCAGTAGCAGTCGTTTCTCTCATAGCCGTCGCCAAGGCCAGAGTAGCAGGCAACACCGTTTTCCAGAAGATAAGTGCCCGTGTTGACCGCAGCGTTGATCTGTAAGCCGTTGTCAGAGAAATAGGGCGTGTCGGTCAGGTCGGTCTGCACGCCGTTTTCGTGGAAGTAGGAGTAATCCGGCTCGAAGACATAGCGCTCGTCGGCATCCCAGAACCAGACCATCTGCGTCGTGCTCATGTCGGCGTGCTGGAACGTCACGACGACGTCGCTCTCGCCATCGCCGGTGATGTCGTCGAACGAAATGTCAAAGCCCGTGCCGTCGTCGTTCGCGTCCTCGACCGTCACGGGGAAGGACACGCTGTCGAAGAACTCCTGCTCTGGCTCGTCGCGGTAGAAGGCCGCGCTCTCAGGCCCCACGGTGACGAGGACCTTGACGCTGCCCTCGCCCTCGTGTGTGATGGTGCCCTCGGCGGCGACCACGCCGCTCGCGCGCCAGTCGTCGCCCGTGACGTCATCGCTGCTGTCGCCGCAGGCGGTCAGGCTCAGGCAGAGCAGCACCGCAAGCAGCACCGCAAGGAAATGATGGAAAGTTTTCATCTTCTTTTCTCCCTTCTTCACGTTTCAAAACGGCTTACTCAAGACGCTCGTAGTAGTCGTTCTCGCCGCCCCACACGATGGAATCGGTGTCAAAAAGCGTGAATTCATAGGTGACGTCCTGATACGTCGTGGAAACGGCATAGTACACGTCGTCTACATCGGTCGGGGCCGAGATAAAGCCGCCGTCGACCTCGGTCGTCTCCGCGCCGGGCGCGCGCTCGTAGAGACCCCAGAGACCGCCGCTGCTGTCGATGTAGATGTAGCTGTCGGCGTCGAGATCACCGTCCAGATACCAGATGCCCGCAAGGTAAGAGAGATTGACCGAACTGTCGCTGCTGTTGTAGTCTTTGGCCTGCGCGTCGAACTCGTCGAGGCTCATTTCATAGGTGAACGAGCCGAGCGAATAGATGTTCACGCTGCTGCCGTCGGCGGAGAACTGATAGGCGACGCCGTCGTGCTCGTTGTAGGCGTAGATGCAGTCATAGTCCGCGTCGTACTGCAAATAGCCGCTGGCGGCGAGGGCGTCGTTGCTGCCGATGCGCCAGCGCGAACCGTTGGTGTCGATGATGAGATAGTCGAAGTCCGTGCCGCTGTCGGGCAGATAGTAACCTTCGAAAGCGCTGTAATCATAGCTGTCGTAGCTTTCCTTGACAAAGCCGTCGATCGTCGACGGCACAGTGGAGTCGTTGCCGTAGTCCGCGGAGTCGCCGGAGTTGTCGCTGCCGCAGGCGGCGAGGGCGAGGCAAAGGATCAGTGCCAGAGTGCAAAGGGCAAAGTGTTTACAAGCGTTTTTCATGTTGTTCTCCTCTCAATTTTCAAAAATCGGCGCGCTCAGTGCGCCCGTTCCGCCATGGACAGAATTTCGTCATGGCTCAGCTCCACGTTGTCGAAGCGGACAAAGATGCCGTTCGTCATGGCGCTGTTCCACACCGCGGGATCGGCAAGCGGGCGGAAGCGGAGCTTGTCGAGATGCGGCTTCATATCGAGCAGCAGGCGGCTGCCGGAGATGAAGTCCACCCGGAGAATGTAGTCCGGGAGCGGTGTGACGGCTGAGATGTATTTTCGGTACAAAGGCATTCCTCCCCTCCGGAAAATAAAAGATCCACCGTACAGCCATTGTACGGTGGATCGAAAAAAGTTGGTATTAACCAAAGGTTAGATAATTTCTTAGGAATATCAATGCAAAATAGGCGTGCTGCGTCCTTGCTGTGCCTTAGCTCTTCGGCGCGGCAAGCTCGGCGAGCCGCTTGCGTTTGGTGCGCACGTCGCCTGTGATGAGAAGCTTGGAGTAGATCTGATTGATGTACTGCTTCACGCTTCCCTCGGACAAAAAGAGCTGCTCGGCGATCTCGCGGTTGCTCAGGCGCTTGGCGACGAGCGCGGCGATGGCGCTTTCGCGCTCGGTGAGGCCCGCGAGGGCGGCGGGACGGGAGCCTTCCGCACGCTTTTCGCCGCAGCGGCGCACAAAGTCCTCGCCAAGCGGTGTGACCGTCCGGACAAACGCGGCAAATTTCGCACCCGCGCCGCGCGTGAGCGCCGTCTTGAGATAGCGGTAATTTTCGACAAACGGCAGATAGAGCGCGTCCGGCTCCGCCGCGGCGAGGGCAGAGATCAAAAGTTCGTCTGCCGTCTCGCGCTTGCCGAGCATTTCGTAGGCCGCGGCGGTCTGAAGGCGGATGTGCAGCGCGACGAGCGCATAGTGCATCGCCTCGCACATACCGAGCAGTGCTTCGCTGCGGCCGATGACCTTGGCGTACTCGCCCTGGGCGAGGTAGACCTGATTTTCGATAAGCTCCATCATCGGCTTTCCGGGCGCGAGGAAGTGGATGGAGGCGAGTTGATGCTCGCGGAAGACCGCGGGAATTTTTTCGGGCAGTCCCAGCAGCGCATAGTAATAGGCGCAGGAGCTTTGCAGAATGTTGAGCCATGCAACGTTGTGTTGCTGCAGCAGCGCCTCGCGCCGCTGCTCAAAGGACTCGCGCGGCGTGAAAGAAGTGCAGAGCGAGAGCCGCCAGGCGAGAAAGTCGCAGCACAAGGCCATGTTTTCCTGCCCGTTGCCGTCAATCTGCGCATAGGCGCGCTCGAGCATGATCTGCGCGTCGGCAAAGCAGGCGCGCATGAAGTCGGCCTCCGCGCGCATGATGGTCTCAGCGCCCTGCCCGTGGCCGTTTGTGATCTTATAGTAGTGCGGCATGCACTCGTCCATCTCGGTGAGCTCGCTCTGGAGTTCGCCAGGCGCGCGGTAGAACATCATCAGCACCGACGGCGAGCCGAACGTCCAGCCCCCGCTTTTCTGGATGCTGATGGCGGGGCGCGACATCTGCGCGCTCGCGCTGCGGTGCAGGCGGCTCATCGCGGAGATGTCGTTGTACATCAAAAAGCTCATGATGAGGTCGCACTCGCCGAGAAGGTCGCCGCGCTCGCTCTCCGGCCAGTCGGGGTGTTCGGTGATCGCGGCGAGCAGCAGCGCCTTGAGCTCGAGCATCTTTGGGATCTGCCGCCAGGTGAACATGCTGCGCATCAGAACGAGGAGCGAAAGCGGGTGCTCCTTGAGCGTTTCGACCGGGCAGTGGGCGATGAAGTCGAGCACCTGCTGCGCGCCAAGCGACGTGAGCAGGATGCCCGCGTCGCGCTGGATGACGCGCAGCGCCGCGTCGTAGTTTTTGGCAAGACAGTAGAATTTGAGCGCATGCAGATATTGCCCATGCGTTTTGTACCACTCGCCATATCTATTATGGTAAACTGCCTGCCGCCGCGGCTCCATCGTGTGGAACGTGCGCTCGGCGCAGTCCTTCATCATGTGGTGGAAGCGGAACGTCACGCCGTCCGGCAGGCGCTTGACAAAGGCGTTCTGCTCGGTCAACGTCTGTAAGATCGCAGCGGTGTTTTTGCTGCCGGTGACGGTTTCGGCCATCTCGACGGTGAATTCGTCCGCAAGACCCATGACGGCCAAAAATTCGCGCCGCTTTGACGGCAGCGGGTCGATCATCGCGGCGAAGAACATCGCGTAGATATCCGAGCTGCGGCTCGGCAGCTCGCCGCGCTCGTGCAGCGTGCGGAGATTTAAGTAAATGGCCGAGAACCACCCCTCGCTCGAATAGAGCAGCGATTCGATCTGCGCGTCCGAGAGCTCCGTGCCGCAGCGGTGGGCGTAGATTGAGAGCTCCGTGTGGTTGAGGCGCAGCTGCTCGGTGCCCACGGTGTAGAGCCTGCCGCCAAGGCGCAGGAGCTCCTCCGCGGGCAGGAAGCGGTCGCGGCTTGCGACGATCAGGTGGACGTTTTCGGGCAGGCGGTTCGTCAGCGTGCAGAGAAAGGCGGGCACGCGGTTGTCGGTTAAGAGGTGAAAGTCGTCGATGAAAATATAGCAGGGCCGCTTGCCCGCGAGCGCGTGGCAGAGATCGTCCGTCAGGAGGCTTCCGCCCGCGGCGTCGTCGGGGCAGGGGTAGGCGCGCAGAAAGTCGAGTCCCGCGTGGGAAAAGGCCTCCTGCACGCTCTTCCAGAAGATGGCCAGATTGTCCGAATACACGCTGATACGCACAACGGCGGCTTCGTCGAGCTTGGCGCGCTCTAAAAGATACCAGTTCACCGCCGTCGTCTTGCCGTAGCCCATCGGCGCGACCACGGTGGTGAGCGCGCAGCGCGAGATCGGGCGCAGGCACTCCTGCAGGCGCTCGGATATGTAGACGGTGTTCAAATTCCAGCTTCGCTTCGGCATGGCGTACCTCCAAGACAGTTTTGACCGGGGGCTTTTCTTTCAAGATATCATACGCCGCGTTTTTTGGCAACTATGAGAAAAAAGCGGCTGAATGAATGCGGCATCTGATAAAAAAGTGCCCTGAACGGTTCGTTCAGGGCACTTTTATTGAAATAAGCTCTTATTTTCCGACGCAGAAGCGCTCGAAGATGCGCGCGACCATGTCCTCGCGCGCGGTGTGGCCCGTGAGCTCGCCGAGGGCGTTTTCCGCCTGCTCTACTTCCGTGAGTACAACGTCGGGCGTCATGCCGCTTTGGAGCGCGTCCTTCGCCGCACGGACGCTATCAAGCGCGCGGCGGATGGCGTCGGCCTGACGGGCGTTTGTCACGAGGGACGTATCGCCTTTCGGCGCGGGGTAAAGCGTGCGGATCGCCGCTTCCAGCGCGTCGAAGCCCTCGTGCGTCACGCTTGAAAGCGAAATGACCGCCTCGGGCGCGCACCAGTCCTCATCGGGGGCAACGCCCGTCCCACGGCCAAGGTCGGATTTTGTCAGCAGCAGCAGCCACGGCTTGCCGCTTTTCGCGGCAAGTTCCAGCGGAGCAAGCATTTCTGCTGCCCGTGCCTCGGATGCCGGCAGTCCCGTGCTGCCGTCCAACAGCGCGAGGATCAGATCAGCGTCCTCGACCGCTTTTTTCGATCGCTCGACGCCGAGCTGTTCGACGAGATCGTCCGTCTCGTGTAGGCCCGCCGTGTCGATGAGGCGCAGCAGCACGCCGCCGACCGTCGCCTTTTCCTCCACCGTGTCGCGCGTCGTGCCCGCGATGTCTGTGACGATGGCACGGTCAAAGCCGACGAGCGCGTTCAAAAGTGAGCTCTTGCCTGCGTTCGGCGCGCCGATGATGGCGGTCGCGACGCCGTTTTTGAGCACTTTCCCGCGTGCGAACGTGCCGAGAAGATCAGAAAGCGTCTCTTCACAGCATAAAAGCGTGCGCTCGGTCTCCTCGCGCGAGAGGTCTTCAATGTCCTCGTCGGGGTAGTCGACGACGGCGTAGAAACGGCTCGAAACGTCGAGCAGCTTGTCATAAACACTTTCGATCGGGCGGCGCAGCGCGCCGGAGAGCTGGGCCGCGGCATTGCGCGCGCTCTCCGCCGTCTCGGCGTCGATGAGGTCGATGACTGCCTCAGCCTCGGTGAGGTCGAGCTTTCCGTTCAGGAACGCCCGCTGCGTGAATTCACCGGGCCGCGCCTGCCGGAAGCCTGCGGCGAACAGCGCTTCGAGCCCGGCGGTCAGTGCTGCGGGGGAGCCGTGGCACTGAATTTCGGCGGTATCCTCGCCGGTGTAGGAATGCGGGGCGCGGGAGATGAATGCCATGCAGTGGTCGATGGGCCGTCCCTGTGCGTCAAAGAGCGTGCCGAGCGCAAGCTTGCGGTCGGAGAGGGAAGAAAGCGGCCTGCCGGAGTTCAGCCGGAAGACCTGTTCCGCGGCCTCAATGCACCCGTCGCCGGATAGACGCAGAACGCCGATGCCCGTGCGGGCGTGGCCCGTGGCAATGGCGGCAATTTTATCAGACATGGTTCCTCCTTACCGGTAGACGACTTCAATACCCTTGAGCAGCAGCGGCTTGATATCGAAGATCGCTGTGTCGCCGACCGCGCATTGGAGTTTCGTCACGTCCACACAGGTGTGCAGCATGCCGATATGGCCCAGTACGCGGCA
>OGRD01000999.1_pt1 | contig 12242 bp, 7 predicted proteins | sample 1553441 | NCBI WGS metagenome assembly OGRD01 (sample SAMEA2580106, study PRJEB22360) | human gut metagenome | biome: human gut; feature: human-associated habitat; material: faeces | place: Denmark | collected 2008/2010
CTTCACGGAGTTCTGGTTAAAGAAAAAGACGCTCCCTCACCTAATAGGTAAGTTGAAGCGTCGGAAATTAGCCCTTTAGAAGAAAAATAGGACTATTTTGCGTAAGCGAATGATTGCGGGGCTGATTTCAATCCAAATTCCGCCAAAGCTTTTGGCTCATCGTAGACTTTTATCTTCCCAAGCTTATAAGCATAAGCGATTTTTCTGTTCTTAAAATACTCATCGAAGAATTTTTTCGTTATGCCAGAATATTCTTTCGTCTTTTCCCAAAGAGCATTTGGATCGAGGGCAAGGACCTCGACAATTTCAGCTTCGGCAACCACTTTTTTGATTGGCATGGTCTCATAAATGATCAGTTTATTGACATCTTTCTTGGCTGCCTTGGTGCGATATTCGTATTTTTTTGTCCCATTTATGATGTTATTCACATGTTCTGGATTTATTGAAATTATTATTTTTTTCATATTGCTTCTTCTCCTAATTTAACTAGTTCGAGATATTCTTCACGAGAAAGTTTTGAATTTAATTGAGGGGCTCCTCTTGTGCCAAGCAAGCCTCTAATTTCTAAGCAGTTGTAATTCACCTTATGATCAAACGGCTTCAGATACAAAACCTTTACAATGGTCGTGAATCTTTTCTTGTTATAAAGCTCACGCAATTCAGATTCCGTGAATACAGACCTATTTTGGCACTTCTCCACAAGCTCATCGACACTCGAAGTTTTAATCACCTCATCGAGAACGCACACTCCAGTTATGGTTGAACGGTATCTTTTATTATAATCCGCCATGCAATAAACGCACAAAAGAGAGCCCGGTTCTAAATCGACGTTATTCCATGCGGTGACGTATATTTTTTCAATAGCATAGCTGCATGCGCCATCGAAGAACGTGGCATCTTCGTTTTTCAGATGTAAGTCAGGAAATAGTTTCGTGTGGTATCTAGCAACAATCGGTAAAAAAGAAATGGTTGAATCGTTTTTTATGAGCGGGTAGTTGAATTTTTGGCCTTTTGCATCATCGTAATTCCGCATGTCTTTTACAAGGTAAATCTCGCCATTTTTCTTTGCGCCTTTTTCGACGAACCCCCATTTTTCCATCAAGTTTTTCAGACCAGCAACTTCCTTGCGCTTGTTCCTAAACATCGTGACGTAAATCTCGTCCACATCGCGTTTCAAAGCGTTATCGAAGATGATCTTAAGGAACCTTTCGCCCAAACGAATCCCAGTGCTGTTAATTTTGAACGTCCCAACCTTGAGCCTTCTTTTCGGCATAAGCTGAGGATCGAAATCAGAATAGTCTTCATCTTTTTCCTCAGTCTTCAAATATAAAAACCCCTGTATACCTTCATTGTTCTTGAAGACGTAAGCATCGTTCTCTGATTTTTTCGTTAACCATTGGTTAAATGCAATCCCACCATAATCTTCACGAAGAGAATCGAAAAAATGATCATCAATATTCAGCGAACCAATCTTAACCAGGGAAACGGACAACGCATCGTAATCAATCAAGCTTGGGTTTTGCCTTTCAATCGTCGTTAGAAATTCATTCGAGCTCATTACTCTATCTCGTAAATACAGCTCTTTTGCTTTTCTCAAAATACCGCGATCTTCGGTAATTAAAAAATCAACTCTTCCGCTGTATACCTGATAGAGAATCTCATTATCGTTTTCACTGTTTTTGTCACTCCCAAAAGGCAAGACGATCTGTTTGAAATAATCATCACAGATTGTAGTCTCACTTAATTTCTCATATGAATTAAGCTTGGCCATCATCGCCGTCTTTATCAGTTTATTCCTATATCCATCCAATTCTTTTGCGGTAATGGGATGATATAGTTTTGTTCCTTTGAACTTATCAATCGATTGGTATACCAAATTGATTTCAGAACAACAATTATTCAAACTTTCCCTTTGGACGATAATATTTGTATCCAGAAGGAATCTTGCGTTTTGAAATTCCGGTTCATCTAACGCAATTTCAAAAACATCAATCCCGTATTCTTTGATCTCATCAGCCGTATAAAATTTATAGCACTCTTTTAACAATTCGTCGAAATCTGAATAAAGACCATTAAAATCATCTTGCCAATGTTCTTGTAATGCGCTTTTCCAATCGAAAAACTTCGTTATTTTATTAACTCGTGTAACAGCAAACTCCCTTGAATCTTGATTTGAGATAAGGACCAACCTATCACCTACATTTAATGAGGTGTATTTTGGGGAGGCAAGGCGATATTCGTGTTTTTTTATACCGCTTTTTATTAATGACAAAAATGGTGGCCTTATTTTGGCAATAATTGATTTCATATGTACTCACCTCCCTTATATTTTATTTTTTGTGTCTATAAATTCATCATGTATTCAATAATTTGTTCAGCTCATCAATTAAAGTTGCAGCAAAAGACTTAAACTTCGTATTTTTTGAAATTTTCAACTTGGGCTAAGACCTTCTCATAAACATCCTCAAAGGTCATTGGTGGATATCCGTTTCGATTCAGAAGTCGAATGATGTCCGATTGAAGGCTGGCTTTAATGTTTGATTTTGAAGACCAGTCTGTATATTTTGCTTTATCGTCGATAATTGTTTTAACCTTTTTTGCTAATTCGATAAGTTTTTCCTCGGAATACTCAAATTGATATTTGTCCCTAATGGCCTTCAATATATCGTAAAAAGCTTTCTCTTCAAAAGTTATCCCTATTTTTTTAAATTCATTAGCATCTTTTTTAATGTCTTCAAGTATTTTTTGTGCTTCTTCGCTTAGAGAATCAATAAAATCATTGATGACATCATCGCTGGAAACCAATATTTCACCATCTCTGTTGTTGTATTTATCAACCAAGTTTCTCATACGCTTAGAGAACTCTTCAGCTTTATATTTGTTGGTGTGTGAATATTTTGAAATAGCTTTCCTCAGCATCTCGAGGAGCATTTTGAATTTTGTATTTTTGTATGGAATTCCTTGTATCTTTTTAAGGTACTCCTCGCTGAATATTTCGGTTTTCGTTAGTTCACCTTCGTCTTGATTTTCTAAAGCAAAAATGCAAGCATCGACAAGTTTCTTAACCTCTTCATTCATCCTCGTCGAATCCGGTGTTCCCTCTCGGCCTATTTTCATGATTGCGGAACGGATTGCACAATAGAAATGAAGTTTGAACATTTCCGCATCTTTGATTCTAGGATCTCCAACACAAATGTCGAACGCTTTTTTCATTCTTTGGGTTAGCACCATGAAGCGTGTTTCTCTCTCCTCTTTCATTTGGACGAATTCCATCCCCTTTTGCAAAGTGAGTAGCCTGTCCAAATCAGTTCCGTTCTCGAATTTGGAATAATCGAATCCGTTCATCAAATCATCAATCAAAGACATTTGATCTTTGAAAATAACATAGGATGCTTCAATTTCGCTTACAGGGTTGATGTCCCCGCTATAAAGCTGCATGGCCTTTGCCAAAGAAGCCTCGATGCCGATGTAATCAACAATCAGCCCCTTGTCCTTTCCTTCAAAAACCCGATTAACCCGTGATATGGTTTGAATCAAGTTATGCTTCTCCAATGGTTTGTCGAGATACATAGTGTCCAGGCATTCGCAGTCAAATCCGGTAAGCCACATGTCAACAACAATGGCAATCTTAAAGTTTGAATTCTCGTCTTTGAAAAGGTCCGCCAAATCACTTCTGTCTTTATCCGTTCCTAAAAGATTGTATAAGTCAGGTTCGTCGTTTTCCCCTCTAGTAGCAACTAATTTAACCATTTCTACAGGTCTAAGCTTATTTAATTGCTCATAAGAAAGGCTTGACTCATCTTCCTGCGTCTTGGAAGGAACATTCCACTTTGGTCTCCTTGCTATTATCTTTTTATAGACCTTAAAAGCTATCTTCCTATCATAGCAAACAAACATTGCTTTGCCTTTGACGGTAGCCCCTTCTTTTACCCTTAATTCATAATGCTTAATAAAATGGTCGACAATCAAATCAAGCCTAGAATTATTGTCGATTATCGTCCTGATTTTCGACATCTCTTTTATTGATTCGTTGACTTCATATTTATTTGTTCCGTTTTTCAGCTGGTCCTCATAGTATTTGTCTACAATAGCCATCTTCGCGTCATCAAGCCTAACCGCTGAAGGTCCCGGTAAAAGGTCAATTCCTACCGTTGAGCCGTCGTCTACCGCCTGTTTCATTTTATAAGAAGCAACAATTGGACCAAAAACGTTTACTGTCGCGTCAATTGGCGTTCCAGTAAAACCAACATAGGTAGCATTAGGGAAAGAATTTCTCAAATAGGTGGCAAAACCGTAGTGTTTTTTGATTCCGTCGTCTCCAATCTTTAAAGTGGCATCGAGATTAACCTGGGTCCTATGCGCTTCATCCGAAATGCAAATGATGTTATCCCTGTCGCTAAGCAATTTTACGTTTTCGTCAAATTTCTGAACCGTCATCAAGAAAACACCACCGCTAGTAACGCCTTTAACTTTTTCTTTGAGGATTTCTCTCGATGGAACATTCATCGTGTTCTTATCAATTAGGTATTCTTTAGATGCCTCAAACGTTTTGGAAAGTTGATCGTCTAAATCGGTTCTGTCCGTAAGAAGAACTATCGTTGGAGAATTAAGGTCCGGCGAAGTAATCAATCTTCTAGCCAAGAAAACCATCGTGTACGATTTTCCACATCCGGTTGCGCCAAAATAAGTTCCACCCTTACCATCGCCTTTTGGCCTCATGTGTTTTTTAATGTTTTCAAACAATAACTCGCTCGCGTAATATTGAGAATATTTTGGCAAGACCATCAAATCGTGCTTTGACGTATCAGGAAAGTACACATAATTCTTTAAAACATTCAATAACGTTGAGTGATCGAATAGGCCTTGGGCCATCGTCACGAGACTGTCTATGCCATCATTTGCATAGGATTTTCCGTCGGTTGATTTCCATGGAAAAAAATGCTTGTAATCGGCAAATAAGGATCCGCATTTCGTGTTTACGCCATCGGATATAACGGATATAAAGGAAAAACGCATGAAGCTTTCAATGTCTCTCGTATATCGAATGTGCAATTGCTCATAAGCCTCATAGAGCTTAACGTCAGAATCGCTTATGGTTTTCAGTTCAAACACGGAAACAGGAATGCCATTGATAAAGATCACAACGTCCGGTCTTCTAGTAGACGCGCCCTTTACCTCAAATTGATTAACGACCCTATAGACGTTATTTTCGCTGCCGTCATAATCGAAATATTCGATATACTCGTTGTTAAGGCCGTAAGCACTTCTATCCAATGTTATGCCGTTTCGAAGCGCTGCCAGGGTTTCTTTCATCGTCGAATAAAGCGAAGTTCCCCTAGAAGACAAAAGACTATGCAAAACGAAGTCTATTTCCGATTCCTGCAAATTTAAAGAAGAGTATCTTTTTGATATATAGTCCTTAAAGTCATCAATAAGGATGACTTCCTCATTTGTTCTATGAAGATCATACCCACATGAATATTCATATCCTTGCTGCTTAAACAAATCAATTACAGCATTTTCAAATGAAGATTCCGAAAAATTATATTCACTCATGTTCATCGCCTCCCTCTCCCAACCAAAGTAGAATATTTTCTAAATTTTGTGAAAACCATCTAAGCTGTAGTTCTTTCGCCTTTCCTCCTAGATGATTTTGTTTTTGAAATTCGATGATTCCGTTCTTTAGGGCTCTAATAGGTTCTATATCTCTAGAGCAAAAATCAGCTATATTTGCTATTCCTGAATACAAAGACAAAAATAATCCTCTTATTTCATCTAAACATCTTGCATCGCATTCTGGTTTCCGAACAAACTCAAGAAATTCTTGAAAATTCACATATGCGGAAAAACCTTCCTTGCTTATCATCCATCTATCCTTGTTTTTATAAATATTATCAATAAATTGGGAAAGGCTTTCCGCATTGAGATGGTTATTCTTACTGGTTGCATCTGTAGACAAAATTGCCTGCTTCAATTCGTTTTTAAAAACATTGAAATCGTTTATGCAGTCTTTTTCATCCAGATAATATCCAGAAAAGGAATCTAATGAGTTTAAAAGTTCTTGTGAAAACCGCTCTCTCTGTACTCGCTCTACCATTGCCTCTAAGATGTTATGAATTTCATAACCAAAGTAATGCTTAATAGCAATCAAATATGTGGCAATGCTGGTAAAACTTTCACAAGCTATTGAGTCATTATGAATTAAATCGTTTAATTTTTTGAGACCATTCTTTAAATCGATATCGTTAACCAAATAATAGGATTGCACTATCGAAATTACTTCATTGTTTTCCTGGCTTTGCCTTTGCTTCAAAAATAGGGAAAATGCTTGTTTAAATGATGAAACGTCAAAAACCTGATATATGCAATAATCGTATATGTATTTATAAAGCGGATAACGGCTCGTTCCCAACTCTGAGGAAGATATTCCAAAACTTGGAGAATAACTCAAGGAAGAATCTTTTGATAGCCTTAAATAAAAAGCAACTAATCCAAAAAATGACGCCTTAATAAATTCAGTAAATGCATCATTATTTTCTGCTTGAAAATCATTAAGTTTCTCAAAAATACTTAACATTTTTTGACAAGCCCTAGAAAACGACCTTAAATTAAAACAACAAATATCTTTCTCGTTGTTGAGTGTTTTCAATGTTTTGACAAAATCTCCTTTGTTTCCAAGAAAAGACAAGTCGTATTTTCTAAGAATTGAAACTATGGACCCATCCAAATCGGGAATGAATTTTATGGTATCTCCTATCGTCTTTTCTTTGATTTTTTTGTATTTTTCTAATTCTTCACCAGGCAATCCAATCGTGCGTAGTGCCCTTTCGTCACAAACGAGTAAAACTTTCACATCGTCTTGTTCGCAAAGATTATTAATATACCCTAGGATTTCAATGATATTGAATCTTGGAGAATGTCTTTCAATATCGTCAATTATTAATAATTTGTCCTTTAGATTGGCAAATTTTGCTAATTTTCTCCATTCCTTAACTCCACCATTAAGATCAACTCCAAAATAACTTGAAATACCACGTATAACTGTTTTAGCGGTACCAGAGATTATGGTTCTGGCGGTCGAATTAACTGCCTTCAAACGAGATTCGGTAAATATATTTTTGCTTAGAGATTCAGTGTCTTCCACCCCATACAAAGAAACATAAACAACTTGTTTCTTTTTGACTTCAAGAAACGGAATCAACGCATTCTTTATATAATAAGTTTTCCCCGTTCCCCATTCGCCATCAAGCAGCAATGCGGCATTCGTTTTGTCATTTGTTAAATAGTCAAAAACAAACGAGTTTAATTCTTCATGAAAATTCATAGCATATCATCCTCGGTTCTTGCTTCTAAAAGAGACCCGCGAATTAAGACCGGGCAAATAGATGCTGTTATATTTTTTATTTTTGTGACGAACTCTTTTCTTTTTTGATATGTGGATAAGATTTCTATAATTTTCTTTTGAACATCCAATCCAGGAATCGCAATCTCTGCTTGTTCAATATCTTTTAAAGAAATAGTCTCTCTGGCACTCCCCCAAGAATTGAATCGAGCAAAACGGTCAAATTCTTTTCTCTTAAACCACAAATATAAATATTCTGGCAATAGTTTATTGTTGCACGAAAAAACAATATAAGTAGCTGACACCGCGCATGGTTCTCCATCGTTTAAAGCGATTGATATCGTATCGCTATTTCTTGAAGTGTTGGAGTTGAATGCAAAAAATCCATGTCTAACTAACTTTTGCTTTTTGATATTCTCAGCTTTAGCTTTAGTATCAATAAAGGTTTTCTGAATGCTAATGCCTTTCTCGCTTTTTGCCAAAAGCAATTCATTTCTTTCGTCGCTCTCTTTCAAATACCCTTTTAGCGGCGTTCTTTTGGCCGCGCGTATTTTTTCAATATAACTATCGCAAACCAGTTTTAAATCATCTAATCCCTTTTCATATGAACGCACGTTTGCAAGCATCGATTCATATATTGCAACGTACTTTCTTTGAATTTCTAATGAAGGGATTTCTAATTCGATATTAAAAAAATCATCCCAGGCAAAGGTTTCTCTTGCGCTACCCCAAGAATTGAATCTAGCATAACGGTCAAACTCCAAACGATTCAGAAACATCATTAAATACCGTGGGAGAATTTTTGATTCATCTTTAACTTTAAAAACAGGATTTATAGAAGAAACAAGGCAATCATCCCCATCGTTATATGCCAAGCTGATTTTATTGCCATTTCTAGACGTTACAGTGCAATAAGTGAACCAATTATGTTTGAGAATTTTATATGTTCTAAGATTTAAATTGCTTGTGTCGGCTTTTGTCGGCGTTAATACTTTATTTATCGAAATGCCTTTTAAGGATTCCTCAGCGTATTTGCCTTCGCTATTGCGCAAATCGACTAATTCAACAAAATCGCCCAGTCTACTCAATGCCATATCCAATACCTCGGAACGCATCTTCCAATTGCTTTTGCGATTCTTTCTCTTCCTTAAGCAATTTTTTCATTTCTTTTTGGATACGGCTCATTTCTTTTTCGAAATTGATGTTCAAATCGTGGTCAATGAACTCAATATATTTGGAAGGGACAAGAGACCAAAGAGAATCGGCTTCAGAAACTTGAATATTGGTGCCATTTTCTTTTTGCTTTTTGTCGGTCATCCCGTTTCTAATCTCATCTATCGTGCAGCTTTGGCAATACTCAGGAACGTCTTTGTAAATCGTCTTCCAATTTGGAGATTGCCATGCGTTTAGCGTTTCTTTGACTTGCAATCTATCGGATTCGTCAAGCTCCACATAACCTTCTGAAGTCTTATGTCCTCTCGTTCTCAAATCCACGAAAAGTACATCGTTTGTTCTATCTCTTAGCAAAACTTCGTTACCATCTTGAATGACCTTTCTCGCTCCTTTGTTATTATTCATAATCCAAAGGGTCACGGAAATATCGGTGTAGTAGAACATTTCTCTCGGCAGGACAATGATTGCCTCGATTTTCCCGTTCTTGATTAGATTCTTCCTAATTTCAGTGGTATCTGTATCGCCCAAAGCCCCATTAGCCAACAAAAATCCAGCAACGCCATTAAGCGATAGTTTTGAAAGCATATGGAGAATCCATGCATAGTTGGCGTTGGAAACTGGCGGCACGCCATAACCTTTCCATCTTGGATCATCAACCAGCTCCTTTTCACCCCTCCAGTTTTTGAGATTGAATGGAGGATTTGCGATTATGAAGTCAAATTTTTCGTCTTTATGCTGGTCATTGCTGAATGTGTCGGCTTCTTTTTTGCCTAAGTTTGCCGGGATGCCTCGAATTCCGAGATTCATCTTTGCTAGTTTCCATGTGTCAGGGTTGGATTCCTGCCCATATACGGAAATAGAATTCACGTCACCGCGATGCGCCTCCACAAATTTGTATGACTGAATAAACATTCCACCTGAACCGCAGCAAGGGTCGTACACCTTTCCTTTGTACGGCTCAATCAACGTGGTGATCAAATCCACGATATTGTCAGGCGTATAGAACTCGCCTTTCTCATCGGCTGTCTTGATAGCGAATGCATTGAGCATGTATTGATAGGTCTTGCCGATAAGATCATTCATCGGATGTTCGGCGTCTTCATGAATTTTATCTATCTCATCGATTAACGAAGCAAAGTTGGATGCAGGAAGTGTCGTTTTGGAGTAAATTCCTATTGGCAACGCGCCTTTTAGCTGTTGGTTGCATCTCTCAAGTTCTTCCAAAGCATGGTCAATCAACATCCCAATGGTAAAATCTTTGTCCTTAAGTTCGCCATTCTCCATTACTTTTAGAGTGATTTTGCTATTTTTGGCGTTATTTTTAATCAAACTCCACCTTGCCTGCTCTGGAATATAGAAAACATTTTTCTCAGCATAAAAAGAAGGCATATCCGCAGCGAAAGAATCCTCGCCGCTTAATAGTTCTTCACGTCGTTTTTCAAACTTTAGGGAGGCGAATTTCAAAAACACCAATCCCATGACAAAATACATGTAGTTGATTCCACTCATGTTTGATCTGAGTTTGTTGCACGACTCCATCAAAACCTCTTCTAACGGCTTTTGTTTCTTTTCTTTCTTTGCCATAATTTATTCCTCCTTGCTTGTAATTAGCTCCACTTTGCTTTTCCTACAAAGTTCGACGATTTTTCTTTTTGCTTTAGTGGTTGGCTCATGGTGTCCTCTTTCCCACCTATTGACCGATGCAAAAGAGACGCCCAATAATTTTGCAAATTCGTCTTGAGTTAAAATAAGTTTGTTTCTTAATAATCTAATTAATTCTTGATAATCATAATCTGAACGACATTTCCAATATTTGTCTTTTAATTTGCTTAGCATATCTCTATATGTTCTATCAACATCTAAGCGAAAATCGTATTTTTCTAAGCTGTTAGTTCTAGAATCAAATGTGAAAAGGCAATCCATGCAATCGAAGAAAATGCAATCAAAAGAGTTTGACACAATCATCTTAGTAACATCATCAATATCTTTTCGTTCGTAGTCCCAATGGCAAAACAAATATAAACAATTCAAATTAAATTTTTTGTAAGACTTAAATTTTTCTGTTTTTTCCGCTATAAAATTAGCAATCTCCTCTTTTTTCTTGTTTACATCAAACAATCCACAAGTTTGGCTGAACACAACAGCTTTCGATTTTGGATCTTGATACAGCCAGCCATGTGCACCCATTTTCTCCATTTTTGCTTGTCGTTCGGTAATAGTCATGTCAGTGCCGAATGTTTCTCTTGTAAAAGCATCAGCACGCCCGTCCTGTTCGTTTTTACATTCTCTAACTTCTATTCCAATGCCCAATTTACTAGATTGCAAATCCGGCTTATCGCTAAGTTTTAATGCAGCAAATTTGCCATCAACAAATTCAGCTAAGGTGTTTTTTGCTAATTCTTCGTAATACGTTTTTAAGTTTTTAATCATGCAAACGTTACCTCCAGGCGTTAAGTAGAATCATTTTAATTTTTAGCAGTATAAGTATAGCACTTTCCTAACAAAGTCTCAATTTAGTCTTGCATTTTTCCTGCTTTTTTAAGCGTAGTTATCCACTTATCTCGTATCACAGGTTGCAACATCAAAAAGAAAAAGCCAATCGAGGCTGGAGCACGGCATGTTCTATATGCGTTTTATTGCCTCTTTTGGCTTATTTTTCATGAGTGGTCGAACGTATCAACTCAACCGATATGGGCAAATACCTCAACCTTGAAGGACTTACCCAATCTCTTCTCGAGGTATCCTTTTTCATTCCCTTCGAAGCTGAAATGCTTGTAAAAGTACTCAAATTCAAGGATTTTCTCTAATTTTGGCTCATTTTGCGTTGTAGCAACACAATCGTCTCCACATGTGCCGTTCTTGGGAACATATCAACTGGCTGGATGGTATCTATCGAGTAATCGCTTAATAACTCTTTTAAGTCTCTTGCTAAAGAGGAAGGACCACAAGCTATGTAGAGTACTTTACGAGGTTGAAGTTCTTTAACTGCCTTAAGGAACTCTGGTGTAGATCCTTTTCTTGGTGGATCCATGAAAAGAACGTCCACTTTCATTCCTAATTTTGCATATTTTTGAATGAAAGAGGTCGCATCATCTTCATGAGCTTCAAAGTTTCTTATTCCGTTTCTCTTAGCGTTCTCAATAGAATCTTTAACTGCTTCGGGGACGAGTTCAACAGAGATTGTTTTTTGAGCGTATTTCGCGGCGATAAGTCCAATCGTTCCAATTCCTGAATAGGCGTCTAAAACCACGTCTTCTTTCTTTAAATCAGCAAGTTCCATGGCTTTCTTATAGAGTATTTCTGTCATTTCAGGATTCACTTGATAGAAGGAACGTGCAGATATTTTAAAAGAAAGACCACATAGTTCATCTTCAATATAGCCAGGGCCATAGAGAATCACTTCTTTGTTCCCTAAGATAACATTGGTTTTCTTTCCGTTTACGGATTGAACCAAAGTAGTTATTTGAGGACAGCATCTTTGGACCATCATGATTAATTTGTCTCTATTCGTAAAATTCAAATCTTTTGTAACTAACACACATAAGACTTGTTTCTTGTGATATGAGGTGCGGATCAAAAGATGTTTCAATTCTCCTGTGTCTGTTTCTTCCTCATAGGGAGGAATTTCTAAATCACGAACAAGAGCTAATATCTGGCTAGAAATATCGGCAGCTCTGCCATCTTCAATTAAGCATTTTTTAACGGGAAATACTACATGGGTCCCTTC
>OGRD01001003.1_pt1 | contig 12204 bp, 12 predicted proteins | sample 1553441 | NCBI WGS metagenome assembly OGRD01 (sample SAMEA2580106, study PRJEB22360) | human gut metagenome | biome: human gut; feature: human-associated habitat; material: faeces | place: Denmark | collected 2008/2010
AGGCTCTGAAGAAGCAGGTCGAGGAAGTCGGCGGCAAGGTCGAGCTGAAGTAAGTAATTCTTCATATGGAAAAGAGCGTTCCTCAGGGAACGCTCTTTTTTTGTCGCCTCGCTCCGGTTTGGCCTGAGCTGCACGGAGCATCGGCCCGACGTTCCATAGATGAAATTTTTTTCAAAGAAATTTTACAAAATACGACATAAAAGCCCCGAAACTAACTATTATTTACAATAATCCGGAAAAACGATTGCATTGCTTAAGAAATGGGAGTAAAAAACAGATTATATACTTAATTTTTCGTTAGGCAATTTTTTCCACGCTGACTATCCAACGCTCCGCCACATTGGGGCGTGTTTTTGTGTGGAGAGATGGCTGACATCGGGGAATAAAGGGAGCCTGCATGGAGTTTTTCACGAATTTTTTGACACTGCGGGGGGAGTATTATGCGCTGGTACTGGTGGCCTGCGCCGAGCTGGTGGCGGCTGTTCTGCTGCTGAGCCTTCGGTCCCGCAAGCGGGTGCGCCATGCTCTTTGAACGGCTCTATGAGGACAATGTAGCGGGAAAGATCGACGATGCCCGGTTTGCCAAAATGTCCAAACGCTATGAACAGGAGCAGGGCGAGAACGCCAAGAAGATCAAGGCGCTGCGGCTGGAACTGAAAAAGGACGAAAGCAAGCGCATGGACATTGACGATTTCCTTGAAACGGTGCGGCGGTATGCGGACGCGACCACCATTACAAAGCGTATGGCCGCAGAGCTGATTGACCACATTGAGGTGTACTACGCCGAAAAGCAGGACGGCGTTACCAACCAGCGCGTCGATATTCACTATAACTGCATCGGTGCCTTTGATGTGCCGGATCGCCGGAAGATCCCGGAGGCCGACATTATCATGGAAACGAGAAAAGGCGTAGCACTCAGCTACGCCCCGGAACGCCTTGCAGTATGAACTTTTCAGGAAATAAAAAAGCAGAGTGTCCATTACAGGATACTCAGATCCTATAAGGACACTCTGCATGGCAACAGTTGATAATAATGATACGGTTTCATAGGGTTTCAAAAGGTTTCACTTGAAAATGAAACCCTAACCACAAAAAATGAAACCATCTGCGGGGATATTAGGGACCCATAAAGGAGATCAGGTTATATCCCTTCTCTTTGCCGACTTTGAGCATATACTCCATCCGGTAGAGGAAACGCTGATAAAAATCAACTACGAGCGCCACTGCGGTATCATCCTCTGTGGGTCTATTGGCATTGTACTCCGCGACCTCTTCTGCGGTTAGATTTTTCGCATATACCAACTGGTAGGTTGCGGTGCCTCTCCTGAAAATGTCTCTGCCGATGATGGCAAAAGAGAGATTCTTTATTTGAGTGAGAACCTGGTTGCTATCGTGGTGATTGGTAGTGGCATCCTCCAGCAGTTTCTGCAATTTTTCAAACGATTTATGGCAGATGTCCGACTCCAACAAAAGCCGGTGTATAGTATGGTAAATGGCATAGTCAGCCATATACTGTGGATAATCCTCTTTGAGCAAATCCAGCATATCTCTGATGCATAGTTGGGATGAATTGCATAAACGCATAAGATCCGTTTCCTTTTTTGGAAAAACACCCTTCATGGCATCAACAAGTTCTTCTCTGCTTACATCGGGGTAGTTGGAGACGGTAAGATGATCGTTTCCGGCATTGCTGTGTTTTCTCCACCATTTAGATTTGGGGTTGTAAATATAGTAAAGATACCCACCGCGGGTTATAAATATCATATTTTCTTCCGGGAACTTTACTGCTTCGATAGTATCGAACAATTTCATAGTTAATCACCAACCTTCCTTTTTAGGAATTCCATGTGTTTGCCCTCTTTGCAAGGCAAAACATTGTAATCCAAAGGATTATAAATTTTATCCGAAAGCTGGATTTCAATGTCATTATATGCTGTAGCCGCCATATACAAGTGTCCCTCTGGGAAATCAAGGCGTACTGCGGACAGATTATTTTGATCATAAATCCATGTGGTTTTGGCCGGTTGCTGTAATGGATACTGACGTGTGTATTCAGCAAGCAATTCCTTGGTACAAGGGCAAATACCAAACTGGTATCTGTCGGCTGTTCCAGGACGGAGATAGAGAAGGTATGCTGCATCATCACAGAAGAGGGCAATAGCATCCTCACTATATTCCGTGACAGTGCTGGCAAAGGTACGATCGCTTGTGGCGCAGAAACTCTCGATACAGAGTTGCTCAACATTCACTTTTTTGCTGTCAGCCAGTATATCAAAAGTGCCGACTCGGTTTCCGTCCCCAATGTCGCGGCCTGCAAAAAACAGCCGTTTTCCGTTACTAAACTCGAAATAACAGATGGTTGCGCCAATGTACTGCACTTCTTTCAGCGTAGTACCAATAAGAGAGGAAAATGCTGTAGTAACATCTGCAAGGTCGTTCTTTTTGTCATCAGCGTATACCGGGTTTACCACAAAATCGGTATAGCAGCTGACTACCAGGGGCTTGTTCTCAAACCACAGGATGAGCGGTTCGGAATGCACAGAAACAGCACCCTCGTCATATAGAGCAGGTTTGCCGCCAACATTGATGGCAGAAACAGCGGTAAGTGGTTTCCCGATACAAGCAAAGTAATTGTCTATGGCATTGTAATCCTTACCTGCAATATTAGCCTCTGTCATAGCATAATAGGCTTCAAGTATATTTGCCCAGGCATAGTCCTTGTCCGCCATCCAGGCACCAGAAATTTTCCAGCTGATGCTTCCAAGCAGACACTCTGGTTCTTCGTTGGGATCATCGCCACTGGTTCTGTATTTGACGGGGGCTCCGGCATTCATAAGAACCTTGGCAGCCTCCAAAACATAATGATCGTACGATGACCAACAAAGCGAATGAAGCGCCAGACCACCATTTAACCCGTCATTTGCAGAAACATCATAACCGCAAGCGAGAAAGTGGCGGACAACATCTGCCAAGATGAACCCACGCTTGTAAAATTCTCCATCCATAATAAACTCTGACAGAATTGTCTCTTCATCGTGCTCATCATAGGCATTGATATCCTCTAAGCCCTTCAGAACAGAATCGAAAGCATCCCAATCGATAGGTGTTTGGTCTGTAATTGCTGAAAGTTTGCTGACGGAGTCGCTTATGATATTACTCATCGTGTTCACCTCATATCCGGCGCGATAAATGCTTTTCTTTGTTTACAATAGCATTCTATCACGGTAGGTGTCCTATAAAACGGACTTTAATACAGTATATCATAACAATTTGAACATTTCTACCAACAAAAAAGGCGGGGCTTATTCAGCCCCAACCTCAATGTCTGTTCCGTCCTTAAAGCGGAATGTGATTCTGTTGTCAGCGTGTACCGTTGCCGTTTCCAAAAGTGTGATCCATAAAGCACACAATGAAACTATTCCAAAGTGTCGCTTTGCCGAAAAGCCTTGTGCCGCAAGTATTTTTGCAAAAAGAAAAAGGTTGATAGTTTCAAATACTTTCGTATCAAAACTATCAACCTTATTTGCGAAAGAGCGACCAAACGGTGCGTATAACGAGGTAAAAACCATAAAAAGTACACCAAGAATTCACTATTTACCGCTGTCGGTTCAACATGAAAGTTTCCAAATTGGTTTCGTGATGGTACTTTAAGGAAGCTGCTCTGTCCTTTTGAATGACAATTTCATTCAAGTCGATTTCATTGATTGACGCGATCGCAACGATATAATGGAGCATATCTGCCAGTTCTGTACCCAGTTCCTCCTGAAGATCGCTTTCGTCAGAAGACTTTCTACCTGCCCGTTTGTTCAAGACTTCCGCAACCTCACCGAGTTCTTCTACCAGCTTCATGAACAGACCTTGTTCATTTGCCCAGCCGCCGTAGCGGTCAGATAAGTACGCTTGCAAAGCTTCAATTGTGATATTCATGATTTATTCCCCTTTGCGGTATTTATGGAGGCAATCAAAATACGGCGAACCGTGCCGCATTGATTATACAATTCGGCAGCAGTTTCTCTGTTCAGAATATCTGACTTCACAAACAGTTCCAACCAATATTCCGTTTCGTAATATTCTTTCAACGCGATTTGCAGTTTTGCAATAAAATCGGGTTTGCCGTGGGCATAGTTGGCTTCCCGAATATTTGCACCAATAGAAGTCGCGGAACGCTCCAATTGGTTCACCAGCGAAAAATGACCCTTGATTGCTTCGCATAGCTTAATAATTCTGACTGCGAAATCAGTAGAAAGTTCCCGTAGCTTCGATTCGGACATGCAAGCACCGCCTTTCGTATTGGATTATACAGCAGAATAGACGGATTGTGAAGTGAAATATCCTTCGGATGTGAAATAATGACCTGCGGTCATTGTGAAATTTTCCGCTTGCGCGGAAAGTGAAATGAAATAAATCCCTCACGCGCTACTGCGCATTTCACACGCCGCAGGCGTATTTCACTTGCGAAGCGAATTTCACAAATCCCGGAAGGGATTTATTTCGTTGAAAAGAAACACCTTTTGTCGGTAGACAAAAGGTGTTTCTTTTCTGAATTATAACGCAATTTTTGATACGGGTTGCATTGGGTTGCAAAAGTTGCATTTCTGTGCGACCTTTTTGATGGATGCAACCATCTCTCATTATAATATGATACACCACCCTAAAGAATAGTTGTTTGCAAAAAACTCAATCTTTTATTATGATGGCAGGACGCACGCAAACACCATAAAAAATCGGGTGTTCATCGTGCCAATTGTCGGTATATGTCCCCACTTCGCGTAACTTGTTATCGTGAGTTGCGTTTGGCGCCGAAACCGAAGAACCAAAGCCTGAGCGAAGCCACCAAGAACAATAATCGGCAGAAGAATACGAAGCGTCAACATTATCGAGGCTTCTTGCGTATTGCGTTTGTCTACACTTTTCTTCATCTGCAGAATCATAAAAATACTCATAAACTTCATCTGCGCTTAACAAGAAAACCCTATCCTCCGTTTCACAAGTTGGATTTTCTGCCATCTCAATGAACTGGAGAAAGGTGTTGTATAATTCTTCTTGTGCCGGTTCTTGATAGTTATCAAAAATATTGCTAATAGGATTAAAATTAAATATGTAAGACTTCAATTTTGCTTTGACAATTCTTTCTTTTTCACTTTGATCAAAGGCAATATCATAAAATTCGGAATTTAAATACTGGCGCAAATCACACGTTTCCCAGCAAGAATTATAACCTTTATGAAAGGCACGACAAAGAAGGGCATATTTGCTGATAAGCAGTTTATTTTCGTTCTCTTCTTTTAAAACAAACCACTCTATAGGTTGTAATTCACCTTTTTCCCCTTGGGGGAATCTCCCAAAAAACAGACTCTTTTTTTGCATTTTTTGTTTCCTTTCTCCGCATTATAGCAAACAAATGTACAATGTATACTTATATTGTAGTATTTGCAGATACACAAGTCAATACTTTTTAAATTTTGACAATGAAACTATTCTTACTCACGCTGAAACTATTCTCCCACAATGAAACTAATCTCGGTCACAATGAAATTATTCTTTTAAGAAAAGTTTCATTGTGATTTTATTTGTTTAAAACAGGGTAGGTTTAACTCACTCAACTTCGACTTTTGTTTGTTCAATTTTGATACAAATAAAACTAATCTCTTTTGCGAAAATGCCGAAAAGCCTTGTGCCAAGCCGATTTTAATAAAAAGAAAAGGAACGCAAGTATCGTATCAACACTTGCGTTCCAATTTGTATTTGCGCCTAACGATTGATACAATGCACCCTCATAGGGCAGTTGAACCCATTCCTTTTTATGGTGCATAAAATCAGGTTTCTGTTTTTTCGACGTCGTTTGTATGTACAGGTTTTTTCTGATATGTCTGATAATACCATTCCAAAAATTCGCCATAGATGCGATCCTCCGCTTTTTTACGGGCATCAACCGCATCCTCTATCCGTGAAAACGACCCAAGGTTATAGTTTTTTCCCTTAAAACCAATTTGAGCTGTCCACTTTTGGGTTCTGCGGTTGAGGTACACTCCGTTATAGCCACTGCTGTTGTTCTTTAACAGCCGCTTTCCTGCTTTTTCAAGCAGGGTAACCGAGGTCCCATCAACAAACTTCATATTGATTTTGATGATACTGTTTTGCAGGCATCCGCAGCTTTTGGTATGACCACTTATCAGGTAAGCGTACCGAACTTTTGTTTCGTTTCCGCACTCACAGCGGCAATGCCAATAGCTTGTTCCGTTTTTCCACTCTGCCAGCTCAAGCACCGTCAGTTTCCCGAAGACCTTGCCTGTCAAGTCCTCCATTGGTGGACTTCCATTACAGCCGCAGCTTTTGGTCCTGCCGCTTTGCAGCAGAGTTTGTCCCACAATCGTTTCATTGCCGCAGTCACATAGACAGCGCCAGCGGTGCATCCCGTCCCGCTTTCCGGCATATTCCAGCACAGTAAGCATCCCAAACCGCTTGCCGACATAGTCCTTCAGCGGCGGATGACTCAAGCAGCCGCAGCTTTTCTTGTAGCCGCACAGGAGTTGGTGGGTGGCAGCAAGGCATTGCTTCCCGCAGTCGCATTGACACAGCCATTGTGTTCCGCCCTGCTTGTCCCGCCGGGGACTTGGCTCCAAACATACCAGGCGTCCAAATCTCTGCCCGGTCAAGTCCTTTTGACCGGGCTTCACCTTCGTCTCACAGCCGCAGTCCCGAACCGTACCCCGCTGCAGAGTGCGGGTGTCCAACTGGATGGCTCCTCCGCAATCGCAAGTGCAGTTCCAGACCATATAGCCGTTTTTCCGTTCCCCAGTCGGTTCCGATACTGTCAGCTTTCCAATACGGAAGCCGATCCCAATTTTGGGCTTCACTCATTCTTCCTCCCGTTCAAACCGGATCGTCACACGACTTTGCCCGCCCACGGTACAAGTGAACAAGGTCAAATCCCAATCTCCGCTTTCCATTGCCTCAATAGAGGTTGGCAGTAACGTCTCCTGCTCCACCATTTTGTAAGTGAATACATTTCCGTCCATATCTGTGAAGGTGGCAAGATCGCCCTCCTTCAGATTTTTTAGGTTGCCGAAGTGGGAAGTGTAGTTATGTCCGCAGATAATCAGATTGTTCAGATAAGCCGACCCGCTGTACCGGCAGGGAGCGGTTTTCAAATTGGGATAACTCCATTCACTGATAACCGGCAGTTCCAGCTCCAAGGCTGGGATTCTTAAAATACCAATAAAATCAATCCCGTTGATGGTTTCCACTGGCATTTCCATATTGGGGGCTAAAACATAGTCAGGGATAACTGTCCGCTCGTCACGCAATAAAGGGTCCGGTTCTTCTGTTGCGGTCGTGGGGATTTCTACGGGTGGTTCGGTCACAAGGTATTCCTCAATACAATTTAGTGCCTGACTGGATGCTTTCTCTGCCCGCAGTTCATCGTACAGGTTGAAAGCTGTTATAAAAAGGGCCGCTGCAATCAGCAGCAGCCCAAGCGCAATCCAGAGGAAACCCTCTTGTTTCCGGCTGTTTTCTTTCTCATTTTTCATCTGCGGCACCTCGACGGCGTAAAAGGCCGATCACGATAAAGAGTAAACCAGCAGCAATCAGCACCGGCACCGGCCACCAAAGCTGGCCGGTCTGGGGAAGCGTAGGCTTTCCAGGTGTGGTGGGCGTATCAGGTTTCGTCGTAGGAGTTGGTTCGTCTGGGATATCCTCAGAGAAGGAATTTGTTACATAGAACGTGTTGCCTTCCCGCGTGACCTCCGCAGTGTATTCTTCCATTTCTTTTTCCACTACGGTCCAACGATATGCGTTGTCCAGGTTCGCCCAGGTATACCGCCAGTTATTCTTACTGTTCAATGTGACGGTATCATAAACAACTCCGTTTTTCAGAAGCTGTACCATCACTTCTTTCGGACGGGCCTTCTCATGACCTTCATCGTTCCAGATTTTCAGGACTTTGCAGGAAACCGTATCAGGTTTCTCTGGAATTTTGGAAGAATCAAATTTTGCAGTTGCAGTCACAGCATAGATCCATGTATTGGTTTCGGCGTCCAGACTGGGAAGCATCACCATAAACGGCGTAGCATCATAGCGGAAACCGTCTTGTGTATGGCGTTCTCCAAGCACCAAATATAAACCTGCTGTCAGCCGCTTTCCGCCTGTTGGAAATGCTATTTGGCCGTTCCGATCTGTTTTGCCGCTGTCGGTAGCCACGATGTTATCCCGCAGGACATATCCTTCCAGCGTAGAAGCCAATGCCCTCCAGGTATCGTCGGCTTTCCCGGGGATATCCACGTTAAAAATCTTAAATTGCTCTGTTGTCTCCAATTCACCATATGCATCCACTGTCGCAACAAGATAGATGTTGAAAACTGCACCGGACAGCGGCGTTCCGTGATCCTGATACGTAATTGTGAGACCAACATCCTGATCCAAGTCAATACGACCCGCAGCAAGTGCGGAAACAGGCAAAAGCATGAAAACCAGCAATAAACTCAGGCAAAGGGAAATCAGCCGTTTATTCATTTTCATCAGAGTCACCTCCGGTCTTTTTCTTTGATTTTTTCGGCAGCAGTAAAATCACCAGCAGAATCAGGAGCATGGGAATCGCCACAATGGGTGCCACCAGCAGCGGCTCGATTTGCATGGCATCTGCCGTGATGCGGATGGCCTGCGCCTCCTCCTGGTTTTCGATCCGGTGGCCCCGGACCAGCAGGCGGTGTGAGTTGATTCCATAGGGGGTACAGGTTACCAGGGTGCAGTAATCTTTTCCTTCCTCGATTTCCAGATCGTCCATCTCATACGGAAGCACAATGCGGATCTGATCCACTTCATAAGTCAGGGTTTCATCCAAGACCCGCATCAGGAAGGTATCGCCTATCACCATCTTGTCCAGATCCGTAAAGAGCCGTGCGGACGGCAAGCCACGGTGCCCGGACAGGACACAGTGGGTCCCACTGCCGCCAACCGGCAGGGAAGTACCCTCGATATGGCCTACCGCGATTTGTAGAATCGCTTCATCCGTGCCGTGATAGATCGGCAGGGAACAGTTAATGGAGGGGATTTCAATGTATCCGATGATGCCATTGCCGGAGACATTCAGCAGGCTTTCGTATTGCGCCCGTTCCTCGTCTGTCATATCATACCGGTCGGCTTTATCGATCAGAGATTGATTGTACGCTTGTGCATCTGCCCAAAGCTGTTCATAGGTGTCAGAGTCGATTTCTGCCACCTGCTCCGCGTAAGAAGCGATGGCGTGAGATTGGTGCAAAGAATTCCAATAGTCGCTGACTGTGGGATACAGCAGCAAGGACAGCCCTGCAAGAAGGATGAAAATCAGGAATAATGTAATGAGATTACTTGTTCGTTTCTTCATGCAAGGATCTCCTTGCTGTTGTATGCCGGGGAGGCGGGGACCTCCCCGGTTAACAACAGATCAATACTTCAAAATCTTAGGATTGTGCTTACTTCTCCGCACCGCTCATGCGCTTCTTGGTTACCAACAGCACGACAGCAGCCAGAACCAGAACGCCGCCCAGCACATAGAAGATGGTGGTGCCGATGCCGCCGGTGCTGGGCAGCTCGGAGCCGGACTTGTTGACCACGGTGGTGGTGATGGAACCGGCCGTCAGATCAACGGTGCCCAGGTCGATGTTGACGCTCTCGCCATCCTTCATTTCGGTCTGCTTGTTGCCGTTCGCATCGGTCAGATAGGCATTCAGAGTTTTCAGAGTAGGGGCATCGGCAGTTACATCATGGGTAGCCTCGATGACGAAGTAGATGGGGTCAATGGTATTGTAGCCGGCGGGGGTCTTGGTCTCGGTCAGTTTGTACTGGCCATCGTCCAGGCCGGAGAAGGTAAAAGAGGTGGTAGTCTCATCGACAGTGAATTCCTTGACCGTTGTCCAGGTGCCTGCAGCACCATCTTTGCCCTTGATCAACTTCTCCAACTTAAAGGCAGCGCCGGTCAGAGGCTTGTTCTCGCTGTCCACCTTGTTGATGATGGTCTTGTAGGTAAACACGATGACGACATCCTTCGGGGTTTCGCCGGTCTCGTTGTTGCCTTCTTCAGACTTGTTGGGGTTGTTGGAGTATTCAAGATAGACCTCGTTGGGGTTACCGGCGGAGCCGAGAACGGCATTTTCATTCAGCTTTGCGGTGTACTCCACGGTGATCACAGAGCTGTTGCCCGCCCCCAGAGCCTTGACATCATCGCAGGAGACGGTCAGCGTGGTGGTGCCGTCGGCGTTGACGGTGGCAGTGACGGTAAATCCATTGGTCTCGGTGCCATCAATATAGACCTTGGCATCTTTGTTGTAGGTCAGGCCCTTGGACAGGGTATCGTGGAACACGACCTTGTAGGTGGTGTAGGAGGAGACATTATCCGCCAGAGTGGCCTTGAGCTGGAAGGGAATGGAATCGCCAATGTCATAGTCGGCGGAATCCTGCCAGTCGGTCTTGGTGGTGTCGGTGGAGTCGTTGATATCTTTAACCTTTTTCTGCACTTCGGGGACATCGGACTTAGGCGTAGCGGTTACATTGCCCACAACCTGTATGATGTATTCGGTGTAAGAATCGTTGTCGCCGATCAGGGAACCGTCCTGATCCTTGACCAGATAGTAACCGGCGGCCAGGCCGGAGATGACATACTTGCCATCGGTGACGGTGTTAGCGGAACCGGCAGCGGTGGTCAGATAGGGAGCGACCGCCTTGGCAAACGCTTTGGCATCGGCCTCGGTTTTCAGCGTTTCCGTCTTTGCGGCAGCGTCACCCAGCGCGGTCTGGCCCGCTTCGCTGACGCCGGAACCCCAGACGATGTTGGACAGGACCTTGTTCCCGGCTTCATTGGTGGCCAGGTCGCCGGTGAAGATCTGATAGGCCTCGTAGGTGTGGCCTGCAGTGGAGTTATTGATGGTAATGGAATAGGTGGTGGACTCGTCCGCGAAGGCGGTGACAGCGAGGCTCAGCGCCATGACCAGTGCCAGCAGGAGGCTGGCAAGTTTTTTGCTGTGCTTCATTGTTTTGTTTCCTTTCTGCTTTTGAATTTCTGGGTGGTATATGTGGTATATATTTTTGCGCTCAGGAGAATGTGGATTCCCCCTTCCTGCGCTTGCTATGGGTATACAACAAGATCGCCGCTGCGAGCATCAGTGTCAGTCCTCCGATGGTAAACATTCCGATCCCTCTGCCTCCGGTTTCGGGAAGCACAGGATAGGAAATGTTGTTGGTCACAGTCACATTGCTCTGTGCGGTACCAATTGTCACCATGGCACTATCCGAATAAGAGACCTTGAACTGATTTCCATTCACAGTTCCGACCCGTTCGTTCAGGATCGGTTTCCCGGCATCATCCAGCTCGAAGAGATAATAGGTTTCCCCCAGTACCAAATTGGTAAACTTTGCCGTTTTGGAACCGCTGTCACCATCTGCAAAGGAAATCGAGACGGTCTGCATGGGGTCTCCCACAGGATTGGGCGTATCATAGAGGCCAAAGCGGTAGGTTCCGCTTACCGGGGACGCTTCGCCCTCCAGTCCAGCAAAGCACTTTGTGACACTGGCCTCGCCCCGTCCGTTGCCCATGCGAAATTCGTATGTATCACTTTCGTACCACACATCCACACCGTCCGGGTATTCGGGGTAACTGCCGTCAGCATTCGCTTTGGCAACAAGGAAGTAATGGGGAGCTGCGTCCAGCACATAGCCATCCGGTGCCTTCGTTTCGACAATTCGGTAGACTGTGTTGTACGCCATAAGCGGATCAGCTCCGAACGCAAGCACGCCATTGGCATCCGTTGTTCCGGTCCATGTTTTGCCCTCTGTTGGCGTAAAGGTGCCATTGTCCATAGTCCCCTCTGCCATTTCGAATTCTGCACCGGGCAGCCGGGTGGTGACCGAACCGCTGTCATACTTGATGATCTCCACAGTCGGTGTCGGGGAGCCAACGGCGGTTCCACCGGCAGCGTAGGCGTAATCATCGTCAATTATGGTTCCGGACGAGGTGGAGGCATACCCATCCCAGTGGGCATCATTGCGGATCGCTACTTTTACCCCCGGCTTTACCTGCACTCTTGCTTTGTAGCTTATGGTGATGGGGACGCCGTCAGGAATAGTGATACGAAGGGTGCTTCCCTCTACCGAAGCGGTATAGGGGACGGAGGCTCCGGTATTGGTATTCGTTACCGTAATGGATGTGGGGTCCAGCTGTAAGGTCTCACT
>OGRD01001005.1_pt1 | contig 12191 bp, 9 predicted proteins | sample 1553441 | NCBI WGS metagenome assembly OGRD01 (sample SAMEA2580106, study PRJEB22360) | human gut metagenome | biome: human gut; feature: human-associated habitat; material: faeces | place: Denmark | collected 2008/2010
ACGGAAGTTGCGGAAAAAAAAAAAAGAAAACCGGGGGTGTGGGCCATCCGATACCGTCGATTTTCGTAATAGCTTTATACTGTTTCAAGGAATGCTTTTGTGAGCATCTTGTTCTTGAGAATACCCTTTGTGCAGTCGCGCAGGGCTGTTCCGAAGCCTATCGGGTCGTTTTTGTAGGCCAGCATCATTGAGGGGCTGAGCGTAATTTTGCGCACGCTCCAAAGCATACAGAGCAGCTCGTTGTTGCGCGCATATACGGCGAGAACGGGGTCCATATAGCCGTAACCGGTGAGGTTTGTATACGCGTCCGTGATAACCATTCCGTCGAAGCCCCACTCGTTTCTGAGCAGGTCAACGAGCAGCTCGGGCGTGCCGCCGCACCATGTTTTGCCGAGACGGTTAAACGCGCTCATTATGCCCTTTGCGCCGCCCTCCTTGACGGCTATTTCAAACGGCTTGCAATAGATATCTCTTATTGCCTGCTCATTTGACCAGACATGAATACCCATTCGTGCGGTCTCCTGGTCGTTGAGAGCGAAATGCTTGACAGTTACTAACAGTATATACAAAAGCAACCGCGTGGGCGGCTGCTTTATGTCTTAGATAGATTATATGAGCTTATTCATGCGACTCGTCTTTTTCGTCGAGTCTTTCACGCAGGGCTTTATTCTCATTTTTCAGCTCTTCGAGCTCATCGAGAATATCGTCGCTGCGGGCGCTGCTTTTGAACGAATGTATGAGCACGGTGACAAATGTAACTACGGTCAAAATATAAGTGGTAGAGACCATCGCATCATTGAAGTCGGTGCCTGGTGCATATTTGATAATCAAGTGAAACATCAACAACACGGCAATCACGATGCCGATGGTTATTTTTTGCCATTTCCTCATAGAGATGCCTCTCTTTTTTTAAAACTCTGTAGAGTAATCCCATTTCAAAGGACAATAATAGTCTTTATGGGATGTAGTAAAATCTTTTTTATAATAAAATTCTTTATTACTTGTGTTTTTTATGTATTGTACTCATAATAGCTTTAGTTGAATTTTGTCACCTCCATATGGCAATTGTAACTATCAACATAAGAATACCGTTTAAACAAATAAAAATCAAAGTTTTTATCAAATATTTTCTAATTTTGTAATTATACACAAAAACACAGCAAACGTATTGTGCAATATAGCAAAAAAGGCAGCCTTTCGACAGCCTTTTGTTAAATCTGATTTATTCCGCGACTTTCAGTGTCAGCTCAAGTATGCGCTTGACGCTTGCTTCAAGGTCGGCACGGGTTATCTTGCCGCTTTCAAACGCCGCTTTCAGCTCCTCGGGCTCGCCGTCGCCCATCTTGATGTCATTGCCGGCGAGGACCTCGTCGGAGTGACTGCTGTGAACGCCCCAGTCGGTCGTGACGGCGCCCTTGAAGCCCCATTCGTTGCGGAGCAGCTCGGTGAGCAGCTCATAGCTTACCGAGGTGTGGGAGCCGTTGATGAGATTGTAGGAGGACATAATTGTCCACGGATCGGCCTCTCTGACGCATATCTCGAAGCCGCGCAGATAAATCTCCCTGAGCGCACGCTCGGAGACTCGGGAATCGCATTCAAAGCGGTTCGATTCCCTGTTGTTGCAGGCGAAGTGCTTGACCGATGCGGCTATCTTCTGCGACTGGATGCCGCGCACATCGGCGGCGCAGCACTTTCCGGCGAGCAGGGGATCCTCGGAGAAATATTCGAAGTTTCGCCCGCACAGGGGATTGCGGTGGATGTTCATGGCGGGTGCGAGCCATACGCCTAAGTTGTTCTCGCGCAGCTCCGCGCCGCCCGCAGCGCCGATTTCTTCTATAAGCTCGGTGTTCCAGGTGCAGGCCAAGAGCGTTGCGCACGGCCATGCGGTGGTGGGCACGCCCGTTGAAGCGTTGAGGCGCAGACCCGCAGGTCCGTCGGCAGTCGGGAGGGGCGGCACGTTGAGCCGCCTCATTCCGCCGAATGCGCCGGTGTTGCAGACTCCGGGCTGATTCTGGTGCCCGCCGACAAAGTCGATAAGCTCGTCTACGGTGAACTGCTTTATAAATTCGTCGAGCGTTATCGTCTCGCCGACTTCGTCGAATTTCACCGTCTCGGCGGGGGCTTTTGCTTCTATCTCCGCGTGAGTGCCGCGACTGCGGACAGGCTCGCCCGTCGGGAGGCTTTCAAAGCTTCCGTCCGAGAGCAGACGCTTTTCGAGCTTTGTTGGTCTGCAAAGGGACTTTGATTCTTTTATAATTATGTCATTGTTTAAAACGAACTCGTATTTTAGCTTTTCCGTCGCCCTGACGGAGGCTCCGAGGTGGAACGAATATGCGCCCTTTTCAAGCACGAACGCTGATTTCTTTATTTTGCCCAAATCGTCGAAGCTCGCCATATCGCTTATATCAAAGCTCAGCGCGAGGGACTCCGATTCGCCGGGGGAGAGGAGCTTCGTCTTTTTGAACGCGGCGAGCTCTCTTGCGGGCTTGCCGAGCTTGCCCTGCGGCGCGCTGTAATATAGCTCGACCACTTCTTTGCCGGGCACCTTGCCGACGTTTCTCACCGTCACCGCGGCGACTATTTTTCCGTCGCTCTCGCCGCAGAATGCGCCGCTGAACTCGAAGTCGGCATAGGACAGGCCGAAGCCGAACGGGTAGCGCACCTTTTCGGCGGCGCCGGGCACGGTCTCAAAATAACGGTAGCCGACATATATATCGTCAAAGTAGTCGAGATGCTCAAAGCCGGTCAAAAATTCCTGCGCGTTCTGATATGCGTCGTAGGAGACGGGGATAGTGTCGGCAAGTCTGCCGGAGGGGTTGACGTCGCCGCAGATGATGTCCGCAGTCGCCGTGCCGCCCTCGAGACCGCCTTGCCAGCCGAAGATTATCGCGCCGACTTTTTCGTGCTCCGCAAAATACTCACAGTCTACTACTGCGCCGGAGTTCAGGACTATAACCGTGTTCGGAAAAGCGGCGGTGACGCGGTCGATGAGGCTCTTTTCCGTGTCCGAAAGATAGTAGTCGCCGGGTATGGCCTTTCTGTCAACGCCCTCCGCGGAGAAGCGGCTGAGAGTTATTATTGCAATATCCGCATTTGCGGCGGCCTCGGCTATCAGCTCGTCGGGCATATGCGCCTCGGCAACGTGCATACTCGCGAAGGTGTCGTAGATTATGTCGTCTTTTTCCTTGCAGAAGGACATGGCGTTGACCCTGTCCCATATCTTCTCTATCTGGGCGCGGGTCGGGATGCGTTTGCCTGCCTCCTTGACGTATTCCTTGTAGAACTCGGCGGTCGGCTTAAAGACGCTGACCTTGCCCTCGTCCTCTTTCAACTTGAAGCCGTCGTAGATGTTGCGGGTATAGGCGCAGAAAACGTCGCCGCTTCCGCCGCCGCCCTTTATGTATTCGACGGTCGCCTTGCCGAAGAGCGCAACTCTTGTCCCGCGCTTTAGCGGCAGAGTTCCGCCCTCGTTTTTGAGCAGCACCATGCCCTCGCCGGCGGCTCTCCTCGAGAGCTCGGCGTGCTCGGGCGAGCCCGTGACCTTTCGGCCGTCAACGCCCAGCGGTAGGCAGGGCTGATATCTGAATCTCGCATACTTGTCCATAGCTTTTCCGTCCTTTTATGTAAAATTAATTAAGCTCGTCTTGTGCTGTGCGGTCAAAGAAAAAACACTCCGACTCATACGAATCCGGGATATTCTCGTCGATGACTATCAGTCTGCCGCCGTGCCTGTCTCCGTAGGAGTGATAGCCCGCGCTCGGGGATTGAACGAGCCTTATCCCGTCGACCTTTGCGGTGAAGGTGTTTATATGGTCATGTCCGAAGAAGGCAGCGACGATGTCGCCCGTTTTCTTCCAGCTTTCAAATTCTTCGCCGTTTTCGAGCGGCGGGCAGGGGGACTCGCGGAGCACGCCGTCGAGCAGAGCACCGTCCGGGACAGAGTAGCGCCGAGCGCCGAGAGAAAATTCGCCGTTCGGGTCTTTTTGCAAGGCGTCGTATTCCTGAATGACGGGAATATGCTGAAACAGCAGAGCGGGCACGGTCTTTCCGCCGTTTTGGGTCTTCAGCTCGGCGGCGCGTCTCTCGTACCACTCTATCTGGTCTCTTTTCACATATCCGTATCCCGCGTCCTTTATAATATTGAAACCGCCGTCCCTGATATAGTCGCCCGAGTCGATGCACCAGATGTTCCATGCCGTGCGGCTGCCGTCGGAGGAGAGAACGGGCAGGCTGCAATTCGCGCAGCCGGAAACATCCTCGTCGTTCATAGTGCTCCTGAAATTTTCATATTCGGCATATATGCAAATCTGATTTTCCTTTGCGAGGAAAGGCAGCTGCGGCTGAGCCTCGGCGTCGTGGTTGCCGAAAACTATGGCGAGCGGGATGTTTTTCTCCGCTATCGGCGCGACTATCTTTTTGACGGTCTTATACATATATTCATATGTGAACTCCTGCCAGTAGCCGCTGATGTTGTCGCCGCCGAAAACCACGAGGTCGGGACGGGCGAGTTCAATGCATCGGCGGATTAATTTCAGTGTATTTTCGCTCTTTTTTTCGGGAATCCGCCTGTCCTCGTCGTCGTCCATCTCGGGGTCTACCTCGTGGATGTCCGTAAGGTGCAGAATACGGAATTTTCCGTCCGCGCCGAAGCGCAGGGGAGCCTGCCTTTCTCTTATGTATTTCTTTGAATCCGGCAGTCCTTTTGCCATAACGCTTCCTCCGATGTTTGATATTGAAATTATATACTCGTTCGGACACAGTGTCAATATTCTTGTTACATTTTCGCAAAAACCGTTAGTCACTATGCATAATTTAAAAAGTCTGATTTTGTCAAATGTGTATATTGCGAAAGGCAGGTACGGGTGATATAATCTAATTAATAACGAGGGTTTTTTAATTAGCGAATGAGGGGCGCAATTCATTGAACAAGACAGTTGATTCATCAATAGTCAAGCTGACTAATTACCGTTCGGTTTGGGGCTATATACATAAGAATAAGCAGGCGACTATTCCGCAGATATCAAAGGACATAGGCCTCAGCCTGCCGACGGTTACCCGCGCCGTCGATTACGGTGTCGCAGAGGGCATTATCGAACCGGACGGAGTTATTGGCGCGGAGCGCGGCCGCAAGGCGCAGGTTTATAAGCTGCATGCCGACTATATGCATTTTTTGCTCATCTATCTTGACGCGGATGTTCTTTCATACAGAATCCACGATTTCAGAAGCCGTACTATAGGCAGCGGAAACATGCCGGTGAATGATAAAAATGTGCTCTCCGCTCTCGAGAAAATTATCGAATGCAGCGCAGCTTCCGACCCGTTGCTTTCAATAGTATCGATAGCTGTTTCGGGCGTTGTGTGCGATGGTGTTGTTAAGGATTCTGCGGCATTTCCGTCGCTTGGCGGGATGGATCTTTCAAAGCACATAAACCGCAAGTTCGGCATGACTGCGCTTGTGGATAACGATCTTCATGCGGCTTCGAATGTGGCGCGGATATTTTCCGATTATAAAAACGATGTCAATGTTCTTTTTGCTTTCGGAAAACGTAAAAGCGGTGCCGGAATAATCGTCAACGGCGATGTGCTCTGCGGAGCGGCGGGCGCTGCCGGCGAGGTTGTAAATATCCCGGTGCATACTCCGGATATCGAATCCGAGCGCGTGGCTTTCTGCAGCGAAAGACTCCAGGCGATAATCGCACTGCTTAATCCCAAGAGGGTCATTATTTATGAACTTGACGAGGGAATGGGCGCGGACAAGCTCATATCGCTTATCAAAGAGAAGCTGAAGGCTTATCTCTTGCCTGAGTTCAAGCTGGGGCGCGATTTCTTTGAGGATTGCTTCGGGGGGCTCGGCATTATGTGCGAGCTTGAGATAAAGCGAAGTCTCCGTGAAAGACTTGATTTTTAATGATGAAAATATAAGGGGAATTTTTGAGATTCCCCTTATGATTAGGAAAATTAATAACGCACCTTTAAGATATTACTTTACTTATTTGTGAATATAGCGTGTGATATCCAAAGCAACTCCGTTTATCTTGTGAATTATGCTGCGCCATACCGGAGTTGTATATTAAAGCTAAATTTATAACTTAACGTTATAATATAAATTGCCGCAAAGGAGGAGGCCTACAACAAGGCTTATGCCGCAGAGTATACCTACAAGGGCAACCTCTATATAGAGGCTCTCGAGTGGCTTGCATCCGCGGAATCCTCGTTCCCGTGTTCAATCTTATCGACGCTATCGCCTCTGCGGAGTCTCCGCTCACCGAGGTTATGAAGCTTCTCCCGAAGGTCGCTTATGCAGTTGACTCCGGCTTGCTCAACACCCAGATTCAGAATCTAATCGGCAAGCTCGGCATGGGTCTCGGCAGCAGCATCAATGTTGACCTCACCACAGAGGGACTCTATGAGATGCTCGCTCCCAAGCTCAAGGACATCGAGCTTCAGGCTGCCAAGGTTGACGAAAACGGCGAGGAGACCGCTCCTGCCGTAACCCTTTCGATAAATCTCGATAAGGACAAGTTCGTTTCCGCTATCAAGGATCTTTCCGGCTGCGGCGTTTACACCGCAAACGCGAGCATCGCACGAGGCAAGAACTGGTTTGTCGGCATCGACGGCGACGCGACGGATGCATTTGTCGTTCTGTTCAGATATCTCCACTCCGAGCTCACCTCCGAGAGCAACGCGGCAGCCATAAAGACCGCTGTCAAGGCTCTTGATATGAACTTCGCTCAGAGAATAGCCGTCAGCTTCATCGTTTCGATTGCGCTTTCGTCCTCTGCGGACGGAGCTCTCAGAACGCTCGTGTTAATGATTCCGATAGTTAAGGTCGGAGTTAAAATTGCAAGTTGGTTCGGCGCATTCAAGAAATAAACCGAACGTCAAAAGGTAAAACACAATTTCATAAAAGCAAGGTTCGGCGGAGCGTCATACGGCGTTCCGCCGTTCCTTTTTGCCAATTATAAATCAAACTGTTAAATCAACTAAAAACAGGGCTGTTTTTTCGGCATTTCGTACAGTCCGTCGCTCTTGTTTTTTGTTTCACCTTATGTTAAAATCAAATTGTAAGATGTATAGACGCTTGATTTATAGAAACGCATTAAAGAGGGGAGTCGGCTTCCCTCTGTGCTTTAAACGAATTAATAACGCTGTGTTAATAATTATTAACAAACGCTTAATTACAAATAAATAAGCAATTGAGGAAATTTATAACCTTTTTATAAATTAATTTCAAGGCAGAGGAGGAGAAACCCAAAAGAGAGATGAGTTAACAGCCCCGTTTTAAAAACGAAAGGAGAACAAGTTATGAAAGCATTAAAAAAGACATTCAGCGTTATACTTTGCCTGTGCATGATAATGTCCGTTATGGCGGCAGGGCTCAATGCCTTTGCGCAGGAGGAAGCGACCGCAGCGCTTGACGGCGCTGTCAGCGAAGCGGCTGCTCTTGCCGTATCCGATCCTACGGACGAAAAACCCGACGTTGACGCTATGGAGCGCACCAAGGTTAAGTATCCCATCGGCGCTTCCAAGAAGGCTGTCAACAGGTCTATCGGCAGAGTTGAAGATATTCTTTTCACTATTTTGAAGGTTCCCGAGGGCGGAGTTCCCCAGGTGCTCAACGAGAAGGTATATACCAATGAAACCGTAGCTCTTGTTGCAAAGAAGCTGTTCCCGCTTGTCGGCGGACTCAGCAGCCTTGTTGCAAAGGGACCCAAGGACCTTGCCGCAAAGCTTGACAAGGAGACCTGCGCGGGTGCTATCGCGGCTCTTAACGCCGCAGCAGCTACGCTCGGCGCGGACGGCAAGCCCGTAGACAAACTTGAAGCATGGCAGTATCTCACTGTTGTTGACGGCGACTTCGGTTTCGCTAACGGCGACAAGGAGGGCTTCCTCGACGCTGTTGCGTCGCTGTTCAGACCCCTTTCGCTGCTCACTACCGTTGTTTCCTTTGAGAACACAACCAGCTTATTTTACGGTCCGCAGCTGGGCATATACGAGGATCTCATCCCCATATTTGAGGCTCTCGGCATAAAGGACTTTATGACCTCCGACGAGTACACCGCATATGTTAAGAAGGGCGCCAACACCAACGAGAAGATGGATCGCCGTATCCGCGGCATCATCACTCCCATATTCACCCTTGTTGACGCAGTTGCCTCTGCGGAATCCCCGGTCGACGAGGTTCTGAAGCTTCTCCCGAATCTTGCCTCAGCTATTGACACGGGACTTATCGACACTCAGATACACAGTATGCTGGGCAAAATCAGCCTGGGTATCGGCAACAGCGTTAAGGTTGACCTCACCACCGGCGGCGTATACGATATGATCGCCCCCAAGCTCAAGGACATCGAGCTCCAGGCCGCCAAGGTTGACGAAAACGGCGAGGAGACCGCCCCCGCGGTCACGCTTACAATAAACCTTGACAAGGAGAAGTTTGCGGCTGCAATAAAGGATATCGCCGCCTGCGGAGTCTTCACCGCAAAAGAGAGCGCAGCCAAGACCAGAAACTGGTTTGTCGGCATCGAAGGCGACTCGGCGGATGCGTTTGTCGTTCTGTTCAGATATCTCCATTCCGAGCTTACCGAGGAGAACAACGCTGTGGCTATAAAGACCGCTGTTGCAGCTCTCGACATGAACGCCTCGCAGAAAATTGTTGTCAATTTCCTCGTTTCCTCCGTGCTCTCGTCCTCTGCTGACGGAGCGCTCAGAACCATAGTTGCTCTTCTTCCGCTTGCAAAGACCGGCGTGAAGATAGCAGCCCGCTTCGGCGCGTTTGATAAATAAGCTTTAATTTGCAAAACACAATTTCATAAAAGCAAGGAGCGGCGGAGCGTCATAAGGCGTTCCGCCGTTCCGTTGTCAATCACAAATCAAATTGTTAAATCAACTAAAAATAAAGCTGTTTTTTCGGCATTTCGTACAGGTCGCTGCTCTTGTTTTTTATTTCTTGTTATGTTAAAATCAATTCGTATGAAATACATTTTTGGAGGTCTTTCTATGAAAAAATGGCGAGTAGGTATTATCGGTGTCGGCGGAATATTCAACGGCGCTCACCGCGAGCACTATCTTAAAGACGATCGCCTTGAGGTTGTCGCGCTCTGCGACATAATCGAGGAGAGGGCGGTCGAGTGCCGCGACGGGTTCTTCCCCGACGCGAAGGTATATACCGATTTCAACGAGCTGCTCAAGGACGAGACGATAGACTCTGTCGATATCTGCACCCCGAACTATCTCCACTCGATAATCGCGGTTGCCGCTTTCAAGGCGGGCAAGCACGTTTTCTGCGAGAAGCCGGACGCTGTCAATGTCGAAGAGGTCATGAAGATGAATGACGCCGCTAAGGCTGCGGGCAAGACGCTCATGGTCATGAGAAACAACCGCTTTACCGACGCGTCTAAGCTTGCGAAGAAGTTCATTGACGACGGCAAAATGGGCGAGATATACTGCGGACGCTGCGGCTGGCAGAGGAGACGCGGAATCCCCGGAAAGGGCGGCTGGTTCACCACCAAGGCGCAGTCCGGCGGCGGCCCGCTCATTGACCTCGGCGTCCACATGATAGACCTTGCGATATGGCTTATGGGCAGCCCGACTCCCGTCGCCGTGACCGGCAGCACATACTGCAAGTTTGCCGACAACGACGTCAGCGACTCCGTGAACTCCGACTTCGGCGACAAGGTCGAGGACGGCACGTTTGACGTTGAGGATCTTGCGATGGGCACTATTCGCTTCGATAACGGGGCGCAGCTCCAGATAGAGTTCAGCTGGGCGTCGAACGTCAAGAAAGAGACACGCTTTGTCGAGCTTCGCGGCACGAAGGCGGGACTCAATTGGCAGGACGGTGAGGTCGAGTTCTACACCGAGGAATACGGCAAGTGCCTCGATGTTATCCCGACTAACTACGCTACCGACAGAGAGCACGCGAGAAACCTCAGGCACTTCTACGATGTGGTCATCGAGGGCGCCGAGCCGTGCTTCAAGCCGCAGCAGGGAATTGATATGATAAAGATTCTCTGCGCAGTTTACGAATCCGCAAGGACGGGCAGAGAAGTAGTGCTCTGATAAATAAACTTAACGAAAAAGCACCCTGCGGCTCAGCGCACAGGGTGCTGTAATTTAAAGCGGAGAGGCACACGCCCCTCCGCTCTTTTCGTTTGTTATTTCTTCGCTTTCTTCGACTTCTTGTCGTATCTTCCGCCGAGCTTTTCTTCGGCTTCGGCGCGGGTTATCTTGCCGCTGTTGCAGTCCGCCATGGTCTGAACGTCCTTGTCGGTGAGCTTGTAACGGGTCCAGATGACATAGGCTATGGCGTAGCCTATCGCCGTGGACATAACATAGATGAACCACAGGACGGCCTTCGCATGGTCTGTCTGGGTGACACCCTGGAGGTCTGCGAAGTTCTGCGCTCCCTCGACGCTGACCCAGCCGGTGGACTTGAGACCGAGTATAAACATACCGAGCGCACCGGAGACGGCGGCTGTGAGCTTGGCCATAAAGGTCTGAATCGCGAAGGTGATTCCCTTGGCCTCGATGCCGGAGGTGAATTTGCCGAACTCCGCGCAGTCGGGCGTGAACATGAAGAGCATGACGCCGAGAATAGCCATGGGTACCGCGCGCAGTATCGAGATGATGATGAAGCCTATCATCGAGTTGTAGCCGATGAGCCACATGACGACGCTTAAAATAACGGTAGCCAAAGTGCAGACTCTGAACAGCTTCATCTTGTCAAATTTTCTGACCATGTGGGGCACGAGGAACGAGAATATCGCCGCGGGAACAAGGCTCAGAGCCTGAACGACGAGCGAGAACTGCGAGTTATTAAAGAGATAGAACGAGACGAAAAGGTTGAGCGAGCCGGAGACGTTGGCGCTCGAATAGAAGAAATAGCCTATGTAATAGATGAGCAGATACTTGTTCTGAACAAGATAGCTGAACATCTTTTTGAGCGTGAAATCCTCATCCCTGTCTCCGCCGAAGCGCTCCTCAAGCTTGAAGCAGGCGGGGATCATCGTGATAATTGCGAACACGGCGCAGATTATTGCGACTACCGTGTAGTTGAGCTTGACCTGCTCGCCGACGAGGACGGTGCCGAGAATGAGCGCAACGCCCGAGCCCACGCCCGACCAAATCTGCTTATAGGATATAATGCTGTTTCTTTCGTCAATGTTTTCGCTCATCGAGGTGATGATACCGAATATCGGCACGTCGCAGAGGGTGTAGGCGGTATCCCAAAGTATGTATGCGACGGTGAGCCAAGCGAGCTTCGCGTTTTCGCTGAAGTCGTTGGGAATGGCGAAGAGCATGACGGTGGTCAGCGGGATAAATACGAGCGATATCCTGAGCCACGGAATGAACTTCTTGCCGCTCTTGAACTTTACCTTGTCAAACAGCACGCCGAAAATAGCGTCGTTGACCGCGTCCCATACCTTGACCGCGAGCATGATTCCCGCGGTTTTGACAAGTCCGCCGATAGAGAGCATGAGGTAGGTCGTAAGGAAAGAGGCGACAAGGTTATATATCGCATTCTGTCCGCAGAAGTAGAGATAGTAGCTCAGTCTCTCCTTCGGTTTTGTAGACCAGCCCTTCGGGGTGGATGTGATTTTTTTGATAAGATTCGGCATTTTTTGTAACCCCTCCGTTTTTTGTGGATTTCATATTGAAAATCCGTTTTCAGTCAAATAATACTGTACCATATTTACAATAATCAGTCAACAGTAATTTGCTTTAGAGACAAACTAAAAATTGAAAATTCTTGACCGTTTGCTTACAGCAGAGGAATATGCCGCCTTTGACCGATATCTGAAAAATACCGTTATGAAAAAAATAATGTTGCGAACTTTCGTTAAACCGCAAACAAGCCGTGTCTTGCAAATCGCAAAACACGGCTTTTCGCCTGCCGCGCCTATCCCGAATAGAAGAAATCGTCTATCATTTCCTCCACGTGGACGGGGGAGACGCCGTTGCGCTCGAGCATGGCGACAAAATCCCTGAGCTTTTTCTCGCTGAACGATATGTCCGGGAATTTTACCGTTTCGCTGCCGCCGTTTTCCGTGACGGTCATAACTATGCCGTATGAAACGCGCGAGCCCGAAGAAATCGGGCAGCCCTGCTCTCCGCAGGCGCACTCGGCGTCGGATATTGACGCATATCCGACACCCTCTTCTTCGCAGTCCGTCGGGCGGCTCGCGCCGCCG
>OGRD01001006.1_pt1 | contig 12186 bp, 8 predicted proteins | sample 1553441 | NCBI WGS metagenome assembly OGRD01 (sample SAMEA2580106, study PRJEB22360) | human gut metagenome | biome: human gut; feature: human-associated habitat; material: faeces | place: Denmark | collected 2008/2010
ATCTGCCTGTTGAGTTCGCGGATATCCACCACTTCCCGCGTATCTTCCTGCTCCACATAGGTGCTGACGGAAAGATTATAGTCCTGGGCTTCAATGTCGGCAGTGGTAGCGACTTTGGCGAAGTATTCCGCATCCTCATGTCTGATAAAGGCATCCAGTATCTTGGCGGAGTTGGCCGCTGTCAGCTTGTTGGAGTTCGTCACCTTCACGCATTCGGAAGAGGCGTCTATAAAGAGGACAGTGTTGTCCTTTTTGGACTTCTTCAGCACCATGATGCAGGTGGCAATGGTCGTGCCGAAAAAAAGGTTGTCCGGCAACTGGATGATACAATCCACATAGTTGTTGTCTATAAGGTACTTGCGTATCTTCTTTTCCTTTCCGCCTCGGTACATGACGCCGGGGAAGCAGACGATGGCCGCCGCCCCATCGGTGGCCAGCCACGAAAGGGAATGAAGGATAAAGGCCAGGTCTGCCTTGGACTTCGGGGCGAGGACTCCAGCCGGGGCGAAACGGGGATCATTGATGAGCGTGGCGTTGTCTTCCCCATCCCATTTGATGGAATACGGGGGATTGGAGACGATGGCTTCAAAGGGTTCATCATCCCAGTGTTGCGGTTCGGTGAGCGTGTCGCCGAGGGCGATGTCGAACTTGTCGTAGCCGACATCGTGAAGGAACATGTTGATACGGCACAGGTTGTAGGTGGTGATATTGATCTCCTGCCCGAAGAAGCCTTCCCGCACGTTTTCCGTACCAAGTATCTTGGCGAACTTCAAAAGAAGGGAGCCGGAGCCGCACGCGGGGTCATAGACCTTGTTCACGGAGGTCTTGCCCACGGTGGTTATCCTTGCGAGAAGTTCGGAAACTTCCTGCGGGGTGTAGTATTCGCCGCCGCTCTTGCCCGCGTTGGAGGCATACATGCCCATGAGGAACTCATAGGCATCACCAAAGGCATCGATGGTGTTGTCCTGGTAGTTGCCGAGGTTCATGTCACGCACGCCGTAAAGCAGCTTCACCAGTTTGTCGTTACGCTTGGCTACGGTATCGCCAAGCTTCTTGCTGTTCACGTCAAGGTCGTCAAACAGACCTTTGAAGTTATCTTCGCTGTCCGTCCCTACGGCAGATTGTTCTATGTGCTTAAAGGTTCTTTCCAGCGTTTCGTTCAGGTTTTCATCAAGGGCGGCACGGCGGCAAACATTGGCAAAGAGTTCACTGGGCAGAATGAAGAACCCCTTGATGGGAAGTATCTCTTCACGGGCGATCTCAGCTTCCTCATCGCCCATCTCCGTATAGTCAACGTTATCGATACCGGCTTCCGCCATGCGTTTGTTCAGGTAGGCGGTAAGGTTTTCAGAGATATACCGGTAGAACAGCATCCCCAAAACGTACTGCTTGAAATCCCAGCCGTCCACGCTACCGCGAAGATCGTTGGCGATATTCCATATCACGCGATGGAGCTCTGCCCGCTCCTGTTCTTTCCTGTTGTCACTCATTGTTGCTCTCTCCTACCGGAAATTGAGGGATATCTCTAAAAGCCAAACCGGGAAAGGCATCTATGGGGGCGGCTTGCAATCTCCTGAAAGAATGCTTATAAAAAAGGTGCCGGGAAAGTGCGCTAACACTCCCCCGGCAGGTACGACGCGCTAGCGTCCCCTTGGTGTTACGTGGCTTACCAGCATTATTCAGCCCTCGCCCGGAGCCCGCCGGACGGGGGCCTTTGTTTTAGCTTACAGCCGGGACGAAGCCCGGAGCATCAGACAAAGGAGCGTCAGCAGCGCCAAGAGCACAAGGCGTCTCATGCGGCTAACCTCCCTTACCCGGCAAGCGGGAGTTTGCGCCGTACCGAACGCATGGGAAGAAGCCACGTAACGGGGGACATCTTAGCTTTTTAGGCCGAGAGAATCAATATAAATGCAGCTTACTGGTATACCACTCAAAAAGGAGTACCTTTATGCTAGAGCTGCAAAATGATGATATTTACGAACTCGTTATAGATAATTCTTACTTCATTTTCATTGGCAATGATAGTTTCAACGAAGAAATAGGCTATTTTAGGGAACTCAGCCTCCAGCAGCCTTTCAGCATCATCACAGATTCCGATGACCAATACTCAAAGTTTGGCGAAGTATTACTGTCGGCTGATACGAAGTCAAACAAAGATGCCTTTATTAATGACGCTATAGAAAGAATATCAAAAGTAGACAATATTTTCATATTCTCTGATATGAGTACTGATGAAGTAGCTAAAGAGACAGCAAATATATGTGAACTATCAAAAGATAAACAGACAATACTCATAATCAAGCCAAATGCTATCCTAGACGAAAATATTGCCACAAACATCCCCGAACATGCCAATATAACCATACTTTCACAGGTTAGAGATAAATCTTTCAACATCTTCAAAGTAACTTACTTAGCTATCAGCCATATCCTGAACAGCCTTCGCGATACCGAAGAAGAGCATATTTTCGGAATCCTCAGCTATGGTAGCGCAAAAGGCTATCTCAGCGGCATAAAGTCATGCGTTCAAGCTATCGAAAGACTAGAACCAAGCTACCGCGAAAAACTGCAAGAGCTCAGTCTTATACTTTCCGTTGGCGATGATGTATCATTTACAGAGGTAGAGAACGCTTTCAAGTTCCCGGCAAACATGCTTGAATGTAATGGCAGTATAATAATCGACGCTGAAAAGAAGCCGCAAAGTGCTAGCCTGGATGTGTTGGCGCTTGCTTTTGTGGGCTGATTGTCTAACGTATTTTTTCAAGTTTTATGGTACGTATGGCGTAGCGCAGCGCCATAACGCGCAGAACGTGTTGAAATCGAAAAATAAACACCATACATTCTAGATAGTTAAAAACAAAATCAATCGACTGCTAAGCGAGTATACGGGCTTAAACCTGTATCGAGGGTTCAAATCCCTCCCTCTCCGCCACTAAGGCAGCAAAGCCGGTAGGTTACAGCACGTAGCTTACCGGCTTTTTTCGTGCCTGAAAAATAGCCTCCCCGGCGAAGATGTATACCATTGTGTATACCGACGTGCCGAAACAGCTGTTTCCAGGGGGGCACGTAAACAGGCTGCCCAGCCTTGCTTATGGCGGCCTTTTTGAGCGTGGGAAACGCTTCGGCTGGTGGTACGGTGTGCGAAGCCGACAAAAAAGGCCGGAGATCCTCTCCCCGGCCTTTCGGTTGTCTGGTTGCTAGCTGGCCTTTAAGGGCTGGTTCATTTCTTCAATCACCCCCGCCAAGTGATCTACCGGGGGACACAAGCTGTGCAAGTAGGTGTCCGTGGTGGTGGCGCGCTGGTGGCCCAGCATGTGCTGAATGTCGCACAGCGTCACCTTGTTCGTGCTTACGAGCATGGAGGCGAAGTAGTGCCGCAGCGCATGAAAACCGAACTCCCTGACACCAGCTTCACGGCACAGCCGTTTCAGCATGCGGCATATGGAGGGCTGATTCCGTCTGTACGGCCCATGCGTAGCTGGATTGACGAAAACATACGGGCTGCCCTCTGATAGAGGGTGAAGCCGCGTCAACACGTCACGCAGCGTATGGCCGACAGGAACCAGACGGGCAGTCTTGGAGCCATTCCGGCTTTTGTGCGTCCACAGCCTGATGGAGCTGTCCAAAACGTCTTCCCACTTCAGGTTGAGCACTTCACTGAGGCGTGCCCCCGTGTAGCTGATGAACGTTAATATATCTCTTTCCTGCTGCGTAGCAGCGGCGAAGACTTTCTCAACGTCATCCTTTGAAGGGACGTACTTGACGAACTCCTCTTCCGGGAAGGGCTTGACCGCCTGCCAAGGATTGCCGGTAAGCTCTGATTTGTGCCAGTTCCAAAGGGCCTTGAGCGTACGTATACGCCTGTTGGCCGTTTTGGCACCGCTACGGGCCATGACGCCGTTGCTAAAGGCACGTGCCATGCTCAAAGTAACGTCATCCATAGCGCAGTCCTGCAAGCGGCAGTCTTTCCTGATGTAGCTGGCGAACTCGCGCAAGTGCTTCTTCTTCTCCCTGAGGGTGTTGGAAGCTATGCGCAGCTCGCAGTCAGCTATGTACTGGCTACAGGCCAGCGAATACATCAAACGGGGCTGTGCTACCATTGCTGGGGCTTGCTTCATCGCCAACTCCCATATCTTTGCTTCTTGGAGCGTCAGAAAGCGCTTCTTGCGTATTACACCACCTACTTTGACGCTTGCCTCGTACCGACGGCACGTCTTCAACTGTATCGTGTTGATAGCCATAGCGGCTGTACCTTCCTTGTTTTGCGTAGTTCAAGACTTCCACAGGGTCGAAACGGGCACTTTTGAGGTTTCCCCCTTGCGGCCTTGTGCTGGGCGGGGTCACAAAGAAGTGGGGATACTGGCGCCACGTCTTCCTAAACGTATTTGGTGCTATCTGTAAGATCTCGGCTATCTGCTTATATGTCATGCACTGCTGCCCCATCGTGTGCCTCCTTGCAAGCTTCTTTGAGAACCCTCAACAGGATGTCATTATCAATGTGGCTCAACGAGGCACATGCCTTGGGCCTGATACGCATAATGTATTCGGTATTGAAGCCGGTACCGTCCAGTTCCTCTTTCAGCATATCGAGGAACAAGAAATAGGCCTTTTCAGTAATCTTTGCCGGTATTTTCGGCGCAAACGGGATGTTTTTCTTGTTGATGTAGTTCCACGTCTGCGCACCGCCAGACTTCTTGATAAAGGCCATATCCTGCCCTTTCTTGCCATCCTTAAGAAGGTAGCCAGTATGCATGGCAAAGCTACACTCTTTGACAAGGCATGGCTTCACGCCAGCTGGAGGCACCGTCCCATGAACTGCCGTTATCGAGGCATTCCATAGTTTGGAAACTTTTCTACGGTTTGAGGCTTTCAAGTTCAGCTTTTTCGACTCAAAAAGGTTCCCTATCAAATGGAAGTGGAATCCTGTCTTTTGCGTCCATTCGCGCTTGTACACGAACCAGCAGCCCGGGAACCGGTAGACCAGCTTCCTCACGAACTTGGTGAACACGTCCTGGCAGTTAGCGAACTGTTGCGTATCGCAGCATGCACCGGGGATCATCAGGGAGATGAACAGATAAGGCGAGGTAGCTAACGAGCAAAGGGCACGGCGTAAACCTTTATTCCTCTGCTTCCATGACCTCCGTAAGGATTGGTGCTTGTGCCGTCTTTTACGATGAACGTAACGGTGCTTTTTCGTTGAAACCCAGAATTGCATGCCTTGTATCGTAATGAACCTCATAGTAGTTCCTCATAGTTTTATATCTCCTCAACAGTACTTAAATATTTGTGAATAATTATACGTATACTATGGCACCGGGCCGAATTACGATGCTTTTACGGTGGATGCCCACGAAGAAAACCTTTCATTTGAGGACTCCTTTCTTTGTTAATCGCATTGACGATGCGCTATCATCGCAGTACCTTCTTTCATAAGGAGGCTGCCATGAGTGAAAAATCCAAGCTCGACACCAAGAAAGATGATGTTCCCGAGAACTTTTTCCTTGCTTCCAAAAAAGACGGACACCAAATGACCGTCTATTACTCCCAAGCGGCTTGTGCGGTGCTTGAAGAGTGGAAGAAACAAGGCAAGGGCACGAAAAACCAGTTCATCAGCGATGCCATTGTCGAATATGGGATGGCACGGTTTGGGGAAGAACTGGGAGAGGCATTTTCCACGCGTAAGTTAAAGTGCTTGAGCAAGCCCAAAAACCGGGTTCCCAAAGAAATAGTCATAGCGCTTGCCTTGGCTCTTCTTGATGAAAAAACCTTCAAACAGGACTTTGCAGCACTCTGTAATAGCATAACGGCTGAGGACCTCGCCGAGCTGGAAGGGAGCACAGCCAAAACGATCTGCTCAACCCTTGCTGAAAAGCACAACCTCTGCGATGCGTTTCCAGAAAAGCCTCTCTGGGCACTTGCTTTTTGGGCTGTCCAAAAAGGATGGTTCAAGAAGGATGGGAAAAACACGACCAAGTGATTTGGGGCGTATCCTTCGGGGTACGCCCTTCTTCTTTTGATGTCTGTAAGATGATGTTTCATCTTCCAATACTCCTTTTAAAAAAGTGAAGCCCTCCGCGTATGCAGAGGGCAAAATGGCTGCTCGCACTATTTCGAGCATGTATTTACTATACGAAAAAACGCATCAAAAGTCAAGATGGCTTATTTTCACAACAAACACGATGAAACTTAATCGCATATTAATGAAAAACTTGCTTCAAACAGCATCTTTTTTACCAATATACATCTCTTTAAAAGGTGCATTTTCAATGCTGCGGTGAATATACACAGCACGAGTAGATGTAACGGTGCTCGTGCACTGCTTTGATGGATGTACGGTGTGCCAACGATGCCGTGAGCATCTACACCGTCTTAACGATGTCTAAAACATCGCCTTACTGAAAACATTGCCAGAAGCGTTTACCATGCGATGAAAACACAAAAGGGGGCGTACCAAACGACACGCCCCCTTTTTCCTCTACTACTGCTTCGGCGGGTAAACGGCCTTCACGAGCTTGTCAAACTCCGGTTTCAGCTCGAACAGCTTCTCAAGCACGGCTTTCATGGGAGCCAACGACATTTTGAGGTCGGGGAACTCCTTTTTGACTTCACCGGGGACCAGCGTGAACGGCATGAAAATGGAGCCTCGCTGGTGCAGCTTGAAACCAGCCTCCTTGAGCCGGGCGTTTTGCTCGTAGAACTCCTTCATGGCCTTCTTTACCTTATATAAGGAAGGCCCGCCGGTCTTGCCGACCATCCTGAACTCGAAGCACATGGAACCACCGTTCACACCAAGCGCCTGGGACAGCCAATAGCCGTTGTCGCCTTCGTTCTCCCACAGCCGAAAGCACACAAGGGGATCACCGTTGGCTTTGTACGGCCAGTGAGCGCAGGCAAACCACGTTTCTTCGTGCTCCTCGTCGTCACCGGTCACAAGCGCGTACTGGCCGCGCCACGGCGTTCTGTCGCCAACACGCATGGATATGGCCTTATTCATGGCTTGGAAGACTTGCCGTTCAACGCACTCGGTAAGCGATTCGGCTTCAATGTTGTCAGGGTTGTCGAGAAGGTACAGACACATTTCTTTCGTGTAAGACATAAATAACTCCTATCTTATAATAAACGAAAAGCCCCCTGCATGAATGCAGAGGGCTTTAGCCGAAAGCCATTTTTCGGCTTTTTACTATTATACCATATTTTATAAAAAAGTCAATATGGAATTAGTATTACTCTTATTTTGTCCGTTATTTTTTTAAATCATAGCGTAGTATGATAAAAATATCCTATATAAGTCCAATATATTTCTCGAAGAAAGCTTTAATGCGCTCAATGATGCCTTTTTTATTCTCTCTACTCCTTTTATCAAAGGGATTGGCTGGTGGCATGATTTTATCAAGATCTGTACCGATGGTTTTCAACGTACCATCACGAAAGGCGTTATCTATAAACTTGCGGGCTTCTTCAGGCTTTAGACGTTCGCTTGTGATAAGCTCTGCCAAGTCTGACTCTTTCTGTTTGCTTACGTAACGCTGCCAGTCGTCACAGACAGACGGAGACACATTGATGTCCGCAATAAAGCCTTCAATGAGTTCCTTTTTGCTGCGAAGCTCGATGCTGGAATTGATGGCCGTACGGATATTGGCAAGGATGGCTTTATCCTTGCCGTGCGAGGCCCGGAACTTCTCCACGAGCATCAGGATATAGTCGATATTGATTTCAACCTGACGCATCAACTCCATTTCAAAGACGATATCGGCGTTAATATCTTCCTTATCTGCTTTTGGTTCCCTGTGCTTCTCGTACAAGTCAAGATAGATGCTCTGGTAATCCTGAAACTCACGGGGCGTAAGGATCTCGTTGCCCTTGAAATCATCAAAGGCGGTAAGGATATTCCGTATCCGCAGGATGGAGCCGAACAGGACTATAAAGCTTTTTTCTTCATCCTCACCGACTATTTGCTGTCCCAGCGGAAAACGGGTGAGCAGGCTGTCAATAAGCTCCCGGTAGCCTTCGTGGTGTCTGGATTCGCCGTTCGCCTTCTCTTCGTCAAAGCCGTTATAGTAATCTTCGTACTTTTTCAGCAGGACTATGCCGCCAGCGTCCTTGTCGCCAAAAAGGGCTATGGCTTCGTCCGTCTCTTTTTGCAGGTCACGGAAACAGACGATATTCCCGAAGGTCTTCACGGAATTGAGGATGCGGTTGGTGCGGGAGTAGGCCTGGATAAGGCCGTGCTGTTTGAGGTTCTTGTCCACCCACAGCGTATTGAGGGTAGTTGCGTCAAAGCCCGTCAGGAACATGTTCACCACGATAAGAAGATCTATCTCGCGATTCTTCATCCGCTGGGACAAGTCCTTGTAGTAGTTTTGGAACTTGTCGGCTGAGGTATCAAAGTTGGTGTTGAAGGCCTTGTTGTAATCAGCGATGACAGCTTCCAGAAAATCGCGGGAAGTATCATCCAGTTCGGCGGTATTGAAGCTTTCATCTTCCGGGTCAGCTTCGTTGGGCTGGTAGCTGAAAATGGTAGCTACAGCCATATCCCTGTGCAATTCCTGCAACTGCCGCTTGAACTCCTTGTAGTAGAGCATGGCTACGGGGATGGAGCTCACGGCAAAGATGGAGTTGAAGCCCGCCAGCCGCTGCCCCTTGACGGTATAGAAGAAGGAACGGCACGTCTTTCTGTCAAAGTTCTCCAGGATGTACCTGACCACAGCGCTGATGCGTTCCGGGGCGGCAAGCGCCTTTTCGATGTCGATGGCCCTGACTTTGCAATCCTTCACGCCCTCCGCCATCTTCACTGTGTTGATGTAGTCGATGCGGAAGGGCAGCACATTGCCGTCATTGATGGCATTGACGATGGTATAGGTGTGCAGCTTGTCGCCAAAAGCCTGTTCGGTGGTCTTCAGCAGCGGGTTGCCGCTGGCACTGGCGTTTTCGGCAAAGATGGGCGTGCCTGTAAAGCCGAACAGATGGTAATTTTTGAAGGCCCGGGTAATGGCAGTGTGCAGCTCGCCGAACTGTGAGCGGTGGCATTCGTCAAAGATGAGCACCAGCCTTTGCTGAAAGACGGTGTGCTTTGGGTTCTTCGTCACGAAGATGCCGAGCTTCTGGATGGTGGTGATGATGATGCGGGCGTTGGGGTCTTCCATCTGATTCGTGAGCACCTTGACGGAATTGTTGCCGTTGGCCGCCCCTTTCTCGAACTTATCGTATTCCTTGATGGTCTGGTAGTCCAAGTCCTTTCTGTCAACGACAAAGAGCACCTTGTCCACATAGGGAAGGCGCGTGGCAAGCTGGGCTGTCTTGAAGGAAGTAAGCGTTTTGCCAGAGCCCGTGGTATGCCAGATGTAACCGCCAGCGGCGAGCGTCCCGGCCTTTTTGTAGTTATGGGCCAGCTCAATGCGCTGGAGAATGCGTTCCGTGGCGGTGATCTGGTAAGGACGCATCACCAGCAGGAGCTTTTCAGAGGTAAAGACGCAGAAACGGGCAAGGATATTCAGCAGGGTATGCTTGGCAAAGAAGGTCTTGGTAAAATCCACAAGGTCGGCAATGATCTTGTTGTTGCCGTCCGCCCAGTAGGATGTGAACTCAAAGGAGTTGCTTGTCTTTTTGCTCTTGCGCCTGCCGCTCCCGCTCTGCTCCCTGATATGGGCGTCACGGGTGGTATTCGAGTAGTATTTCGTGTGGGTGCCGTTGGAGATGACGAATATCTGGACGTACTCATACAGGCCGGAGGAAGCCCAGAAGCTGTCCCGCTGATAGCGCTTGATCTGGTTGAAGGCTTCCCTGATAGCCACGCCGCGGCGCTTGAGCTCGATGTGGACCATAGGGAAGCCGTTGACGAGCACCGTCACATCGTAGCGGGTATCGTGCGCCCCCTGCGTCTCTTCATACTGGTTGATGACCTGTACGCGGTTGCTATGGATATTCTTCTTGTCAAGCAAGGTGATGTTCTTGGTCGTGCCGTCATCCCTTGTCAGATTAAGGACACTGTCTTCCTGTATGCGTCGGGTCTTTTCCTCGATGCCTTCGTTGGCATTGGCAAGATGCTGGGTGAAGAACTGCTTCCATTCCTTTTCAGAAAACGAGTAGTTGTTGAGCAGTTCCAGCTGGTGGCGAAGGTTGGCAACAAGAGCAGCCTCGTTGCGTATATCCACATATTCGTAGCCTTGAGAGCACAGTTGGTCGATGAACGCCTTTTCCAGATTAGCTTCGCTCTGGTAGGCGTCGGAACGGACATCCGCGGGCGTGTATTCGGCAACAACGGTACTTTCAGGGCATTGCGCCACCATGTTGAAACTGGACATCAAACGGCCTCCTTGAAGGTGAGGAGCTTGTCCCGGTAATATTCGTACTGCTTCTTCCGCGCTTCGATCTCGGCGGGCAGACCGCTGGTGAGGTCGTTACACAGAGCGTCAAAGCGATCTAGGATAGCTACTATCTCTTTCTGTATGGGAAGGGGAGGGACGGGGATGACGATTTCTTTTATAGATGGTATACTAGAATGAACGACCTTGCTTTTGACTTTGCCCTTACTTTTTTGTGCCTGTGCTGAACTCGTGGAAAGAGCATATCCCATATATTTAGGATTTTGCGTGTGCTTCATTACTACGATATCGCCACCAATAAGGCACTTTTCCTTTCCAATATACACACAAGACTTGGCAATATCCTCAACCTTTTCACCAGTAATAGCAAAAAGGATATCCCCATATTCAAAATATTTTTTGCTAGGAATTATGCTTTCGTCAGTAAATGACACACACTCTTCAAACCATACGCCATAAGTCGTATAGATTTCACCATATCTTACACAGGGTGTTCCACTCTTACGGACTTGGTCTCTGGTAATGCCTGAACCTCGGAAAATATCAGTCGCAAGTTCTCCTAGCGTTTTATACTCTACCCCATTCGGGCAGAGGTCTGCGATAAGTTTATTAATTTTGAAAGGCCTATCCAATCCGTCTTTAAAATCAACGAGAGTATTCCTATAATATTGATACTGCTGCTTCCTTTTGCTAAGTTCGGCAGTAAGTTCGGCAGTAAGTTCGCTGAACGTGTCCAATATCCGCACGATTTCTTCCTGTACGGGAAGAGGCGGGACTGGGATAATTATATTTTCAACAACTTTTACATCGAGAGTCGGAATTCCTGCATAGCGAACTTTTGACATCAAAATTTTCTCTTTCATACTTAATGCATAATAAATAAATTTTTGATTTATTCTATCAACATGACTTATACAGTAACATCCATCAGAAGACCAAAATCTCTTATCACAAAAACCAACTGTTCCAGCTGACGCCCCTACATTAATTATCATTACAGTATTTGCAGGACGATTACTTTTTAAATAATAACCAAGAGGTTCCAACCCTCCGTGATACACAGGATAAAGAGCATCTGGAGAAAGCTCACTTTTGGTAAGCCTTTTTCCCCGTAAAATAGAAGCAATTTCTTTGAGGCTCTTATACTCCACCCCATCAGGGCACAATTCAGCAATAAGTTCGTCCAGTCGGCTCATTTTCTGTATCCTTCATAATAATAGGACTGCTCTATGCCCTTAAAGATGACTTCGCGGTCGTCCGTCCGGTCAGTCAAGTTCGGCTGGATAAGGAAGCGCAGTTCAAGGTCGTTGACGGGGCTCCGTTCCATCGCCTGAAGGTACTTGTCCCGGTCTATGTTCCGCCAGTCCACCACGCGCTGAAGGTTCTTTTTCAGCATCATGTCCAGCCAGATGCGTGTGGCGCGACCGTTTCCTTCCCTGAAGGGATGGGCGATATTCATCTCCACGTACTTGGCGATGATGTCCTCAAAGGTGGCTTCGGGCATCTTTTCGATGGCGGCCAGGGCTTCTTTCAAATACAGACAGTTGGCGAAGCGAAAGTTCCCTTTGGAGATGTTCACTTCCCGTATCTGCCCGGCAAAGTCGTACAGGCCTCCAAAAAGGTAGGCGTGGATCTGTTGCAGGCCTCTGGTGATGCCCACTTCCATGTTTTCGATGTCGCCGCTTTCATACAGCCGGTGCGCGTTGGCAAGGCTGATCTCGTCGAGCTTCATGGCGCTACCCCTCGATCTCAGCAATTATCCTGTCAATCTCGGCACGAAGTACGGCTTCACGGGCGACGATCTCCTCTATCTGCCTGTTGAGTTCGCGGATATCCACCACTTCCCGCGTATCTTCCTGCTCCA
>OGRD01001008.1_pt1 | contig 12161 bp, 7 predicted proteins | sample 1553441 | NCBI WGS metagenome assembly OGRD01 (sample SAMEA2580106, study PRJEB22360) | human gut metagenome | biome: human gut; feature: human-associated habitat; material: faeces | place: Denmark | collected 2008/2010
GTGCGGTACAGCCACATGTAGGACTTGCTGGTGGAGGAACGTCCCGGCTCTTTCAGCACCTGCAAGGTCGTCTCATCCGCGTGCAGTACCGGCTCCCTGCAGAGCTGCTCATGCAGCACATCATAGACCGGCCGCAGCCATTTCTCCGAGACGTTCAGCAGCCAGTTGGCCATGGTCTGCCGGGACAGCTTCAGTCCCTGACGATTAAATTCCTGTTCCAGCCGGTACAGCGGCGAGTGCATGACAAACTTCTGCGTTGCCAGATAAGCCACTGCCTCCGCAGAGGCAAAGCTGCCTGGCAGCAGCGCAGGCTCTTTCGATGCCTTCACAATGTTGGCCTCGCCGGTCTCCTGCTCACAGTTCTTGCAGGCGTAGGTGTAGTATACGTCCTCGCGAACCCAGAACTCTACCGGCTTCATCTGCAGCGTTCTACGAACCTCCTTGCCGATCTCCACCATCTGACTACCGCAAGCAGAGCAGATCCGCTCATTCTCGGGAAGGCGGTGCTCCACTACCTCGGTGGGAGTACCCTCCGGGACGACCTCCAGCACATTGCCGGGCTGCCGCTTGCGCTCGTGGGCCTTCACGGCGATCTGCTTCTCTGTGGCGGCCTTGGTGCCAAAGGCATAGGCCTCCAGCTCGTTGTAGGTCAGGCTCAGCTGGTCCATGACCATCTGTCCCGCCTGCTCCGAGGAGCGGCCAAACAGCTTCTTCTTGGACAGCTTCAGCTGCTCCAGCAGCCACTCATTTTGCAGTGTCAGGCTGGTAATGACCTGAGCCTGCTCCTGTAACCGCTTATATTCCGCACGGGAAATGGTCACCATTTCCTCCGTGTTGCTTGTCTGTATTTCTCTGTTTTTCATGTAAACATTATACCACAGAACTCAGCAAAAAGCCAGTGTTTTCAATGGTTTCCACCTATTTCCCTGCTCAGACAGTAGTCAATCCCGTTACCGGGCGGTGAGCCTTCGGCTGCTCGATCTGCAACCCCTCCATGAGCCAGCGGTACTGCTGCGGCGTTAAAGTCTTCACCTCGGATTCCGAGCGCGGCCACTGATATACGCCCTGCTCCAGCCGCTTATATAGCAGAATGAAGCCGTCCCTTTCCCAGTACAGCCCTTTAATGCGGTCTCGCCGCCGCCCACAGAACAGGAACAGGGTGTTGGTGAACGGATCCAGCTCGAATTGCTGGCAGACCAGCTGGGCCAGGCCGTCTATGCCCTTGCGCAGATCTGTGTAGCCGCAGGCAATATAGACTTTATCTGCGCCGGTGAAATCATTCAGCATAGGCGCAGAAGCTCCACCAGCAGTCTCAGCTGTTCCGCGTTACAGCCGGGGTAAATGTCCAGACTGGCCTTCCCGATATGCAGTGTGGCGCAACGTTCCGCAACGTTGCGTGATACCTGCATCGGTGCTGGTAACTCCGCAAAGGTCACAGCCGTTGATGGCGGTGTTCCGTTTCTCCGCACTCCTGTCAACAGTTCACGCTCCCAACGGTAATAGGTGGCTGTCGTAACACCCCGCTGCCGACACCATTCGCTTACGGAGAGACCGCTGCCCCTGCATTCCTGTATAGACATGCTCCATTCCTGTTTCTTGACTTCTTGTTTCAGTTCATTGCTCGTCATTTACTTCACACCCTGAACGTTATAGTGGTGGAGAAGTTTCACAACTCCCCACCACTATTGTCCCATGTGTGTCCAGCCGCCCTCAGTTTTGACGGTTACCAAGTAGAACATAAATCGCCCGTTTACGGGCTGTAGGGCAGAAAATGCAAGTGAAATAAAATTCAGTGCCCCTTGAGGGGCTTGCCAGTAATAGGCCCTTATAGAGCCAAATCAAACCTCCGGCTTAGCCGGAGGTTATGATTTTTAACCCACAGCATCGCAGCGGACAGTGATGCGGGATTTACCGCCGTAGGTGCAGGTAAACAAGGTCAACGGATAGTCACCGGAGGTCATATCCTCCACCTGACCCGGGCCGAGCACCTGAATCTCAGCCACCGCATAGTGGGTTACGTTGCCGTCCAGATCGGTAAACAGGACGTCATCTCCGGACTTTAGCTCCGTCAGACGACCGAAGTGCCGTGCGTAGTTGTGAGCACAGATCACCAAGTCATTACCGTTCACCGAGCCGTAGTACCGGCATGGCGAGAGCTTCAGCTTTGCCTCGCTCCAATCCGCCATGACGGGCAGCTCAAGCTCCAGCGTGGGCAGACTGAGAAAGCCCACGTACTTATAGCCATCAATCAGAACGGCGGTCATCTGCGGGGAGAAGGGATCGGCGGGAACATCCTTTCGTTCCCGGATTTCATCCACCAGCAACGGCAGTACCTCGTCGGACAGCTCACCGGCCGTGTTGCTCTCCCGCCAGTTCCAAGAGAATAGCGCAGCAGCAGCCAGCACCATGGCAGCGCCCACGCAGATCAGAAGCGTCCCCAGCTTACCGCGCATGCTTCGACTTCCTCTTCAGCGCCGTGCCAGTCACAATCAGTACTAGTCCCAGTATCAGCAGCACCGGCATAGGCCAATTTACCTGCCCAGTTTGGGGCAGCTTATCACCGGGCTGATCCGGCGTTTCCGGCGTTCCGGGGGTAGGCGGTTCCTTCTTGATCTCGAATTTCTCCGAAACGTTGATCTCGTACAGATAATGATCCTTGTCCCACAGAGGGACGGACACCAGGAACGGTGCGACCTTCTCGTAGCCGGAAATGCTCTTCGTCTGAACGATCAGGTACAGTCCCAGCTCCAGATTATCAAAGGTCACAACGCCGCTTTTGAACGACGCGGGCTTAATGGCACTGGAAGCCTTGACCATTCCGGCCAGTTCTTTCGCCAGCTCCGGCGTCAGGTTCTTTTCGGACAAGTCCTTGCCCTGATAGGCGGGCAGCGGCGCAAAGCTGAAGTTGCCGTCGGTATCCTTTAGCGTGCCAACACGATAGGCGCGCAGCGCGCCGTCCGGCAGCGCATCGCCCTGAAATTTCCATTGGATAGTGATTGTTCCCTTTTTCGTGAGATCCGGCGCTTCATGGCCAAGAGCCGTCACGCACAGGCTCAGCAGCAACAGAATGCTCAGAAAAAGGGCTGTGATGCGTTTCATCCTACATCACCCTTTCTTTTTTGTTCGATGGGGTATCAGTACCATGACCAGCAGAACCAGCAGCATGGGCACCGCTACCAACGGCGCGATCAGCAGCGGTTCGATCTGCATGGCGTCCGCCGTCACACGGATGGTGGACGCGCTGGCCTGATTCTCTACCCGATGTCCCCGCACCAGCAGGCGATGGCTGTTGATGCCATAGGGCGTGCAGGTGACAAGTGTGCAGTACTCCTTGCCCTCCTCAATGGCAAGGTCGTCCAGTTCGTCGGGCAGCACAGTGCGGATCTGATCCACCTCGTAGGTCAGTGTCTCGTCCAGCACCCGTAGCAGGAATACGTCGCCCTCGGTCAGCTGATCCAGATCGGAGAACAGCTTGGCGCTGGGCAAACCGCGGTGGCCGGACAGGACACAGTGAGTGCTCTCGCCGCCGGCAGGAAGCGAGGAGCCCTGCACATGGCCGATAGCAATCTGCAAAACCGCCTCGTCCGTGCCATGATAGATGGGAAGGTTACACTTTATTTTGGGAATCTCGATGTAGCCCATGACGCCGTTGTCCGCAATATTCAGCAGGGCTTCATAGATCTTCTTCTGCTCCTCGGTCATGACAAAGCGGCTTGTGCTGTTGTCCAGTGTTTCATTGTAAGCGCGTGCATCCGCCCAAATCTGGTCATATGTGTTATCGTCCAGATCGGCCACCTGCTCGGCATAGCTGGCGATGGCGCGGGACTGGTGGAACGAGTTCCAGTAATCACTGACGGTAGGATACAACAACAGCAGCGCTCCGGCAAGAAGCGCGGCGATCAGGATGGCAGTCACAAAGCTGCTTTTCTTTTTCATTCAGGAGCCTCCTTGCTGCGGCGGGGAGACGGCGTACCGTCTCCCCCACTGCAGCATACGGGTAGGGTAATTGAGAGAATCGGGATAGTGTTACTTGGTGTTGTTCATGCGCTTGCGGGTAACAAGCAGCACAGCCGCGCCCACCATCAGCACGCCACCGATGACGTAGAACAGGGTGGTGCCCACGCCGCCGGTCTCAGGCAGCGTCGCACCGGAGTTATTGGTGACAGTGGTGGAAACGGTACCCTTAGTCACATCGCCCTCTCCCGCTGCACTGTCATCAACCTTGATGGTCAAAGCGGTCAGGGCAGGATTATCTTCGGTCTTATCCAGTGTAGCAGTAATGACGATCTTAATAGGATCCTTCAACTTGTTATAACCACCGGGAGCCTTGGTTTCATACAGCGCATATGTACCGGCATCCAAACCGATAACCTGGGCAAGACCGTTGGCGTTAGTGATCAGAGCAGAACCCTTATCCTGCGTATCTGCCCAACCGGTGACTTTGTTGTTGGCGTCAACAGTGACCCACTTGCCGTTCCAGGTGGCCTCTTTTTCAGCAGCAATGCACTTCAGCTTGAATTCGGCATTCTGCAGCTTCTTGGTGGGAGTTGTACCATCTACCTTGTTGATGTCCAACTGATAGGTAAACACCAGAACTGTATCTTTGGGAGTCTCACTGGTGGGAGGCGTACCAGTGCCGGAGAAGTTGGGATTGCTGGAATATTCCAGATAGACCTCGTTGGGGTTGCCGTGCTGGCCGATCACAGCGGTATTGAGCAGCTTGGCCGTGTACTTCACCACGATCGAGCTGCTAGAGGTAATGCTCGTAATGGTTTTCAGGTTATCAAAGGTAATCGTCAGAGAACCTCCGCCGGCAGTAGCCGCCTTATCGGGCGCCACAGTGAAACCGGAGGTTAATTCCGTATCTTTTTCTCCATTGCGTACATAAACTTTCACATCGCCGTTGTACTGCAGACCGGCGCCGAGCGTATCATGGAACACATATTTATAGGTTTCGTAATCCGCGTAGTTGCTGGGCAGCTTACCAATCAGCTGGAAAGGCACATTGGAGCCGATACACCAGTCGGCAGCCTCACCCCATGCGCCGTCGGTGTCTTTTACGCTTTTACCAACGCTAGGTGCATCGTATTTCTGTTCAATGATGATATTACCTTTTCCCGTCACCTGCAGCAGTGCGGAGTTCATGGCATCACCCTTGCCAGGGGTGGTAACGTCAACCAACAGGTAATAACCGGGAGTCAAATTCACGTCGGAGGTTTTCTTTGCGGCGATAGCAACAGCAGGATTCTTCAGGTATTGGGCGGCAACATTGGCAAACGCCTTGGCGACAGCACTCTTATCCGGTTCCTTTGCCATAATAGCAGCCACATCTGCGGCAGTGTTGCAAGCGGCAAAAATGTTCTTGTCGCCAGTTCCGAAACGCGTGTCCGCTTTCAGCGCTGTCAGAAATTTAGCACTCTCGATGCCGTTACCCCACTTGACATCCCCCAGAGCTGGTTTACTTTCGGTACTCTGTGTACCGCTAAAGATCTGGTAGGCCTTGTAGGCGTGGTCTGTTTTATTATCCACAGTGTACGCCGAAGCGGGAACCACCAGTGCCAGCGCCATGATGAGCGCCAGCAGTAATGTGACGAGCTTTTTCATGTGTTTCATTTCTTCTCCTTTTAATTTCCTTGTGGTTTTGGTATGTGCCGATTTTTGTGCGGAAAGTTGTCAGAAAGTACGACCACCCGCCTTTCTGCGCTTGTCACGGCAAACCATCAGGCATACCGCGCCTACCAACAGTGCCGCGCCGGTGACGATATAGGGCTTTGCACCGCCGCCGCCCGTTTCGGGAAGCTCATATACAACAGGCTCCTCCTGTGTGTAGGTAAACACTTGATCGGTTGTTTCTTCAAGTGAAAGCGTGAAGGAATAGTCATTCGCAAGGCCAAATCCGGCAGGCGCTTCGATCTCGCGCAGCGTGTAGCTGCCGCGCGGCAGGCCTGTCAGCTGGAATCTGCCGTCCTTGTCCGTGATAAGCTCGGTAACTGTGCCGCTGGTGCTGTACTGATACTCCGTACCGGCTTTGGTAAACTTGACCTCCTGGCCTGTGCTGTCCAGCAGCTTGTACTTCGCGTTGGGAACGGGCTTGGTCTTGTCGGCTTCGCTGACCTTCAGGAACTGGAATATATACGTGGCGGGCGGGTCGGCCACCGTGACGGTGTAGGCGCCGGTGGCGGCGTCTGTTTTGTTGAGCTTGAACTCCTTGCCCGCTTGCCATTCATCGGCGATCAGGAAGCCGTCCGGGGCTTTCGTCTCCGTCAGCTTGTACTCACCGGCGGGCAGGCCGACGATCTGCAAACTACCATTTTCAGCCGTGACAAAGGTCGTCACCGCGTCGGATGTACCGGAAGCCGCATAGGTGTACACGCCTGACGTACCGCTGGATGTGCCGCTGACGGGGGTGTAGTCAGCCCCGCTCTTGACCTCCAGCTTAAATTCCGCACCAGACAGAGTAGTGGTTTCCTCTTTGCTGTCCACCTTGGTGACGTTCACCGAGTATTCCTCTTTCTTCAGCTGGTTGGTAAAGGCCGCGCCGCCGGAAGCAGATTTTTGCAGTATAATGGTCGGTTCATCATGTACTTTTTCTGAACGGAATACCCGCTCACCGGTCAAATCATTTACGATTGTAACTGTCGTAGGATAGTAATGAACACCTGTTTTTGCACCAAGGGTATTGATGATTTCTTTTGCTGCATCTAATTTGACGGTCATTGTATAACTGGTAGTATCGTATTGCACAGCAGTTGATGGGGTAACTATTTCCTTGATTTGGTAGGTGTGCGTTCCAACTTCTGAGAACGACAGCCAATCAAATGCAATCGAACCAGTACTGTCAGTCGCAGCAGTAGAGACAACTTTTCCATTGCTGGCATCGACTATCGAAAACTGGAACATATCAGCAGAAACAGGGGTTTCCGTTTGTCCATCCTCCTGAAGAAGGACTTTTGTTGCTGTAATTGCTACTCGCGTTGGCAGATACTTGTCACTCCAAGTATCTGTACCGAAATAAACAATACCGTTACTCATAATACCTGCGCCGTGCATGGAAGATTTGTTACCTGTAATATAAACACCGGCTGCATTGCGAGCAGCCGTTTTGGCATTATTACTCGGGTTGGATTTCAATCCCATGACCTTATTTGATGTACACAGGATATCCGCCTGATTCAAGGTTAGTCTATTACCATCGCGACTGCCACGCCAGCGGGGATCTCCACCACCGAGCATAGTGGCATATAATCTTGTCTTACCGCCCGCGAAGACATCCGGAGGATCTCCAACACCTTTAATTGAAGTCTTACTGGCCGAACTAGGATAAACATGAAGTTTGTAGTCAGCACCGTCACCACCACGATCCTTTCCACCTGCAGTATTGTCAAAAATTGCCGTACCGTCACTAAGATAGAAGAAGCTATCGGCCGTTGTACAACTGCCATAGCCACCGCCCAATCCGTCAGCAGAATTTTGTGTCAACAAACTATTCTTAATATACAGTGTGGCGGTATGACCAATATAAATTCCGCCGCCTCCCCATACTCTAGTAGTCTGCATTTTATTGTTAGAAATATATATGGGGGCATTCTTTTTCTCAATCGTACACTTACTACCGGAATCACAATTAATCCCGCCTCCCTCATGACCTGTAGCATAATTTGATGAGATAAAGCCGCCATTTATTGTGATTTCTGCATAGGAGGTAGTTGGAAGGTCTGTATTTGCCAAATAGTATGTACAAATACCGCCACCACGCATTGTAGACAAATTGCTGGTAATGTAACCTCCATACATATTGAATTTGGAACCCTGCTCCAAAAAGATGCCGCCGCCACCACACTGAAATTTCACGAATATATAGCCTGCTTCGACAGTAATTTTGTTGTTGGTAATGTAGCCACCACGCATATTAAATGTTGTTTTACAATATACAGCGCCGCCCTGTCTCGCAGCCTGATTACCGCTGATAACACCGCCTGTCAAATTAAAAGTTCCTCCGGCCATTGCGATTGCTCCACCAACATCAAGACTTTTGTTCGCAGCAATTACACCGCCGCTTATATTGAGTTGTGCACTACCTCCTAAAACGTAAATTGCACCGCCGTAAGTTCCTGCGGTATTTCCGGCAATATAGCCGTTGCTCATGTTCATCGTGGCGCTGCCGGTTAATTTAATTGCTCCGCCAGTTCTGTTTGCATTTCCAGCCACTACGCCGCCTGACATTGTAAAAGTACCACCGGCAACAGTAATGGCGCTGACAGGAAGGGGTTCTTGCATTTTTGTTGCATTACTTGCGCCAAAATTACGAATATAGCCGCGTTGCATTTTCAAGGTTCCCTGTACGTAGAATGCACCCTTTCCTGCCCGCTGGTCGCCAATAATCGCACCTCCGCCCAATGTTACCCTATAATCTTTACGTACTTCTTTTGTCGTGTGGTTTGTTTGATTATTTTCAGAGCTTTCTGTACGGCTGTAGGTCAGAGTAGATGCAGAATATGACGCAGGTTTTAACGTACCCGTTACTGTGGTAGCTGTAAGTGTTTCTGATGTCCCTACCGTACTGTCTGTAACTGTTAGTGTCGCACCAGGCTGTACTAGGAAAATCGCCTTCATATTTGCCTTGTTGCTATTTTTAAGAGTAATCGAATAGCCATTCAGGTTTAATGTGGGACTCCCCTTCACTTTGACTAAATAGGTCATATTTATCCAAGTTGTAGAAAATTTGCTGCAATCAATCAGTATATTTTTTGAAAGCGTTGCATTTTTTCCGTTGCTTAATTGCTTATTTAACGACGAAAGATCACTCACATTTCCCGTCGCCCGCGACGTGGCCGCCAGCAAGGATACACTATATAAATTGGTAAGCTGGTCGGTTTCCAGCACTACATTATTTTCGTCGTTCACCGCCACGTCGACTTCCGTGGCCTGCTGGGTGTCCTCGTCGATTTGGTAAACCTTGGGGCCGGTCACAGAACTCTCGCCTGCGTCATTTACTGTGTCGTCCGTTGTTTCCTCCGACATATCCATATCATCCGCCGCGTTGGCCGCTACGGCTTGCGCGGCCATTTCTTTTGCCTGATACGTTACAGGCTCCGCGTCGGTGTCAGCGTTGTCATCAACATCGTCGACCAGCGCCACATCCGCGCCGCCATCCAGCGGCAGACCCGCGAACGTCACCGTGATGGGGCCGGTGGGCTGTACTTCCTCTTCGCCGTGCATCAGGCGGATGTCCAGCATGTAGTTCTCCGCCGCCGTCAGTTCCTCGCTTTCCAGCGCTTCATCCCGCAGTGCGTTGGCGTTCTCGTCCTCCACCTCGACGGCAGTCAGGGTCAACTCCTCCACTGGGAAGGGCAGCGACGCCGTCTCGCCGGAAATGGTCACAATAATGCCACTTTCGGTAGCGGGCGCAGTCAGTGTAAAGGTTCCTTCCTTTGCAGGGAGATAGACAAACAGCGCCGTCAGCTTGTCGATATTCAGCTGGGCCTGCTGCTCGTCGGTCAAGGCTTCGTAGGCCGTGTTGGCCTGCTCCACCTGACGGGCCAACTCCGCGCAGTAGGCATCGTAAGCCTCGGCGTCCTCCGCTGCCAGCAACTCCTCCAGTCTGGCTTCCACTTCCACCGCACTGGGCAGTGCATCGATCAGCGCCGCCACTTCCTCCACCTGAGCATGCTGAGCCGCGTCGTCAGCATAGCAATCCTCGGTGTGGGTGTGCTCCGGCAGCTCGCAGACCAGCTCAAGCTCCGGCTCGGCTTCCGCGTCCTCGGCAGGGTAGCACTCCGCCGTGTGGGTATGCCCATCGGCTTCCGACAGATCACAAATCAAAGTGGTTTCCATGGTATAACAGCTCTTGTCGTGCTGGTGCCCGTCGCCCTCCGGCTCCGTGCAGGTCAGCACGCTCACGGCGCTGTAGCATTCCTCACTGTGAACGTGGCCTGCTTCCTCCATGCCGCAGATGGGCTGGGCAGGCTCCGCCGCTATCTCCTGATAGCAGCCCTGCTCCACGGAGTGCTGGTGCTCCTCCATGCCGCAGATCAACTCACGCCCCAGCGTCTCGGCGGGCCGCATCAACACATAGGCGGTGACAATCACCACCAGGCAGCCCAATACGCCCGCCAGTCGCTTCCACTTCTGGCCGCGGCGCTTCTTCTCCAGAACGCCGTCCGCGTTGGAACGCATTCCTTTCTTCATATCATTTCCTCCTCTGTCCTGTTAACTGACGCGCCCCAGCCGTTCCATCGGCCAGACGCAAAACACGATTTTTCCTACGATCTGTTCCTCCGCCACGCAGCCCACCACCGTGTTACGGGAGTCCACGGAGGTGGCCCGATGGTCGCCCATGACGAACAACCGGCCGTCCGGCACCTGATAGGGCAGCTTCAGGTCACAGTCGCCAAAGGCTTTTTCCGTCAGATACGGCTCGTCGATCTTAACGTTGTCTACGTAGACCGTGCCGTCCTCGTCAATATTCACCCACTGTCCGGCAGAAGCGATCACGCGCTTCACCAGCATCTTGTTGTTGTAGTAGAAGGCGATCACATCGCCGGTGCGAAAACGGGAGCCCTTTACCGCCACCACGATCTCGCCCTCTTCCAGCGTAGGGGTCATGGAGCTTCCGTAAATTTGCAGGATGGGCAGCCACAGTGTGGCGATCAGCACCGCCACCGCCGCCACGATGACCAGCGCGTAAATGGTGCTGCGCAGCACCCTGCCGAAACGGGAACGGTAGCTGACGCGGGCAACCTCCGCTTCCAACTGCGCCGTAGTCGGCTGTGTCAAATTCTCTTTCATGCTTCCGTTGCCTCTTTGCTGATGATGTTCAGCAGATCCTTCAGAGCGTCGTGCTGGTCGATGACCTGCTGTATCTTTTCCTGCGCCTGCTGCCATGCCTGTTTGGCCTGTTCCTCCGCCTTCCAGGTCATGGTCTCGCATTTTTCACGGGTCTCAGTCTCCAGAATCCGGCATTTCTCCTGCGTTTCCGCTTCCATCGCCTGACATCTGGCCTGCGTCTCGGCTTCCATGATCTGGCAGCGGGTCTGCGTCTCGTTCAGCAGCGTATCGGCTTTTTGCTGGCTCTCATCTACCAGCTGCTGGCAGACCTCCGTCTGTCGGCCGCTGAGAGTCTGCACGTTTTCCAGATACTGCTCCGCACCCGACACCTGCCATTGGGCAAACGATATGGAGACACCGGCGCGGTAGCACGTTCCGGCGTCTTCATCGGTCCATCCCCGCAAGGCGGCTTCGGCGCGCAGAAATATTATAATGACGCCAAGGCGTATGTCGAGATCGAAAAGATCATCGAAGAAAACTACATCGGCGATGCCAACAGCGACACGCTTTATAACGCCGCCGCGTCCGCAATGGTTCGCAGCATTGACGATAAGTGGAGCTATTATATGAGCCCCGAGGAGTATGCGGCGTATAAGCTCTCTTCCGCAAACGAGTATGCCGGCATCGGAGTCAGCGTTAAGCTCAACGATAAGGGCAAATTTGAGATATTCGCAGTCGAGGACGGCACCCCGGCGGCCACCGCCGGACTCAATGTCGGACAGACCATAGTCTCCGTTGACGGTCAGCTGACGGAGGGGATGACGACCGCTGAGCTTCAGGAGCTTATCCGCTCGAAGCTCAATAAAAACTTCCCGATGGTCATTGCAGACGAAAAGGGAACCGAGTCAAGCGTAACGATATCCTGCGAGGTAATTTATAAAAATCCGATATCCTCAAAAATGCTTGAGAATAATATCGGCTATATAAAAATCGCAAACTTTGAGGCCGGAAGCAGCGAGGGCGCGATCGGCGCTATCGAAAAGCTTACGGCAGAGGGCGCAAAGTCGTTCATATTCGATGTCCGCGATAATCCCGGCGGCCTTGTGAGCGAGCTTGTTTCGCTTCTGGACTATCTGCTGCCCGACGGCGATCTGTTCGTCAGCGTTGACAAGGCCGGCAAGGAAACCGTCCAGACCTCCGACAAGGTATGTCTGAGCGCAAAAATGGCCGTTCTCGTCAACGAAAACAGCTACAGTGCGGCGGAATTTTTCGCAGCCGCGCTTCAGGAGTATGATTGGGCGACCATAGTTGGCGAGCACACGACCGGTAAGGCGAGAAGCCAGGTGACCATCGAACTTTCAAATGGCGGTGCGATACACATTTCGACAAAGAAG
>OGRD01001011.1_pt1 | contig 12139 bp, 6 predicted proteins | sample 1553441 | NCBI WGS metagenome assembly OGRD01 (sample SAMEA2580106, study PRJEB22360) | human gut metagenome | biome: human gut; feature: human-associated habitat; material: faeces | place: Denmark | collected 2008/2010
GAATAGATACTTTCCAGACCGGGAGTTCTAAATTCCTTTTTCGTGAGATATAATACGTATCATAAGCATCCAACAGTTTGATATCAGCCGTGGTCCCGATACCATGTATCTGAGACAATACGGAACGGATTTCTTCCGGTCGCAGGTTCAATAAAGATATCCCGTCACTCTTATTTGCGTTCACGACAATATCCTTCGTGTCTGTTTGTACGATGTAAAAGGGTATATCACCAAAACTACTCCATTCCAATTGACGGATCTGGCCGGGATAGGCTTGTATGACCGCCCTGTAATCCAACGGATAATCGAGTGGGGAAGGAGCCATCTTCCGCAGTTCTTGAACCGGGTTTATATCGAGCTTGGCTTTCAACCCCCAATCCTGTACACGAGCCAAAGACATCATACCACTAAAGCAGAAGGTGAGGACGAATAAACCGAATAACACCCCAAGAATATGATGCCATTTATACCAGAACTTCTTATAAGGGGAAATCAAATGACGTCTCCTCGCTAACCGGAAATCCCGTATTCCTAAATAGATCCCGGCGATACACATAACGCACCCGATTCCGGATAACCAGACAACTACCTTTATCCATAATTCAGCGTCTTGCCGCAAGGAAGTGAAATAGACCCAATGAGGGATCGCCCCGAGCCAAGCCCAGAAACGACTGTTTTTATCCGTATATTGCAAAACCTCCCCGGATTTAGAGGATATGTATAATTCATGTCGTTCCGGATCGGCGAAATGGAATTTATAGATCGGAAATTCCTCTTTTAAACGACCGAATGGAATCCATTGGTCCAAGGTGTACAAGGAATCTACCTTCGCTATGGAAGAGGTATTCCATAGTGATGCCACACGTTGGATATGATTCCAGTCGATTACGGGTAATCTTTCCGTCGAGTCGGCAGGAATATCATAGCTCCCTTTCTCCGTCCGGAGATGAAAAACAGTTTGTCCCAAATAGCTGTTTAAGGTAACATGGCTTATCCGCTCGTTCTGCGGTAAACGTTTCTCTATCTGGTCTAACGAAGGAAGATTCTCCGGAGAGAGAATATCCATCTTCGCCCGTTTATCGGCCCGGTCCGCTCGCGGGAACGTATGGTAGATCATTACCAATCCCGATAGGAACCAAACGAGGAACAGGATACTGAGCGCCGTGCCCAGTATCCTGTGTATAAATTGCATGATCTTTGTCAATAGATTCATGAGCGTATGTTCTATATATTATAATGTATAGGAGATAGCCACTTGGAAATTACGAGGCATGCTTGGCACCATCTGTTGTCCGAGCGCTTGGTTATAATAATTGTTGTCAAACAAGTTATTCAAGTTGAACGTTAGGTGGATATTGTTGTTCAACAAATAAGACATACCGAAATCGGTTACCCAATACGGATCGAACCAAGAGTTGTTTGACGTATTACGGTATACTTTACCGGTATAACTGCTACTCAAGTGAAATTCCAGATTCTTCAAGACACCCCGAGGGATGGTATAACTGCCGTATGCGTAGAAAGTCTGGTTCGGTACGTTGCTCTGCCAGTTTCCTTCTTGGCTATTCAATTGTAGCTTTGTCTCATCCGGGTTATTGCCATAGATAGCCTCGATCAATTCCGGATCCTTTATTTCTTTCATCTCCCGGATCTTGGAGTCGTTCAATCCATAACCGATCGTCAGCGCTAAGGTGCTTACTGGAGAAAGAGTGACATCAAAATCAAAACCCTTGGAATCTTGTACACCCACCTGTCCGATTACGCTCATCGTGGTAGTCTCGCCGTTTACCTCCTCTTGATAGTTGTTGGTCAACGTAGCCGTACTGTTCATCTTCCGGATATAGAACAAGCTGGCATTGGCGCTTAATATATTGTTCAATTGATATTTAAGCCCCACCTCGGCTTGGTATCCTTTCTCCGGCTTAAATACTTCCTCATTGCGAGCAGGCTCGAAACGATTTCCATCACCTCCTACATAAATGACGTTATCTTGATAGAACGTACGGATCGGCTTGAAGAAAGAGGCGAAAGACGCATAAATGGATGTATTCGGATGGGGCAGATAGACCGCTCCGAAACGATAAGTCAACGCCTTATTCTTTATCATATTGAAGCTTGAATGCTCCTCATACTCACGTCGTCCGGTAGGAGTTGTAGCGCTGGCGGACATATAACGGAAAAAGTCGTAACGTAGAGCGGCTAATACCTTCCATTGCTCGTTGAACTCAACCATATCTTGAAGATAAAGGCTGTTGGAATAATGATGCGTAACCGTTGCTTTCGAGAATTTACTGGTCATATATCCCATGCTATGCGGATCATAAACGGATACATGCGAATAAAGGCCGGGACCCTGAACATCATCTCCTAAATTATAGCCCGAATAGCTGGTACGATTCAAGGCGACGAAAGAGTAACCTCCCATATACGTATGCTTTATCTCACCCGTCCTGAATTTACCGCTTAGCTCGAGCGTATTGGCTACCGTCTTGGCTATATGGGAGAAGCGAAGCGGGAAAGAAAGATATACACTGTCCAAACAGATATATTTTTTCTGGCCGTTTTTCATATAATAATGATCATAGATCGGATCATCACTTTCGAGATAGTCGAGGGCTTCCGTCCCAAAATAGTTGATATCGTCGTTATTGTAAGAAAGGCGATCTGTTAGTTTCGCGCCGTTCCAAAAAGTATGTGTGTATTGCGTCGATACGTTCCATGCGTGATTCTTCATAAAGTCGGACTCGTTATTGTAGCGAGCCTCACGGTCAAGTCCCGGTAGCATCTCATTTTTATGGAGATATAACTGTCCTGTTTGCACATTATATACATCATTTGCCATTAAATCGGGAAGACCGATCTCCGTCCCATAGAAGTCGCGGTTAAAACCTCCGCGAACATCTAATATGTCACGTTCCGTCATTTTAGCTTGCAATGCCAGATAACCGGAAAAGCGACGGTTGCCATTATCACGCCAGCCCTCTTGATCGGAAAAGTTGACATTGGCGTAATAATTGACCGGACCGACCAATTTACCGCCCATGCCAAGTGTCGCCTCTTTATTCTCGTAACTACCGTAGGCCAATCGAGCATTAACGCTCTGTTTCTCTGACGGGGATTTACGAACGATATTCAAGGTTCCACCTACGGCTGAATGTCCGTAAAGTACAGAAGCCGGTCCCTTTAATAATTCAATAGACTCGATACAGGATAGATCGGGTACGGGATAAGAGTTGTTTATTGCCGAACGTTCATCGCGGATACCGTCTATCATCATGATAGAATGATCGAAACCACGGATCGACAATTGTTGAAATGCGCCATAAGATGTCTGGAATCGTACGCCCGGCATAAAGCGTACCGCATCTTGGATATTACGGATACCTCGCAACTCCAAACTACTCGCCGTAATGCTATTAATTGAAATAGGAAGATATTTCATAGGTACGTCCAACTTCGTGATTTGTGGACGTGGCTTGCGTGCGGCGGTCGCTACGACTTCTTGAATATTGAATGTCGTATCGGCGAAATTCGTGTACTCATTCTTGTGTTGTGCCTGCATCGTACTGATACATAAGGCTGTCAACGGTAAGATTGTCAAAACTCTTTTCATATATTTAGCATTATAACTGTTTATTGTATGCATGTGAAATCCCTTTCGAAAGAAATTCCATTTTCCTTCGAATGAAAATTTAGTTTCTTTCGGAAGGAATTACTTTTTCTTCCGAAAGGAATAAAACATAGATTTGGAGAACTTTTTTAGTCCTTCTCTACCGCATAAGCTTTCTTCTTATCAACGATATCGATCATCTTATGTTTAGCCATGAAACGGGCATGTTCGATGAAGATCTTCTGAATATCCGGATTCTGTCCCAGCCCTTCCATAAATACGCTTACCTCGTAGCCTTTCTTTTCCAGTTCCTCTTTCCAATCACCGGCGATATCGTTTTTCGCATGGTCTCCGGCGACAAACATAAATGGCATCAACAAGACTTTCTTCGTTCCATTGGCCTTTACTTGGGCTACCATCGTATCAAAAGTAGGATAGCCCTCGATGGTTCCTACGGAATAATCCTTGAATCCCTTCTCCTTCAACATATAATCCAACATGGCATATTGAGCCGTCGCCGGAGTATAAGTGCCATGGCCTACCAATAAAGTAGCGCCTTCTTTCGCCCCATTTTTTGTGATAGCGACGATTACCGCCTCATAATCCTCCGGTGTATACAATAAAGGATTACCGATACGAATCTCCTTGAAAGAAGATTTCATGGTGGCAACATCCTTACGTAAGGATTCCATCTCGATACCTTCGATTATATTCGTGGATTGGATCAAGACATGTGTATAACCATCAGTCTTTAATTTTTCCAAGGCCTCGATCGGGTTCAGTTTCTCTACGCCACGAGCTTTTAAGCGGCGCATTACAATGCGAGAAGTCCATGCCTCACGCAACTCAACATCTTTGAAAGCTTCTTTCGCTTTTTGATTGATCGCGTCGATTGTCAAGGCACGGGTATCATCATGGGTTGTTCCAAAATGTACCATCAATAAAGCGGCCTTATCGCCCGGTTGTAAAGAGGCGAATAAATCGGATGCTACAAAATTCTCGCCATCGTGCGCACGACAAACTAGGCTGATGACCAGCAGGAAGAAAGATAGTAAGTGTTTCCTCATCATATGAATATATTAATAATTAGATTACATATCAATCCCACGGAGACAACGTATTATTCCGTCTCCAACATCTTTTGGATATAGGTGATATTTCTATCCTCTTAATTGCTCCTGACCCCGGGAGGAATTAATCATTACTTCGCTTGGCAGGTTTCCTGACTGGCTCGGAAAGCAACCTTCCCATCTTTCTTAAGACAGTGGCATAGCAGAACGCTTTCCTTTTCAAGAGCTTCACAGTAGCGGGCACTGTTCCGGATTCTAACCGGATTCCCTTTTATAGAGTTGTCGGTAGACAAACTCTATCACCTAAGCGGTCGCAAATTTATATAAATAATCCCGAAAAGTAACAACATCTTTCAAAGAATCCCTGTTCCAATAGCATCTTTTTTGTTTAACATCAAATAAATAGATATGGAATGGATAACTAATTTACTTCAACATTATCCGGAGCTAGCTATTTTCATAACCTTAGCTCTCGGTTTCTGGATTGGCAAGTTTAAGATAAAGAAGTTCACGCTGGGAACGGTTACCAGCGTATTATTGGTCGGTGTATTGATCGGGCAATTAAAAATCGATATAAGCGGACCGTTAAAGTCCGTCTTTTTCTTGATGTTCCTCTTCGCTGTAGGATATAGCGTTGGGCCACAGTTCTTCCGGGGATTGAAAAAGGAAGGTCTTCCTCAAATGCTTTTCGCCGCCGTCATGTGTATATTTTGTTTGATCGTTCCTTTTTTGTTAGCGAAACTTATGGGATATAACGCAGGCGAGGCCGCAGGATTATTGGCGGGCTCCCAGACGATGTCGGCAGTATTAGGAGTTGCCGAAGATACGATCGGACAGATGAATATTAGCGATACGGATAAAAGCGCTATGGTAAATGTAATGCCCGTGGCCTATGCGGTAACTTATATTTTCGGTACGGCAGGATCCGCATGGTTAGTGAGTGATATCGGGCCACGTCTTTTAGGAGGACTCGACTACGTGAAAAAAGCGTGTAAAGAGCTAGAGGCTAAAATGGGAAATAACGACGAGAGCGAGCAACCGGGCTTTATGCCTGCCGCCCGTCCGGTAACTTTCCGGGCCTATAAGATTAGTAATGAATGGTTCAAGGATGGCAAAAGCGTAAAGCAGTTGGAGGTGTATTTAGACCAATTGGGACGGCATTTGTTCGTGGAGCGTGTCCGTATTAATAATGTAGTAACCAATGTTAAACCGGATTTGGTTTTACATACCGGAAATGAGGTTGTTCTAAGCGGTCGCCGGGAATTCGTGATCGGAGAGGAGAACTGGATTGGCGACGAGGTCAATGACATTGAATTGCTCGATTTTCCGGCAGAGACGTTACCCGTACTAGTGATCCATAAGGAATACGTGGGGAAAAAGATCTGCTATTTACGCAATCAATCGTTTATGCATGGTGTTAGCATCAAGTCCGTAAGGCGTGCGGGTATCAATATCCCGGTCTTGGCCGCTACGGTGATAGATTCCGGTGATATGTTGGAATTGGTGGGTATGAAATCAGAGGTAAATAAAGCGGCTACGACTTTAGGATATCCCGATCGCCCAACCAATCAGACCGATTTGATTTTCGTGGGTATCGGTATTTTCTTAGGGGGAATTTTAGGTTCGCTCGCGATTCATTTCGGAGGTGTCCCGATCAGCCTGAGTACGAGTGGCGGCGCTTTGATAGCCGGACTCGTCTTTGGATGGCTTCGTTCCAAGCATCCGACCTTCGGGCGTATTCCGGAGCCTTCCGTCTGGATATTAAATAATTTGGGACTGAATATGTTTATCGCCGTAGTCGGTATCACGGCGGGTCCCAGTTTCGTGACCGGATTGAAGGAAGTCGGTATAAGTTTATTTATTATCGGTGCTTTAGCGACATCTATCCCGCTTATCATCGGTATTCTGATGGGACGTTACGTTTTTAAGTTCCATCCGGCTATCACTTTAGGTTGCACGGCAGGTTCACGTACGACAACCGCCGCATTAGGAGCGGTGGAAGATGCCGTAGGAAGTGAGACTCCAGCCTTAGGCTATACCGTTACCTATGCGGTGGGTAATACTTTATTAATCATCTGGGGTGTCGTTATTGTGCTAATCATGTAATATATATAATGTATGGACAAGAAGAAAATACATGTCACGAGAGAATATGAGAAAAAGATGTCGGAGATTAGCCCTTTCGAGCTAAAGAACATCTTGATAGAGTTAGCGGATGAGAGCGCTCGTAAAAGTACGCACATCATGCTGAACGCAGGAAGGGGAAATCCAAACTGGATCAGTACGGTTCCACGGGAGGCATTCTTCCTATTAGGGCAGTTCGCCTTGGAGGAATGCCAGCGGGAAACCGAATTGGCAGATGAGATGGCCGGAGCCGCAGGGGTTCCCAACCGCAAAAGGATCGCGTCTCGCTTCGTACAGTTTCTAAAGAAACATGCGCAATCTCCCGGCGCTACTTTATTGAAGGGTACCTATGAATATCTGGTCACGGAAAAAGGTGTAGATGAGAATGAGCTTGTATACGAATGGGCGGAAGGTGTCATTGGTGATCAATATCCGGTTCCCGATCGTATCTTGAAATATACGGAAATGCTCGTGCGGGATTATTTAGACCAAGAATTATGTGATAACCAGCCCCCTGAGGGAATATTCGACCTTTTCGCTACCGAGGGCGGAACTGCCGCCATGTGTTATATCTTCGATTCCTTGCAACAGAATTTCTTGTTGAATAAGGGAGACAAGATCGTTCTCTTCGCTCCGGTATTCACTCCTTATATAGAGATTCCGGAACAGGCTCGTTATCTTTTTAATGTCATAGAGATAAAAGCCTTGAAGATGACAAAAGACGGCTATCACACATGGCAATATCAAGAAAAGGATTTAGATGTCCTGAAAGATCCTAGCGTGAAAGCCGCTTTCATAACAAACCCGAGCAACCCGCCTTCATACGGATTGACAAAAGCATTGATGAATAGGATCGTTGAGATCGTACGGAACGACAATCCCAACCTCATGATTATTACGGATGATGTGTATGCGACATTTATTCCGCATTTTCGCTCGATGATGGCCGAATTACCAAAGAATACGTTATGTGTCTACTCTTTCTCCAAATATTTCGGGGCAACCGGATGGAGATTGGCGGTAATCGCTTTACATCAAGATAATATTTACGACCGGATGATCCGTGAATTGTCAAGAGATAAACAGGAGCTTCTAAAAAAACGATATAGCAGTCTATCCTTACATCCCGAGGATATCCGCTTTATTGATCGTATGGTAGCCGATAGCCGTCAAGTAGCCTTGAATCATACGGCCGGTCTTTCCTTGCCACAACAAACACAAATGTCTCTGTTTGCGTCTTTCGCTCTATTAGATGCGGAAAATACCTATAAGAAAAGGATGCAGGATATGATCCACGAGCGTTTACACACATTGTGGGAAAGCACCGGATTCACCTTATTGGACGACCCTTTGCGTGCGGGATACTATAGTGAGATCGATATGCTTGTCTGGGCTAAGAAATTCTATGGGGATGATTTCGTGGAATATCTAAAAAAGAATTACGAACCTCTGGATGTCGTTTTCCGTCTGGCACAGGAAACTTCCTTGGTTTTACTGAACGGAGGAGGTTTTGATGCTCCCGAGTGGTCTATCCGCGCATCTTTAGCCAACCTTAAACGGGAAGATTATGTCCGGATCGGAGAGGGTATCGCATCTATTTTGCATAGTTATGCCCAAAGATGGAAAGAAAGTCTCGATAAGTAGAAAAAACAGCTCCAAGGCTTGAACAAAACGGGCTAATGGTACGTTTTATTAATAAACGTGCGATTAGCCCGTTTTTCTAAGTTATCCGGGAGATTATAAATAACCTCTATAACCTCATAGAAATTATCGAACAAATTGTATTTCATTATATTATATATTTGTTGATAATAAAAACAAAGACTCATTGGCAGATGTCTTATTTATTACATTTTAGCTGGTTATAGATAAATATATTTGCGAAAAGGCTTACAATAAAAAACGAATATGAATATGGTGTACGACATTGACATGCTTAGAAATTTCTATGCGAATTTCCCCAGAAGAGTGGACACAGCCCGCGAACGTATCGGTGGTCGCCCGATGACCTTGGCCGAGAAAATCTTATATGCGCATCTATACGATGAAAGCTCGACTCGCCTTTTCAAAAGAGGTGAGGATTATGTGAATTTCCGTCCCGACCGTGTGGCTATGCAAGATGCCACCGCTCAGATGGCGCTTTTACAATTCATGAACGCCGGAAAAGAAAAATCCGCAGTACCGGCTACCGTGCATTGCGACCATTTGATCCAAGCGAATATGGGAGCCAAGACGGATATCGATACGGCTACCAAAAGCAATAGCGAGGTCTATGATTTCTTGAAATCGGTCTCCGATAAATATGGAATCGGTTTTTGGAAACCCGGAGCAGGCATTATCCATCAAGTGGTATTGGAAAATTATGCGTTTCCCGGCGGTATGATGGTAGGAACTGATTCACATACCCCGAATGCCGGAGGACTTGGAATGGTCGCTATCGGAGTAGGAGGAGCCGACGCCGTGGATGTCATGACCGGAATGGAATGGGAACTGAAGATGCCGAAACTAATTGGTGTTAAGTTAACTGGTAGTTTGAATGGTTGGGCCTCGCCGAAGGACGTGATTCTTAAGCTAGCGGGCATCTTAACCGTAAAAGGTGGAACGAACGCTATCATCGAATATTTCGGTCCGGGCACCGCCTCAATCTCAGCGACCGGAAAAGCTACGATCTGTAATATGGGTGCCGAGGTAGGAGCGACTACTTCCTTATTCCCATTCGATAATACAATGGCTCAATATCTTCGTGCCACGGGACGTGACGAGGTAGCGAGCTGGGCCGAAGCTATCGGTGAATATCTGGAAGCGGATATGGACGTTCGTGCCGAGCCAGATAAGTTTTACGATCGTGTAATCGTTATTAACCTTTCCGAATTGGAGCCGCATATCAATGGTCCGTTCACGCCGGATGCAGCTACGCCTATCTCGGAGTTTGCCGCAAAAGTAAAAGCGAATGGCTATCCCCGAAAGATGGAGGTGGGATTAATCGGTTCCTGTACCAACTCTTCTTATCAAGATCTAAGCCGTGCGGCATCCATTGCTCGCCAAGCTTATGAGGATAAAATACCGGTAGCGGCACCCTTGATCATCAACCCGGGTTCCGAGCAAATCCGTTATACGGCGGAAAGAGATGGTATTATCGGTGATTTTGAACGGATTGGCGCAACCATTATGGCGAATGCCTGTGGTCCTTGTATCGGACAATGGAAACGTCATACGGATGATAATACCCGTAAGAATTCGATCGTTACTTCATTTAATCGTAACTTCGCTAAACGTGCGGACGGTAATCCGAATACACATGCTTTTGTCGCTTCTCCGGAACTGACACTGGCCTTGACCATCGCAGGTGATCTATGTTTCAATCCTTTGACCGATACCTTGAAGACAGAGGATGGTAAGGTTGTGAAACTGAAAGAACCGAAAGGCACGGATTTTCCGCCGAAAGGTTTCGAGGTAAAGGATAACGGCTATCTGGCACCTACGGGTAAGAACGTAGTGGTGAACATCGATCCGGAATCCAATCGCCTACAGGTATTAAAGTCTTTCGCTCCTTGGAACGGAGAGGATTTCACGAATATGCCCCTTCTTATCAAGGCTGAAGGTAAATGTACGACGGATCATATCTCGATGGCCGGTCCATGGTTACGTTTCCGTGGGCATTTGGAAAATATATCGGATAATATGTTGATGGGAGCCGTAAACGCTTTCAATGGGAAGACAAACTCTGTATTGAATCAACTGAACAATGAATATGAAGCAGTTTCTGCCGTAGCGAAACAATACAAGGCAAATGGTATTTCCTCGATCGTCGTAGCGGAAGAAAACTATGGTGAAGGCTCTTCCCGGGAACATGCAGCCATGGAGCCTCGCTTCCTAAATGTAAAAGTGATCCTAGCCAAGAGTTTCGCCCGTATCCACGAGACAAACTTGAAGAAACAAGGAATGTTAGCACTGACTTTCGCCGATAAGGAGGATTATAGCAAGATCCGTGAGAATGACCATATCTCGATCATCGGATTGAAAGATTTTCAGCCGGGCAAACCGTTGACGGCCGTTCTTCTTCATGCGGATGGTACGCAAGAATCATTCCCGGTTAACCATACGTATAATGATTTACAAATTAAATGGTTCAAGGCGGGTTCCGCTTTAAATACAGCTCACTAAGACAAACAAAAAAATCTTGATATCATGAGTAAGATAACAAAGAAAGGTAATCATATTTTCGTTCCGGATCACGTGACGATCCCTTATATTGAAGGAGATGGCGTGGGGCATGAGATCACTCCCGTTAGCCAAAAGATAGTAAACGCTGCCATCAAGCAAGCTTACAACGGAACCCGTTCCATTGAATGGAAAGAGGTCTTAGCCGGTGAAAAGGCGTTTAAGCAAACCGGAAGTTGGCTTCCCGATGAGACTATGGAAGCATTCCGTGAATACATCGTCGGTATTAAGGGACCGTTGACAACTCCGATTGGTGGAGGTATCCGTTCATTAAATGTGGCCCTCCGTCAGACGTTGGATTTATATGTTTGTCTCCGTCCGGTTCGTTGGTTTAAAGGAGTCGTATCTCCGGTAAAGGAGCCGCAGAAAGTGAATATGTATATCTTCCGTGAGAATACGGAAGATATCTATGCCGGAATCGAATGGCAACAAAGGACTCCGGAGGCACAAAAGTTATTGAAGTTCCTCACCGAGGAAATGGGAGTGAAGAAAATACGTTTCCCGGAAACTTCCTCTTTCGGCATCAAGCCGGTTTCTGTGGAAGGTACGGAGCGTCTGGTGCGTGCCGCTATCGAATACGCGATATTGCATCAGTTACCGAGCGTGACTTTGGTACACAAAGGTAACATCATGAAATTCACGGAAGGTGGTTTCAAACTATGGGGATACGCTTTAGCGGAACGGGAGTTTGCGGATCTCACTTTCACATGGCCTCAATATGAGAAGATCAAGAAAGAGCAAGGCGAGGAAGCGGCCAATACCGCCTTAGTGGAAGCTTCAAAGGCCGGTAAAATCATTATCAAGGATGTCATAGCCGATGCTTTCTTGCAAAACACTCTATTAATTCCGGAAGAATATTCCGTGATCGCTACCTTGAACCTGAACGGCGATTATATCTCCGATCAATTAGCGGCAATGGTAGGTGGCATTGGCATTGCTCCCGGCGCTAATATCAACTATAACAGTGGTCATGCGATCTTCGAGGCAACACATGGAACCGCTCCGAATATCGCGGGAAAGAATCTCGTAAACCCCTCTTCCTTATTATTATCATCCGTGATGATGCTGGAATATATGGGATGGAGTGATGCGGCTAACCTGATTACATCCGCTA
>OGRD01001018.1_pt1 | contig 12085 bp, 10 predicted proteins | sample 1553441 | NCBI WGS metagenome assembly OGRD01 (sample SAMEA2580106, study PRJEB22360) | human gut metagenome | biome: human gut; feature: human-associated habitat; material: faeces | place: Denmark | collected 2008/2010
AAGTCCTTACCAAGCAATATCAGGCCGCGAAGAAATATATCGAAGACCTGAAGCCCCTCGGCATGATGATTTATCCTTTGTTAAAGAAGAGAAAATCGCTATCCGTTGAAGAATTGACGAGTCTTGCGAATCGTTTTCAAAAGGAACGCGAAAAACAACAGGCTGTAGAAGAAGTCCATCCCATGGGCAATTCGTAATGTAGCAGCAATGCGTGGCAGCCTCTTGGCTTATCCCAGGAGGTTGCCACAAGGTTCGAATATTAATGAACTAAACTTCTCTAGGCATTTAAACGGTATCTAGCAAAACTGGGGAGAGGGGGATGTGGACAAAAAACTGGACCATAAAAGGAAGGCTGTTATGGTCGACGAAAAGTTAAAAAAGCGCGCATTGAGGTACTATCACAAATGCCGCAACGTGGCGAAGACCCTTGGAAAATACGCCTATTGCTCAAGAAGCGCGCTTTACACCTGGCTAAAAAACGAGGGCTTCTTCGGAACGATCAGGAACGAGATGTTTTGCAACGAGGGCCGAGCGCGAATGACCGTAAAGAAATTCATTCCCTATCTGGAAAATTACCTAAACTGGTTCAAGGAAAAGAGAATCAAGGAGTCGCTCGGTCACGAAAGCGTGATTGATAGGATGAGGGAAATCGGAGTAGCATGGTGAAAACGGTCCAGTTTTTTGTCCGCGGCCCCATAACGTCCTTCTTTTTACCGCTCGATTGTTTTTCCATAGTCTCTTTAATTTGCTTCAATGTCAAATTTCGGGTTCACAGTTCGCCATAATCCACACCTAATTTCCAGCAGTTCATCATTTTTCAAATAGACGAAATCTCAGCCAAATTGCTTTATTGCTATGTGCTTCAAAAGCGTTTGTCACATAAAAGGATAGCACGGCGTGGGGGATCATAAAGAAATCAATGGTTAACCATCTCCATATTAAATGGTGAATTTTTGATTCACCGGGCGTAGAAAGAAATGACATAGCGTATTGAAATATAAAGATGTTCTATTTCTTCTAAACTGAAAATTTTAGCAATCCGTCGATGTTTTTAATGGAATTAAAATAATGAAATGTTATACTCGTAATAATGAGTGTACCTGAAGCAATTAAAGAGCTCCGTTCCTCGATGAAGCTAACGCAGACTCAGCTCGCCAACATTCTTGGCGTAACTTTCGCAACGGTCAACCGCTGGGAAAACGGTCGTTGCGTCCCCGTTGGCAAGGTCAGGGCGAGACTTGTCTCCTTGTGTAAAAAGCATAAGATCAAAGTCGAATTTGGATCGGAGGGGAATCAAAATGTCTGACGTTTTGAACGTTTATGATATTCCTCCATCCACGAATTTGATTAAGGTACTTTCCAATTCCGGCTATACGATCGAGTCCGCGTTAGCCGACATTATTGACAACTCTATTGCGCACGGGGCTTCCGAAATACGCGTTGATTTTCACCACAAGGGAAGAAAGTCAACCATCGAGGTTCTCGATGATGGGGAGGGGATGAACTTCGACGTTCTTAAAAATGCAATGATGTTCGCCCATCATGATGTCGATAGCGAAAGAGACGATACGGATTTAGGGCGGTACGGCGTCGGAATGAAGACGGCATCCTCCTCTTTTTGCCACGTTCTTAGGGTTGAATCAAAAGGGAGCGAAGGAACCGTAAATGCGTTTGAATTCCCCTTCGACACCAAAGAGTGGAAAATCAATCAAGTCTCTGTCTCACAAAATGCCATACCCTACGAGTCGGGGACGAAAGTTGTTTGGAAGGACCTCAAGATCATTAATGATCCGAAGGAAAACGAGAAATTGCTTTCTTCCGACATCGAGGCGTTCTCAAGCATTTGCGATCGCATCGGCCTTCATCTTTCGAAATCATTCGCAATATACATGGAAAAGGGCGTGCAAATATACGTAAATGACAATCTTTTGGAACCCTGGAACCCTTTCAAAATTCCCAATGGAGATGTCAGCAAAATCTATGAAGAATCTTCCTTTGTGATCGGCGATAAGAAGGTCCGCGTCGAGGGGTACTTAATTCCGAATTGGGATAGGCTTAACGACGATCAAAGAGAATACGCGACTTGCAACGGGACAAGCAGCATTACCGACCTGCAGGGTTTCTACGTGTATCGTAACAACCGTCTTATCGTTGCGGGAGGGTGGCTAGGTATTCCCGGGTTAACCCTCAACGCCAAATTTAACTTCGCCCGTATCGGCATTTGGTTTGAACCCACCGTGGAAACGGATAGGTATTTCAGGGTGAACTTCATCAAGAATTCGGTCTCTATTCCCGAAGATTTCGCCGCTTATCTCAATAAGGTAGCGAAAATAGCTAGAAGCAAATCATCAAATTCCTATGACTACAAAAAGAATCCCCGCCCATACAAAAAGCACAACAAAGATCAGGATTTGTCAGTATGGAATGTCCAGCGGAAGGAGCACATGTCCTATTTCACAATCAATGAGAATCACCCTTTGGTTCAGCGATACACCGAAGGTTTAGACAAAAGGAAACGCAAAGCTCTCTTCTCCCTCTTGGCCAAGGAATTCCCCACTGCGGACCTCTCAAACGGCCCAGCAGGAGTGGAGGATTATGATGATGAGCAGCTCAGGGAACTGCTCCGTGATTCGTATGATCTGAAGAGAAAGGTAAAAGGGATGACATTCCATGAAACGAGGGATGCCATTTTGAAAGAAAAGCCTTTCTCGCTTGATAGATATAGAAATAAGGTAATCGCCATGCTTGTCGATTTCCTGGATGAGGAGGAAGCCAATGCCTGAGGATTACGAAGATTTCGAATTGTCCGCCGAAGAATTCCAAAATCTACGGATTCAGTTCTCCACGTGCAGAAAGAAATTTCAGGAGCAGAACCAATCGCTTTCCCTTGCTGAGCAAAGAAAAGCGTTAAAGAGAAAATTGGAAAAATTCCTCTTCGCAAATGATTTTGAGCCGAGCCTCATCAATTCCGATGAACTGAAAGCCTTGATAGAGGAATATCTCTATTACGGGGCGGTGGAACACCCGGATGAGGTTCACGCTGAAAATTGGGTTCCCTGGCTAAACGATGCGCGAAAAAAATCCATTTCTTGGGAATATTCAAACCGCTATTTCCAGTATTTGACGGGGATCAAGAGGTGGACACAGCCCACCGTGTCCCCCATTGACATTGCCTCGGATGACATTCTAAACCACTGCGGAGACCCAAAGTCAAATAACGATTTTACCGTGAAAGGTCTTGTCGTCGGCGATATCCAATCCGGGAAAACCGCTAGTTACACATCGCTTATAAACAAAGCTATCGATGCAGGATATAAGATTATTGTCGTTCTCACCGGCACCACGAACGACCTCCGTTCCCAAACACAAAAGCGCTTGGACAAAGAAGTTGCTGGTTTTAAAACCGACTTCAACGATGACGAGAGCGGCGATGCTGCCGACGATCTTTCGAACGGCTATGGCGTAGGACAAATCGCGCCGCTGGACAAACTCCAGGTCTTGACGAACGCTAGCATTAATGGCGATTTGAAGAAAAACATCGGCCTTTATCAGGTCAACGCCGGATCCTCCGCGTTTTTAGCCGTCATTAAGAAAAACAAGTCTTCTTTGAACGCGTTCATCAGCTTCTTGAAGAAGTGCCAGGCATCCCAAATGGATCCCGATAAGAAGATGCCGTTCCCTGTGTTGATGATCGATGATGAGGCTGACCTTGCCTCCGTTAACACCTCCAAGAGCTCAGAACTAAGCGAATCAACCGGCACCAACAAACTAATCAGGACCATTCTTTTCAAGACATGCCGAAAATTTACCTATGTCGGATATACCGCTACGCCTTTCGCCAACGTATTCATCAAGCCACACGACCAAAACCTTGAGGACGATGACGCCGACGATATCTTCCCAGACGACTTCATCATCACACTGAAGACCCCGGACGATTACTGCGGGCCGAAGGCCTATTTCGGCATCGACAAATACACCGAGGACAATGATGAGAACGTCAGGACGGACTTGCTCGTTCCGCTGGATGAACAGGATGTTAAAAAATTCTGCGGATACCAAGACCCTGACCAAAAAAGCAGTTATATAGAATGCGTTTCGATCCCCCAGTCTCTTAGAGATGCGGTCATGTGTTTCCTCATCAGTTCCGGGGCGAAGATTTCACGCGGAATCATCGAAAACTACACGATGCTCGTAAACGTCAACGTCCGAGTGAAATTCAACGAAACCCTCCACGAAAATGTGAAGTCAATCTTCGAAAACGCCTGCAAAACCTTCATGAATTCACCTGAAGTGCGCGAAAAATACCATCAATACTGGCTGGAGAAAATGTACCCGATTTCCCAAAAGAGACTGGCTGAAGTCGGGCTCGAATGCAAAGACCATTGGGGAGGTCCGGACGGCATCGAAGAAGGTATCCGCAAGGCCATTAAGTTAAAGAAATCCGATAGTGTTAAGCTAATCGTCGGGACAAGCTCGGCCGATGTCTTGGACTATTCGAAATCGAAGCAGGGGATCTTCGTTTGCGTTGGCGGACAGAAACTTTCTAGAGGCTTGACCCTCGAAGGGCTTTCCGTCTCTTATTACGGAAGGCACGCACAAGCCATGGATACCCTCTTGCAGATGGGCAGGTGGTTTGGCTACCGCAAAGGCTGGCTCGACCTTTGCCGCGTGTTTACGACCAAGCAGATCGCCGACGACTATATCGACGCCGCGATTACGGTCGAAGGATTCAAAAAGCAAATTGAGGAAATGGACACGCATCATGCTACGCCGAGAACTTTCGGTCTTCGAGTACAGATCGCGAACGAGAAGTTGAAGCCGACCTCCGCACAAAAATCGAGGAACGCCTTAAAACTAAAGACCTCCTTCTCGGCTGGATTGAGCCAGCTGTTGGAATTCAAGATCTCCGATAACCAATCCAATTTGGAACTAATTGAAAGGTTCATCGCGAAAAACAAGGGAAAATACAGTCCGCGTAAGGACTTCAACCGGCCCGTTTTCAGAGGATTTAAGCAAGATGAGATCCTGAAATTTCTTCGCGACTTCAAATCGCCGCAAAGTACTATCGAGGCTTGGAGAGATTACATCAAGCGTTGCAACGACGAAGGCGAGCTGAAGGACTGGACCGTGATTCTTTCGACGACGGATTCCGCAAAAGTCAATGAAGACGATTCTTATGAAATTGCTGGCTATCGAATCGGAAAGGCCAAGCGTAGCAAACGGCTCGGCGGCGATGAACCAGGCATCTTGAAGGTCAGGGCGCTTACTTCTCCGAAAGACTACGTCGGCTTCTTCCCCGATGGAGTCCAGGTGAAGGAGAACGGATACGACGTCGAAGAGCCCAATGTGAAGAAATACTACACGCCCGACAAAGGGATTCTTGTCATCTACGTCGTTGATATCAGGGACCACAAAACTCACGGCGGGGCAAAGATCCCGGAAGGAAAATCAATCGCCGGGCTGGCAATTTGGTTCCCAAAGTCGAGGCTATTCAAACCCGAATATTCCTACGCAAACCCCGTTGAAATAGAAAGAATCTACAACGACGCGGGAACTACCATTGTAGATGACGATGAATAAAGGAGGCCGAAAATGAATACGAAACGCCTTTACAACTTGTGGATCGCTTTGCATGACGAATCCGCAAAGAGCCCCGATGGATTCGTGGGTTATAGGGGATTCTACTCGTGCGAATGCGTCGATACCTACATCGGAATGGACGGGGTCGGGAACGAATACCTTTTCATCGCTTTGAGTGATGAAGCCGCCCAAGCATTCGAAACGCCGAGTCTTTCTGGCATCACCTTCTCCTTAGTCGAGAATCAGCACATCGACAATAAGCACAAGCTCCTGCGCGTTGGAATGGCTCCGGGCATGAATTTGAACGAGGCTTTCGAGGCTTTCACGGTCACCTTGGTTTGCCGCATCTCCCTCCTTAAGGACGACATGGAGGTCATCGAAGAGATATACGACCTCTCCAAAGACTATGCCAATTTCTTCAAAAACGACGGAAAAGCCGATTTAACCCCAATAGAAGAGCAGGGCTTGTTTGGTGAACTCCTAACCTTGTCCGAAGCGGTGGATCAGTTTGGTGATGCCGCCGTTGATACATGGGTTGGTCAGGACAAAAACCGCCATGACTTCGTCTTCAAGCACGACAATTCTATCGAAGTTAAGACCTCATTGAAACAAAACCGTAGAGTATTCGTCGTTTCCAATGATGTACAGCTTAGTTTTACTCCGGGTTCTAAACTCTTTTTGAAGTTCATGATTTTGGAGAAAAACCCAAGCGGAAGGACCATTGCCGAGGTTATTAACGACATCTACGAGAACAAAATCTCTTCGCAGGCGGCCAAAGAGGCCTTTGATAGAAAGCTTTTGGAAGGCAAGGTGAAGAGAGGGGAAATCACCTCTACGACGAGGTTCCTCTCTATTGAAAACCATTATTATGAGGTCGGAGACGAATTCCCGCGCTTTACGCTGGAATCGATTAAGCATGTTTCGCCGAGGATCTATGACGTCAAATACAAAGTAGACCTCGATGGGCTCGAAGAATTCAGGGGAGATTTATATGAATGTTTGGCAGCTTAAAGAATACTTCGACGAGAAAATAGCCCACATGCCCCCCGCCGATGAAGGGGAGGAGTTGGACGCTGCGCATGTGTTCTTGAAGTTCGTCCTGAGCACTGAGCCTGACTGTTCGGATCCCGTGATCGGGCATTTCGAAATGCAAAACCGCGGCATCAAATACGATGGTTATTATTTGAATGAAGACGAGAAGGAGTTTCATGTCCTTTCACTGCTTTATTTCGACGATTTGGATGCCCTTACCGAACAAAAGGTGGTGCAAACTTTCAATTTATATGAAAGAGGCGCATTGAATTTCGTTGAGGCAGCGATCAAAGGGAAATCGAACATCGCCACCGATACCGAAGTCGGAGAACACGTTCAGGAATTGATCGATTGCTTTGAACAGGGTTGCAACGTTGTACTGGATTTCTATTGCAATGTTGATATGCCCGAAAATGCGATGATTAAAAGCATTGAGGTAGGTAGGAAAAAAATCGTCTGCGATTACCACACTGGGAACTCAATCGTAGAGAGAATAAAAGACGATGAGACGGATTCCCTCATCGTCGAATTAAAGAAGCAATACGGAGAACCCTTGACGGCTTTAAGAGTTTCAAGGAACGAGTCTTTCGATGTCTACATGACCGCAATTAGCGGGGTTTTACTGTCGAAAATCTATAATGACCATAAGAATAGGCTTATGGACGGGAACGTCAGGGCCTACTTGAAGAGGACGCAAAAAACCAACAAGAAAATCGCCGAGACCATCCGATACGCGCCTCAGGATTTCATCGCCTTGAACAACGGATTGGCGGTGGTGGCATCCGGCGAGGGGAGCGACGTCAGTCCACTTGGCGACAACGTTTATTTGATCCGCGCCCTGGATAAGATGCAAATCGTCAATGGCGGCCAAACAACCGTCACGGTTTATGAGATGTTTAAAGAGGACTCCGATTTGAGCGAGGTCATGGTCCCTGTCAAGATCACCATGATCAAACGGCAAAGCGACGAGGCGGAAATCGTCACCAATATCGCGATAAGCGCGAACACCCAGACCGCGATTGCCAAGTCCGATTTGGCCTCGAACAAGCCGTTCTACAAGTCATTTGAGGCGTTGTCCTTACATACCCCTTGCTATAGGACGCCGGCCCATAATCAAGATGATGCCTATTATTGGTTTTTCGAGCGCGCCAATGGCATGTACAACACCAGGAAGAGGATCATCTGGAACTACAGCAAATCTTTCACGAGGCACTTCCCTGAGAAGAAAAAGTTCTCGAAAAAAGCTTTAGCGAAGGCCATCATGGCTTTCGCCGCTAGACCTGACGTCGTTTGCTTAGGCAATGAGAAATGCTTCTCGACTTTCAACGAAGCTATTGATAAAAACCTCGTCATGCCAGACAACATTTACTATAAAAATGCCATCGGAGCGCTAATCCTTTGGAAGGATGCCGATGCGATTATCGGTAGATTGAAATTGCCGATTAAAGCCGCCGTTTTGCCATATACCATTGCTTATATATCCGATAAGACGAAGGGACTTTTGAATCTTCAAAAAATTTGGGATGACCAAAAAATTGATGATTCTCTAAAACAAATGGTGACCGATGTCGCAAAGGCCGTCAGCGCCTATTTCCAATCGGTTCTTGAAGAGCACCCGAACACATTGATGTGGGGCAGGAAGGCCGAATGTTGGAAGACGGTAAAGACGTTATCCGTGCCGACCATGATGTTTTATGAATTAAGCCTTGGATCGTCGCCATGCAATTTCTTCCCCGAAAACCCGGTATCCGCTTTTATCAACGATTCTAGGAATCTTAACAATGTCGAACTTTGGACCGGAATTTTAGCATGGACTAACCAAAGACATGTTCTCTCCAACAAAGAGTCCGAGAGCATCGGCTCGTTCATCAATTCGATCCGTGTTTCGTTAAAGATCAGTCAATATGAAAAGCCCGCTGCCGTCAGGATATTTATTAAATGCGTTCAAAACGGCTATCAATTTAGGTAGGAGCGAACTATGTCAACGAGATTTGATGAAAGAAATCCAAACTTGATGATTGTCGTCCCTCCAAACTCCGAGGCGGTTTTATCTGCGCAAAGATTAGGGATCAAGGAACGAACCGTTACCGGTTATTATCTCAGCAATAAGACCGAACAAGTCCAAACTTTCTTAGGCGGATTCTTCGGGACCTACACGGTTGATCTAATCTCATCATATTATTTATGCAAGGATTTCTTCGCTGATTTGAATACCCATTGCAGCGAATATTACAGGGACGCTCTTGATGATTTTAATTCGAAATTAAGGCTAATCGAAGCCTTTATCTCCAGCGGAAAAGAGTCGGAACTTTTCTTCGATGTCTCGTTAAGAATTGTCAATTCAGGCAAATATTTGAAGATTGAAGGGGATAGCCAGTACTTATCCACTTTCAAGGGAATCCTTTTAGGCGACATAGTTGAAATGGTTTTCAAGAAAAATGGAATCAGCGACTACGTTATTTATTTAAGGCCTCGTGGAGACGTGGCCAATTATGTGAAGGACTACGATTTATTCGGTCGTTGGATCAAAGAGAACTTATGAAGGTAGCCACAGTCTTTTCGGGAATTGGGGCGCCTGAATATGCGATTAGGAGAATCCCCGGCGTCCAGCTGGACATCGTTTTCGCCTGCGATTGTGGGGAGACAAAGCCTCTATCGGAGGAGGTGTCGGCAAAGCTGCACGAGATAAGAGACCCAAAGGAGCGTCAACATGCGGTCAAGACGGAATACGCAAAAATAAGGAAGAAACACTGGGTCAAAGATGTCTACTTCGCCAATTACGAGGAAAATGGCATCACCGAAGATAAATGGCATGACGACATTCGGTTCATTGATGGAAACCAGTATCGTGGAGAAGTCGATTTATTCATTGGTGGAAGCCCATGCCAAAGTTTCAGCAACATGGGCAAAAGGGGCGGTTTAGAAGATGCTCGCGGAACGCTCTTCTACGATTACGCCAGGCTTATCTCGGAGATGCAGCCCAAGGCTTTCATCTACGAGAACGTCCCCGGGATGCTTGCTCATGATAAGGGAGAGACATGGAAGACGATTGAGAGCATTTTCGCCAGCCTTGGTTATCAGATTGTGATGAAGGAGATTTTGAATTCCGCGGATTATGGAATTCCCCAAAACAGAAAGAGACTTTTCGTTGTTGGAATCAAGGACATAAATTCCGCGAATTTATTTCAAAAACCAATACAAATCCCGCTTAATTCTGCCAGTACAGATTATTTGGAGACGTGGATCCCGGCAAAATATTACATGAAGAAATTGGGGTTCCGCTTCACCACGACGAACACGGCTAGGGCGAAGATAAACGAGCCAATTATCCGAACGGAAAAAAGAAATCAGCAGTTCAATTGGAATGGGGATTTCAGGTTCGAGACCGTGGATAGTTTGGCCGCATCTGGCCGGCATGATGTCATGGGAATGGCATATATCGGTACCTATCAAGGGCAGCGGGGAGTCGTGAGGAAGCTGACCCCAAGAGAGTGCCATAACTTAATGGGTTTCGGGAAGGACTTCTCGATTTGTTCAAACGATACTCAAGCTTATAAACAATCTGGAAACTCAATCGTTGTCGAAGTTGTGCAAGCGGTTGTGGAAGCTATATTGAGAACGGGGGCGATTTAATGTTGAAAGTTGCTACTTTATTTTCAGGGATAGGCGCCCCGGAATGGGCACTGAAAAGACTTGGAATTCCACATGAGTGCGTTTTGGCTTGCGATAATGGGGACGTCGATATCTCTGGGGAAATTGATGTTCAAAAGGAAAGAGAAAAGGCTGCGTCGCTCAAGACCTTTAAGGAAGAAAAAGAATACGTCGATAGCCTATATCAAGCACATTCCCACAAAAGGAATTTCGTGAAGGAGTCATATTTAGCGAACTATCCCGACTTCAAGGAAGAAAACTATTTCCTTGACGTCAATCTGCTAAATGGCATCCCTTTGCGCGGGAAGGTCGATTTGCTGATAGGAGGCAGCCCCTGCCAAGCATTCTCCGTCGTCGGCTTCCAGCAAGGATTAAAAGACAATAGGGGTAATCTTTTCTTCGAGTTCCTCCGATTGGTCGATGAAATAAAGCCAAAGATTTTTATCTACGAAAATGTAACGGGGATTTATTCAAAGAAGAATCTAGAGAACTGGGAACGTATGTGGCAAAGCATGAACGACCTCGGCTACAAGCTTTGGAAGGGTTCTTTGAATGCCAAGGATTTCGGCATACCCCAAATCCGAAATAGGCTTTTTGTTGTCGGCTTTTTGGATCGAAACGTCAATCCCAATCTATTCAATCCTCAAACCAAGGAGTTAGTCGGGTACATGCAAGATTTCCTGATCGAATCCACTGAGGAAGGCGGTGTTAGGTATGATTCGCAGGGGGGGATTACCTTTTCAAGAGTCCCCGGCACCATAAACCCAAAGTATTTCCTAACTCCCGCCGTATATAAATACGTAACAACGCCGGGAACAAAAAACTGGAAAACACACATCGAGACAGACCGCCCGATCGCGAGGACCTTGCTATCGACTATGGGGAACCATCATAGAGCCGGGGTCGATAATTATGTGACAGTTGACGGAAAGCTACGCGCTTTAAGCGAAAGGGAATGCCTTCGTCTTATGGGGTTCACCGATGACTTTAGGATCGTTGTTAGCACCCAACAAGCCTATAAGCAAGCCGGAAATTCCATGGTCGTTGATGTGATAATGTCTCTAATAAGAGAATTACAATTACTGAACTTAATATAGCGTCATCGCCTTAGCGGCTGCCAAAACCATCTATTTGCTTCTTTTGTTCCACTGCAATCCATAAAGGGGGTTGTCCTCTTCCAAGAATGGAAGGACCGTTTTATCCGTAATTATTTCCTTTGCGTTTTGTCAAAGCCATCAAGCCTATCAACCGCCACGAATGTTTGCTTGTCAAAACTGGTATAAAGCCGAATCAAAGTTGAGCGAATTCCTTCTTTGATGTGGCTGAAAAGAATGGAATCAGGGGCCAAAACAGGTAGGCTAGTCAATTTTAAAATGGGCAGGTCAAAGAGAAGTAGACTCTTATAATCGGCTCTGGCGCACCTTTCTACCTCGGTTGGGAAGAAATACGTGGGTTTATTGCGGACATCCATCGCGAGGGGATGCGCCGTTAAGTGACAATGTGAAAGCGACGCATCCCTTTCATCCGAACGTGCGCCTGAATTTTCGGGCCGTTTTCGCGATTACCCTGTCAAAGTTTGATTAAATGCCCGCCTTGGGCGAGAATCTAGGCATGCCGAAAACGCCTTCGCGCTTCCCGTGACTAAGTAATCGCGAAAGCTCGGATCGGCTGTTTTGGGGGCCCGGCCCGGGTCTTTTTGGAAGGTCAGATTAGCGGTGCTAACCTGACTTTTCTTTGGTCTATCCTCTTGTGGACTGCTATTAATAAAGTAGATAACGGATAGGCGAGGTAAGGTGCCCTAAACCCCCACCCGACAAAA
>OGRD01001019.1_pt1 | contig 12083 bp, 10 predicted proteins | sample 1553441 | NCBI WGS metagenome assembly OGRD01 (sample SAMEA2580106, study PRJEB22360) | human gut metagenome | biome: human gut; feature: human-associated habitat; material: faeces | place: Denmark | collected 2008/2010
CGTAGGGAATGGGGGGTTTCCCCCCCAAAGCCGCTCAGCGGCCAGCCGGGCAACGGCATGCACATCAATATCTCCGCCAAAAGCGCCGACGGCGCGGACGTGATGCCCTCCCTCATTGCGGGCATTCTGGCTCACATCGCGGAGATGACCGTATTTCTCAATACGGTGGACGCCTCCTACCTTCGCTTCGGCGGCAGTAAAGCGCCCCGCTATATCTCCTGGTCCAGCGAAAACCGCTCCCAGCTGATCCGCATCCCCGCCGCACAGGGAGAATACCGTCGGGCTGAGCTGCGCTCCCCCGATCCACTGTGCAACCCCTATCTGGCCTTTGCCCTGCTGATCTACGCAGGTCTTGACGGCATTCGTTGTCAGATGGAGCTGCCGAAGGCGGCGGATATCAACTTCTTCAGCGCGTCCGAGGAGGTCAAATCGGCGTTCAAGACCCTGCCCGCCACGCTGGCGCAGGCCAAAGCCGCCGCCGAGAGCAGTGCCTTCATCGCGGACATTCTGCCGCCGTCTATCATCGACTACTACACCAGATAATCTCACTTACAGGCGAAAGGAGGGATAGGTATGGAACTGGTTCAGCATGTTTACAGTGTGCTGGCGATCTCCACACGGGAAAAATTCTATACGTCCCTCCGTGGCCTGCTGCCGGAGGATCGGTACTCTCCCCTGTGCTGGGAGAGCGATGTGACCAGCGCGCGCCGCCTTTTGCTGGAGCGCACCTTTGACATTGTGGTCATCAGTACGCCGCTACCGGATGAATTCGGCACGAAGCTGGCCATGCACGTGGTGGACAGCAGCAGCGCCGGCGTGCTGCTGCTGGTGGGTGCCGAGCACTATCCGGATATCTCGGTGCGCCTGTCGCCTTACGGCATCCTGACGCTGCAAAAGCCCACTACCCCTCAGTTGATCCTGCAATCCCTGCAGCTGCTGTGCGGCACAAGGGAACGGCTGCGGAAAATGGAGCAGAAAACCGCCTCCATCGAGGAAAAAATGGCGGAGATCCGGCTGGTGAACCGGGCCAAATGGCTGCTGATCGACCGCGAGGGAATGACGGAGCAGGACGCCCACCGCTTTATCGAAAAGCAGGCCATGGATCGCTGCGTCACCCGCCGGGCCGTCGCCGATCAGATCATCGCCCGCTATCAGCAGGGCTGATATTTGACAAACGGAACGATTTCTGTTATCATGCTCTCCAACCAAACGAAAAGGAGACACGATATGGAAAAGTTCATTCCCTATGAAAAGCTCTCCAAAAAGGAGAAGCGCAAGCGTGACGCCATGCTGCGGAACACCTGGGGCCCGCTGAACCCCGTGACACGCAAAAGCAAGAACCCCAAAGCATACGACCGCCAAAAGGCACGGAAGTGGATCGACGATCCCCTGTCCGTGCCTTTTGCTGTTTCCCGGTAAAAAATCCTTGCGTCCTCCATTACCCAGTAGTACAATAGGGAAAAATCTTACCTATCGGGAGGTATTCTATGAAGCTTGCTCTTTGCCAGATCGCCATGAGCGACAATGAGAACGAAAATCTGGAGCGTCAGCTGTCCGCTCTGCGGCAGGCTGCCCTTCACGGCGCTGACCTGATCGTCTATCCGGAGCTGCAGCTCCACCGCTTCTTTCCCCAGTACGAGGGCCGCGACGTATCGGACAAGCTGCTGACTGCCGATCACCCCATCATCCGGCAATTTCAGGATGCCTGCCGGGAGAACCGCATCATGGCCGCCCCCAACTTTTATCTGCGCGAGCCCTCCGGCTGCTTCGATGCCACGCTGCTGATCGGCGGCGACGGTGCGCTGCTGGGTCGCCAGAAGATGGTGCATATCGCACAGGCGGCGCAGTTCTATGAGCAGGATTACTACACCCCCTCCGACGACGGCTTTCTGGTGTTCGACACGCCCCACGGGAAAATCGGCATTGTGGTGTGCTTTGACCGCCACTACCCCGAGAGCATCCGCACCGAGGCTTTGATGGGCGCCGACCTGATCCTGATCCCCACCGCCAACACGGAAAGCGAGCCCATGGAGATGTTCGACTGGGAGGTCAAGGTGCAGGCCTTCCAGAGCAGTGTGGCCGTGGCCATGTGCAACCGCACCGGTACGGAGGGTGACATGGTGTTCTCCGGCCGCTCTCTGGTGACGGATGCCAACGGCGATACCATCGCACAGGCAGGCAGCGGCGAGGAGCTGCTGTATGCCGATGTGGACATGGCCGCTTCCGCCCGTATCCGAAACGCCCGGCCCTACACCTCCCTCCGCCGCACGGCGCTGTACCGATGATTGCTGTTATCTAAAAAAATTTATCAGCCTCCCTAACAAAAAGTCTTGTAAAATATCGACTCCTGCGTTAAGATAGGGATATACAGTGTTAAAATAACTGTATATCTGCAAAATTAATATAAGGAGAGACTCATCACAATGGAACGCATCTTTCACCTGAAGGAGAACGGCACCACTATCAAGACAGAAATTCTTGCCGGTCTGACCACCTTCATGACCATGGCGTACATCATCGCCCTGAATCCCAACCTGCTGACCAACTTCGCCGTTGGTACGCCCCTCTGGAACGGCGTCTTTCTGGCCACCTGCATCGCCAGCGCCATCGGCACTGTGTGCATGGCTTTTCTGGCCAACAAGCCCTTTGTCATGGCGCCCGGCATGGGTCTGAACAGCTTCTTTGCGGTCATCGCCGGCAACGTGGCCGCCATGCTGAACACCGACTATACCAGTGCTTTTCAGGCGGTGCTGTGCATCATTCTGGTGGAAGGCATTGTGTTCCTGCTGCTGAGCGTGTTCAATATCCGCGACAAGATCGTGGACGCCATTCCTCTGGGCGTGCGGCTGGGCATCGGCCCCGCCATCGGCCTGATGCTGATGAACATCGGCCTTGGCTCCAACGTGGGCATTTACGCTGAGGGCAACGGCTACACCTCCCCCTTCTATGTGCTCCGTGACTTCTTCGGCGCCATGACCCCCAGCGTCATCAAGGATCATATGGGCGCGGAGTACAGCACCATGGTGCTGACCGTTATCACCATGTTCATCGGCCTTTTCGTCATTATCCTGCTGGCCAAGAAGGGCGTCAAGGCCGCCGTTCTGGTGGGCATGCTGGTGGCCTCCGTCATTTACTGGGCGGGCAGCTTTATCTTCCTGAAGGTGAATCCCTTCGCCTCTCTGGAGGGCGCATCCTTCCTGCCTCCCTTCCAGGATATGGTCAGCACCACCCTGTTCAAGTTTGACTTCTCCGACTTCTTCCGCATCGGCTGGTTCACCGCCATTAGCCTGATCATCACCTTCTGCATGATCGACATGTTCGACACCATCGGTACGCTGGTGGGCACCGCTTCCCGTGCCGGTATGACCGATAAGAACGGAAACATGCCCAAGATGAAGGAAGCTCTGCTGTCCGACGCCGTGGGCACTGTGGCAGGCGCCTGCTGCGGCACCTCCACCGTTACCACCTTCGTGGAGTCCGCCTCCGGTGTAGAGGCTGGCGGCCGCACCGGTTTGACCTCCCTGACCTCCGCGGTCATGTTCCTGGCCTGCATGTTCATCGCCCCTGTGGCGGCCATCATCCCCGCCGCCGCCACCTCCTCCGCCCTGATCTACGTGGGCATCCTGATGCTGCAAGGTCTGAAGAACGTGGACTTCGACGATCTGGATCAGGTGGTTCCCGTGTTCATCATGCTGCTGGCCATGCCCATTTCCGGCTCCATCGGCCATGGCATCGGTCTGGCCATGATCTCTTACACCGTTATCAAGGTGTTCTCCGGCAAGGCCAAGGACGTGTCCGCCCTGACCTATGTCATCACCGCCCTGTTCCTGGTGAAGTTCTTCGCCGTTGTGTAACGCACACGGAACACAATAATAAAAAATCCGTCCAGCGCATATGCGCCGGACGGATTTTTTATTGCATTTATCAGGTATTCAGGAAAGGATCATCCAGCATGCCGAGACGGCGCAGCATGGTTTTTTTCACAGCCTTGAAGATATTCTCGTAGCCGGTGCAGCGGCACAGGTGGCCGCTGAGAAGCTTGCGCAGCTGTTCGTCGGTGTAGTACACCTTGCGATCCAGAATCTCGGCGGCAGTCATGATGAAGCCGGGGATGCAGAAGCCGCACTGGATGGCGGTCTCGTCCATGAAGGCCTGCTGAATATCGCTCAGCTCGCCGTTGGGACCGGTGAGGCCCTCCAGCGTGGTGATGTGCTTACCCTCGGCCCACACCGCCAGATACAGGCAGGAGTTGAAGCACTCGCCGTCGATCAGCACGTTGCAGGCGCCGCACTCGCCCACCTCGCAGCCCTTCTTCACGGAAGTCAGGCGGAAGTCGTTGCGGAGCATATCGGTCAGGGACGCGCGGACGTCCACCATCTGCTCCACCTCCCTGCCGTTGATCCAGCAGGTCACTAGCGCATACTGTTTCTTTGCCATTACAGCTCACCTCCCGCCAGCTTCACGGATTCGATCAGGCAGCGCTTGGCGCTCTCCACAGCGATGTGGCTGCGGAACGCCTTGCTGGCGCGCCAGGAATCACGGGGATTGATGTCCTCCAGTACCTTGCGGCCGAAAGCCTCGATATTTTCCAGCGTCACGGCCTTGCCATTGATGAACGCCTCCGCGTTCACCGCCCGCATGGGGACAGGGCCCGCCACGCCGAAGGCGATACGCACCCGCTCAAAGGTCTTGCCGTCCGGGCTGAGCCGCGCGTTGACGGAGGTGCCCAGGGTGGCGATATCCATGGCGTTGCGCATGGCATACTTGATATAGTGACCCCACGTGCGGTCATAGCTGGCCTTGGGGATCAGGATGGCGGTCTGGATCTCGCCGTCCTCGATTTTCAGATCCACGGTACCGGCCTTGAGATAGAACTCCTTGATAGGGATACGGCGGACGCCGCTTTTGCCGGTGATCTCCACGATAGCCTCCCACGCGTGGAGGGTTGACGCAGAGTCGGCGGAGGTCACGCCGTTGCAGGTGTTGCCGCCGATGGTGCCGGCGTTGCGGATCTGCGGACCGCCCACCATGTCCACCGCCTCGCCCAGCACGTTGATGTACTTCTGGATGATGGGATCGTTGGTAATATGGGTGAAGCTGGTGAGACTGCCGATGCGGATGTTTTCCTCCTCGTCGATGGAGATGCCCCGCATCTCGTCGCACTTCTGGATGGAGATCAAAGCCTTACCGGCCCGCTTGCCCTCACGCATCTGCACCAGCACGTCGGTGCCGCCGGCGATGATCTGGGCCTCGGGATGCTCCAGACGAAGGCGCACAGCATCCTGTACGTCTTTCGCCTCGTAAAGCGCTAACATATCATACATTGCTGCGTACCTCCTTAGTCTTGAATCAAGCCCTCTTCACTGAACCGCTTGAAGAGGATGTGGGCGTTCATGGGATTCTGGTCAATGGTCACGCCGGTGGCGTTAAGAATAGCGTTGCGGATGGCAGGTGCACCGGAGCATGCCGGGGGCTCGCCCAAAGCCTTGGTGCCAAAGGCAGAGGTGGGTTCGGCATTCTCCACGAACTGGGCCTCCAGATGGGGATGATCCATAATGGTGGACAGCTTATAGTCCAGCAGGTTGTTGTTCAGGGGCTTGCCGGTCTTTTCGTCGAACAGCAGCTGCTCACCCATGCCGTAGCCGATGGCCATGGACATGCCGCCGTGAACCTGCGCTTCGGCCAGGGCCGGGTTGATGAGCTTGCCGCAGTCGTGGACGTTGATAATATTCTTCAGCGTCACCTTGCACATGGGGATATCCACCTCGATATCCGCGAAGGTGCAGCCGAAGGAATAGGCGTTGTTCTGGATGGTATAAGTACTCTCCGCCGTAATATGCTCGGAATCGTTGGGGTTATACTGGGCGGTCATGGCCAGCTCACTGAGGGACATCAGCACCTTGCCATCGGTGTTGCGGACGATGTTGCCGTCCACGATATCCATGTTATAGGTGGCCTGACGGGTGAGCTTCTGGGCATAGGCCAGAATTTTCTCTCTCAGCAGCAGGCCGGTCTTGCGGATGGAGAAGCCCGCTACATAGGTCTGGCGGCTGGCGTAAGCGCCCAGGCCGGTAGGCGTGATATCCGTATCCTGGCAGGACACCACATGCACATCCTTATAGCTTTTCAGGCCCACGATATCGGCGGTCATCTGGGCATAGGCGGTGTCGGCGCCCTGACCGATCTCCGTCTCGCCGCACTGCATGGTGACGGTGCCGTCCAGATTCAGCAGCATACGGTTGGAGCTTGTCTCCAGAGAGATGGGATACACGGCGGTGTTGTACCAGAAGGTCGCCACGCCGATGCCGCGGCGGATGGGGCCGGTGTCCTTGGCGTACTCGGCCACCTTGCGGTCATAATCCATGTACTTGCGGCCCACCTCCAGGCATTCCCGGAAGGAGTCGTTATAGTTGACGTTGTGGCTGAAGCCGTCCTCATAGCCCTGGGGCATGATGTTCTGCATACGGAAGGCCAGCGGATCCATGCCCACGGCTCTGGCGCACTCATCCACGTTGGACTCGTCGGCGAAAGATGCCTGGGGCATACCGTAGCCGCGCATGGCGCCTGCGGCGGGACGGTTGGTGAACACCGTCCACGCATCGCACTCCATATTGTCGCAGGGATAGTGCTGGGGGAAGGAGCCCATGGCCTTGGCCACGATGGAATGACCGTGAGAGGCGTAAGCACCCTGATTGGAGAAGCACTCCACCTTGCGGGCGGCAAAGGTGCCGTCCTTCCGCAGCCACGACACAATGTGGAAGCGGATAGCGTGGCGCACACGGTTGGAGACGAAGGTCTCCTCGCGGGAGCAATCGATACGGACGGTGCGTCCGCCCACCTGCGTGGTGCACCACGCGCACAGGGGCTCGTACAAAGCGTCCTGCTTGTTGCCGAAGCCGCCGCCGATATAGGGCTTCACCACCCGGATATCCGCCCAGGGACGGCCCAGCGCCTGTCCTACGATACGGCGGATGATATGGGGGATCTGTGTGGAGGAGACCACCACGATGCGGCCGTTCTCCTCATAGGCGAAGCAGCCGTGATTCTCGATATGGCAGTGCTGCACGGTGGGGGTGTCGTACCAGCCCTCCACCTTGATAAGACCCGGCTCCTGAATGGCGGTCTGATAGTCGCCCTTCTTCATGCCGGTGTGCTTGAGGATGTTGTGGGGGAATTTCTCGTGGAGCTGGGGCGCACCCTCCTCCATGGCCTTCTGGGGATCCAGCACGAAGGGCAGCTCCTCGTACTCCACCTTCAGGGCGCGGACACCCTGCATGGCGGCCACCTCATTCTCGGCGATGACCACCGCCACATCGTCGCCCCAATAGCGCACGTGCCGGTTCAGCAGGTGGCGATCCGCCACGTCCTGATGGCCGGGATCCATGGACCAGGGATGGCCCGCCGTGGGGAACGTGATACCCGGCACGTCGAAGCAGGTCAGCACCTTTACCACGCCGTCGATGGCCTCGGCAGCGCTGGTGTCCACCGACTTGACAAAGCCGTGGGCGATCTCCGCGTGCTTGATGCGGACATACAGGGCATCCTGCGGCATCTGATCCTCATAGTATTTTGTCCGGCCCGTCGCCTTGTCATAAGCGTCCACACGGACTTGGCTTCTTCCGACTTCACCCATATGGTTTTCCTCCTCAGTATCTGTCTTGAAACCGCACTCTGTTAACAGGAGAAACGGCAGTTATCCGAAACAATAATGGTACACATTCGTTTTGCTAATCATAGCACTTTCTAAACGGTGTGAAAAGAGGTTTACGTTATTTTAATTGGAGAATATCCTGCTTTTTTGTTGACACTTTTTCAAAAAAACGGGTATACTACCAGAAAAAGAGCAGCATAGACAGGAGTGACACGTATGAACATTGGCTGCATCGTGATGGCCGCCGGTATGAGCTCCCGCTTCGGCGGCAATAAGCTGGCGCAGGAGTGGCAGGGCAAAAGCCTGATCCGCCACGCGCTGGAGGCCGTCCCGACGGACAGGCTGTCCGCTGTCATGGTGGTAACGCAGTATCCGGAGGTGGTGGCGCTTGCGAAGGAATTTTTCTTTACGCCTATTGTCAACAGCCATCCGGAGTACGGCCAGAGCCACACCATCCATCTGGGCGTCAAAGCGCTGGACGCCTGCGACGCGCTGCTGTTTCAGGTTCGGCACCGAGGCGATGGCAGACTGTGACGCCATTCTCTATCAGGTCGCCGACCAGCCGCTGCTGCGGCGTGAAAGCGTGGCGGAGCTGATCGACTTTTACCGCCGCAATCCCGGCCACATCGTGGGCCTTGGCCACGGCGGACAGCGGGGCAACCCCTGTATCTTCCCGTCCCGGTTTTTCCCGGAGCTCTTGACAATCGAAGGCGACAGGGGCGGCAACGTGGTCATCCGTCAGCATGAGGACGACCTGCTGCTGTACGAGGTCCCCGCCGATGAACTGCGGGACGTGGATACGCAGGAAGCGCTGGCCCAGCTTTAAGAATGTATCCTTTGTGAGCCGTGACGGCATCGCCGTCACGGCTCTTTTGCTCACTTCTTGGGCGCGTAGGGGGTGTTCTTCAGGGGCAGGTCAAACTCCCGCTCACCGGTCAGCCGGTAGTAAGCGTCGGCAATGGCCGGTGCAGTGGGGATAGAGGTGATCTCGCCGATGCCGATGGCGCCGCCGGCCACGTTCAGGCCCGGCTTCTCCACTACGATGGCTTCGATCTCCTGCGGGATCTGGTTGGCCCGGAACAGGCCCAGCATGCCGTACTTGGCGGTGGGCTTGCAGTTCTCGTCGATGGGGTATTTCTCCGTCAGGGCGTAGCCCATGGACATGACCACGCCACCCTCGATCTGCCCCTCGATGCTGAGGGGGTTGACGGCCTTGCCCACGTCGTGGGCGGCCACCATCTTCTTGATCCGGCCCGTCTCCTTGTCCAGAATGCACATCTGGGTAGCGTAGCCGTAGGCCACGTGGCTGACGGGGTTGGGCACGTCAGCGCCCAGCGGGTCGGTCTTGGCCAGATATTCGCCGTAGAACTCCTTGCCCTTCAGGTCGACCAGCGTCTTGCCGCTGTCCAGCTCCGCCTTCAGCAGTTCACAGGCGCGGCGGGGAGCCTCGCCCGTCACCAGCGTCTGGCGGGAACCGGAGGTATCGCCGGAGTCCGGCGCGATCCACGTGTTGCTGCGTTCGTACACGATATCGTCACGGTGCAGACCGGTATTGGTGACCACCACCTGCACCAGCACGGTGCCAAGACCCTGACCGATGCAGGAAGCGCCGGAGTAGATATGTACCTTGGCGTCGTCCTCCACGATCAGCTTGCAGCGGCCCCAGTCGGGGATGCCCACGCCCACACCGGCGTTCTTCATGGCGCAGGCAATACCCACAGGGTCGCCGTTTTTCACCGCCTCATCATAGGCGGGCTTGATGGCCTCCAGCGTCTCCACAAGGCCGGTGGACTCGTCCACGATCTGGCCGTTGGGCAGCACGCCGCCGGGGCGGATGGCATTGCGGTAGCGGATCTCCCACGGGGAAATGCCCACCAAATCGGCCATCTGGTTCAGCAGCGTCTCGGTGCAGAAGCAGGTCTGGGTCACGCCGAAGCCGCGGAAAGCGCCGGCGGGCGGATTGTTGGTATAGTAGGCGTGGCCCTCGATCTCAAAATTCTCGTAAGCGTAAGGGCCTGCCGCATGGGTGCAGGCTCGTTCCAGCACTGGGCCGCCCAGCGAGGCAAACGCACCGGTATCGGACACCACCGACGCCTTGACGCCCTGAATGATGCCGTTTTCGTCGCAGCCCATGGTGAAATCCATATCGAAGCTGTGGCGCTTGGGGTGCACCAGGATGGACTCCTGACGGCTCAGCTTGAACTTGACAGGCTTCCGGGTCAGGTAGCACAGCAGCGCGGCATGGTGCTGGACAGACATATCCTCCTTGCCGCCGAATCCGCCGCCCACCAGACAGTTCTGCACCTGACAGTGGTCGTAGTCCACGCCCAGCATACCGGCGCACTCGTGCATGGTGGTATGGGCGCTCTGGTCAGTGGTCAGCAGCTTCACGCCGCCGTTGTCCAGCGGCAGCGCCACACAGCACTCCGGCTCCAGAAAAGCGTGCTCCGTCCACGGGGTGGAAAAGTGCTCGGTCAGCACATACTTGGAATTTTTGATGGCCGTTTCCGCATCGCCGCGGGACACGTGCTTATAGGCCTGCACGTTGCTCTCCTCCTCGTCGAACACCAGCGGCGCGTCGGGAGCGGCAGCCTCGGTGGGGTTATGGACGGCGGGTAACACCTCGTATTCCACCTTTACCAGCTTTCTGGCCTTCTCCACCGTCTCCTGATCCACGGCGCAGATCAACGCCACGCTGTCGCCCAGATAGTGCACCAGCTCTCCCACGCCGATCAGGGTGGGCTGATCCTTCTTCAGATGGCCCACGTTGACCTTGCCGGGGATATCCTTCTGGGTAGCCACGCAGAGCACGCCGGGCAGCGCCTCGGCCGCGGAGGTATCAATGGACAGCACACGGGCACGGGCATACTGGCTGCGCACCGCGCCGCCGTAGCACATGCCGTCCACATACACGTCGTCGGGGTACTGGCCGTAGCCCTGCACCTTCTCCTCCACGTCCAAACGGTGGACGCGGCTGCCCAATTTCCAGTCATCGGCGCCGGGAGCGGGGATTTTCCCCTCGCGGAAGATCTTCGCCGCCAGCAGAATGCCGTCGATGATCTTTACATAGCCGGTGCAGCGGCAGATGTTGTTGCGGATGGCAAAGGCCGCCTCCTCGCGGGTGGGGTCGGGATTTACATCCAGCAGGCCCTTGGCGGAGATCACCATGCCGGGGATGCAGAAACCACACTGAACCGCACCCGCCTCGCCGAAGGCGAAGGTAAAGACCTCCTTCTCCCAGTCGCTGAGGCCCTCCACCGTGATAATGGTCTTGCCCTCCAGCTTGTCCGTCTGGGGAATGCAGGCCTTGGTGGGCTTGCCGTCAATGAGAACGTGGCAGGTGCCGCAGGCGCCCTCGCTGCATCCGTCCTTCACCGAGGTGAGGTGCAGCTCGTCCCGCAGAAAGCGGATCAGCTTCTGATTTTTTTCCACCGTTACGGTGCTGCCGTTTACGATAAATGTTGCCATATGTTGCGCTCCTCTCTTCCGCCGTGGGGCGGTCAAAAGCGTATCATGCCTCTGTACCTAAAAAATTTTCTATATTATACAATATTTTTCAGTTTCCCGCAAGAACTATACGTAAAAATCGTTATTCTACTTTTCAGATAACGTATCACCGTCCCGATAGGGCAAATAGCTCAGAAAACGCTTGGCGGCGGGCGACAGCTCCTCACCCAGTCGTGTGGCAAGGCCGATCTGGCGGAAAACCGGCTGCTCCAGCGGACGCAGCGCCACCCGATAGGGGATCCGCCGCAGGATCAGCTTCGGCAGAATGCTGACGCCCAGTCCATGCTCCACCATGGACATAACGGCGTAGTCGTCCAGTGTGGTGAACCGCACCTTCGGCACGATACCGGCCCGCTCAAACACCTGCATCACGTCCCTGTCCCGTTCCCCTGCCTTGTCCAGCAAGATAAAGGGCTGCTCCGCCAGCGCCGATGCCGGGATTTTTTCCAGCGCCGCCAACGGATGATCCTCCGGCAGCACCGCCATCAGCTCGTCCTGCGCCAGACACACGGTTTTCAAGTCGGCCCGTGTGGGAAGGTGCAGGAAGCCGCAGTCCGCCCGGCCCTGCATGACCCACTGCTCGATCTCCGGATACGTCCCCATAAGAATGTCAAAGTCAATGTTGGGATAGTCCTTCTGGAACGCGCCGATCATATTGGGCAGCCAGTGGGTGGCCACGCTGGAAAATGTGCCGATGGCCACCGTGCCGGACACAAGACCCCGCACCTCCCCCGCTATCTGGCGGCATTGCTCCGCCTGCGCCACCATCTCCCGGAAGGACGGCAGCAGGCGGCAGCATTCGTTGGTGGGGGTGACGCCCTCGCGGCTCCGGCGCAGCAGTGGAAAGCCCACCTCCGCTTCCAGCGCCGCCATCATGCGGCTAACGCCGGAAATGGTATAGCCCATGGCTTCCGCCGCCGCCGTG
>OGRD01001025.1_pt1 | contig 12038 bp, 5 predicted proteins | sample 1553441 | NCBI WGS metagenome assembly OGRD01 (sample SAMEA2580106, study PRJEB22360) | human gut metagenome | biome: human gut; feature: human-associated habitat; material: faeces | place: Denmark | collected 2008/2010
GATCTTCCGCGCGGCGTCTCCGGCCGTAAAAACGATCGCCCCTGCCGCAGCGCCAGGAGATGCCGCGATACCTTTGCCGACGATGTCTGCTTTGTCTGCTTCTTTGAGTGCCTTTGCGTCAAATTGCGGATGGAGCAACATATCGAGAGTCTTTGCGTCGATTTGGAGGAGTGCTTCTTGCTCGGTGATCATACCCTCGTCGATGAGGTCGCAAGCGATGCGGATTGCAGCCGCTGCGGTACGTTTACCGTTTCTGGTTTGAAGCATATAGAGTTTCTTTTGTTGAATGGTGAACTCCATATCTTGCATATCTCTATAGTGATTTTCCAAAATCTTGCAAACGTCTTGGAATTGCTCGTACACTTCGGGAAGAACTTCTGCCATTTGAGAAATGGGCATCGGGGTGCGGACACCCGCGACGACGTCTTCGCCTTGTGCGTTCATAAGGAACTCACCCATAAGACCGGGTTCGCCGGTTGCGGGGTTACGCGTGAAAGCAACACCCGTGCCGCAATCGTCGCCCATGTTGCCGAATGCCATCATTTGGACGTTGACTGCCGTGCCCCAGCTGTACGGAATGTCGTGATCCATACGGTAGATGTTTGCGCGGGGGTTGTCCCAGCTGCGGAAAACCGCTTTGATTGCTTCGAAGAGTTGTTCCTTCGGATCGGACGGGAAAGGTTTGCCGATCTTTGCTTGATACTCTGCTTTGAACTTGCCTGCGAGTTCTTTGAGGTCGTCTGCGGTGAGTTCGACGTCATAGGTGACGCCTTTTTTCTCTTTGAGTTCGTCAATGAGAGCTTCGAAGTACTTCTTGCCGACTTCCATAACGACGTCGGAGAACATTTGAATGAAACGTCTGTAGCAGTCCCAAGCCCATCTGGGATTGCCGGATTTCTTTGCCAAAACTTCCACAACGTCGTCGTTGAGACCGAGGTTAAGGATTGTGTCCATCATACCGGGCATGGACGCTCTTGCGCCCGAACGAACGGAAACGAGAAGCGGATTTTCTTTGTCACCGAATTTCATGCCCGCTTTTTCTTCGAGCTTGGTGATGTTTTCCATGATTTCCGCTTTGATGTCGTCGTTGATTTGTCTGCCGTCCTCATAGTATTGAGTGCATGCTTCGGTCGTAATAGTGAAACCGTAAGGAACAGGAAGACCGATGTTGGTCATTTCTGCGAGGTTTGCGCCCTTGCCGCCGAGAAGTTCACGCATTTTTGCATTGCCTTCGGCAAACTGATAAACGTATTTTTTGCCCATTTAGAATTCCTCCTAAAAGATTTCTTTATATTCATTGACTATGATAACAAAAAACGCTTTTTTTTGCAAGAAGTTTTATAATGTTGCAGAAATATTTTATATGTGTATATTATTTTTTATAATCGAGCGCAAAACGCAAAATTTTTCTTTTTCTAATTTCCAAAATGAGTTGCGCGCGACGTTTTTTTTTGTTAAACTTTGTTTATCAAATTTTTTTAGAGGTGCAACTTTTATGGACGCTGACCCACGAAGTAGTCAACAACTCCACTAATACGCACACGCTTTAGGTTCTCCTGCGTGGCGCGTATTGCTATGCCCCAGGAGGACAAAATGATCCAAGTCTACAAAAAAGTCAACAAATCCGTCATCGAAGTAGATCCCGAACTTATCGTCGAGGGCTACGATTTCACCGAGCAATGGATTCATATGTCAAACCCCACCGACAAAGAAATCGAGCTCGTGTGTTCGTCATGCAAAATTCCCGAGGACTACGTCAAAGCGGCACTGGACTCCGAAGAGCGCGCTCACTGCGAAAAAGAGGACGGCATACTCATGGCAGTCACCGACATTCCTATCACCGAGGAAGACGACGATCGCTACACTTACGCAACCCTGCCTTTCGGCTGCATCACAACGGAAAGCACAATCGTTACTGTTTGCCTAAACGAAACGTCCATAATCAACGACCTTATGGCAGGACGCTACGTCAAGGATTTCAACATCCACAAGCGCACTCGTTTTGTGCTTCAACTTCAATATGTCATTGCAAAAAAATACTTGCAATACCTCAAACAAATCGACAGAGCGAGCCAACGCGTTCAAGCAGAGCTTGAAAAAGCGATGAAAAACGAAGGCCTTATCGAGATGCTTTCACTTGAAAAATCCCTCGTTTACTTCTCCACTTCTCTGCGTGCGAACACCGCCGTGCTCGACAAGTTCCCGCGTCTTGTCAAATTTTTCGAAGAAGACGACGATTTGTGGGACGACGTGCTTATCGAAAACAGACAGGCAATCGAAATGTCAAACATCTACCGCGACATTTTGAGTGGCACAATGGACACGTACGCTTCCATTATTTCCAACAACCTCAACGTCGTCATGAAGACGCTCACCGTCCTCACGCTTTTGGTTGACACCCCTGCAATGATCGCCGCACTTTGGGGCATGAACACGGGCGTTCCTTTCGAGGGCAAACTTTGGGGGTTCTGGGTTGTCGTCGGCATAAACGTGCTTATTTGCATTGCGCTGATAATCGTGTTTATCAAGAAAAAAATGCTCAAATAATACGGATTTTGGAAAAATCGAATCGACACAAAAAAATCGGCAAACCGCCGATTTTTTTATTGCCTAAGAATAGTTTTATATCGTTGAAATTTGTCAACCGTTTTATCTTTTTTCGGTATTCTATCCGCTTTAATTGCAATGTCCGTCGCATTTGCGAATGGTTTTTATTTTGCGTTTTTCCACATAAAAACGGAAGCGTTACGCTTCCGTTTAAAATTTTGCGTTTTTTTGCCAAAACCGATATTCTATCAGCCTTGAATGAGGGACTTCATGACCTTTGCCATGCATTGAATGACAATCTTCTTTTCTGCCGGCACGTCCTTGTACTTGTTGTACGTGCTGAGCAAAAGCGTTGCGATGTTCATCTTCATTTGCTTGGACATGTTTTGAGCAAGCATATAATCGACGAGGTTGGGAAGTTTGACAAGTTTTGCCGGCTTGACGATTTCGTCGTCGTCCTCACTCGGACCGTCAACGACGTAAACCACTTCCTCTTTTTGCTCTTCGCTCGCAGTTTCGTCGGCAACGGCTTTCTCTTGCGGCTCTTCTTGTTCGACCTCTTCCACTGCAGGCTCTTCGGCTTCTTCCGATTGCTCGTCAACCGTTTCTTCTTGAGCTTGCTCTTCGACTTGCTCTTGAGAGGGCTCTTCTTTCACTTCTTCGAGAGCGGGAGTTTCTTCGGCGGTTTCCTCTACGGGAGCTTCCTCTGCCGGTGCTTCGTCTTTGACTTCTTCTACGCTTTCGCTTGCTTGTTCGGATTGAGCGGGCTCGTCGTCAACGGGCTGCGCAACAAGGTCATCGCCCTGTTCTTGTTTGAGGATATAGGCGATGGCTTCGTACTCTTTGGGGAGTGCGTTGTCGTCCTCGTCGTCATCGATGAGTTCGCTTTCAAGGAAAATTTTGTCTTCTTGCTTCTTTGCCGCTTCTTGATCGGCTTGTTGCTTTTGAAGCTCTTGCTGTTGTTGCAAGCGCAATTCTTCTTCGCGGCGTTCTGCTTCGAGTTTCTTTTTCTTCTTACCAAACATCTTTACAATCCTCGCAATGTTTTATTGATATTCTTGATATTTTGCGTCGGCTCACAATTTTCCCGACGTCGATTTTTTAGTTGTTGCTTTGCAAATCGCGCATCACTTTGGAAAGGCAAGACACGACGATTTTGCGATCTTCTTTGCTGTCCTTAAACTTATTGTACGTACCTATAAGCATTGTTGCGATTTGAATTTTCATCGCTTTGGGCATATTTTTCGACAGCATATAGTCCACCAAATTGGGCAATTTGACGAGTTTTGCCGGTTTGACGTGCTCGTCATCATCCTCGTCGTCACCTTCAACGACATAGACCACTTCGGGTTCTTCGTCCTCTTGCGTCTCTTGGATTTCTTCGCTTTCCGTCTCCGATTGTTCCTCTTCGGACTCGTCCTCGCTTTGCTCTTCTTCGCTCGCAACGTCCTCTTCGGCGGAATCTTCTACGTTTTCTTCTTCCGCACTGTCCGTTGTGGATTCTTCAACGGCTTCTTCCGTTTGTTCGTCCTCTTCGATGTCGTCAACGTCCTCGGACGCTTCCGTTTCTTCGCTTGCCGTATTCTCTTCCTCTACGTCCTCGGAGTTGTCTTCATCGGCTTCTTCGATTTGAGACTCTTCGGTTTCTTCCGCTTGCTCGTCAACTATTTCTTCTTGAGCTTGCTCTTCGACTTGCTCGTCCTCTTGAACGGACTCTTCTTCGACAGGCTCTTGTTCTTCGATTTCTTCTTGCTCGGCAGGTTCGGATTGTTCGCTTTCTTCTTGCTCGGCAGGTTCGGATTGTTCGCTTTCTTCAACCGCAGCGGTTTCTTCTTGCTCGTCGATTTGCTCTTCTTCGGTTTCGGGAGCGATTTCCTCTTGCTCCTCAGCTGCTTCTTGCGGTTCTACGACTTCTTGTTCGAGCTGTTCGTCAAGGACTTGCTCGTTTTGCTCGTCCTCTTCCTCTGCCTTTTGTTCGACTTCTTCCTCTTGCTCTTGCAAAAGTTCGTCTATATGCTGTTGTTCGGCAACTTCTTGGTCGCCTTCTTCGATTTCGGTTTTAGTTTGGTCGGATTCCTCTTGGGCAATCTCTTCGGCCTCTTCTTCCTGAGCGTTGATGATTTCGTCGATGCTTTCTTGCTCGTCCTCTTCCGTTCCCGACTGTTCTTTCATTTTCTGCTCGATAAGAGCTTCGATGGGCGTTTGCACGTTTTCGTCGATATCGACAGCCTTTGCGGTGTTGCGCGCAATGATTTCTTCAACCAAAGCGTTGAGCTCTTGAAGGGGCGACGAATCGGTTGCGTAATTGCTTTCGATTTGGAGATTGACCTTTGCGTCGAGGTCCTCTTGCATAGCCTCGAAAGTTTCAAGACATCTTTGATTTTGTTTGCGAGCAAGAATCACGAGCACGAGATAAATCACGCCGATAAGCACGAGAGCGGCAAGGTGTACGACGCCCATTTTCGCGTCTTGCAAAGTGCCGTAACCCCAAAAGGCAAACAAGCCGAGCAGTATAAGGGATATTGCGAGGAACACGCCCGAACGCACGTCTTTGTTCTTTTTGACAAACTTGTCGTAGACGGCGCTGTCGCTGACTATATCGCTGGGGTATCCGAAACGCACTCCGAGATATTGCACCCATGTGTCGCGAAGTTGTTGCGGCGTCTTTTTGGAGAAACAATGCGCCGTGAAATCGCTGACGTTGTCGTCGTCAACTGCATCGACGTTGGCAAGGTATTTTCTGATTTTTTTGCTTGAAACGTAAAGTTTGCGGGCATGAGAGCCGAGCAACGTGAAAGCAGTTATGACGCCAATGCCCGAAATCACCGACAGTACGACGATGAAAAACATTTTGATGTCGACGACAGGAAGTTTTTCGGACACTCCTGAAACGCCTCTTCGAAAAATTCCACGATTATCCTCCGATTCGATACCGATGTGCGCGTCGATAACTTTAAGAAATATCTATATAATTATACATAGCGCACGCATAAAAATCAAGAACATTTTTCAAACAAATGAATTTTTTTATCAAATTTTCCTCGTGTGCGCAAAAAGAAAAAACGCCCGGCAAAATCGCAGAGCGTTTTCTATCTTTCAAAGCGTTTACCGTTTTAGACAAAAGTCTTTCTATTTCAAGACGCGGTTTTGCTTTTTCTACCGCACGTTTTACAATCATTCGATGCAAACAAGTCCTATACTTTCAGCGTCTTTCCGGTTGCGAAAGAATAAAGCAAAATTTCATCGATTTTTGCGCCTATTGCGCTTTCAACCGCCGATTTGTACAGATAAAGTTGCTTTTTGTACTTTTCAACCGTTTTTTCGTCTTTGAGCGACGAAGTTTTGAAATCGACGATTATCTTCTTTTCGTCATTGATAAACAGGTCGATTACGCCTTGCACCAACACTCTGTCGTCGCTTGAAAAATCGTCGGATACGTCGCTCGCCTTTTTGTACATCATAAAGGCTTGTTCCCTATGGCACCTACCCTTCTTTTCCGCATCGCGCGCAATCTGCATAATCCCGCTTTCAAGGCATGCGACGATGTCTTTTGCATCAACCGCGGCTTTTTCTTCGGCGGTGAGAATATTGCGTTTTACAAGCGAATTTATCTGTTCTTCGACCTCGCTTAAACCGCTTGCGAAATAGTCGATATATTGCATAACCTTGTGGTAAGCAGTGCCTCGTTTCGCCGCATCTTCAAACAAGTTTACGGTATCTTCGTCCATGCTGTCGAGAGCGGAAACGCTGTACTTCATCGCAAGCGAAGTTGCTTGTTTGTACGGATATTCGAACGATTGCGCCTGTTTTATCGCGCTCACGATTTCATCGTTCGGCAAAAGTTGCAGCCTTTCGTTTTTGACGCTGCGATTCTCCTCGTCGCCAGAGTAATGGCGGAAGGGCACACACTTCACCGCGCCGTCGAAAACCGCGTTTGAAATGAAATCGATATCGCATCCCGCGCCGCCCAGTCTTGCCGTTACGCCGAAGCCCGCGCTCTTCGTTTCGCTGACGGTTGCCGTGATATACATCAGCTGTTTGGCGCGCGTGAGCGCAACGTAAAAAAGTCTTATTTCCTCTTTGAGCTGATTGTCTTTTATACACTTTGCCACTGCAAGTTTGGACAGCGTGAGCGAATTTTTGGTTTTGTTTTCGAAATCGAAAGAATTCATCCCCACAAGTCCTTTGTTGTTAGACTTGTCGCCGCCCATGCCTTTGCCTGTCAAAATGAGATCGCCGGATCCCGCCTCGTAATTGAATCCGAATGCGGTGTCCGCAACGAACACGACGGGATTTTCAAGTCCCTTGTAGCCGTGAAAAGTGGATATGACCACTCTGTCGCCGCCCGTCGCGCCTCTGTCGCCGCCGTCGGCTTCACAGTAATCGCGCAGGAATTTACCGAGAGAATCGTCCTCGTCGGGACTTTGCATAAACGCTTTAAGCCCGTACACGTCTCCCTCTCCCGATCGCATGAGATACGCCTCGTAACAGCAATCTCCGACGATATCGTTCATAAGGTTTTTTACGCTTTCAAAGCTCGCTTTGAGTCTATATCTCTCGAGTGTTTTCAGCGTATTTCTCGCTTTTTTCGCAACGGACAAATCCGAATGAGCCGCCGCCAAAAACTTGTCGTAAAGGCAATCGCCGTCTTCGGATGCGATCAACGCAACTTCGCTCTCGTCGTAGCCGCCGAAATAGGACAACAAATATCCTGCGAAAGGAATGTCTTGTCTGGGATTGTCGAGCACGCGCAAAAACGCCACAAGCTCTCTTTCGGGCAAAGAAACCGATTTGCCGAACGCTCCTTCGTTGACGGGTATTCCTTTCGATTTGAGAGTTTTTACGATTTCTTTCGCACCCGTCGAGCGTGAGCGGAACAACACCGCGATATCGCCGTAACCGATATACTTTCCGTCTCCCTTTGCTCTTCCGACGAGCTTTTGGATTTCGCTTGCGATGAAGTTGCCTTCTTGCGAACTTGCCTCGTCGTCCTCTCCTCCCTCGTCTTTTTCTATATCGTAAAGTCCGAAAGACGGGACGCTTTCGCTCTTTTGCTTTACGAAAAGATGCACCTGCACGTATCCTTCGGGAGATACGCCTTCCAATTTCACCGGCGCAACGTCTTTAAGTTCGAATCTCGCGTCCTTTTTGTAGTCGACGTCCGCACTCGCCTTCGTCATTGCGCTGTCAAACACGCCGTTGACGAAATCGAGGATTCCGTACGCGCTTCTGAAATTGCGGTTGAAATAAATGTTCGTCCCCTCTTTTACGCTCTCTTCGTAGGCGTTTTGTCTGGATATAAAAATCGCAGGGTCGGCAAGTCGGAAACCGTATATACTCTGTTTGACGTCCCCGACCATAAAGCACTCGCCTTTGACGAGCTTACGTATGATTGCCTCTTGCGTGGGGTTGACGTCCTGATACTCGTCCACAAACACCGCGTCGAAATCCCCCGAAAGCTCGTATTCGTCGTGCGATAGCAATTCGAGCGCCTTGTGCTGCAAATCCTCAAAAGACAATACGTTGTCCTCTTGTTTGAGCTCTTCGAGTTTTTTTGCGAACGTTTGAGCGACTTCCACCAGCTTTTTGACGTATTTTGAGTTTTGCTCGTGGGCGGATTCGAGAGAGTCCTGCCTGTTACAAATCTCCTTCATTTCGTCGATTGCGTCGTGAAACTGTTTGAGATAGTCTTTGACGTAGCCGACGAGCAACTTTTCTTCATCGCTCGCTTTCGGACTGACGGTTGCGCGCGGTTTTTCGTACTTGCTCGCAAGCGTGCACATATCGAAAAGTCTGCTTTTGCTTTCAATCTCATCGCAAAAACATATCGCGACTGCAAGGCTTTGCAAATATTTCGAGGTTGGCGCAAGCACTTCGAGTTGCGTTTTTATCGGCAAAAGCGCGTTCTTGGCGTTTGCGAAAAACGTCTTGTAATAATCTTGCAATATTGCAAAAAATTTGCTGTTTTCATACGAATCGTAGCACTCGCTCACGCACCTTTCAAACTCTTCTTCGTCGGGCTGAATTTCGATAAGACCGTAAAATTTGATGAGATTGCTCTTCAAATTTTCTTCCTTTCTGGATTGCGAAAAAATGTCGGCAAGCTCGCAAAAAGTTTCGTCGCCGCTTGCGGTATAGGTTGCAATCACGTCATCGAGCGCGCGATTCATATAAGAAGCGTGGCGAGTTTCGTCAAGCACGTCGAACGTCGGAGATATGCCGAGTTTGTCGAAGTTTTCGCGTATGAGCGACTGGCAAAATGCGTGTATCGTGCAAATATGGCAAAACGGAAGCTCATCGATTTCTTGTCTGAATCTGTCCCGCTTTTCACCCGAAGACGCGCAAGCCGCTTTAAAAAGTTCCTGATGTAACTTCTCTTTAAATTCGTCGGCAGCGGCGTTGTTATACACGAGCACCAACAGATTTTTGAGCGTTGTGCCCTCCGATATCATCACGATTATACGCTTTACCATCGTGGACGTTTTGCCGGAGCCTGCCGATGCGGACACCAAAATGCGACCTCTTTCGAGCACGGCTCTTTTTTGATCGTCGGTGAGAAGAATATTACCCTTTTCGTCACGCAAAATTTCAAGTCTTTCTTCCGCGTTTTTACCGAATACGGTCACCTTGTTTTCACTCATTTTCGTTCTCCTCCCCGTTTAAAACAAAACTTTCAAGTCCTTTGACTTTCGGCGATTTTCTTTCGCAAACGCCCTTGTACGCGCATATTGCCGAAAAGTCGCAACGCTTGCATTTGTCTTTGAGAGGCGAGGGTTTTATGTACCCTTCGGCAATCTTGCTTGCTCCCTCTCCCGCAATTGCGACGGCATAGTCGCCGAGTGCGTCGAAGCCCTCTTTCGAGAGGTGAATTTCGGGATTTAAGTTCTCGCCTTTTCTATCCGTTTTGTACGGCACAATCGCACAATCGGGGTTTGAAAACGTCATTTCGTCCATTAAACCAAGCGTTTCGCGACTGTCGCACGCTTGCCCTTTGTATTTGTAGCGATTGCCGTCCTCGTCCGTAAAACTTGAAAACACCGGGAAATAAAACACTCCGCAAGGCGTTGCGTTTATGCTTTTTTCAACCGCTCTCATATACACGTAAAGCTGAATCTTTTGTCCGCAATAAAGCTCTTTAAGGGGTAAATCCGCGCTCTTATATGTCTTGTAATCGATGATGACAAACTTGTCGCCGAGCACGTCCACCCTGTCTATCGTGCCTTTGAGTTCCACCTTTTTGCCGTCGAATTCGAGCGACATGGGTTTTATCTCGCTTTCGCCTATTTTCGCTTCAAGCAAATACGGGGTGAATTTGGAGCGTTTTTGCACGTCGAACAAGTCTTGACAAAGCGTGATTCCCTCTTGTTTGAGGCGCGCGAGGATTCTGCCTGTATCCGCTTTTTCGAGCAACACTTCAAAATGGTTTTCCTTTATCGCAAGGTCGAAATACTCGCTTGCCTTTTGCGCCGCGTCCTGCTTGTCGTTTATCTTGCCATCTCGCACGTCGCCAAAAAACTTTTCAAGCACGAAGTGCAAAATCGTGCCGTTTTCCGTGCCTTCGAAAGTGCCGTCCTTGCGCTTTCTCAAAGACAGAATATAGTTGAAATAGTGTGCGTACGGACACCCGAAAAACGTTTCGAGCCTACTCACGCTCGTGCGCCCGACAAAATAGGATTTTTCCGGCAAGTTTATCCTGTCGGGTACAACGAACGACTTTTCGATAAGGCTCTTTTCTTCCTCCGACACGAGCGAATACGCCGAGCCGAAAACGTCGATATCCTTTGCGTCCGCTCTTCCCGACACGCCGTTTTTCAAAGTTTCGTTGAAGCAGCTCTTTTTTGTGGACAGCAAGAGTGCGGCTTTTTTCAAATCGGTGCCGTTGAGGGTTTCAAAATGCTCGAAATCAATCCTCTCGATTTGAAGAGGTTTGCCGTCTTTTTCAAGCATGTTTTGAAGCTCGAACACAACGGTCGACGGGCGAAGCGCGCCGCCGTCACCGCTGTCGGGATAGCTCACCGCAAGTCTGCCTTGCGGCTTTTTCATTAGGTCGCAAACGAAATACATACCATTGAGCAGTTTCTGTTTTTCGCTTGGATTTATCTCGACTCCTAGAGCGGACAAAGTTTGCTCGTCCTTGTGCGTTATCACGACGCCGCCACTGCTTTGAGGGGGCAGTTTTCCGCTGTTTGCGCCGAGAACGTAAATATCTCCGTTGCCCGAAAATCTTGAATCGGTATCGCCTATAAACACACAATCGAGATACGTAGGCACAAGCGCGATTTTGAGCGTCTTTATCATTGACTTGAACACGCTTTCGAAGCCTGCGATATCCGTGTCGTAATCCAACACTTCTTCTATCTCTTCGAACACCGCCTCCAGCTTTGAATCCACTTGCTCGGCGCACTTTCTGAAATACTCGCTCTCGGTTGCAAGGCGGTCAACGTATTTTGCATAGCACGGCGCAAGGGTTTCCAGCAACTCTTTGGTTGCCAAAACAAATGACTTTACGTTTTTCACGCCGGCAAATTTTTCGGGTTTTACGAGAGTTATCAACTCTTTTCTCACTCTCTCAGGAATAACGTTTTCGATGCAATTATCCAAAACAACGTCTTTATCGTCTATTTTTGCATTGATAAAACCGCCTTTTTGTTCTTTTCCCTTAATTGTCTTTCTTTCTTCGCACTTTTTGAAACAAGCCTCTTTTTTTGTCGGCACGTGTTCGACGTTGTATTTCAAGCAATAGTTTTCAAACAAATATGCGCCCTCATAGCCGTATTCGGAATATGTTGCAAAGAGCGGATTTTTGAGCAAATCGCACACTTCGTTCAGCCTGAATCCCGTGCGCACGCAAGCTATGGTTTCAAGGATAAGTCTTGCTTTCGCCTGCTCGGAAAGCAACTCTTTTTTGTCGATAAAGAACGGAATGTCATATCTGGAAAAAACGGTTTTTATATCTTGCGCATAAGCGTCAAGATCACTGACGAACACCTCGAAATCCTTGTATCTTTTCCCCTCTCTCACGCCTTTTGCGACGTCTACTGCAACGCGCAAAATCTCGTCGTTTCTATTCTTTGCCGAGCGCAAAATCACTTTGTCTGCGCAATCCGCTTTGTCGTTTGCGTCGGTGGAAATATATGCGAAAAGTTTTTTTGAAATCGCATCTTTGTATGAAGGCAAAACTTCGTCGTTTTTCTCGATTTGCACTCTTCCATCGCAAAGAGAAGCAAGCCTTTTTGCGACTCTGTCGGGATATATGCGGCTGTTGGGATTGTTATATCCGCTGGTTATCCCCACCGTGAGCGAAAGAGCGTTGTTTGCAAGACTCTTTATAATTTCGGTTTCGGGTGCGGAAAAATCGTATATGTCGGTGATGTAAAAATTGGTTGCGGCAATCTTGTCGGGATTCGATTTCAAAAACTCGGCAAGAGCGTAAAGCCTCGTCGAAGAGTCGCTGTGCTTGCCTTCGAGCGCGGCAAGATACCCTTCGTATA
>OGRD01001029.1_pt1 | contig 11985 bp, 8 predicted proteins | sample 1553441 | NCBI WGS metagenome assembly OGRD01 (sample SAMEA2580106, study PRJEB22360) | human gut metagenome | biome: human gut; feature: human-associated habitat; material: faeces | place: Denmark | collected 2008/2010
CAAAGCGAACGAGGCGGATTGCTTTGCAAACGCCGAAGTCCAAACACATGAGGAAAGGGGAAATTTCAATTTAGAGTTCTCCATCCTACACTCTTGTAGAGGAATAACACACACTTGATGAGGGGGACATTGCATTTACCCCCCCACACACACTCTTGTAAAGCTCAAAAAAACCACCGGTAACACGGTGGTCTTTCTTAAATCACAATCAGCCAAATTTATCTTGCTTGCTTCATATGGAGTTCTCTCATTCCCTCAACCGAGTCGCAGATTTCTTTCAAGTTGCAATGGGCGCAATCGACAAGCACGTTGTCGAGAATGTGGTTGAACGCAGACAATATTTGCGACGTGTGAGATGAAAACTCTTGCAAGGGAGCAAAATCTATTTGAGCGTCCGCAACGAAAACAACCGTAACGGCCTTGACGGCGTCTTTTGCCAAATACGATTTTATTGTGGTTGCACCCAGTGCTTCGAACGACAACCCTCTCTTGATTGCAGACTTTGCCACCCTGACTTGCTCGCGCTGTTTGATGACGGACGTGCGCATCATATAACCGCTGACGTTTTCCTTGTACTTCGCGTACTCCAAAGATTTTGCAAGATCGAAAATGGCTTGCTCGTCGTCGGATTCGGCATTGACGGAAATAATGACGATTTTTGCATAGTTACAATCTTTTTTGACGTCTTTAAGCTCTTTGCCGATGAGTATGGTTTGATTTTTGACGGGCATATCGTCGGTAAGCACGGTTGCCGCAGTGCAAGGCATATCGCTACCGCCGAGTTCGAAAGCGGAGTCCTTCATCAAAATAAGTTCGCTTTGCTCGTTCGTAGGCAAAGCCTTGCCGCTGTCGTACGGATAGACTTTCGCATCGTTTTTCGCAATGCAATCGAACAGTTTTTTTATGTCTTCGTCAAAAATTCCTATCATTTAAAGTCCTGTTTTTCAGTCGATTATTTGTATGATTATTTGTGCGTATTTTGCAAAATCCGCACTTTATCGTATTATTTCAAGTTGTTTAAGTGCCTCTTTGACGCCCTGAACGACTTTTGAGTTTTCGGGAAGTTCAAACACATTTTCACCTTTAAGGTCGAAGGACGCAAGGTTTTTGTCGTCGCCTATAACCGCCAAAAGTTTCACTCCGTCATAGTCGAGAGCACGCACTGCGTCCTCGTCGGAAACGCGATTGACGATGATGCCGATCTTGTCGTACATGACGAGATCGTCGGCAACTTTCTTGATGGTTTTGCACACGTCCCTACCCTTTTTAGATTGGTCGGTGACAAGAATCAAATGAGTCACCTTTTCCATAACTCTGCGGTTGATTTGTTCGATACCAGCCTCCCCGTCGATAACTACGTAGTCGAATTCCTCGGACAAAATACCGATAACGTCTTTGAGATATGCGTTGATTTTGCAATAGCAACCGGCACTTTCGGGGCGACCTACGGCAATAAAAACGTATCCGTCTTTTTCAACCATAGCGTCAAAAATACGGAAACGCGCCTCGTTGAGCAACTCGATCGCACCCTTTGCATTGCCGTCCTCGACATTTTCTATAATATCTTTTCTGATGTCGTCGATAGTGGATTTCACTTCAACGCCCAAAGCCGTTGAAAGTCCTACGGCAGGGTCTGCGTCTATTGCCAAAATACGCTTGTCGGGATATGCTTCCACCAAATTGCGAACGATGTTTGCCGCAAGTGAGGTTTTGCCCACTCCGCCCTTTCCTGCGACTGCGATTATAGTTGCCTTTGCCATAAATCCTCCTTTGAAACGAGCGCCGTTTCAAAACAATGTATATGGTAGCACTTTGCTTGCTTTTTGTCCATATAATTGCTCATATTTCGGCACTTGAAGCCGTTGAGAGTCCTTTTTCTTTAAATATCTCGTGCCTGTGCCATACGTTCTTTTCCCAACGAAAAAACGCCTGAAAAACGGCGTTTTTTGCTTGTTTTTTGTAATTTTTCAATTCGAAACGAATTACGCAATGCGCTCGACGACGTACGTTCCACTCTCACGCTCGATCGGATTGATCGTCATATTTTCGTCGTTGCAAAGGATTTTGCCGTCTTTGCAATAAATCGAGAATATTCCGCCCTCCTTTGCGCTTGCGACCTTATCCGTATCGAAGGAATCCGCAAGATACAGCGGCAAAATCTCAAGCACGATTTGCGAACAGGTTTTGGTTGCGGAATATGCGGTGTACGTGCTTATTGCGCTTACGTTTTCGCCGTTTTCAACGTTCACGAAGTGAGAGCGCGACGTGCCGTCCTCATAGACGTAGTAACCGTCCTCGTCTTTTGAAATCGCATAATCTTTGAGCATAACGACGGATATTTGTTGCTTGTACGCAAGCCTGCCAGCGACGATTGCGCCGTCATCCGTCTTGTCGAACACGTTTGCTTGCAATTCGTCGTGAGCCTCGCTTAAATTGCGTGTGAAGCCGTCATAGCTCGATATAATACCTTTATCGTAGCCGGCATCCGTCATCGTGCTTGCGATATAGTCGATTACAAAAGCGTTTTTCGTCCAGAAAAAGTCGAGATATACGGGGGTGTTTTCGCCAAACGCGTTTTTATACTCGTCCGAAACGACAAGTTTGACGACGTTCCCATCCAAAAACTCCAATTTTACATTGTTCTCGTCCGCTATAAGCGAAATAAGCGTGTCGAAATAGGTCTTTACGCTTTCGTTTTTTGTCGGGTCAAACCTTTCGGCATCGTTGTCGTGAATACACGTAAACATCTCTTCATAGTACGCATAAATCGGAGCATAATACAAAAATCTGTTTCCCGCGTCGTCGAACGCTTTGAGCGACCGATACAGCAGCGCAGGAACCTGCACTTCTTCGTTCGGATGCGTATTGAGATAGAACAAATTGTTCATTCCGTCGACTTCTTCGCTTGCGTAAAAAACTTTGTAGGCGTATTCGCTTGCCTCGGTGTACTTGGACGCTACGCTTTGACGATACTTTTTGTCTTGATTTTTATCAAAATAATAGGTAAAAACGAACTCCCCTCCACAGTTCTTCGTTGAGGATGTATCGGGGGTTATCGCAAACCACCCTGCCTCAACTCTCAACAAAACAACCATAACAACGGCAAAACAAACAATCGCAAGCACCAAAAACAGCACAAAAAGCACAACTCTCAGCTTGACGTTTTTGTTTGACACTTCGACTTGTTCCACAGGCGGAGGCGTAAGGAGATTTTTATCCTTTGCATATCTTTTCATAATTACCTTTGTTTAAAAAGGTTTAGCTCGTCGCTAAACCTTACGTTTTGTTATCTGAGCGTCAAAAGCAAGAAGAACAGGAACAATAATATTACCGCTCCCAAGAATATAAATCCTGCAATCGAGCCCTTTTTGAATGCTTTGAAGTTCTTTATGTAATTGAACTTCTTGAAGATATACGCCGCGATTATGCCGGGGATAGGCAAGAAGAACGACAGCACCTTAAACCACGAGCTACCCGTATCGTGCACGGGTGTGTCGAGGATGGGCTCGGTTGCCTCAACAGGTTCTTCTGCTTCTTTTTCGGCATATTCGAGAGCTTCTTGCTCGGTCATGAATGACGAAGATTTGAGCGGAACACCCTCTTCCCTTATACGTTTGTACTCTTCGATTTCTTTCTTGTTGCCGAAGATATAGTGATTGTGTCCGATGCACACCATTTCGGGCTTATCTTCGCTGTAATCGTGTTGCGAGGGATCGTACACGAAAAGTTTTTTCTTCTTTTCAAGCTTCGGATCGGGGATAGGAATTGCCGAGATAAGAGATCTCGTGTACGGGTGAAGCGGATACGCGAACAATTCTTCCGCTTCTGCGATTTCCACTATTTCGCCCTTGTAAATAACGCCGATTCTATCCGAAATGAAACGGACGATTGACAAGTCGTGCGCTATGAACAGATATGTTGTGCCCCTCTCTCTTTGGAACTTGTTGAGAAGATTCAGCACCTGCGCGCGAATAGACACGTCGAGAGCGGAAATCGGTTCGTCCGCAACGACGAGGGAAGGCTCCATAATCATAGCTCTTGCAAGACCGATACGCTGGCGTTGTCCGCCCGAAAACTCGTGAGGATAACGCGTGAGGTGTTCGGGGAGCAAACCGACTTCTTTGATCATTTGCTCGACTTTTGCAACTCTGTCCGCTTCGTCTTTGAAGAGGTGGAAGTTGTAAAGGCCTTCGGACACGATATAATCGACAGTCGCGCGCTCGTTGAGAGATGCGGCGGGATCTTGGAACACCATTTGGATGTTTCTTATGACCTGTCTGTCGAGTTTATGCGAAATATTGCCCGAAATGCGCACGCCTTTGTACTGAATCTCGCCTTTTGCGCACGGATTTACTCTGATGACTGCACGACCAATAGTGGTTTTTCCCGAGCCGGACTCGCCGACAAGAGAGAACGTTTCGCCCTTATAGATGTCGAAAGACGCGTTTTTTACCGCCTTGACAGCCTTGTCGCCCTTGCCGAACGTGATGTCGACGTTCTTGACGGACAACAGAATTTCTCTGCCGTTTTCGTCAAGCGGACCTTGTTCAGGGAGAGTATATACTCGATTTTTGTATTGATCGATTCGCGTTTTCCAGCTGTCGCCAACGCGTTTGAAGTGTCTTTGAATTTTTCCGCCGACGCCCTTAAACCAGTCGCTTATAACCTTCCCTGCGGATTTTTTTGAAGGCTTCTCGTCGCTTTCAACCGAATTGTCGGCGACAGGAGTTTCTTCAACGGAGGAATCCCCGAAAGAAGGCGCGCTTTGTTCGCAAACGGGTTCTTGTTGAGTGTCGGCATTTTCGATATGCTCTTGCTGCTCCACTGCGAGTTCTTGTTCGACGGGCGTGGAGTTATCCAATGCGGAGGTTTGGATATCGTCGATTATTTTGTCTTTGTCCATCATTCCACCTCCTCGATATTGAATGCTTTGAGCAATCTGCCGTGAATATCTTTGATGATTTCGGGTTTTTCGATTTTAGGCGCTCTGGGGTCGAGAAGCCACGTTTTTGCGAAGTGGGTTTCGGTCACTTGGAACATAGGTGCTTCTTTGAGCGTATCCACTTTCAGACAATATGGATTTCTCGGCGCAAACGGATCGCCGATAATCTTGTTGTAAAGCGACGGCGGAGTACCGGAAATCGAATACAATTCTGTGTTCTTTTCCGCAAGTTGCGGCAGCGACGACAAAAGCGCCCACGTGTACGGATGACGAGGATCGTAAAACACCTCGTCCACGGTGCCAAGCTCGACGATTTGTCCCGCATAAAGCACCGCAACTCTGTCCGCGACGTTTGCGACAACGCCGAGGTCGTGGGTGATGAACACGATCGTGTAGTTAAATTCTTTTTGCAAATCCTTGATAAGTTTGAGGATTTGGGCTTGAATGGTAACGTCAAGAGCGGTTGTAGGCTCGTCGCAAATGAGGATCTTGGGTTGACACGAAAGCGCGATTGCGATGACAATACGCTGACGCATGCCGCCCGAATATTGGAAGGGATAGTCGTCATAGCGGTTTTCCGCATTGGGAATACCTACCTTCTTCATAAGTTCGACAGCTTTTCTTCTCGCCTCTGCCTCCGAGCAGTGTTGGTGCTTGATGATGATTGAGGAGATTTGCTTGCCGATTGTTATGATCGGGTTGAGCGACGTCATCGGATCCTGGAAGACGGTTGCGATGCGCGTACCGCGGATCTTTTGCCAGTCCTTTGTGTACTTGATTTTTGCGAGGTTGAGCACGCACACGCCATGGAGTTGCGTTTCGGTGGTGCCGTCGAGGAACTTGACTCTGAACGCAATCGGATCGAAAATCTGATTGAGTTGCTCGTCGTTCGTGAGGTCGACGCCAAGACGCATAGCCTTACGCAGTGCGAGAATGAGTTTGACAATAAGCTTAAATCTTTCGAGTGCGCCGTATCTTCCGACGGAAAGATAAATTTCCTTGCCTAAAATCTCGTTGCGATGCACGGTATCCTCGGTGATTTCTCCTTGCAAAGCGAGTTTATATTCCTCTTTGAGCTTTGCCATGGTTTCGGCGTAATACTTTGCAAATTCGAGGTCGGCTTTTGCCGCTTGTTTGTGAGCGCGCACGGTTTGAGCGATTGTCTTTTCCAAAGCCTTTATTTTCTTGTCGCAATCGGAGATAATGCCGTTGGTTTCTTTGACCTTATCTCTTTCCTTGCGCGTATTGAGCGTGAGTTTGAGGTTGTACGCCTCGGTGCGGCGGAACTTGAGATCGTCGATCTCGTCCTGCATTTTCTCATGCTCTTGCTCGCTGAGGGTAAATTTTTCCTTCTTTTCCGCCTTGAGCGCGAGGATTTTTTGATAGATATCCGCGCCGAGTTCGAGTTTTGAGGCTTTGTTGAGCCGCTTCAAAACGACGTCGAGAAGAAATTTGTCGAATTTTGTCGGAGTTGCAACGGTATCCGCAAGCTCGTCGTCGTTGAAGATGAGTTCGCCTTGCGAAATGAAGCCGTTTGAGTCGAGCATACCGGCAAAAGTCTTTGTAAAGACGGATTTGCCCGAACCCGATTCACCGACGATTGCAATAGATTCGTTTTCATAGATATCGAGCGAGATTCCGCGGATTGCGGTGAGGATTCTGCCTCTGACGCGGAATTTGACTTCGAGATCTTTGACGGATAACAAAACCTTTTTATTTTCCATACGTCACCTCACATATGCGTTCTCGGATCGGAAGCGTCACCGAGTTTTTGACCGACCACATAGAGGACGATGGTTATGATTGCCGTCACCGTAACGGGTGCCCAGAATTCAAGTTCTCTGCCGGTAACAAACATCGCAGCGTTGGTCATTTCGATTATTTTTCCGAGTGACATGTCCGACATACCGATTCCGATGTAGGAAAGGAAAACTTCCGACGAAATGTAACTCGGGATTTCGGTTGCCGCTAGCGTAACGATGATCGACGTCATAAACGGCAAAATATTTCTCATTGCGATACGGAAAATCGGCGTACCAAGGCATTTGGACGCAAGATTGTATTCCCTGTCGCGAATGATGATGACTTGCGTGCGGATAAAGTAGGCTATGAACAGCCACCCCGTTATCGTCATTGCAAACACAAGCGTCCAGAAACTTGCCGACATAATCATGACCATAACCGAAATAAACAATATTGTCGGAACATTTCCGATGATGTTGTATACTTCGGTCATAAACTTGTCGACTTTCTTGGAGAAGCCCCAGATTGCGCCTACGACGATACCTACCGTCATGTTGATTGCCGCGCAAATGAGAGCAAGGCTTATAGATATTCTCGCACCGAACCAAATGGAGTCGAACATAGGTTCACCGGAGCCGCCCGTACCGAGAATATAGTGGATGCTGAATCCGTACTTGTCAATTGCCTGCGACGGCGTCAAGTGTTGGGATGAAAGATCGTTTATGTTTGCAAACCTATCGTATTCGATACACATAGGATAGATATACGCAAACACAACAACCAACAACAACAGCGCCAAAAGAACAATGTTGAGTTTGTCTCTAAAAAACACTCTGAACACAGACTTCCAATAAGAATATCTGGGCGCGGTGATTTTTTCGGATTCAAGTTTGTTGTTGTCGACCTGAGAGAACAACTCTTCATCCGACATGTTGAATTCTTGAAGGTCTATAACTTTATTTTCCATATCGTCACCTCGCCTTATCTGAGAATGAAATTCTCGGATCTACCATTGCCATCAATATATCGCCGAGTATAATCGAAATGACAGACAATACCGCATAGAACAGCGTTACGCCGACAATAACGGCGTTGTCGTATTTTCCGATTGCGTCGACAAGCAATCCGCCTGCGCCGGGGACGGTGTACACACGCTCGGTGATAATCGCGCCTGTGAGCGCACCGAGTACACTGCCCGGGATTCCGTGTACAAGCGGAATAATTGCGTTTTTGAGAATGTGTTTGTTGAAAATCTCTCTCTCGCTCAAACCACCCGATCTTGCAAACTTGACATAATCGGAGTTTTGCTGGTCGATCATATATCGTCTTAGCCACTTCATAAGGTTTGCGACCGAAGGAAGCGCAAGAGATATGATAGGCAAGACATACATCGCTTTTGTAGGTTCGGACACGCTGAACGTTGTGGGCAAACCTGCGGATCTGCCTATTGCGGCAAAAATAAAGATATATGCAAGCGACGGCACAGCCATAATGAAAATTATGTACAAAGTGCCGAGTTTATCAAGCAGTTTGTCTTTGTTGCGCGCCATCATAATGCCGAGAGGCACTCCGAGGACATACGCCATGATAACCGACAAAATACCGATAACAAACGAGAATCCGAGTTTTGAAAATGCGTTTCTGTTCAATACGACTTGCGTATAATCGTCAACAAAATACTTTTGATTAAGTTCGCTTATCGCAAGCGATCCTTTTATGTATGTTGCCGAATGCAAATTGTCGGGAGAAACCTCGGCAATGCCCGTGGGATAATGGACAAGGCCTGCTTTTTGAGAACCTTGTTCGCTTGTCATGGTTTGCGAGATGTCCGTACCCTGATTTATCGAATATGAAACGCCAAGGTTGATTCTGACGATATTTTGATGAATAAACGGAAATTTATTGTCAAAATACACCAAATATTTATGTTTTGTGCCGTTGCCGATAATGGCGGGAGAAAACTTCTTTCCGCCGTATGCGGGATCGTACCAAGTGAAAGAAAGGCCTCTCTCACCGTTTACTTCTTCCGCATAATGTATGGAATCGACTTCAATGATATTTGCAAAGTAGTTCCACAAACGTTTGAGAAGGTGGATGTCTTTGTATGCAAAAAGCCCCGGATTTCCGCCTTTGACATTTACGCCTTTAAGGCGTGAAACCGTATATCCTTGAGATGTATAATAATCGGTGAATTTCTGCGTATATTCCTTTGCAATCGCATTGTCGTCTTTTGCATTGTTTGCAAGGAGTGCCGCCGATGATCTGGTGTCATCGTCTATCTCACCGTTTTTTGCAAGTTCAACAAGATAATCCCCGTACGGAACGTAATCGAGGTATCCATACTGCTCCCACAAACTATACTTGTACATCGTTTTGTCATTTGTACCCAGTCGCGTATAGTTTGGATCCGCAGCCAATACGAGATCCCTGTCCATCAACGAGTAGATGAGCAGCATAACAATCCCCACCACGATTATGACGGAGATGATTCCTCGTATTATTCTTTTTACAAGATATTTTGCCATTGTTTACTCCATGGTTTTTATTACAGCAAGGGATGAGTCACACTCATCCCTTGCCGAATAAATCCCGTCCATGACGCACAAGCGTCATCAACGCAATTCAGTCATTAGAAAATGCCGAGGCACTTTGTCATGTAGCCACCCTCTGTGAGTGTGTCAAGGTAGGACGACGGATCACCGAAGTCAGGACCCCAACCGGAAACGTCATAGAGATCATAGTTTGCTTGATAGCCATAATCTGTATAGTAACCTGCATTGTACCAGTCGCCGCTTGTTGTTGCGCCGGCAAGGTCAACCGTCACGTACTTACCAAGAGCGTTTGCAAGTGATTTCTTGTAAGAGAACGCTCTGTTGTAGTAGATTTGGCTTGAAATAAATGCCGGCAAATCGAGGTGGATAGGACCTTCTTCAAGGTCAACGCCTTGTGCTTTGAGTTCTGCGATAGCAATCTTAAGTTCTGCCATAGCATTTTCAGCATTGTACCAACCATCGAAACCTGCGCTGCTGCCTGCGCCCTCATCTGCAGTCGGATCCCAGACTTTGATCTTCACTTCGTCTGCGTCGATTTGTGCTTGCATGATTGCACCATAGTACGTACCTTTCTTGAACGTTGTGTCTTTGCCGTTGATTGAAACGGTGACATCTTCCGTCAAAGAAACGAAGTTGCCCGGTGTGAAGCTGTTGATGAGCGAAACGGATGCGAGTTCTGCGCCGACCGTTTGTGCATTGTATGAAGTTCTGTCAAGTGCCATTGCAAGCGCTCTGCGGAAGTGAACGTTGCTCAATGCCGCTTTTGTTCTTGCTTGCTCTGCGCTGTCTTTTGCAGTTTGGAGCTTGCCGTCTTGTGCGTTTGCATATGCAGTACGATTGATGTTGACGAATGTACCAAATGCGGTTGCGTCGGTTGCAGTCACATAGTGATATTCATCAAAGTAGGTCTTTTCACCGACTTTATCGGTTTTTGCTTGCGCAACAGAATCCGCATTGAGACCTGCACCGTCAAGAGTACCTGCAAGAGTACCTGATTTTGTATCATTGTATGCTTTCAAAGTGTCTTTGCCGTCATTGTACTTCCAAGTGATCTTATCAAGATTGATGTTGGCTTTGTTCCAATAGCTATCGTTCTTGGTGAACACGATTTCGGATTTTGCAGTGTTGGTTGTAACAACGTAAGGTCCGCAATAAGCAATGTTGTCTTGCGTCTTGCCATACTTATAAGCTGTGTCGGACGCATTGAATTCCGAACCGAATTTGCCGCCTTGAGATTCATAGAAGCTTCTGCACAGAGGAGCAAATACGTTGTAACCGAGCATTGTAAGGAAGTAGGATTTTGGCTCGGTAAGAGTGTACACCACTTTATAATCGCCGTCTGCTTTGACGCCGACTTTGTCAAACGTAACTGCTTTGGCATTGTACTCTGCCGCATTTGCGATAACGCCCTCGACAAGATATTCGAGACCGCCCTTTGCGTCGAGCATGTGTTGGAAACCTGCCACGAAGTCGTCTGCCTTCACTTCAGCAACTTCTTGTCCCTTTGAGTTCACCCATTTAACGCCTTTGCGGAGAGTGAAAGTATAGGTGAGTCCGTCATCGGACACGGTTTTGCTTTCTGCAAGAGCCGGTTGCAATACGTTGAATGCATCGTATTCCATCAAGGAATCATATGTGTTGACGATTGCCTCGGAGTCTGCCGAACGAGAAGTCGCTTGAGCGTCCCAAGTTTGAGGATCGGAAGCATAACCCATGTTGTAGGTTCTTTTCACGCTATAACCATGCTCTGAGAAATAAGCTTTGACAGCCGCTTCATAATCTTGTGCGGTTTTGCCTGCTGCTCTCAAAGTTGACCATTGTTCTTTCAATGCCGCTCTGTCTGCTGCCGTGATGAGTTTGTCGGCAAGAAGCGCATTGTGGAAACGATACATATCGTTGCCCCACAAAACAGAAGAAATGGTGTTGGGAGCGACTTTGCTGATTGCATAGTTACCGCCCTTTGCAGTACCGGGAACGTAAACTGCAGATTCCATCAACTTTGCCTCTGCGAGTGCCATAAGAGCATATCTCTTGCTGGTGTTTTTTGTTTCTGCAACAGCTTTTGCATATGCTGCTTTGAAATCACCGAGTTGCTCTCCGTAGATTTTCGCAGACTCAGCAAGATATTGTTCGAGTCTTTCCGCATCGGGATCGGTTTGATCTTTATTGCCGTCTTCTTTCGGGTTGCACGCTGCAAACACGCCAACTGAAAGCACGAGAACCAGGACCATTGCCAAAATCGCAAATATCTTTCTTTGCTTCATTGTTTGTTACCTCCATGTTATATTTATATTTGGTTTGTTGTGTTGTGCCTTTTTTTGATCGGGTGCGGGTGTCCCGCCGTATCGTCATTGCGAGCCTTGCGTGGCAATCTCCGGGGACGGAAACAAACATCGGTTTGCGCTCCTGCCGGATTCCTACGTCGCTTCACTCCTCTGAATGACAAGTGAGAGCGAACATGCGGCTTTCGTTCTGGCAATTTTAACTTTTTGTCCGCAAAATTGTTTCAACTTTTTTGCGATTTCGCTTGCTTTTGCCCAAGCATTTGTTTTATAGTATCAAAATTTTAATTTTTCTTTAACTTTTTTGATGTTCACATTATAAGTGCAGTTTGCCGATATGTAAACAACTTTTTTTGTTTTTTTGAAAAATTTAATTTTTATGCATAATTGCAGTTTCAATGCCATTTTGTCTTTTCAAAACGCCGCAACCGAGCATATCTCTCTTTTTTATATTGATATATTCTAA
>OGRD01001032.1_pt1 | contig 11955 bp, 10 predicted proteins | sample 1553441 | NCBI WGS metagenome assembly OGRD01 (sample SAMEA2580106, study PRJEB22360) | human gut metagenome | biome: human gut; feature: human-associated habitat; material: faeces | place: Denmark | collected 2008/2010
TTTATTGAAAAATTCAAAAAAAGCTAAAAAAATGTTAACTTATTGTATTGATGAAGGAATTGATGAATTAAGTATTGTATTACCAATAATTGATCAAATTATAATGATTCTAACCGCAACATTTAATACTGACGTTAAAGAAGAAACAATGTTAGTAATTGTAAATAATATTAAAAACAAAAACGTTTCAAGATTAGTAAAAGAGTTTACGATAATTAAAAATGAACGTGATGAGTTTGAACAAAAGAAAAAAGATGAAGATGAAGTAATTACTAAAAAACCTCAAAAAGAAAGAAATACTAAAGATAGTTATCGCGAATATTTAGAATTAAGTAAATATACTGAATCAGATAATGATGAATAAAGACGTTTTAAGGCTTTGTATAATATACAAGGTCTTTTTTTAATAAAAAGCAAATAGGTTTATAAGCAATCCAATTTGATAAAAACAGAAAATATGGTATATTATAAATATATTTGTGAAAGGAGATAACCTAAATGGCATTTATTGAATTAAATGATATATGTAAAGATTATGGTACAAAAGAAACAAAAATAACTGCTTTAAATCACATATCTTTTACACTAGAAAAAAATGAATTGGTTGTAATTCTTGGCGCAAGTGGAGCTGGAAAATCAACGTTACTAAATATATTGGGTGGTATGGATTTTGCCACGAGTGGATCATATCGAGTAAATGGAAGAGAAATTACGACTCTTAACGAAAAAGAAATGGCATTGTTTAGAAGAAATAATGTTGGATTTGTTTTTCAATTTTATAATTTGATGCCTAATTTAACCGCTCTTGAAAATGTTATGTTATCATCAAACCATGTTAGCAATTCAATTAATCCTAAAACAGCATTAGAAATGGTAGGACTAAAAGATAGAATTAATAACTTCCCTTCGAACCTAAGTGGTGGTGAACAACAAAGGGTATCTATAGCTAGAGCGATTGCTAAAAAGCCTGAGATTTTACTTTGTGATGAACCAACGGGAGCACTCGATAGTAAAACGGGTAAATCAATTCTAAAAATATTAAAGGACATTAGTCAAACTGGTGAACAATGTGTAATTGTTGTTACCCACAATGCGAATATTGCAAAAGTTGCTGATCGAGTAATTCGTTTAAGCGATGGAAAAATTATTAGCAATGTGAAAAATGAAAATGTTCTTGATATAGAGGATATCGAATGGTAAAAAGATCTATATTAGGAATAAAAGTAGCAAGAGAAATCAAAAGCAATTGGAAACAATATTTATCAGTAATTTTGATTGCGGCACTAGCTGTTACACTATTTACAGGTATATGGTCTAATTATCGAAGTTTTCAAGATAAGTTGAATACCATATACCAAGAATCTAATATGTGTGATGGTATCGTTATGGTAAAAAATTATGACGAAGAAATTGAAAAGTATTTGCAATCTAAAGGATATGAATATCAAAAAAGATTATACTATCCAACAAGAGTAGATAATACCTCAATTTATCTTGCTACATTTAAAGAAAGTGATAAATTAAATTTACCATACAAAGTAAACATTGAAAATGGTGTAAAAAAAGAAGTTTTGGTTGATAGAAATTTCTTAACTGAAACAAATCTTAAAGTTGGCGATTTAATTAAATTTAGTATTTCATTTGAAGCATATGACATTGATATTAGTTTACCAATCAGTGGAACAATGAATCATCCTGAATCACTGGAAAATGCTACATACAATGCATCTTTTGTTTATGTAAATCAAGAAGCTCTAATTGAAGAAATTGTAAATTCTTTAGCACCTGAAATAAAAAATTTAATAACGACAATATTTAAAACTACTCCAGAAGAATATATTACCGAAAAACTTGAAAGTTCGTATAATCAATATCTTATCAAAAGCGAAAATATTGAAAATCTTTTAAGCACAATTAAAGGAAACTATAAAGATAACGATAATTTTGTTTATGCTTTAAAAACTAGTGAATTACCATCTAATATAACGATTGAAGCTGATGTTTTACAGGCTAAGAAACTATTATATATTTTTCCAGTAATCTTTTATTTAGTTGCAATATTAATAATACTAACATCTATTTCTCAACTAATCAATCGTGAACAAAAAAATATTGGAATATTAAAAGCTCTAGGTTATTCAAAATCGGAAATAATATGGCATTATACTAATATATTCATAGTACTTGGTTTAATTGGTTCGGTTATTGGAATAATTTTAGGACCAACTATTATACCTAATGTAATGGCTATGAAATATAATATTTTATATCAATTACCAAAAATTAAAACTCATTTCTTTAGATTTGAATATTTACTAAGTATGCTGATATTACTAATTATTATTGTCTCTACAAGTTTAATTGCCTGTCATGATTCAGTAAGAAAAGTACCGGCTGAAAGTTTACGAGGAGATAATGCGGTAAAAATGAAATTGTCATTTTTATCTAAAATTAGTTTCTTCAAAAAAATGCCACTTTCTATCTTAATGGCATTTAGAAATATGAAACGTAAATTTAGTAGAACCTTAATGGTAATACTAGGAGTATTAGGATGTACAGCATTACTTGCATGTGGTTTTGGGATTGAAGACACTATCAACTATGGTTTAGACTTGGAATTAGAGGACTATATTCCATATGATATTTCAGCAACTTATTCTGCAAATCAATCTTTTGAAGATACTATTAGTAAAATAGATCATGTTAAATATGTTGATGAATACGCAAAATATAGTGTAAACTTGACAGGTAAGAATGTTATAAGTTCATATGTTTATTTATTACCCGAAAAATCATTTATTTTTAAACCAGATTACAATAATGATGATTGTTTAATATCAAGTAAAGTTGCGAAAAAATTAGGATGTAGTAGTGGAGATGCTATAACATTTATTTATGATGGAAAGCAATACACAGTAACTATTACTAAAGTAGTTGATTTTTGTATTAGTCAAGGTATTTTTATATCAAAAAATTATTTTGAAAACCAAGAACAAAAATTATCGTTTAAACCAACGGGATGTTGGGTAATGACTGATGATACTACTTACAATGAAGAAATCTCTAATCAAATAAAAGATATTGATGGAATAATAAGTTCAATGTCAATGGCTCAAACTCGTGAACATGCTAATAATACGATTGCCTCAATCAAGGTAATGACTTTGACTGTAAAAGTTTTTGCAATATTATTGGCAATAGTAGTATTATATAATTTAGCACTACTTAACTTCAAAGAACGTATCAAAGATATTGCAACATTGAAAGTTTTGGGATTCTCTAAATTAGAAATTGGTTCATCGTTTATAATTGAAATAATTACATTGACTTTCGTTGGTTCATTGATTGGATTATTGTTTGGAAAACCATTATTGATTGCGGTACTTTCAATTAATGAAAATCCCTTGTTATCATATATCTATTATATAAAACCAATATCATATATTCTTACTGTGCTTCTAACTTGTGGTACAAGTCTTTGTATTAATCTATTCTTTGCGGGTTTAACAAGAAAAGTACAAATGGTTGAATCTCTCAAATCAGTAGAATAAAAAAACTCTTGATTTTTATAGGCCCTTTAAATTAGTTTAGGGTTTTAACACCTTTAAAGAAGTATTTGGTCAAAAAAATTAATTATTATTGTACATAGTCTCCAAAGCAGACAGTGAGTTAAAATAAAATTATTCACTATTTATTTTGGAGATTTTTTATTATGGAAATGGAAATAAGTAAATAAAAGGAACAAAACATTTAAATTTATATTTTAAATACATTGTGTTTTATGTATAGTATATCCTTTCTAGTGTTTACCTGAAGCATTAATAAATTTTTCTTCTATAATGAAAAAATGCCAATAAAAAAAGTTTAGGGTTACCCTAGACTTCTTTATTGTTATATATTGACCCTAAACTGATTTATATAATCTTTTTAAACAAGAGTTTTTTATTGTAATTGTTTTAACTTGCTGAGTAGTATATCAAAGGCAACATCGTTGTGACCTCCTTCGGGAATAATTATATCCGCAAATCTTTTTGATGGTTCAACAAAAGCAATGTGCATTGGACGAACTGATTCTAAATATTGATTTACAACTGACTCTAAACTTCTGCCACGGTCTTGGATATCACGTTTAAGGCGGCGAATGAAGCGAATATCGTCGGGAGTATCAACAAAAATTTTAATGTCAAATAATTTTCTAAGCCTTGGAATAGCAAAAGTAAGAATTCCTTCAACGATGATTATTTGAGCTGGTTCAATGTGTTCAGTTTCAGTTTTACGAGCTTGAACAACAAAATCATATAAAGGTTTGTCAATGGCATTTCCATTTTTTAATTCATTGAGTTGTTTAATTAAATAGTCGGTATCATATGAATCAGGGTGGTCATAGTTAGCTTTGCCAGTTTCTGTACGTTGTACTTTATCTTTATTGTGATAATAGTCATCGATTTTAATTAAAGCAACAGTACCAGTTTTAATTGCTTCATCATATAAGCGATTAGCAATAGTAGTTTTACCAGAAGATGTTCCTCCAGCAATGCCAATAATTGTTGGTTTTTTTGTGTTTTGCATCAGTTCCTCCATATATTAAACTAGTTTGTATTATATCACAATTTGTAAAATGATGTTAATAATTAGCCATTTTTCTTTTTTTTAGAAACGTTTTATAGTATAATTATACCAAAGACAATAATGGATAAAAGAAGGTAAATTATGAAAAAAATTGATGAATTAGTAACTATCTTAAAAGAAGCCAACGAGAATAATGTTTGGCATAAAACCATAACCGCATATGGTTATCAATTTGATTATGATACTGTTGTGTATGCTAGTGTATCAAAATATTGGTTTGGCAAAAATGAGATAGAGGAATTTATATGTCCACTAAATTCTGAAAGTGACAATAACAATAGACCTGGAACTAAAAAAGAAAGTACAGAATATATAACTGTTCATGATACCGCATCTTCAAAAGATACCGCCGATGAATATGCTCATGCAAAATACGTAACTAATGGTGGTGGTGGCACTAGTTGGCACTATTCAGTAGGTTCAAAAATGGCATGCCATCAAGTACCTGATGATGAGGTAGCATATCATGCGGGGGACTCACTTGATGTAAGATTTGAATTATTTAATACTAATGTTTCAGGAACTAATAAAAACCCTACTATTACTATAAATGATGGCTTTTATTATATTGATGGTATTAAATCATCAATAAAAGTACCTCAAGTAAGTTTTGAATATCGAAATGATGAATTAGTATATGCATCAGATGGCGTAAAACAAGGAAGAAAAGCTCCTAAAGATGCCAAAGAAGGAAGAACTGATATTGTTTTGACTACTGCCGATATAAATGATGCCGGAATAAGAATAGATCTAAAGGGTGATGGATATTATTATATTGGCCCTACATATTACAATGCTAGTTTTGGAAAAATTGCTAATCGTGGTGGGAACTTAAATAGCATTGGTATTGAAACAATGATTAATCAAGGTTCAAACTTAATGAGAACTTGGCACCGTTGTGCGAAGCTAGTTGCTAATTTATTGGTTGATAATAACCTAGATCCATCAAGAGTTAAACCACATCATTTCTTTAGTGGTAAACCTTGTCCTAATACACTTAGAACTAATGGATTGTGGAATTATTTTATGGAATGTGTAAATACTGAATATAAAATAAGAAAAGACTTTAGTGATATAAAAATTGAATTAATCAATCATTCGCAAGGATTATTAGAAGATGGCTTAATTGATCAAGATCATCTTAATAATAATGTATCATATACAGTTAAATTAACTGATGATAAAGAAACTAGAATAATTGAATTACACAATAAGGTTGAATAGTATGGCATATGTAGTTACAGGCGCAACAGGCCACATTGGAAATAATTTAGTAAAAAGGTTAATTGGATTAAATCAAAAAGTTAGAATACTAACAAGAAGAGTGGATGAATCAATAGATAATTTACAAGCTGAATATAAAATAGGCGATGTTTTTAATCGTGAATTCTTACTTGAAAATATCAACTCTGAAGATGTAGTTATTCATCTTGCGGGGGTAATTGATGTTAAAAATAACAAAAAAGAACAAACCATGAAAATAAACTATGAAGGTACAAAATTAATAACTGATATTTGTATTGAAAAGAAAGTTAAACGTTACATTTATTTTAGTAGTGTTGATTGTATCTATAAAGAAAATGATGAAGAAGTATTTGAACCAACAAAAATATATCCCGATAAGTTTATTGATAACTATAGTCATAGTAAAGCCCTTGCTACTGAATATGTTATGGAGGCTCGTACAAATACCGATATACCGATTAATATTGTTTATCCTTCTGCTGTAATTGGCACAAATGATTTTAAACCATCATCAATTGGCAACGTAGTTAGCGATATTATTGATGGAAAAATGCAATTTGGAATAAAGGGTGGCTATAACTTTGTAGATGTTGATGATGTGGTTAATGCAACAATATCGATAATTAATAATGAACTAGAAGGTGACTATTTATTAACTGGTACCAATGTTACAGTCTACGAATTATATGATAAAGTAAATGAGCAATTAAATAGAAAGAAAAAAACAATGCATATCCCATTGTTTATTGTTAAATTATTTATCCCATTTACACCATATCTATCAAAATTTGTTTTAAAAACAATTATGGAAAATCACAATTACAATAATCAAAAAATGATAGAGATTTTAAAAATTCAACCTACTTCATTTGAAGACACCCTGAAAAAAACAATTAAATTTTTTGAGGAAAGAAAAAAATGAAAAAAACGTTAATAAAAGTTTTAGGATTAATTGTTTGCCTTCTATTAATTGGTTGTACCGAAGAACAATTAAAAACTCGTTATACCGTTGAATGGATTGGCTTTAACGATGTTATGATAGAAAAGAAAATATATAACGAAGGTAGTAAACTAGATTATCCAACACCACCAACAATTGAAGGATATACTTTTATTGGGTGGGATAAAACTATTAAAAAGGCTAGCGAAAATGTCGTAATAAAAGCCATTTATGAAATAAATACTTATACAATAAAATTTGTTGATATAAATAATGATTTGATTTTAGAACAAAAATTAACACATAAACAAAAAATAATATATCCTGAAGAACCGACTATTCCAGGATATGAATTTATTGGTTGGGATAAAGATGTTAAATACGCAACAAAAGACTTAACAATAAAAGCAGAGTATATAAAGCTTACTTACAATATTAAGTTTTATGGTATAAATGGTAAATTAATTGATACATTGGATTTATCATATGGCTCACCAATCTACTACCCTACTCCTCCTCAGGTTGATGGCTATCAGTTCGTAAAATGGGATAATGAACCAGAATTTGTAGAAGGTGATGCAGTAATCAACGCAATCTATACAAGAATTGAATTTGAATATACTAATTATTCAAGTTATGTTGAAGATCTTACTTTAGATGATCCTCAAGATATAACCGACTTTATTTCTAAAATTGATTATTTAAATGATTTAATTGGCGAATTAGATGGTATAATATATGGAAAATTTAGAGGTGAAAACGAACTACATGCTTATGATGTAAGTAACTATCGTAGTCGCAACTCATATGGTCATGAAATTGCAATAAACAAGAATGGCGTTGTTATTGCCTCAAGCACTCTAGTTGATTTACCAACTGATGGACTCATTATATCAGGCCATGGTAAAGCTGGCGATAGTTTAAATAGTAATGTTAAAGTTGGCGATTATGTTATTTATGATAAAGAAAATGGTACAATAAAAATATATCGTAGTGAAAAAGTTCAAAGAATAGTTACAGCTTATGAAAGAATGAAATCAGCTAAAACTAAGATTATTGACGCATATAATAGCTATAAAGCTCTTGATTATCAAAAATTAAACCTTAAATATTTAGCATCACTTGATACTTTAAATAAAATAATAAGTGATGGTTACCAAGATGGATTAATGAAAACATTAGAATTGTTAGTAGTTGAATTACATTACCTAGCAATTGAAAGCAATGTTATTGAAACTAAAGCCTTTTGGCATTATGCAACTCGCGCAACCGGTTATCCTGAAAAAACAACTAGTGAAGTATGTAACTTTCTTGATAAAGTAAGTGAAATTGGCATTAACACCATTTATCTAAATACTAACTTTGGTGGTGCTTGCCTATATACATCACAATATCTAAAAAATAGAACTACGGGAACATATACTTATGAAGGTTATAAGGACTATTTAGAATGTTTTATTACTGAGGCACATAAACGTAATATTAGAGTAGTCGCTTGGACTAATACTTTTATTTGTGGCGATGGCTATTTACCTAACTATATTAATAAAGATTATGTTGCTATTGATTATAATGGCAAAAATAATTACAATGGTATGTATTTTTATGATATAACTAGAAGTGAAGTAAAGACTCTATTAAATTGTGTATTTGATGAATTAGCCGCAAATTATGATTTGGATGGTATCGAATTTGATTTTATTAGGTACCCCGCAAGCAACTTATTGTCATTTACTGACACAATTACCGATATTACTAAACTAAATGATTTTTGCTATACTGACAGTTCAATCAACTTATTTAAAGGAAAATACAACATCACAGGTGATGTTAAAACATTAATGCTTAATGATGAAAACATTAGAAAATTATGGCAAGAATTTAAAGTAAATAATGTTACTGAAATGGTAAAGATGTTATCTAGCACCATAAAGAAGGCTAATCCTAACACTAAAGTTAGTGCTGCGGTTATGACAAGTATAAGTGGCGCAATAAAAACATATGCTCAAGATTTCTTAAGTTGGGTAGAAGAAGGATATGTTGATTGCTTAGAACCAATGATGTATGTTGGATCAAATTCGTATTTAATGACAAGACTTGCAAGTTTTGTTGAATTGATTAATGGTAAAGCTGATATAGTAGTTGGTATATCACCAGATAATAATGGTGGTGATGTAATTACTTTGAGTGACCAAATTGCTATTGTTTTAAATTATTTAAATCTAGGCTTTAGTGAATTTTCTTCAAGAAACATTTTTAAAAATGAAGAAATCTTGTTAGGATTAAGTAGTTGTAAGAAAGATTATACCAAGACACAATTGGCAACCAAAGATGAAATAAAAAAAGCATATCTAAAAAAACTATTAGACTGCCTAACAAATTATTATCAATATGTTGATAAAGCGATAGATATGGCTACTTTTAAAGAAGCAATAAATGAAGCATACTATGATACTAATAATTTTAGTAAATTAGTGTTATTAATAAATGAAATACAAAATGAAAATATTAAAAATAAATTACTAGCAGAGTATAACAATATTGCTAGAACAATAGGAGAATGACAACATGAAATATATATTTTTAGCAAAAGAATATGATTTGGTTGTGGGAGATACTTTTGAACTCTTTTATCGCGGAATAATTTGTCTACATAACCCTTATAAATACTATATTTTAGTAAGATGCCCAAAAGGTAATCCATATCCTCGTTATTATACTTTCACACCAAAAGAGGATGAAATTGGTGATTATGAATTAACAATATCATTAATTGATGATGACCATCAAGTAGTAGATTTTGCAACTACAACTCTTCATGTGGTAAAACCAGAAAGACCTACAAAGCATCAAAATGTACTTTGTATTGGTGACAGTTTAACCTTTACAGGGGAATGGCCCAAAGAAGGATATCGAAGATTTACTAAAACTGGTGGTGAGCCAAATGGTTTAGGTTATGATAAGTCATTAACTATGATAGGTACTTGCCAAAAAACGGTAGAAGATGATATCGTTGGCTATGAAGGATATGGATCTTGGACTTGGAAATCATTTTGTACTACCGATGTTGTAAGTACAATTTCCCCAGTATGGGTTGAAGTAAACAATCATAATTTAGATGAAAATGATCAACATAGTGTTTGGAAATCCGAAGGTCTTGAATGGATATTAGAAAGCATCGAAGAAAAACGCTTGAAGTTTAAAAGAGGCAATCTAAACTATACACCAACACCAAAAATTGGTGATAAGTTTATCCATGTTAGTGGTGGAATTCACCATGAAGATATTATAGTAAATAAATATGAATTTGAAATGGGTAATCCTTTCTGGAACAAAGCAATTGAAAATAATGATTTTAAGACATATTGCTCAAAATATGGTTATGAAGGAATAGATTTAGTTTATGTTCTATTATCATGGAATGGTCAATATATTCCGTATAATACTAATTTTGATCATCATACTATCTATGCCAAAAAGTTAATGACACAAATTCATAAGGCATACCCTAACGCTCATATTACATTACTAGGAATTCAAATTTGTTCAGTAAATGGTGGTATTGGAGCGAACTATGGCGCAAGTGGATACTATAGTGATGAATTTGGAACAATTACAACAGCATTCAATTATAATAAATGCTTAGAAGAATTGGCAAATTCTGATGAATTTAAAGATTATGTAAGATATGTTGATACTAAAGCACAATTCGATAGTGAGTATAATATGCCAATGATTTTGAAAAAGGTCAATACTCGCAGTACAATAACTGAATATATTGGAACAAATGCGGTACACCCTACATTAAATGGTTATTTGCAAATAGGTGATGTCTTCTATAGAGCATTAGTAAGAGATATAGTTGATGGAAATAAAAAGTAGTTAAAAGGTTATTACAGTTTAAACTGTAATAACCTTTTTAATGCATATTATGATAGTTAATGTTCATTTCAATGAAATTTATCAATCGCTTTCTTCTAATAAGTAAAGAATTTTGTTCAATGAAAAGTAAATCAACTGCTTCCCAAATGAATACCCAAGCAAATATATTTATACATTCTATCCAAATTTGTTTGATTCCCATGTTAGAACAAATAAACATAAAAGCCAAGGCAATAATACCGACAATCGAAAAAGATATCGCAATTATTCTTTTTTGTTTTAAAGAACGGATTACATCTTTTAATTGTAATTGAAAATAATTCTTAATTGCTTGGTTCTATATTACTTTTTCATCATCTGTAATACAATTACTGTAGATATTTAGTGATAGTTTTTCATTTGGATGAAAATCATTAGCGCTATTTTCGATGAAATCTGCAAGTTCGGTAGAAATTAAAGGTTTTCCAGTTTCACAAAAATGTGATAAAAAATCATCATCATTATTAATGGTTATATTAATATTTGCAATTCTATCTTCCATACTTACTCCTTAGTTCTTTTTGATAAAAAATTATGGTAGCTATTAATTGTGAAAATTCTAAGATCTTCAATGCTTATACTTGAATATCCTCTACAATATTTAATGTATTCACAAACAAGGCCTTCAATAAAAACATTTATTTCTAATTCTAAATTGTTTGTGCTATTGAGTTTTAATTCGTTTTTACAAATGGTGATTAATTTATCTCCTGCCATTGTTGTTAATTTACGTGTTAGAAAAAGAAAATCATTAGAAGCACATAGCATTTTGAAGTTATAATCGTTTTCATAAATGTAATCAAAAAAATTGTTAATCATTGTTTCGAAACTATCAATTGTTATAGTACAATCACAATTAAAGAAATTATCTATTAGTTCATTTTCATATTCTTCAGCAACCCCATAAATATCATCATAATGAGAATAGAAGGTACTGCGATTGATATTAGCACGTTTCACTAGTTCAGATACAGTAATTTTACTTAATTCTTTCTTTTCTGATATCATCATTGCGAAAGTATTTCTAATTAATGATTGGGTTTTCTTCGCAGAAGAATTCATATTTTTTGCTTTCATAAACAACATTTAAAATAATTAAAATTTCTATAATTATTTCTATTTTGTCCTTTCTTTTTTTATATTTAATATTATAATTCAAGATTATAAAAAAGTCAAATATTTCAACACTGTTGGTATTTTAAACTTTACTGTTGACAATA
>OGRD01001034.1_pt1 | contig 11913 bp, 19 predicted proteins | sample 1553441 | NCBI WGS metagenome assembly OGRD01 (sample SAMEA2580106, study PRJEB22360) | human gut metagenome | biome: human gut; feature: human-associated habitat; material: faeces | place: Denmark | collected 2008/2010
CTACATCAAGTACGCCATGAGAAACGCGATGGACATCGCGACGCTCGGGTGCAGCGTGAACGTGCGCCTGTCGCCCGACAAGCAGACTATTGAGCGCGCCCGCATCGCCTACGGCGTTGCCGGTCCTGTGCCGATGCGCTGCCCGAGCGCGGAGGCAGCCGCCAAGGATAAACCCTTGACACTTATGACAGCGGAAGAGTTCTCACTCGCCGTGCTCAACGATATCCGCGCGCGTGACAGCTGGCGCGCCTCCAAGGCGTTCCGCGAACACATCGCGGTCGAAATGGCCAAGCGCTGCCTGATCGAGTCTATCAAACGGGCGGGAGGTGTCATCAAATGAGTCAGTACAAGCTGGTGCGATTCAACTTAAACGGCAAGGACGTTGAGAAAATGGTCGACGTGCGTGCGTCGCTGACCGATATGCTGCGAAACGATTACCATATGACGTCCGTGAAGAAGGGCTGCGAGGTCGGTGAGTGCGGCGCCTGCAACGTCATCATCGACGGCGAGGCATTCAACTCGTGCATCTACCTCGCCGTCTGGGCGGACGGCAAGCACATCCGCACGCTCGAAAGCCTGATGGGGCCCGACGGCGAGCTGAGCGACATCCAGCAGGCGTTCATTGAAGAAACCGCTGTCCAGTGCGGCTTCTGCACGCCGGGCTTCATCATGACTGCGGTCGAGATCTTGGAGACGAACCGCCTCTACACCGATGACGAGCTCAGAAAGCTCCTCTCCGGCCATCTGTGCCGCTGCACGGGCTATGAAAATATTCTGCGCGCGGTGAAAAAGACGATGTATCGCCGCCTCGGCCTGCCGCTTCCGGAATAAGGCCGCGCCTTTACAAAATCGAAACAGGAAAAAATATTGTCTTCTTACGAAATCGGTGCTATAATCCAAATAGCACCGATTTTGTTTCAAGGCGCGAAAAAGGAGGAATCTTTATGGTCATTACGGTTGGCAGACAATACGGTAGCGGCGGACGCGAGATCGGCACGATGCTTGCCAAGCAGCTCGGCATCGCCTATTACGACGACATGCTGCTCAAGGAGGCGGCAGAGGAGAGCGGACTTTGCGAAGAGCTGTTCCGTTCCTTTGACGAACGCCCGAAGAGCTTTCTCTATTCCATCGCGATGGACCCCTATTCCTTCTCGATGAACCATGTGACGCCCAAGGGCTCCATCGAACAGCAGGTGTACCTGGCGACCTACGACACGATCAAAAAGCTCGCCGACAAGGGCCCCTGCGTCCTGATCGGCCGCTGCGCGGACTACGCGCTCAAGGATCGCGACGACGTCATCAATCTCTTCATCACGGCTCCGCTCGAAAACCGCATCAAGCGCGTTGCCGCCCGCAACGGCATCAGCGAGAACGAGGCGAAAGACCGCATCAAGAAGACGGATAAGTCCCGCGCTTCCTACTATAACTACTATTCCGCCAAGGACTGGGGCGATGCCAAGAGCTATGACCTCTGCATCGATTCGAGCCTGCTCGGCATCGATGGCACGGTCGAGCTTTTGAAGGACCTTATCCGCATCAAGGACATCAAGTAAACGAAAAATCTAAAAAAGCAGCCGTATGAAACGGCTGCTTTTTTCCACTATTCACGGCGGTTCAACTTGACGAAAAAGGAAAGAGCGAATTTGTGAAAAAAGTTTACGCTTTCCCCCTATGCAAAAGAGCAAAAAATTTTTTGTACAACATAACCTGTTATAACTCTTTATAACCTCACGTCAACGTTCGAATTCCACAAATATTTTTTCGTTTTTCACGTAAAGTCACGTAAATCTTTATAACTCTACACACAAATGGTGTAAATTTTGGTGTAAATTCAAAGTGCCAAAAACGCTGATATGGCAAGACTTTGCGAATATAAAAACATTGATAAAAGCATCTGAATTCATTGCAAACCCAGGTGCTTTTATTAGTGCTCTTATCATTCTCAACAAAGGTTTTGACATTGTTTAGTGCATCGTATATAATCGAGTTAACATGATTTAACAGGTGACAGTGATGAAGTACATCAATGGTATTCCAGAAGGAACGGAACAGAACCGCACCGATAAGGCTAAGCAACCGCGTAGGCCAAATCACAAGGAGCAATGGTACATTCAGCAGATGAAGCTCGATCCGTCTCTCAAAGAGGAACATGCCAAGCACATGGAATTCCGTGACTTGGAGAAGGAGATGCATGATCCTGGCGAGATTGAGCACAAGCGTGAGATGGTTGCATCTCTCCGTGGAGGGAAGCCTATCAAGAAGAAACCTGAGGAGAAAGCAAAGACTGTTTTACGCGAGCCACTTGAACCTGTGGCTAAAGTTCTTCTCACTGATCGAGCTACAGGAGAGCAGACACCTTATTGGCTCACCGAAAATATTGTCTATCAGGATATTGCCAATGGAGTCTATTGGGTCTATAACGAGTTAGCTCAGAAGGCGATTGCAGCCATCGTAACTGAGACTCGCGCTGTCGATTATAGAGGGAGAAGTTATGGGTGTAAGCTCGTCAAAAATGCGAGTTCTAAAGACTTGAGAAGCTATCTTGTAGATTTGAAGAAAGCGTCACCGTCGAACAAAAAATAAAAAAAGAGGAGTGGAATTTCCACTCCTCTTTTTTTTGAATTAGATTTGTGCCTTTGCTTTGTGTGCTTGAATACGGGTTATACCTGGCCAGTCCAAATTATTTGTGTGCTATTCGTTGCCATTAGACGGGTCTTCTGCAAAATTTAAAATCGGGAGCACCAACGGCGGAATGTTCGCGCTGGCCGTAACAGACGTGACGATGGAACGCAAGAACGGAAAGAGAATCGCAGTAGTGTTATTTCTTAGAATATTTCCCTTTGCCTCTTCCCCAAGAGACTCACCGTCTGACGTCCCCAACATGAAATGTCCAATCAAGGACACATACAACTCGAATGGAGAGGGACTGCCTTCGTCAGGGACGATTTCAACCGAAATAAAGAAGTCGTATTTGTTGTTGCCAAGATCGATCAATTGGCGCTCATATCTTGGATGCAGATGGTACCTGCCATGGTTGTCATCAAGAGGAATATTTTTATATCGTATTTCTCCAACGGAATAATTCAACAATTGTAAAACGCTTCTTTTAGGCATATAATTCACCCCAATACCGTTTTTTGGAAGTATCAAATTCCATGCTTGTGGTGTCCGAATAAGAAAAGACTACTTTCCCTCCACGCACAACGCGGCAACGTAGAGCATCCAACGCGCTATGCGCCGTATTGTAGTCGTCTTTGGTAATTTTTGATTGATTGAGTTCGAGAAGCTTTTGAAAAACATCTGGATATCGTGTCAATGCAATCAAGTTGTTTTGTGCCATGTCTGCAATACTGCCATTTTCGTAGCGGGTTACTGATTTTTCGCCCAATCCAAGCACTCTCGCAAACGCCACCTGAGATAATTTGTATTTTTCTCGAATCGCTCGGATTTCGTGGGGTTGCAAAAGCCCGTGTCTGGCTCGATATTCTGTATAAGCTCTGAGAAGATTTTGGGAGTCCAACTCTTCATCCCATATGTCTTCTCCGCAGGTTGCACAAAACCGAACCTTGGCCTTGATGGTGATGTCTTCTCCTTTGACGGTATAAGTTTCATCAATCTCTCTGACTGTGGTTTCGACATCAGCCTCACACTTTGGGCAAAACATATTAAAATCTCCTTTTAAATAACATTTTCCGAACAATTTACATATGATCAATATGAAAACTTACTAAGCGTACACTGCCGTCTTCCATATACAAGACTTTAAACTTAATGTATATAACCTGTCCGTTTATATTCTTCTTAAACATCCAGAAAGGGTCCGAACCTTGAAAATCCCTATCTATTTCTGGGCCCTGAAAATACTCATTTACGGTCAGTGAATAAATCTCGGCTTTTGCATCTTCCCAACTTATTCCGAGCACAGCAAGCGTATCCATGTTTTTTCGCCGTGGAATCAGTTGAATATTTCCCGAATCAAGAGCTAATCTCATGTCTTGCAAAAGGCGTTCTATGTCCGCAACCTGAGTCACGCTCTATCACCTCACAGCAATTAGTATCATATGATACTACTATAGCGTACTCAAAAAGTTTTGTCAAGACTTCGGCTTAATCCGTTTTGTGGTATTAGTCTTAATCTGATTCTACTTCGCCGTCGTAGATGCCAGAAGATAAAAGGAGAGGCCACCTATGCCAGTAGGTGACCTCTTTGTTCTGATGTTCACATCAGAAAACTGATAAACTTATAGGCGCCGCTTAACGGCTTCTATGTTTGTCCTAATTATAATACACGAAGTTGGAGTAAGTCAAGTTCTGAATGAAGAACTTCAATCTTCATCATCGTCAAGGCATGCGTCGACTAAATGACAGTATGCGACAATGTAATCTTCCAATCCGTCTTCATGGTCTCGAAAATATCTCATTCCGACGCTGCGAAACTCCCAATTATCAGGTCCTCTACGGGTGAGAAAACCAATGACCCAGCAATAGCTTTTGGTCTTGTGCCACTTGACAACCTCGTATTGGAGATAGCCGGATGAATCTTTTTCTGGATGAGTAGGACGAGCTTCGAAGTTTTTGAATCTCATATTACTTGCTCCGCAGACAGGTGATGCCAAGTGCGACGAGAGCTCCGGAAAGAATGAAACTCACGACGGCAGAGCCAATGCGACCATCGTGGAGGGAGACACCGCCACAGGCAGCATTACAGGCAGCTACGCTAAAATCAAAGATAGCCCATGCTTTACGGTTCATATGTAACTCCTTTGTTGACAAATTTGGTGAATCAGATATAATAAAAGACAGCCATGGGACTGGTCATCTCATGGCTGTACCTTTTCAGTGTTTTTGCGCTGGAATAAGTGGCACTCTTGCGAGTGCCACTTATTTTTTTACTTTCCGCTGGAGCCGATACCACCGTGGCGCTCATCAGTCACATCGTCATCATAGGTGATTCCAAAAGGAATGAAGATGCCCTGCATGTAGCGGTCACCGGCGTTGATGGAAAGGACGTTGGCAGTCTTAGAGTCGTTGGTCATCTTTGCAAAGATATGACCTTCATTGTCGGCGTGGTAGAAATCGCTATCGATGATTCCGCAAGTGTTGTCCAGCTGGAAACGATACTTGAAACCGAGGCTGCTGCGCGGGAACAGACCAAGATACCAGCCTGCGTCGATCTGAACGCGGATACCGGTAGGGATCTTCACAGTCTGACCGGGCGCGACCTCAAAGCCGACGGGTGAGTAGAAGTCGTAACCGGCGGAACCGGCTGTTGCTCGAGTGGGGAGCTTGATCGCGTCGTAACGCTTGCGGATCTCCTCATCGGGGAATGCCTCCGCATTGAATTCCTTGAGGGACTTGAAGTCTTTTTCAAACTGCTCGTAGCTGACCTTTTCAAAATGTCCGACTCTTGTCATTTGCTGTTTTCCTTTCTGTCCTTTTCGAATTTTTCCTTGAGTTTCGTTTTTGCTTCATCGAGAGATTCGTAGATCCAGATCTCACCGCGCGGCACATCGTGTGACTGCACGGGGCCGTGGATCATCCAATCCTCATTGACGATGTTGTTGTTCTGCTTCTTGCTGTATCCGCGATTCTGAGCGCGTCTGCGGATATTTTTGCGCATGGCCTTACGGAGTACCTCCATCTCGTCTTCGTTTGCCCAGACTTGATTGAGGCTCTTTACGGTGCCATATTCCATATAAGAAGCGACTCCTACCTCGTTGTAGAAGTCGCTCATTGATGCAGAGGCCGTAAATGCTGTCCGATTAAATGTGAGTTTTATCATTCGTCATCATCCTCCTCGGGCCAGTCACGGAAGTATTTTTCGCATTGGCGTTGGTCGAGCTCAGCTTCCATTTCTTCGCAACACGCCTCAAGACCCTCATTCTCCAGACGAAGACTATGAATCAAGACGCTCTGATCGAAGTTTTCTGTCTGAAGCCGCTTTACTTCCGCGCGAAGATCGGAAATGATCTGCTCGAGATTATCGTGATTCACTTCCGTTAACGGCATGTAGTTACTCCTTCTGCGGCAGATCCATTGGTGTATGTAATGTTCACCCCCAAGGGGGACTCCGATGCGGCTTTGTCTCTTTGTCCGCAGTATGGATAGCCGTAAGGGTTCTGGAGAGGCTCTTCATCATATTCCTCGGTGACGATAGTTTTGAGGATACGTCCATTATCGTCGTAGATCGTTTCAGTGGTAACTCGTTTCTTCATTGTGTATCAGTCCTTTCCGGTGTGTAAGATGACTTGTCCAGCGGCAAGACTCTTCTGCACGTCGATAACGCGCTGGTTGGTGGAGCCTGCCCAGGGATAATTGACATCCAGCAGGGCAGAGTCGAACTCACCGTCAACCAAAACGTCTGCAAGGCGAACGGCACGCTCGTTTTTGACATCTTCCCACCGATATCCCGTATAGATCCAAACCGTTTTGTTGGCAGTCTTGAGGATATCGGACAGAGACCAGATGATCGATGCGACGGTTTCGCGATTGCTCGGATGAAGAGGATCTCCGCCCGAGAATGTAATGCCGGCGATATAGTCTTTGCTCAGCTCTGTTCTGATTTCGTCCAGCGCGTCCTGATCAAATGGGATGCCGGAAGAAACCGAGTGAGTTTGAGGGTTCTGACATTGCGGACAACTGTGGTCACATCCTGATACGAAGAGTACGACCCGAAGCCCGTCTCCGTTCAGCATGTCGTCGTGAAGAATATTGTGATAATTCATTACATACTCACCCTATCCTTGATCTCCGCATTCTTGGAATCGTTATAACGGGTCTTGCCGTGGATGCGCGTGTAACCCAGATAGCCGTTCATGCGGTCGATTTTTGTGACAAGGGAAGAGCCGCACTTCGGGCACACATCCATGTCGAGCTGTTCATATCCGCACTCTTCACAATAAGAGAGACTCAGGTTAACTCCCTCATAAAAGCCTTTCTGCATTGCGCGGCGGATCAAGGTCTTGATCGCTTCTTTGTTATACGAGACAGGGTAACGGCAATACTGGATCTTGCCACCATTGAAGTAGTCCCAGAAGCGTTCTTCGAGATCCTGCTTTTCAATGGGGGTGATCTTTTCCCACACGCCGCAGTGGAAACTGTTCGACACATAAGGGCGATCCGAGACGTTGTGGACAATGCCGTACTTCTTACGGAACTGTTTGACTTGTAAGCCTGCAAGGGATTCCGCAGGAGTGCCGTAGATGGCGTACAGAATGCCATCCTCTTCCTTAAAGCTGGTGACTTTCTGGTTGATGTACTTCATCACATCGAGAGCGAACTGACCATCCTCGACGAGAGACTTACCATTGTAGAGCTCCTGCAATTCGTTGAGCGCGGTGATTCCGAAGCTCATGGTCATCGGAGCCAGGAGGCTGCGAATCTTGTCGTCGGGATCGAGCGTGCCGCCCAGAAAACCACCCTGACAGAAACCGAGCGGATTTGTAGAGGCTTTCTTTTCTCCGAGATAATCGAACGTCTTTTTATGTAGAGAGCGGATCAGCTCCAGATAGCAGTCGAGCACCTCGTAGAAGTTTTTGCTTTCCTGCCGAGCCTTGGCAAGGATCATAGGAAGATTGAGAGAAATCGCGCCAAGATTGAAGCGCCCCTCGAATATGGGAACATCCGCATCGTCGGCGGGTTTCATGCCGCCGCGTTCATACCACGGAGAAAGGGAGGCGCGACAGCCCATCAAACTGATAGGTTTTCCGTACTTCTTATAGATCGACGGAATATAGCCATCGCCGGTCAGAGACAAATAATCGGGATACATGGTTTTGCTGCTACAGTCGACTGCGATATCGAACAGCCACTCATACGGCTTCCCTTTACCGTGAAGCTCATCATCGTACAGGAAAGTAAGTTTGGGGAAGAGGACGGGTTTCTTGTGACCAGGTTTGCCTTGACCGCCCGCGCGGACTTTCAGAGCCATTTCAGAAGCCATCAAACCGAAACGAGATGTATCAATGCCAAAGCTGATAGCGATGAAAGGATAGTCGCCACGGCTACTGCCGACAGTATTGAAACGATACTCCCAAGACTGGAAGCCCTGCTCAAAATCACGGCGTACCTTTTTCAGACCATAAGCCTGGGCGTTTTCATCGGTAGGAGCAACGTGGGCGATGTCGCAATATTCTGCAACGTATTTGTCAAAGCTTTTTTCGGCATACGGAGCGAGGACGGTATCGACGCGTGGGATCGTAAATCCACCGTATTGGCAAGCAGCGGCAGAGATCGTGATATCGGAGATGACGTCAAAAGCAACGTCGAGTGTTTTCGGCTCGTTGTACCACACGTTACCCATTTCAAATCCGTTCCTGACAACGTTACCCATATCGAACAGGCAGCAGTTGATGGAATCCAGACGTGCGGACATATCGTGAATGTAGATATAACCATCCTTGGCGGCGTCGAGCTCGTCCTGATTGAGGAAGAATTTCTTGTACAGAGATTTGTTCAGCTCGCTGTAGATGAGACTGCGCTGCGTGGGAACGAGAGCGGAATCGCTGTTAGCGTTGTCTCTGTCTCTGATATAGCGGATCGACTGGGACTTTTTAAAGATATCGTCGAACATGTGGACGAAATCCTTTTTATAATTACGGTAATCACGATAACTCTTCGCTACGCGCGGGTCTAATTCATCCAGAGCACACTCCACGAGGTTGTGCATTTCCGCGATGTCGATCTCTTGCCAATCATCGGGGATATGAGATACCACATAACCACACACCGCGTCGTAGTCCTTCGGGTGCAGTTTGACCATGACACGCTCGGCCGATTTGGTAATGGCAGCACAGATCTTTTCTGCATCGAAGGGCTGTTTCTGCCCATCTTTTTTGATAACAAGGATAGAACTATCCATGACAACCACCTCAATTCATTTTTGTTTCCTTGACGAAGATACGATAGATCTCGTCGGCACAATCGACGGGGTCACCGTCGTTCGTGACTGTATACGCGGGAATGTGACAGGAAACTTGCAGCCACTCATTGTCCTCGCGAAGTTTCTTGTCGGCAGCGTCGCGTCCCTCGATATCCTGCGGAGTACCGCGATCCCACATGCGCTGAGCACATGTCCTTGGAGAGCATTCGATCCACACATATACGGCATGGCGCTCATCTTTGTACTGAGCGGGCATAGATTCGACACCGGCAGGATCGATCACATAGATATCGGAATCATTTGCCATCTCGTCGGTGGCACCGTAGTGATAGCTGTTGATCTCCGTTTCAGCGATGATACCGCCGCGCTCTTTGAACGCCATAAACTCATCCTCGGTGATGAATGTATGCGTGTCTTCATCGGGCGTACGGCGCGGGCGCGTGGTAAAGCTCTTGAGTGAGTGGAGATGATATTTATCTTCAAGGATCTTGGCGACCGTAGACTTACCGCAGCCGGATGGTCCAGAGAGCAGGATCAGAGGCTCTTTCGGTTGATGGGCAGAATAAAACCACCGGTTGTAAGCATCGTAACGTGCCTGCAAATCGGTGGTTTTCAATTCAGGGATCTTCTCGCAGAGCTTTTCGTAAAAGTCGCAGGGCTTTGTTGAAACGCCCTTCTCCGGACATCCGTGACGATATACGCAATTAGGACAAAGCACGTCCGCGATCTCCGGTTCAATACCATGCAACGTTACCTTGAAGTCCTCTGCATATTCGCGCGTTTCAGAGGACGCCTGGAAACAGAGACGCTTACGCCACGTGTCAATCAGCTGCTGAATGTTAGCGTCGCCGGTAAAATCGGCGGGCTGATCCTGCGGCAGTTTATCACGGGGGACACCAGTGCGGTCACTGCGCTGTGTGGACACGAACTTCTCCCATTTGTGACGTACCCAATGGACGGTGACCCAGTGCTTCATCTGGAACCATTGCCACTTGATCATAATGTCACGAATAGGGGAATGCTCCGCAAGTAACATGCCGCGTTTGAACTTGGAAGACGGTTCGTGCCCAAGCGGCGGTTTATGTACAGTCGATCTGGCATCGTCAACGACTTCTTGCCAGTCGCCTTTAATTTTTACAATATTGGTTTCCGTGTGATCATCTCCTTATAATAAGTCTTCGATATCAGAAGAGTTGACGGCGTAGTCGTACTCCAGAGGTTCCCACAAATATTGGACGCCGCCGTACACAAAAGCATCATCGTGACGCCAACGGAGCAGGGGAGGATTGCCTGGGCCACCGCGTACCTGATGCATGTCGTAATCGTCTTCAAAGACAACCTTGATTGGCTTTGCACCTGCCGTGGGTATCACATAGATCCGACTGCCGTTCTCAAAGCGGAGCTGTGCGGGGCCTTCGGACCATTCAGAAAAATTCATGATATGCCTCCTTGGTGAGTCTGAGCGTCGATGGATCGTCAAGATCTCCGATGAGATAACGATTTGCTAAATGCCAAAATTTAAAGAGACGTTGTTGCTGCTCCCAAAAAGATTCAGCAACCCCTTCATCACCAAATGCTCTGCCCCAACAAATAGCCAGTACACGATCAACATTAATCTCCTTTGCTGCATCTGAAATCATTTCGCTATATGTTTTCTGCCAATATGCCGCATCAATTGCCTTATAGATTTCTGCAATGAGTTCTCCAGCTAAATCAGGGAATTTATCGAACCCGAGCTTATGGAGTTTATCACGGTCAATCGTAATTTCTACATCAACGGCAATTGGTTCGTATGTTCCAACATAGCCATCATCTGTTGTTTTTACATCGCTCATATAATCATCCTTTCACGCTTTCCAGCATTTTTGTTCTTCATCCCATATCGCGGGGAGAAAGCGTCTTGTCTTCCATACGAGCCAAACAGTTCTCAATCAAATGTTCAAGACAAGTCATAATGCCTCCAATCTATCCTTTCACAATACGGATGATGTCACCACCGTTGGCTTCGATCGCTTCATGCCCCAGCTCTTTTGCCCATCTCATGATAGCGTCCATATTCTTGCGATCGCTATGTTCGACATCCAGAGACACTTCTGATGCCCCGTCCATGTCAAAGGCCTGATCGATCACCTTTCGGAAATCAAAATATTTCCAGTTATCACTTGGGTCCCATCCGAACATGTCATATTTCTCCTTGCCTAAATTTTGTATTGCATAAGTGACTCCACTCCCGGCCTCGCCTCTTGCCTTTACACAGAACTCCCATTCAAACACCGACTTAGCTACGAGCAGTAACGCTTTCGTCCAGTGTATCGGTGCTCTTTTCAGCCTTGCTATCGGGGAGCAGGGGGATTAGTGTTTCCCGTCTCAGTTTACCAAGGTATTTCATTTGTGGCTATGGCTTGTGCGCAGCTTCCGCAACGCCCTCAGTGGTGCAATGCCACCTAACCACTTTTTCTTTTACGCCCGGTCATACGCTTTCGTATGCCACCTTGGATTCCGACCGCCACTCGCAGCCGCGATATGTCATCTCAATCGGGCGATGGATTCTTATTTGGATCATAGCTTATGAGCGTACTTGGCATTACACCGTTGGGTATTGGCACGATAGCCGCAGGGTCCCTCTTCGCTATGGTTTAAGCTCACATACTGTGGACAATCCTTGTTTTGTAAGGCTCTCAAATAATTCTTTTAAGTTTTGGATTCAGTTGGCGTATAGGTGACATATGTCGCAAGACCGAGTTCTCTGGCCGCATCGATGTCTACCTTGAAAACGCCATCTTCGACGCTTGCAATGCATTTCTCTTGCCCAAAATAGGCTTTGCCGCTTTTGCGCACCAGAATCTCAGTTGGCCCAAATGACACAGCTACGAGCCCTTTTCCAATTTTGCGTGTTTGAAGCATAAGACCTCCAAGAATTTAATGTTCGCCGACAATATCGAGAAAGAATGCGCCGCAGCACGGGCAAATGCGTAAGTGTTAGCGCCGGGAGAAAATCGCCATTTTGAGCCGGGAGAAAACAGCCAATTTCA
>OGRD01001046.1_pt1 | contig 11824 bp, 7 predicted proteins | sample 1553441 | NCBI WGS metagenome assembly OGRD01 (sample SAMEA2580106, study PRJEB22360) | human gut metagenome | biome: human gut; feature: human-associated habitat; material: faeces | place: Denmark | collected 2008/2010
GTAACATCCGTTGTAGTTGATTCCATCAAAACGGTTCGTGTAGAAGCAGAACATCTTGATACATCAAAAGCTGCGTTAAGAGAAGACTTTATTGCAGCAGGTAGAACCTTCATTGAAGAAGGGGACAATGCAAGCAACGGACAAAATATCTGCGGATATAATCCAGGCTCAGTATTTGAAATTCCTCTTTCTGGTAATAAAGATTTTGAAGTGCTTATCACAGCCAGAATGAGCGATACCAACCTTGGATACGATATTAATTTGGGACTCGAATTCAGCGTGGATGATAAGGTCATTAAAGCTGATAATGTCGAATTCAAATACAATGGCGGAACTGATTATTGGAATTGGATTAGCTTCAAAATTGGTAAAGTTGCCTTAACTCAAGGAAATCACACCTTCAAAATCAAATCTATCAATCAAAGACCAAACATTGACTATTTTGATTTCAAAGTGACTAAGTATGGTGAAGAAACAGGCGAAACGAAGTGCACTGGCCTCACACTAAAAACCGCTCCTAAAAAGCTACAATACACAGCAGGTGAAAGCTTTGATCCAACCGGAATGCAAATTGAAGCCACGTTCGATGATTTAACCACGAAAGTGCTCGAACCAACAGATTACACGATTGATAAAACCGTTCTAACTGCTGATGATACAAAAGTCACTGTCACCTATGAGGGCATGACTCTTGATATTGCCATTCAAGTTGGAAAGAAATATTTTGCAAAGATAGATGGTCTTGGCGAAAAGAAAGTAGAAGCCGAAAACTTAGATTTCAGTCAATGCCTCTTTAGAGAAGACATGGCTGCAGCCGGTTTCACTAGCTATATTGTCGACAATGGCGAAGCCAGTGGTGGAAAATCTATTGAAAGATATAAGGAAGGAAGCAAATTCTCACTTGATTTCCTTACCGGAGAGGCTTCTAAAGTCAAATTCTCCATCTTCGCTTCCGAATGCAATAACCAGAAATTTGATGATATGGTTACCGTCAAAGTGGATAACAAAGTGATCAAATCCAATAATCCGACCTTGTCTTCTTCTGCAAGCAGCCAATATTACAACTGGCAAGAAGCCGTCTTTGACCTTGGAGAATTAGCAAAAGGTGATCACAACATTACCATTGAAATGACCAATGGTCGTCCAAATCTTGACTACGTTTCATTCTATACAAGCAAGTATGGGACACAAGAAGTAGGCCACACCCTTGAATCTTTAAAAATCGTAACGAATCCAACCAAAATGGAATATATCGTTGGAGAAACATTTGATAAAACGGGAATGGTTGTGGAAGCCTATTACTCTGACAAAACACACGAAACCGTTACCGATTATACGATCGACAAGACAAGTGCGTTGGCCTTAGAAGATACTGCTATCACTATTAGCTTTGGTGGCAAAACGGTCGTGTTAACGATAAAAGTTAAAGCTGCTGTTGATTTCACTGTCAATGAGCCTAAGACGGTTGTTAAAGAAGCGGAAGATGCCGACTGGTCCACGTTAACGGGTGATGCGGTTGGTGTTAAAGCTGAGGATAATACTCATTCTTCAGGCGGAAAATCCATCGGACACGTTACTGGTGGTTATCTCCAATACACATTCGAGACATTAGAAGAGATGAATCTTGTTGTCACTGTTGTGCTGGCAAAATATGAGCCGATTAAAGTCTCCGATCTTGTTTCATCTTTCCAAATCGATGGAAAAGACGCAACATTTGACGATATCACTCTTGGAAGAGTCGATGGAAATGATTTCTTCAATATGAAAGAATGCGCTGTTACATGTGGCAAATTGGCTGCTGGTGTCCATACTTTCAAGATCAACTTTAAGGGTGGACCAAATCTGGATTGCTTTAAATTTACTTTTACAAAATAAATGAATCAACACACTACGGGGAGGAGAAATCCTCCCTGTATCTAAGAAAGGATAATATATGAAAAGAACTACTACGATTGTAACTCTTTCGGCAATTTTCTTAGCTTCCTCCGTTCTCGCTATAGGTAACTCCATCGCTTTTAAGTACCAAGGTCAAATTGATTTGTTCCTTAGCAAAAATTCGTATAATTACGACCAAGATAAAGTAAATGATGCCTTGACTTTAGGGACTGATTTAGCGGAAGAAATTTGCCAAAACGGTAATGTTCTCTTAAAAAATGAAAATGTTTTGCCACTTGAACCAGTTGATAACAGCTTTAGAGCAAATATCTTTGGCTGGGGTGGAAGCGATGCAGGATTTATGTACCAAGGGGGCGGAAGTTCAGAAGGTGGATATGCGGATGCGAAAGTGTCTTTGTATAACGCCTTTAGAAATTATGGCTTCGAATTAAACGAAACATTAGTTCGCAAATACTCGAGTCTCTCTTATCACCGCGAAGGTGCTCCTGATCAAAACCAACACTCAACTTATTATCGAAATTATGAACCAGACGCGTCCTTCTATTCGGAAGAGGTGATGCAAGAAGCAAAAGACTTCTCCGATGTGGCGATTGTCGTTCTCTCACGCCGTGCTACAGAGGGTGATGATCTTCCTAAGGTCAACTATAACGAAAACGGTGTTGCTGACCCTTCAAGAAACTATCTTGCCTTGTCCCAACGTGAAGAATTGATGTTTGAAGAGGTCTATAAGTATTTCGATAACGTCATTGTCTTAGTGAATTCTTCTTCTCCAATGGAAATGGGTTTCTTAAACAATCCTAAAATTGGGGCGGCATTATATGTAGGCTATCCCGGATACTATGGCGCTGCAGCTATCCCTCAAATCTTAACTGGCGAAGTTATTCCAAGCGGGCATTTAACGGATACGGCCGCATATGATTTAACGAGTGCTCCTTCCTACGTTAATTCTGGTCCAGATGCAACCATTGGATATACAGGCAAAGGCGGAAGATACAAAGATTACGCTGAAGGTATTTATGTCGGATACAAGTGGTATGAAACGGCGGACGCTGAAGGATATTGGGATTCTTCTACCTACAATGAATATGGTTTAAATAAAACTGGTTATGACGCAGTTGTCCAATATCCATTCGGTTATGGCTTAAGCTATACGAAGTTTAATTGGCTTCTTCAAAGCGTCACGGACTCATCCGGCAAAGAAATCAGCCAATCCACAACGCTTAAAGCGGACGATTCTATTCATTTTAAAGTATGGGTAGAAAATGTTGGAGAATATGATGGCAAGGATGTTGTGGAGCTATATTATTCAGCTCCTTACAAAAAAGGAGAAATCGAAAAATCATCGGTAAATCTCATTGGTTTTCAAAAAATAAGCCTTCTTCAACCTGGGCAAGGACAAACTCTTGAATTCCAAGTCAATGTCAGTGATATGGCAAGTTACGATGCCTATGATAAGAACAACAATGGCTTTATGGGCTATGAGCTTGACGGAGGCAATTATTCCTTAAGCTTCCGTACTGATGCGCATAATGTCAAAGATGATTTAGACGGTCGTGAAATGTCTTATAAGTATCAGATTCCTTCTGAAGGCTATAAAATCGAAAACGATCCTGTAACAGGCCATAAAGTCGAAAATCGTTTCACAACATATTTGAATACGATTTCTGGAGCTGAATCTCAGTGTTACGAGCCTCAATCGCTATACATGATGTCGATTGATGGGAATGATGCGGATCCAGATTATAATCAAGGGATTCGCTATCTTACCAGAGGTGACTTTAAAAATACCTTCCCGAAGAGAACATCAACTCGTTCAATGAGTCAAAAGATGTTCGACATGGTTTTCAAGGTTCATGATCCAATCAATAACGACAACGATGTCATGCCAAAATTCAATTCCAAAGATACAAGTTGGACAATCGATGACGTTAAAGGACTTCCTTATGACGATCCGAAATGGGATGAACTTATCTCTCAATTAAGCATCGAACAACTTGCTACTTTATGTGCAAGAGGCGGCTTTGGCACCATCTCTATTCCTGAAATCAACAAAGGAAAATGCACTGATTCCGATGGTGGAACAGGCTTTACAAGCGGTATTGCTACAGGAGATAGCGGACATGCTACAAAATATCCTGCTGCTAATATCATTGCTTCAACATGGGATTGGAAGATTGCCTACAAATGGGGGCACGCTATCGGTGAAGAGGGAAAGGCTCTTAACATTCAAGGATGGTATGCACCTGGATGTAACGTTCATCGTTCGCCATTAGGTGGAAGAAACTTCGAATATTTCTCCGAAGACGGACTTCTTTGCGGCGAATTTGTTGCGCAAACTGTCAAAGGATGCACAGAAAACGGGGTTTATGCCTATATGAAACATTTCGCTGGAAATGACACCGATGAAGGCAGAAATGGTCAGTTCATTTGGATGGAAGAACAAGCTCTTCGTGAAATTTGGGCAAAACCAGGTGAAGTAGCAACCAAAGTGGGCAAAGCCAATGCCATGATGGTTTCCGTTGACCGTGTTGGCGGAACAAGGGCCACTGGTAGCTACGCTCTTCTTACTTCCTTACTCCGTGACGAATGGGGCTTTAGAGGATCTGCTATTACGGATTACTATCAATCTGGTAACGTAAATGACCTGGATGAAGGTATCCGTGCAGGAAACGACCTTGCCTTGCTTCCTGGTGGCGATCCTAATGCTTTGATTCAGGATTATAGAAACCCAAGTGCAACAACAGTCATTGCTCTTCAAAAATCAGCACACAACATCCTTTATACCTATATAGATACAATTGACCGCACAGAGAAATTTACTGGTATTGATTTGAATCAAACGGTCGGTCAAAGACGTGAAGATACCTCAGGCACATGGTGGAGACCATTGCTCTACACTATCGACGCCGTACTCGCTACAGGATTTGTTGTTTGGGGTGGATTGGCTATTTATTTCACATGGTTTAAGAAAAGAAAGAAGGATTAATTCATATGAAAAAATTAAATGAAAACATTCGTTTGGGAATTTCTCAAGCCGTGGCAACCCTTTTGGGAGTGTTAGCAATATCCTTTACCGCTCTTCCTGCGTATTTTGAAAATGATCGTGCAGATATGTCTATTATCAAAATGATGATGGGGGATGGAAGAACTCCATTCTCCCCATTGTTAATGTTTGGCTTCATCCTTCTCATTTTAGGGGTGGCTTGCTCTTTGGTGCTCACTGTTCTTCATTTCATGAACAACTCAACGCCCCTTATCACGACTATTCTCGCTGTTGTATCTCTTCTTCTAGTTCTTGCTGGTTCTATCATTCTTGCGTGTTCTATCCTTATTGTAGGTTTGGACAAGCTGAATTCTGAATTAGGCTTCACCCAAGGCGTTTGGGGAATTCGATATGGAAACATTATCGTTCCTCTTTTTGGCCTTGTTGCTGTTGGCTTCACTTATCCTTCGGCTCTCATCATTCCCCATCATAAAGATTTAGAGGATGAAGAAAAAACAAAAGAAAAATAAATGATGTTGGAGGGTCTATTTAAGACCCTCCAACCCTTCAATTCTGCACTCCTTTGTAGGCAGAATTATTTTCTTTTTAAGTTAAATGGTAAAATATGAATATGATAAAAGTCGCAATCGTTGAAGACGAAACAAAAGAAAGAGAGAAGCTTCGTTCCTATTTCGAAAGATTAGAAAAAGAAATTGGAACGCTTTATCTTTTGTCTTTTTTCTCAGATGGAGACAAGTTCCTTTTTGATTTTCATTATGGCATGTATGACCTCGTTCTAATGGATATTGAATTATCGGGTAAAGACAATGGGATAACAGTCAGTGAAAAGCTTCGTAAAATTGATAAGGATGTCATTCTTGTTTTTATGACTAACCTTGCTCAGTATGCGATTGAAGGCTATAAAGTTAATGCGGTTGATTATATTATTAAACCGATTTCTTATTTTGATTTCAAAGCAAGAATATCTTCTCTTTCGAATGATATAAATAGCAAGCACAAAGAGAAAGTCCTTATTCAAACGGATGGAAAGAAAATTGTTGTTTTGATTAATGACATCTATTACATAGAGACTGTTTCCCATTCTTTGATCTACCATACAAAAACTGGTGAATACAAAGCGTATGGTGCTTTAAAGACCATTCAAACAGAACTGGAAAATTTTCATTTTTCCATGTGTAACTCATGTTTTTTGGTGAATTTGGAATATGTTGAAAGAGTGGATGGATACACGGTTACGGTAATGGGAAATGAATTGCAAATTTCTCACCCGAGAAAGAAACAGTTTTTAAAGGAACTCAGCTTATTTTTAGGAAAATGATTAGCCAATTATACCCAATCAACTCATTATTCTTTTATCGTCTCATCTTTATGGCCGAACTTCTTCTTGGCGAGACGATTTTCGTTTATAAACTCCAAAGAAAAGACGGTTTTGCTTATAAAGCGCCTCTTTCGATCCTTTCTTGCTTTCTTTTTGCCTTTATTTTTCCTATTCCAACTAGCAACGCTTTCTATTCCATGATGATGTTTTTCCTTTTCTTTGCCTATACGTTTTTTATGGCTTTGCTACTTTTCAAATCTGATTGGAAAATGATTCTTTTTTGCCTGATTTGCGGATATACGACAGAGCATATTGCCTATGAGCTCTATTCTGCCTTTCAAAACTTCTTTGTGGCTGGCGATGAAAACATGGGTGGAATGTATGATTACAACACTCTGAAGCTTTTCAATGGACCGTTAGACGTAACGATTTATATCGTTTGCTTTGTAAATGTCTATTGGTTGATTTATATCGCCTTCGCTAGAAGAATGGAAAAAGAATATTCCTTTAAAAACTCGGACGGTTTTAAGGTGTTGATCATTGGCTTCCTTTTTATCATTATCGATATTGTTGCGAATAGTGCGATTTCCTATTACTCGAATATTCATTTTGAAAGAATATATTTAGGGACTATTGCTCTTATAAATGCTTTAGCTTGTATTTTGGGGATGCTCTTTATTTTTGAAATGTATTATCGAAGCAACTTACGTAGAGAATTCGATATTATTCAAGAATTACGTAAAGAAGAAAAGAAACAATACATGGTATCAAAAGAAACAATCGATATGATTAATATCAAGTGCCATGATTTCAGACATCAAATTAGGGAATTAGGAAAGAAAGAGAAGATTAACGATGAAGCAATCAACGAGGTTAACAAGTTGATTCGGATTTATGATTCCTCCATCAAGACATCAAATAATACCTTAAACGTTATTCTTTCGGAGAAGTCGCTTACTTGTTCTAAATACGGAATTAATTTTTCCTGCATTGCAAATGGAGACTTAATTAATTTCATGAGCGAAGAGGACATTTATTCTTTGTTTGGCAATATCGTAGATAATGCGATTGAAGCGGTTAAAAATCTTGATAAAGATGAGCGTATTATCAACTTAAAAATCAAGTCGGTCGGCAATATGGTCTCTATCTCAGAAAGCAATTATTACGAAGGACAAATAGAGATGCAGGACGGTCTTCCTAAATCTAAAAATGCAGACTATCTTCACCATGGATACGGTCTTAAATCCATACGTATGTTAGCGAACAAATATCATGGGACAATGGATATTGAAATTAAAAATTCTAAATTTGCGATTACTTTGTTATTTATTATGAAGAAATAAAAAAGAGTTGGTGCTATAATTTTCAACCGGTTTTTTGGAGGTTTTTATGGATGTTGTTCTCTCGGTTGTAAGCGATCAAAACTTTTTAGGCGCGATAATCGCTTCAATCGCTTTTATTCTTTTGGGTTTTTTACTAAGAAGACTCAATTTCATTAATGAACATGGAAGAGGAATTTTGAATGTTGTCGTCATGAAAGTAGCAATCCCATGTATGGCTTTTTGCGCTTTTATGTCAGATTTTAATACGGATGAGTTTGTTGCAAATCTCTTGATTCTTGTTTTTGATCTCGTCTTCTACGTCCTTTTCCTTGCAATAGGGAACCTCATCTATATTAAATTTGATAGCAACAAGAGAAAAATTTATGCGATTTTAGGCGCAATTGGACAATTGACTTTCTTTTCTATGCCAATTTTGGCTGCGACCTTTGGATCTGAAAGTGGAATCTTAATTCCGACTTCTTTGATGTCTATTGCCTTCCGCTTGTTCACTTACCTATATTCTTATGTCACTATCACCGGCGAGAAAATCACGAAAGAAAATTTCGGAAAGACCATGAAAGACGTTTTCGTGAATCCAATCATGATTTGTATGTTTCTTGGCCTGATTATTTGGGCTACACAAAACCTTACCTGGCAAGTTAACGTAGCAAATGAATCCTATGGTTTTTTAAGAATTGATAAGACCCTCCCTGCTTTATATAAGATTTTCCAGTTTGGTAACAACATGGCTACCCCATTATGCATGCTCACTATCGGCGTTACGCTTGGAGAGTCGAAGTTCCTAGACACAATTAAAAACGGATTGGCTTGGTTTATTTCTTCTCTTAGAGCTGTCGTTTTCCCAATTTGCATCTTGGGAATTTGTTTGTTGATTCAATGGTCTGGAATAATGCATTTTAGCGAACTTCAATTAGCGGCAATGGTTATTGGCAATGCTGCTCCAGTTGGCGCGGTTGTTGGCGTTTATTGCGTTAATGCGAATAAGGAAGCGTATGTTGCCTCCGATGCTATTTTCCTTTCAACGATTCTTTCTTTAATCGGCATTCCTTTGCTCTTTGTTCTTATCAAACTATCCATGACTTTGCCTATTTTTGCTTGATTATCCTTTTTTATTGGGTATCATTAACGGGTTCTTAGGAACCCTTTTTATGTATTCAAAAAAACGTTTTATCAAAACTTGTCTTCTTATCTTACCTTTTCTTTGTTCTTGTTTTGGGAATGGCAATGAATCTCTTGAGGACTCTTCCTTCTCTTCCTCTAGTGAAGTGGAAATCATTCCTCAGCAAGGCCTTTATTTTTCCTTCGCTTCAAGAAAAATTACTCTCGGACAAAATTTCATTCAAGGAGTTTCTCCGACGATCTATTTAAATGGAGAGGAAATCCCACTAAGCTCTTTAGCTTGGACTAGCTTAGATAAAGGCGACAAAAACTTCTCTCTTTATGATCTTCTGTTAGAGGAAGGGAATTATATCTTTAAAGCAAGGAAGAATGGCTTCTCTTTTGAAAAAAGTTTTGAGGTCGTTAAAGGGAAACCAACTGCCGCAAAAGATAAAAACGGTTACTGCAAAGTAAGTGACGAAGAACGACAAAAGTATGCCCTGCAAAACATCCCTAATGCTGGAGCTTTAGGAAGAGGAAAAATGCCTTCTACTGGTAAGGTTCATCTTCTTGTGATTCCTTTGACTTTTTCAGATGGACCATCCTTTAACGAAAATGAACTTCAAGCGATTCAAAAAGGGTATTTTGGAGAAAAAAGCGAGACAGGATGGGAATCATTATCTTCGTATTATGAAACTTCCTCTTATGGAAAATTGAAAATTAATGGGGAAGTAACAGAAACTTATCGTTCAAGTTATACGGAGGCAGGAATTCAACAAGCATATAACGGTAACCCAACTGTTTCTGCAAAAGTCATGCAAGAAGCCGTAGAAAGCGTTTTTAGCACGCATCCGGATTGGGATAGGACTTTATACGATTCCGACAAAGACGGTTTTTTAGACGGCATAGAAATCATTTATAAATCTTCGAGAAATTATTATTCCGGAACCGGGAAGGGATCAACAATCTGGTGGAATTTCACAGCTTGTAACACGTCTACTAAAGAAGATATTTCCAAACCTCAACCAAGACGTTATTTTTGGAGCAATATCACTCAATTAATGAATGGATATTATTCCACGAACATCGATACGCATACTCTAGTCCACGAAACGGGACATATGCTTGGCTTGAATGATTACTACGACTATAACCAAAACTCTTATCCTATGGGTGGAGCGGATATTATGGAACTGAATATAGGTGACCATTCCGCCTATTCGAAATATCTTTTAGGCTGGGTAAATCCTCTGGCGATCGATGGAAAATTAGATGATTTTGAGATTACTTTGAATTCTTTCCCTTCGTCTGGAGATTGCATTCTTCTTCGCGATACCACTTTCGATCCATGGAATGGAACGCCATATGATGAATACCTTATGCTTTCCTATTACACTCCTACGGGTTTAAATGAACAAGATTCTGAAGGATATCCAGAATGGAAACTTGCCTATGGATATGGCACAGGAGGAATGTATTCCTATCGCGGCCTTCAAATTACCCATATTGATGAGAGACTTTTTAACAACGTCGGTTCAACCTACGATAAGTTGACTGGAAGATTAACGAAAGAAAAATGCAGTTACACTGACGATATATTAAATACGTTAGAAGTGGATGAAAATAATCAAATCGTTACTGACTACGCCTATCAAGCTTCTAGCAATACGAACGCTGATTCCGCTGAGGTGAAGAATCATCGACTTGTAAACAATAGTTCTTTTAAAGAAACAACATTGATACCAGCCTCCGGTGATGGAACGCTTTTTCAAACTACAACTCGCTCAAAGACTTGCAAGAATTTAGGATCCTCTGATGTGCTTATGGGGCTAACGGAATATGGTTGCCAAAACAACGGTTTCTCTATGAGCAAGATGGAGACTTGTTTTCCTAAGAAGAGCCTTTTCAATGATGGAAGCGAACTCGAATACAACTTCTTCGTCTCTTATCAAAGTGAGGATAAAATTACTGTTCGCTTTGTAAGAAACCTTTATTTTTAACTTCTCTATATATTATAGATAGCAAAAACTGAACAATATTATTCGTCCTAAATAGAAGATCGTTTTGTAGGATAAAAAGCCTTCTCTATATAAATCATTTTTGAAACGCTTTCGTAATGGCTTTGTAAACTCCTCATCACTTTGGTTTTGAAAATCATTTTCAAAATGAATGAGAAAAGGTGTTTGATCCGAAAAGAAAAAGATGCCTTTTTGTCACAAGATTTTAAGTCTTCTTCTTTAGAAGAAATGGAAAGAAAGGATTTTCTTTTCTTTACAATCTTTTTTTCATAATAGTCAATTCAATTTAAAAAAATCGGCTTAAGTGATAAAATAAGATGGAAAAGAGGTGAAGATAGAATGGATTTCCAACAACTAGAAGGGAAAGAATACATTTGGAAAAAAGCTAAATGTTCGTCAACTGAAAATGGAACTATTGTTTCCGTTAATCTCGATGGTCGTTATCTAATTGGAAAAGGGGAAGATGAGAAACAGCATTTCTTCTCTTTCGATTCCTTTAAGGGTGAAGGCGCTCTTCTATTAAAGGATGAAAGCCTTTTAGCGGAGATTCGTTCTGCTTTGCTTTTAGAAGAAAAGAGAGCCAAAGAAGAACTTCTTGCTCTTAGAAAAAAGAAGGAAGAAGAGCGCCTTATTGAAGAGGCTTTTGCTCTCGCTCGCAAAAAAGCGAAAAGGAAAACCCCTAAGAAGAAAAAATAAGCCTTCTTTCTCATTAACCTCACCTTATGAAAAAGTTATAATTTCCTTGTAAGAATTTCATAGGGGGAGGAGCATGATTCTAAAGGAGAAAGAACGATATCTTATCGTCACTAGGAAAGAATATTTTCCTTTGCTTTTCTCTTTTAAAAACGCCCACCCGAATCTTTCTTTAAAATTCATTGAAAAACGTGACTTTTTTAGTTTGCTTTCTTTTTCTTTTAAGGAAGATCCCATTCCTTATTTAATAGATGAAGAGCAAGGTATCGATTATTCTTTAGCCAAGAAATTCCTTCATATTATTCAGGTCGGAGATTTATCGAATAACTCGAAGGTAAAGAAGCTCTACGAGAAGATTCCTTCCGAACTGTTGTCTTATGATGAATATGGTTTGGCTGAATTAAAGAGGAGCCATCTCCTTTTCCTAGAAATGGAAGATGATTATGAACTCCAT
>OGRD01001047.1_pt1 | contig 11820 bp, 10 predicted proteins | sample 1553441 | NCBI WGS metagenome assembly OGRD01 (sample SAMEA2580106, study PRJEB22360) | human gut metagenome | biome: human gut; feature: human-associated habitat; material: faeces | place: Denmark | collected 2008/2010
GCAAAGCCCATCTGGCTGCGCTTCTCCGTGCCGCCGAAGATCACGTCCTCCATCTTGGCGCCGCGGAGCTGGCGGCTGTTCTGCTCGCCCATGACCCAACGGATGGCGTCGGAGATATTGGACTTGCCGGAGCCGTTGGGGCCTACGATGGCGGTGATATCCTCTCCGAAATTCAGGACGGTCTTATCGGGAAATGATTTGAAGCCCTGAATTTCAAGCGCTTTTAAGTACAAATAGTCCACCTCATTTTACATTGGCATACTTTAACTAGGATAGTGTATCAGAAAAGTGTGTATTTTTCAAGTTAAAGTTGATGGGGCGGCGGATTTGCGCCTGTCCCATGCGAAATTAAGAAGCCCTTGACAAGCGAAACGAAATAGATATAATAAAGGCAAAGATATTACCGCAAAGCGGTTTTAGCCCAGTTTGTTTAGGTTTAAAAAAACCGTCACTTGGCCGAGTGGCGGTTTTCCCATTTGATCTTCCATGTCCCCGTAGGGACGAAACTCCCCTTATAATAAAGAAAGGACAGTATCACCATGGACAAAACCCTTGGCTATATCCTCTGCACCCAGTCGCCGGGTCTGTTTCTGGCGGCGCTGATGCTGCTGCTGTTTTACTTCGCCCGGCGGCGGGAGCACCATGTCCGCGCCGTGATGGATCTGGTGCTGTGCATCGTCTGCGCGGCGGGCGGCGTGGCGCTGTACTTCGTAGGCATGGGTGCGGGCTACTTCACCATTCAGGACTTCTATGCCATCCGTACCCCCGGCTGGGTGGGGATCGGCGTTGTGGTGATCTTCAATGTATGGCTGATCGCCCGGGGCTTTCTGGCGGTGAACCGCCGCCGCACGGCGGAGAAGAACGCCAACCGCGCCGCCAACCGTGCGGCAAACGCCGCCCAGCAGCAGCGCGAGGCCGAACAGCGGCAGTCCGCCATCGACGCCAACGCGGATATTGAGGGGAAATAACCCACACTTGTACCCATTTCCGGGGGAAAGCGCAGCGGAAGACCGCCGCTATCGCGCTTTCTCCCGGAACTTTTTTCGATTCTTATTGACATTTCTCCCCTTTTTCTATATAGTGTACTTGCCAAATTTCAAAGAGACATACAGGCCGGTTCCGGCCCTCGGTGAATACAGAGAGAAGAGGCGAAAATTTCTTTATGAACGGGGGAGGATAAATGTCCAAAGAGTTGATTCGCCTGCGGGATCTCTGCATGGCGTTTGACGACGAGCTGGTTCTCGACAACATCAATCTTTACATCAACGATTCCGAATTCCTCACACTGCTTGGACCCAGCGGCTGTGGCAAAACCACGACGCTGCGCATCATCGGTGGGTTTACCACGCCCACTTCCGGTGATGTGACCTTTGACGGTGTGAGGATCAATGACGTTCCGCCGCATAAGCGGCAGATCAACACCGTGTTCCAGAAATACGCCCTGTTTCCCCATCTGGACGTATTCGAGAACATCGCCTTCGGCCTGCGCATCGCCAAGGTGCCGCAGGACGAGGTGGAGCAGCGTGTGACGGAAATGCTGGAGGTGGTCAGCCTGAAGGGCTTTGAGCAGCGCCGCGTTGACCAGCTTTCCGGCGGACAGCAGCAGCGTGTGGCCATTGCCCGTGCGCTGGTGAACCGTCCCAAGGTGCTGCTTCTGGACGAGCCGCTGGGCGCGCTGGATCTCCGGCTGCGGAAGGATATGCAGAACGAGCTGAAGCGTATCCAGCAGCAGATGGGCATCACGTTTATCTACGTGACCCACGATCAGGAGGAAGCCCTGACCATGTCCGACACCGTGGTGGTGATGGACAAGGGCCGCATCCAGCAGATCGGAACGCCGGAAGATATATATAACGAGCCGAAAAACGCCTTTGTGGCGGACTTTATCGGCGAAAGCAACATCCTCAACGGCACCATGGTGCGGGACAAAGTGGTGAAGATGTACGGCAAGGAGTTCCCCTGCGTGGACGGCGGCTTTGCCGAAAATGAGCCGGTGGACGTGGTCATCCGGCCGGAGGACATCGACATCGTGCCCGTGGAGCAGGGCCAGCTGGTGGGCACTGTCACCAACGTGACCTTCAAGGGGATGCAGTACGATATTATCGTGGACTTCCGCGGCTTCAAATGGCTGATCCAGACCACCGACCATTCGCCGGTGGGCGCCCGGATCGGCGTGAAGATCGACCCGGAGGGCTTCCACATCATGAAGAAGAGCGAATACTCCGGTATGTTCGGTGATTACTCCTCCTACTCCGAGGAGTACGAGGAATTGGCGGACGCCAGCGCAAAGCTGGAAGAGGAGGAGAGCGAGGATGAAGAATAAGCTCTCCCGTTTCGCCGTGCCTTATGTGGTGTGGATGGCCATTTTCGTGGTGGCTCCTATCCTTATTATGGTGGTATACGCCTTCTCCAACGCCGACGGCGGCGCGACGCTGGACAACTTTGTCCAGATGGGCGGCTACGCGGCGGTGTTCGGCCGCTCCTTCAAGCTGGCCATCATCGCCACGGCAATCTGCCTGCTGATCGGCTATCCCGTGTCCTATTTTCTCAGCCGCGAGGGTGCGTCCTTCCAGAAGATCGCCATGGTGCTGATCATGCTGCCCATGTGGATGAACTTCCTGCTGCGCACCTACTCGTGGATGACCATTCTGGAGAACAACGGCCTTTTGAACCAGCTGTTCCAGAAGCTGGGCATCATCGCACTGTATAACAGCATCACCGGCAGTAATCTGGAGTACTTCTCCATGATGAACACCCAGGGCGCGGTGGTGCTGGGCATGGTGTATAACTATCTGCCCTTTATGATCCTGCCCATCTATTCCGTCATCGTGAAGCTGGATTATTCGCTTCTGGAGGCGGCCCGCGATCTGGGCGCCAACAACGTCACCGTGTTCCGCAAGGTGATTCTGCCCCTGAGCCTGCCGGGCGTGCTGTCCGGCATCACCATGGTGTTCGTCCCCTCGGTGTCTACCTTCGCCATCAGCCGCATGCTGGGCGGCGGCACGGAACTGCTGCTGGGCGACCTGATCGAGCGGCAGTTTCTGGGCGGCGCGTATAACCCCCAGCTGGGCGCGGCTATCTCGCTGGTGATGATGATCATCGTGGTCATCTGCATGCTGGTGATGAACCGCTTCGGCGAGGGTGAAGAACAGGCGGTGATGCTATGAGACAGAGACGGGCAAACTCCGTAGGCGACCGCCTGCTGATGATCCTGACGGGCCTGTTCCTGTACGCGCCCATCATCATCCTGATCGTATTTTCCTTCAATGCCGGAAACAGCTCCAGCGTGTGGAAGGGCTTTTCCCTCCACTGGTATCAGCAGCTGTTCCAGAACCGGCTGATCATGCACAGCGTGTATATCACGCTGCTGGTGTCCCTGCTGGCCACGGTCATCGCCACCATCGCGGGCACCTTTGCCGCCATCGGCTTTTACGGCATGCGCCGCAAGGCACGGAATAGCCTCATGGCCGTCAACAACATCCCCATGATGAACGCCGATATCGTCACCGGCGTCAGCCTGTGCCTGCTGTTCGTGGTGTTCTTCAACGGCTGGGGCGCCTTTGCCGGATGGGTGAATAGCTGGCAGAGCGCCATCGTCCTGCCGGAGCGGCTGACCATGGGCTTCGGCACGCTGCTGATCGCCCACATCTGCTTCAACATCCCCTACGTCATCCTGTCCGTTGGCCCCAAGCTGCGGCAGATGGACCGCAATCTGGTGGACGCGGCCCAGGATCTGGGCTGCACCTGGATGCAGGCCTTCTGGAAGGTCATCATTCCGGAGATCAAGCCCGGCATCGTGTCCGGCGCGCTGACGGCTTTCACCATGTCCATTGACGACTTCATCATCAGCTACTTCACCGCCGGCACCAGCGCCTCCACGCTGGCCATGACCATCTACGGCATGACCAAGAAGCGTGTCAGCCCGGAGATCAACGCCATCTCCACGCTGCTGTTCGTGACGGTGATCTTGCTGCTGGCCATCATCAACATCCGGGAGAACCACGTCCAGCACCACGCCCAGCACCATCACCGGGAGGGCGCGGCAGCCAACGCGCCTGCTCCCAGACGGCGCGATAACGGCGTGTGGAAGAAGGTCACGGCGGGCGTGCTGGCCTGTGTGCTGGTGGCCGTGCTGATCTTTACCGGCAGTGCCGCCCGGTCTGACCGGGTGGTGAACGTCTGCTCCTGGGGCGAGTATATTGACGAGGCTCTTATCACGGAGTTCGAGGAAAAGACCGGCATCCGCGTCAACTATCAGACCGCCGAGAGCAACGAGGCTCTCTACTCCCTCATCAAGATGGGCGGCGCGGACTTCGACGTGATCGTGCCCTCCGACTACATGATCGGACGGCTCATTGAGGAGGACATGCTGGCAGAGCTGGACTACAGCGCCATCCCAAACTATGACCTGATCGACGATCAGTACAAGTCCCTCAGCTTCGACCCGGAGAACAAGTACACCGTTCCCTACACCTGGGGCACCGTGGGCATCATCTACAACACCACCATGGTGGACGAGCCCATCACCAGCTGGGGCGCCATGTTCGACGAGAAGTACGCCGGGCAGGTGCTGATGATCAACAACTCCCGCGACGCCCTGATGGTCGCCCTGTGCTATCTGGGCTACGACATCAATACCACCGACGAGGCCCAGCTGGAGGAAGCCTTCCAGCTGATCTACGATGCCAAGAACAAGGGCGTGTATCAGGCCTTCGTCATGGACGAGATCTTCGGCAAGATGGAGGGCGGCAACGCCGCCATCGCCATGTACTACGCCGGCGACTATCTGACCATGCTGGAGAATAACGAGGATCTGGCCTTTGTGGTGCCGGAGGAAGGCTCCAACTGGTTCGTGGACGCCATGTGCGTGCTGAAATCCAGCCAGCACAGAGAAGAAGCCATGGAGTGGATCAACTTCATCGCGTCCACCGAGTCCAACCTTGCCAACATGGACTACATCTGGTACGCGTCCCCCAACACTGAGGCGCTGGCGGAGTACCCCGCCTACTATGAGGCCGAGTACGAGGAGCCGCTGGACGAGGAGATCTACAACATCATGGCCGCCCCGCCCGAGGTGCTGGAGCGCTGTGAGCTGTACATCAATCTGCCCCAGGAGACGCTGAAGTTCTATAATGACCTTTGGACAAGGTTAGGAATCTAATGGAGGTATTTTCAATGATCGAGATCGGCATGACCTATACCATGGAAAAGACCGTCACCCCCGACATGACCGCCAAGGCCGTTGGCTCCGGCGGGCTGGAGGTGTTCGGTACCCCCTTTATGATGGGCCTGATGGAGAACGCCGCCATGCAGTGCGTCCAGCCGGAGCTGCCGGAGGGTAAGGGCACCGTGGGCGTGGAGATCAGCTCCAGCCATCTGGCTCCTACCCCCGTGGGCATGAAGGTGTCCGCCACCGCCGAAGTCACCGGCGTCACCACCAACGGCAAGATGATCACCTTCAAGGTGACCGCCAGCGATGAGGAGGGCCTGATCGGCGAGGGCACGCATACCCGCGCCGTCATCGACAACGCCCGTTTCCTGCAGAAGTGCAACGACAAGCTGGCACGGGTCAAATAAGAAAACAATGCAAAAAGAGAGCGCCCGCAGGGGCGCTCTCTTTTTGCTCACACTGGCGTGACAATCCGTGCTTGGCCCCCTCTGTGAGGGGGCTGGCGAGCGCAAGCGAGACTGGGGGAGAGAATCTGAGATTTTAATTCTCTCCCTCCGGCGCTTCGCGCCACCTCCCTCACAGAGGGAGGCTTTGGTTCGGAATGACAGAAATGCATTTCTCGACAAGCTCAAGCGTTTTGCGCTTACTCATGATGAAAACTGGTGACGATGGTAGGCTCCTTCTCCGGAATGCCAAACTGCTCCCGGCCCAGCTGAATGCTCTTCATCAGAAAGGCCATGTTGCGGCCTAGCGTCCGCATGGTTTGCAGCCCCTCTCCGTCCTTGCGCACCTCCTCCGGGGTGTTGCCGTACACCATGTTCCAGTACTGGCTGCTGGCGATGGGCATTCCGGTGATGGTGAAGTACTTGTTCAGCACGTCGAAGGAGGCAGTGTTGCCGCCACGGCGGCAGGACACCACCGCCGCGCCCACCTTCATGGTCTTGTTGATGTGGGGCGTGCTGTAAAACAGCCGATCCATAAAGGAGATGGCGCCGCCTGCCGGGGACGCGAAGTACACCGGCGCGCCGATCACCAGCGCGTCCGCCTCGGCCAGCTTGGGAGCCGTCTCGTTCACCAGATCGTCGTATACGCAGCGGAAGGTTTTCTTGCAGGACGCGCAGGCGTTGCAGCTGTGAGCCGTGTGGCCTGCCTGCACGATCTCCGTTTCGATGCCCTCGGCCTCCAGCGTTTTGGCCAGCTCCTCCAGCGCCGTATAGGTGCAGCCCTTCTCGTGGGGGCTGCCGTTGATCAGCAATGCTTTCATATGATCGTCCTCCTTGCCATTGTTAGCGCTATTATACCGCGCCGCCGGTGAAAAATCCAGTCCCCGTTTTTGCGGCCTTTCTCAGAAAAAGAAAAAATGCGCTTGACAAATGTCTGAAATCGGACTACACTACGAAAAGTCTGATTTCGGACGGACAGGAGGACATGCCATGGAACGCCGTGAAGCTTTGGCCGCGTATAACGATGCCTACAAGGAGCAGGATGACCTGTACCGGGCGGTGGCCCGGCAGTGCGGACTGTCGGACTGCGCCTTCTGGGTGCTGTACGCCCTGCGGGAGTCCGGCCGCCCCATGACCCAGAGCGACGTGTGCGCCGCCGTGTACCAGCCCAAGCAGACGGTACACTCGGCCCTGAAAAAGCTGGCGGGGGAGGGCTATCTGCAATTGACGGAAGGCCGTGACCGCCGCAGCAAGTACCTGACCCTGACGGCGGCGGGGGAGACGCTGATGGCGCGCACCGTCGACCGGGTGACGGCGGCGGAGGAAACGGCCATGGACACCCTGACGGCGGCGGGACGGGGGCCGGTTCTGGGGCTGGGGCGGAAGGGGGTCATGGGGCGCGCGGTTGGGGGCGCGTGGCCGCCGCTACAACGCCGCGCTGCGGCAGGCGCTGTCCACGGCCATCGAGGAGAAAAAGGAGTAAACCATGAAAATACAGTTATCCGATCACTTTACCTATAAAATGCTGCTGCGGTTCGTGCTGCCGTCCATCATCATGATGGTGTTCACCTCCATCTACGGCGTGGTGGACGGGCTGTTTGTGTCCAATTTCGTGGGCAAGACCCCCTTCGCCGCCGTGAATCTGGTGATGCCCTTCATCATGGTCTTTGGCGGCATCGGCTTCATGTTCGGCACCGGCGGCAGCGCACTGGTGGCCAAAACCATGGGCGAGGGCGACAAGCACCGCGCCAATCAGTACTTCACCATGATGATCGCCGCCACCCTCATCTGCGGCGTTATCATCTCCACGCTGGGCGTGATCTTTATGGAGCCTATCTCCGTCTTTCTGGGTGCGGACGCGGAAATGCTGCCGGATTGCGTGCTGTATGGCCGCATCGTGCTGGCCTTCAACACGGCGTATATGCTGCAAAACGTGTTCCAGAGCTTCCTGATCGCGGCGGAAAAGCCCAAGCTGGGCCTGTGGGTCACGGTGGCGGCGGGCGTTACCAACATGGCGCTGGACGCCCTGTTCATGGCGGTGTTCCACTGGGGCGTGGCGGGCGCTGCCATCGCCACTGGCATCAGCCAGATCGTGGGCGGCGTGCTGCCGCTGGTGTACTTCCTGCGGCCCAACAGCAGCCTGCTGCAGCTGACAAAGACAAAGCTGGAGCTGCGGCCTATCTTGCAGGCCAGCGGCAACGGCGCGTCGGAGCTGGTCAGCAACGTGACCGCCTCGGTGGTGGGCATGCTGTATAACTTCCAGCTGCTGCGGCTGGCGGGGCAGAACGGCGTGGCGGCTTTCGGCGTGCTGATGTACGTGGAGTTCATCTTCGCCGCCGTGTTCATCGGCTATGCCATCGGCTGCGCGCCCATCGTCAGCTATCATTTCGGCGCGGGCAACCGGGGCGAGCTGCAGAACCTGCTGCGGAAAAGTATTCTGCTGATGGGCGTGGGCGGCCTTGCCATGGTGGGCGTGGCCCAGGGACTGACCGAACCTATGGCACGGCTGTTCGTGGGGTATGACGATACCCTGTGCCAGATGACGGTGCATGCCTTCCGCATTGCCACATTGTCCTTCGTGCTGGTGGGGTTTAACATTTTCGCCTCGTCCTTCTTCACGGCGCTGAACGACGGCGTGGTGTCGGCCATCATTTCCTTCCTGCGCACCTTCGTATTCAAGCTGTCGGCGGTACTGCTGCTGCCCCTGATCTGGGAGCTGGACGGCATCTGGTGGGCCGAGGTGGCGGCGGAGATCTGCGCCTTCGGTCTTGGCATGGCGTTCCTGCTGGGCAAACGGAAAAAGTACGGGTATATGTGAGCGTGCTGCCCCTTGACAAGCGGCGCAAAATGGGTATAATAAAAGTTAGGGTATCAAGCAGAGCGGTTTGATCCCTGTCAGAAATGATTTTTAGAAACCTGAAAAACCGTCACTTGGCAGAGTGGCGGTTTTTGATTTTTATCCGCAAAGCGAAAGCAGGGGCGGACAGAGTCGTCCGCCCCTACAGGCTTTTTTCTATCTATGTCATTGCGCGCCAATGCTCACACTGGCGTGGCAATCCGTAGTCTTCGTTTTACAACAAACCCCGCTGCACCATCGGTGCAGCGGGGTTGTACGTCTGTTTACTTGTGCAGCAGGGGACTCAGGGGCTTGTAGATCAGAAAGCACAGCGCCACATCCAGCAGACCCTTCACCAGCGTAAAGGGTACGTTGAATACCAGCAGACAGTTGAACAGGGCGTTGCCGGTGGGTACGTGCGCCACACCGCCCAGGATCGCCTCGTACATGCCCACGATTGCCTCCAGCGGCAGGTTGTACAGCACCACATAGGCGGGGTAGACGATGAAATAGTTGGCCACGATGCTGATGAGAGCCATGGCCACCGCCCCCACCAGCGAGCCGATCAGCGCGCTCTTGCGGCTCTTGCTGCGCTTGTAGATCATACCGGCGGCGAACACGAAAATCGCGCCCAGAATGAAGTTGGACAGCTCGCCCACACCGGCGCTGGAGCCGAAGGGCAGGTGCAGCAGGTTCTTCACCAGCTGAATAGCGACGCCGTATACAGGGCCCAGAGAGAAGGTGCCCAGCAGGGCGGGCAGGTCGGAGATGTCCAGCTTGATAAAGGCCGGCATCAGCGGAATGGCGAATTCGATGAATTGCAGCACGGCGGCTACCGCCGTCAGCATGGCTGCCACGGCCAGATGATGGGTTCTTTGTTTTTGCTTTTGCGTCATGAAAAAAAGCTCCTTTTCAATGGTGTAACACCCTTGGAAACGGTTGTCTCCCAAGGTGCACGCATCAAAAAAGAGCATCACGAAAATGCCGTACACGCCTTCTCTCATCCAGACTATACTGTCGGTACCGGAATCGCACCGGTTCCTGCTCGCCGTCAGGCTCGCTCGCGGACTATACCGCCGGTGGGGAATTTCACCCCGCCCCGAAGACAATTGATCCAGTTGTGTTCGCGATTATGATACAACAAACGACAGAAAAATGCAAGAGGAAATTTCAGCGAAAAAATAATGTCGTTCCCATATAATTTTTCATGAGAAACATCAAAATCATGCGTTTTACTTTTGGCGAAAATCACGCTATACTGAGAAAACAACAGAATATCCCTCATTTTCATCTTGCGTAATGGTGGGAAAAACGGTATAATACTATGGTTATTATGCATCCGTATGCGTATTTGCAAGGAGAGCGTCACTATGAGCACCGTCATCACGTCTATCGACCCCCATTCCCCGGCGGAAAAGGCCGGAATCGTTGTGGGGGAGCAGCTGCTGGAGATCAACGGCCACCACATCGTGGACGTGCTGGACTACCGGTTCTACGGCTATGACCCTGTGGCGGTGCTGCGTCTCAGTAAGGACGGCCACACCCGCACCGTCACCATCCGCAAGGAGGAGGGCCGTGACCTGGGCCTGAACTTCAATACCTATTTAATGGACGAGATGCACCAGTGCGCCAACCACTGCCTGTTCTGCTTCGTGGATCAGATGCCGCCCAACATGCGGCCGTCCCTGTACATCAAGGACGACGACGAGCGGCTCAGCTTCCTGCTGGGCAACTACACCACCCTGACCAACCTCAGCGAGCGGGAGGCACAGCGGATCATCGACCTGCACATCAGCCCCATTAACGTGTCCGTCCACGCCACGGAGCCGCAGCTCCACTGTACGCTGCTGGGCAACAAGGGAGCGGAGCGGTCGCTGGAATACATCCGGCGCTTCTGCAAGGCGGGCATCGTCATGAACGGCCAGATCGTGGTGTGCCCAGGCTGGAACGACGGCGACGCTCTGCGCCGCACGCTGCGTGACCTGACGGACTGGCAGTTTTCCAGCTGCTCGCTGGTGCCGGTAGGCATCACCAAGTACCGTAAGGGCCTTGCCAAGCTGCGGCCTGTGGACAGCGAATGCGCGCGGGAGATCATCGCCATTGCCGAGGAGTACGGGCAGGAGAATCTGCGGCGCTACGGCACCCGGCGGTTCTTCTGCGCCGACGAGCTGTTCCTGCGGGCGGGATTGCCGCTGCCGGAGGAGGAGTATTACGAGGGCTACCGCCAAATCGAAAACGGCGTGGGCATGCTGCGGTCGCTGGAGCAGGAGTTCCTGTCCGCCATGAAGCTGGAAGAGCCGGACGCCGCGCCCAGCCCCTTCACCATTGCCACCGGCGTGGCCGCCGCGCCCTTTATGCAGACGCTGGTGGATGCCGCCAAAGCGTACTTCCCCAAGCTTGACGCGGAGGTGGTGGCCGTGGAGAACGACTTCTTCGGCCGCACCATCGACGTGGCGGGGCTGCTGACGGGGCAGGACATCGCCAAGCAGCTGCAAGGCCGGGTCACTGGCCGCCGGGTGCTGCTGACGGTGCATATGCTGCGCCACGGCGAAACGGTATTTTTAGATGACTATACGGTGGACAGGCTTTCTCAGGAACTGGGCAGCCCCGTCCAGATCGTGGACGACGACGGCGGCTCGCTGCTGGACGCCATGCTGGAAGCCACCGTGGGATAAGAGGAGGGATAACTATGGCAAAACCTTTGATCGCCATCGTGGGCCGCCCCAATGTGGGCAAGTCCATGCTGTTCAATAAGCTGATCGGCAAGCGCCTGAGTATCGTGGAGGACACGCCCGGCGTCACCCGCGACCGCATCTACGGCGAAAGTGAGTGGCTGGGCCGCAAGTTCCGTCTGGTGGACACCGGCGGCATTGAGCCCAGCACTGACAATCAGATCCTGTCCTTCATGCGGGAACAGGCCCAGATCGCCATTGACAACGCCACGGTGATCGTGTTCGTCACCGATATCAAGACCGGCATGACCGCCGCCGATCAAGAGGTGGCGGGGATGCTCCAGCGCAGCAAAAAGCCCATCGTGCTGGCTGTCAACAAAATGGACGCCACCGGCACGGTGGACCCGGATTTTTACGAGTTCTATAATCTTGGCCTAGGCGACCCGGTGGCGGTGTCCGCCGTTCACGGACACGGCACCGGTGACCTGCTGGACGAGTGCCTGAAGTACTTCCCAACCGAGGAGGACGAGGACGACGAGTCCGACGTGATTCAGGTGGCCATCATCGGCAAGCCCAACGTGGGCAAGTCCAGCCTGACCAACCGCATTCTGGGCGAGCAGCGTGTCATCGTCAGCAACGTGGCGGGCACCACCCGCGATGCCATCGACAGCTATTTCGAGAACGCCCAGGGCAAATACA
>OGRD01001054.1_pt1 | contig 11734 bp, 6 predicted proteins | sample 1553441 | NCBI WGS metagenome assembly OGRD01 (sample SAMEA2580106, study PRJEB22360) | human gut metagenome | biome: human gut; feature: human-associated habitat; material: faeces | place: Denmark | collected 2008/2010
TGCCCATGTGACACTTGCAGATATCTCGCGCCCCGCGTTGGCGGTTGCCAAGCGCAACATCAAGCGGCTGAAGCTTATGAACCGTGTGACAGCGGTCGGGCTGGATGCACGGAAGCGAGGACCTAGTTTTGTCGGCACACTTGACGCGCTGGTCTGCAATCCACCGTATGTGACGAGCGAAGAAATGGCGCGGCTGGAGCCGTCCGTAAAGGAATAGCCTGCCCTTGCGCTGGACGGCGGGAAAGACGGGCTGGCGTTTTACCGCGCCGTCGTAGAAAACTTTACCCATCTGCTGGCAGACGGCGGATACCTCTGCTTTGAATTTGGCCTTGGACAGCATATGGCCGTATCTATGATTCTTCAGGAATACGGATATACGGATATTGTTCTGCGGAAAGATTTGCGCGGCGTTGTCCGCGCTGTCAGAGGGAAAAAGAAATAAAACAAACGTTTGATTTTTCTCAAACAATGTGTTATAGTAAGTCTATACACAAAAGAGGAAGGAACTGAGACGATGGAAAGAAAAAAAACAGCCGATCAGACTCCCAATAACGACAAGAAACAGGCTCTTGATACTGCTATCCGGCAAATCGAGAAAAACTTCGGCAAGGGTGCGGTCATGCGCCTTGGCGACCGGCCCGATCTCCAGGTCGATGCAATCCCAACCGGCTCTCTGGCACTTGATGCCGCGCTCGGTATAGGCGGCGTGCCCAAGGGCAGAATTATCGAGATCTACGGGCCGGAATCCTCCGGTAAGACGACCGTCGCGCTGCACATCGTCGCGGAGGCGCAAAAGATGGGCGGCGTGGCCGCGTTCATCGACGCGGAGCACGCGCTCGATCCCGTCTATGCGCGCAAGCTGGGCGTGGACGTCGATCAGCTGTACGTCTCTCAGCCGGACACCGGCGAGCAGGCGCTGGAAATCTGCGAGGCGTTGGTTCGCTCCGGCGCGATTGACGTCGTGGTCATCGACTCGGTGGCGGCGCTCGTGCCGAAGGCCGAAATCGACGGCGAAATGGGCGATTCGTTCGTCGGCCTGCAGGCGCGCCTGATGAGCCAGGCGCTGCGCAAGCTGACCGGCATCATCAACAAGACGAACTCGACCTGCATCTTCATCAACCAGCTTCGCGAGAAGGTCGGCGTGATGTACGGCAATCCGGAGACGACGCCGGGCGGCCGCGCGCTCAAGTTCTATGCGTCCGTGCGCATCGACATCCGCCGCGGCGAGCAGCTCAAGGACGGCACAACCGTCGTCGGCAACCGCACGAAGGCGAAGATCGTCAAGAACAAGGTCGCGCCGCCGTTCAGAACCGCGGAGTTCGATATTCTCTATGGCGAGGGCATCAGCAAGGAAGGCAGCCTGCTGGACAGCGCGGTTGCGCTGGATATCATCCACAAATCCGGCGCGTGGTTCTCCTACGGCGACCAGCGCATCGGTCAGGGCCGCGAGAACACCCGCAAGTTCCTCAAGGAAAACGCGGAAATCGCCGCGGAAATCGACAAGCTCGTTCGCGCAGAGCTGATGGGCAAGGATGCGCCCGTCGTGCAGAGCGCGGCGGATGACGACGAGAGGCCGACGGACGACGGCATGGACGATCTGCCGAACCTCGACGACGAGGAATAAAAAGCCTCCCTCTTAGAGGGAGGTGGCACAACGAAGTTGTGACGGAAGGAGTTCACGGACAATTTTTGCAGGGCTTTGCTCGTATGGGCGGTCTGCGAAAAGAACCCGCCTTGAAATCAAGGCGGGTTTCATGCTATACTATATACGATTTTGACAGACTTTGAAACGACGCGACGAACAGGAAGGATACCATGAAGCAGGAAAAGCTGGAAGACCGATTGCAGATGCGCAGGCTGACGGTGGACGATACCGCGCAGTATAACGCGCTGCTCCGTTATGCGTTTCAGGTGACGGACAGCGAGCTGGCCTCGCTGGGCTGGAACCAGAAGGAAATGGAGCGCAGCAAAAAACCCGTGCTCAAAAAGACGGAGTCGTTCGGTTGGTTTGACGGGGAAAAGCTGGCTTCGCAGATCAGCGTCTACCCGATGCAGGTCAATCTGTTCGGCACGATGTACAACATGGGCGGCGTGACCGGCGTGGCGACCTATCCGGAATACATGGGGCACGGGCTGATGGCGCACCTGATGAAAAAAGCGCTTGATAACATGCGCGAAAACCACCAGTGCGTGTCGATGCTCTTCCCGTACCTGATTCCGTATTACCGCAAAAAGGGCTGGGAAATCGTTTCGGATAAGATGACCTACACCATCAAGGATACGCAGCTGCCCAAGCACCGCAAGGTCGGCGGCATGGTCGAGCGCGTGGACATCGACAGCGAGGATGTGCACCGGGTGCACGACGCATTCTCCGCGATGCGCCACGGCGCGCTCAAGCGTAACGAGCTGGAGTGGGAGGAATACTGGCGGTGGGAGGCCGACGACGTGCTCGTCGCCGTGTATTACGACGCGAACGAGAAGCCGACCGGCTACCTCGTCTACTACATCGCCAACGATGTGTTCCGCATCAAGGAGCTGGTGTACGTCAATCAGGAGGCGCGCCACGGCCTGTGGAACTATATCTCCGCGCACTTTTCGATGATCGAAAAGGTGGTCGGCAACAACTACACCAACGAGCCGATGGCGTTCCTGCTGGAGGACAGCGAAATTCAGGAGGAAATCGAGCCGTATATCATGGCGCGCATCGTCGATTTCGAGGAGTTTATCCGGCAGTATCCGTTTGATATCATCTCCATCCACGACGACCTGCATTTCATCATCGACGACCCGATCATGGAGTGCAACTGCGGCGATTTCTCCCTGCGCTGGGACGCGGCGGGCAACACCATTCTGGAGCGCGGCGGCACGCGCGGCGAAACCGTCCGCTGCGACATTCAGACGCTGACGGCGATGTTCTACGGCTATAAGCGTCCGACCTATCTCAAGCGCGTCGAGAGACTTCAGGCGAATGACACCGCCGTACGCATTCTGGAAGATATCATCCCTATCGAACAGCCGTATTTCTCGGATTATTTCTAAGAGTGAGGCGTTACAACCATGCAAAACGAAGCGGTCGCGCTTCTTCGCTGCCCGATCTGTTCGGGCAGTTTTCATCAGGAGGGCAAAAGCCTGCTCTGCGGCAAGCGCCATTGCTACGACATCGCCAAGCAGGGGCACGTCAATTTCGCGCCGAACGCCAAGCCGTCCTTCTACAAAAAGGAGCTGTTCGAGAGCCGCGCGAGGGCGTTTGAGGCGGGCGTTTTTGCGCCGGTTGCCGCCGCCGTCGGCGAGGCGCTGGAAAAATATGTGCGCGCCAAGCGCCCTGTCGTGGCGGACGCGGGATGCGGCGAGGGATACTATCTGCGGAGCGTCTGCCCGGAGCGGGACATGATCCGAATCGGGTTTGATCTCTCGAAGGAGGCCGTTCTGCTGGCGGCGAAGGGCGACAGGCGCTCGACGTATTTCGTCGGCGATTTGGCCAACATACCGTTGGCGGACGGCTGCTGCGACGCGGTGCTCGACGTGTTTACGCCGGCGAACTACGCGCAGTTCGGGCGCATCCTCAAAAAGGACGGCGTGCTCATCAAGCTCGCGCCGAGGCCGGGCTATCTGCGCCAGCTCCGCGAGGCGGCGGGCGGACGGCTGGCGGCCTACGACGGCGCGCCCGTTTCGGATTACGCGCACGCGCATCTGAATGTGCTGGAACAGAGGACGATCACCTATACGATGCCGGTCAGCGGGGCGCTGGCGCTGCATCTGGCGAAAATGACCCCGATGCTCGCCAACATCGACGCGGAGAGCCTTGACCTGAGCGGCGTGACGGAGATCACCGTTGACGAGACGATGATCGTCGGCACTATCAAACGGGAGGAAGAATTGTGAAGACGTTTTTTATGAATGACTACGGCGAGGGCGCGCATCCGATTGTGATGCAGCGGCTTCTTGAAACCAACATGGAGCACACCTGCGGCTACGGGCTGGATGATTACAGCCTGCGCGCGGCGGACGTGATCCGCGAGAAATGCGGCCAGCCGGGGGCGGCGGTGCACATCATGGTCGGCGGCACATCGGCCAACAGCATCGCGATTGCGGCGTTCCTGCGCCCCTACGAGGCGGCTATCTGCGCGCCGACGGGGCACATCAACGTGCACGAAACCGGCGCGGTGGAGGCGACGGGGCACAAGGTGCTCCCCTGCGCGGCGAAGGACGGCAAGGTGACGCCGGAGGGCGTGGAGGCCGTCTGCGCGCTGCACACGGACGAGCACATGGTCGCGCCGCGGCTGCTCTACATCAGCCAGCCGACGGAAATCGGCACCGTCTACCATCTGGACGAGCTGAAGGCGCTGCGCAGGGTCTGCGACGCGCACGGGCTGATCCTCTTTGTGGACGGCGCGCGGCTGGGGAGCGGGCTGACCAGTGCGGAATGTGACGTGACGCTCCGGGATCTGGCGGCGCTGGCGGATTGCTTCTACATCGGCGGCACGAAGAACGGCCTGCTCTTCGGCGAGGCGATGGTGATCGTCAATCCGGCGCTGCAAAAGGATTTCCGCTTTATGATCAAGCATAACGGCGGCATGATCGCCAAGGGGCGGCTCGGCGGCGTGATGTTTTTGGCGGCGCTGGAGCATGACGATTATTTCGCATGGGCCAGACACGCCAACGAGATGGCCGATATCATCCGCGCGGGCATGGAGCGCGCGGGGATTCCCTTCTTCCAGCGGACGACGACCAACCAGATTTTCGCCGTGCTGACGGAGGAGCAGAACGCCGCGCTGGAACTGGATTTTGCCTATGAGCGCTGGGCAACGCTGGATGACGGGCGCGTGGCCGTCCGCTTTGTGACAAGCTGGGCGACGACGGCGGAGGATTGCCGGAAACTCGTCTCCGCGTTGGAGGCGTTGGCCTGATGGCGCGCGAGGGGCGGTCTCATGTGCGCAAGAGAAAAAAGGGCTGTCTGGTTGGCTGCCTGACAAATCTGCTGCTCGTGCTCGGCGTGGCGGCGCTGCTGTTTGTCGGCGCGCATGTGCTGGGCTTTGTGAAGAGCGACCCGCAGACGGGCGCGCCGACGCTCCGCTTTGACAATCTGCCGGAAATCAAGCTCGGCGACTTTGATCTGAGCAAAATCGAGCTGCCGGACGTTTCGAAGCTGACGGAGAAGCTGCCCAAGTGGGCATACGGCGTGAATCCCAACGGGCTGACGATCAAGACGCTGCGCGCGGGCGACGGCGAGGCGGTTTTTGTCTGCGCGGACGGATACACCATGCTCGTCGGCGCGGGCAGCGGAACGGGCGCGGCGCTCTGTGTCCAGCTTCTGCTTTGCGGCGTGAACCACCTGAGCGCGGCGGTCGCGATGGGCTCGGAGGATGAACAGCTCGGCGCGATGAAAATGGCGCTGGGGCTGACGCGGCCGGATTATCTCTTTGTGCCGCCGACGCAGACGAAGGGCAAGGCCTACGCGCAGATGATCGACGCGGCGGAAAAGCGGGGGACGCAGATCGTCTCCGCGACGCAGAACATGGCCTTTACCCTCGGGCGGGCGCGCGTGACATTCATCGGCCCGGCGCGGACGCAGCATACGGACAGCCGCGACGACGGGCTGACGCTGCGCATCGACTACGGGGAGACGAGCGCCGTGGTGACGGGCTGCATTACCGCAAGCGGCGAAAAGGAGATCGTCGCCTCCGGCGCGGCGGTCAAGTGCGACGCGCTGATCGCCTCGCGCGGGGGCAGCGAGGCGGCAACCTGCACCGAATGGGTGGAGGCAGCCAAGCCGGGCGTTGCGTTTGTCACGGGGAAAACCCCCGCCAACAGCGTGCGCATTCGGCTGCAAAAGGCCGGGGCGACGGTTTACGCCGCGAAGGAAAACGGCGTGATGACGCTCTATTCGGACGGACAGAAGATCACGGTTCAGCCGTAAACATGCGAAAGACCCTGCCGGGCGGCGTCCAATGCCCGACAGGGTCTTTCTGTTAAGAAACAGGGAGAAAATAGGGGGGAGGAGTGATCCTCGCTCGATTGGGTTGCGCTCAAGCGGGGCGCATACCTGGCAGGTGCGTCAAGCCTGCAAGGCTGCGGAGAGGCGCGTCAAACCTCATCCGCCATTTTGTTCAGGGAGGTGTTAGTTATCTCTAACAACAAGGTCATTATACAGGATATTGAGCGGCTTGTCAAGAGAAAAATTGAAAGTATTCCGCTGGGAATTATATAGAATTGGCGGCGTTATATATGAACTGGGACAAAAGGAAAAATTATCATTTTTACTAGATCTAAAACGTTTCCTTTGTGCATTGGTAAGTTGAAAAAAAACAAGGAAGAGTGGTAGAATAAAATAGAGAAGAAATCGGTATATATCTCCCCCTATGGGAAGTATATGCGGCTTTTAATGGAAAGATGAAAAAAAGATCGGCGAAAGGGGCATGTCGATATGAAAAATAAAAGAAGAATTTTTGCATGGATGCTGTGCCTGATGTTGCTGGGCGCAGCGTCTCCGATGCGCGTGAACGCGGAGGATGAGCAGCAGAGCGAAGGAATCGTTTTGTATGAAGAAGGCGGAAAGCCCGAATACACCGAAGCTGAAGCGGAATCTGAAGTTTACAGCGAGACGGAAACGCCGATTGAGACGGAAGAGGCTGAAGAAGAGCCGGAAGCCACGGAAGAACCGGAAGTTGTGGAAGAACCGGAAGCGACGGAGGAGCCGGAAGATACGGCGACGCCCGAACCTGCGGCAACGGTTGAGCCGACGGCAACGCCTGAACCTACGGCGACGGTTGAGCCGACAGTGACGCCCGAACCCACGTCCACGCCTGAGCCGGAGGAGCAAATCGAAACAATCGACTGGGCGCAGCTCAGACTGGACGGAAACGGCGATTCGGCGCGGCTGGTGATCGGTGTGAACAACGCGGACGGCGTGCGGCTGGAGCCGTTTGCGGTAGCCATCGGCGGCGACACGGACGCGTGGCAGGCGGATGATTTCTGGATGGACGGCGCTTCCCTCAGTTGGGAAAACGGCGAAATCGTTCTGTGGGTCTACGACGGTGTGGCGCAGGGCGGCGAGGTGCTTTGCGGCGGCCGTCGGCTGACGCTGACGCTGAGCCGAAACGGCGATGCGGAAACGATGCTCACCCTTGCGGCGCTGGACGGCGACGGCAACGAGCTGGATCTGCGCAACAGCGGCGACGGCAGAATCAAATTGCAGGCGCATTGGGATGCGAAGGTCGTCCGGCAGCCGGTGCAGATTGAGACGGAACTGATCAGCAACGGAAGCGACGGCCTGGCTTATGGCGACACGCTGGAAATGACTGCCGTGGTCAACGTCCAGCCGACGGATGCGAAGTGGTCGCTTCGCTGGCAGTACAGCCAGGACGGCGAACACTTTGAAGACGTTGAAGGCGCAAACGAGATGCGCTATGCGGTAAAGCTCGACAAAATCAACGCGCAATATTACTGGCGCTTTGTGGTATCGGTTGAAGACTGAGCGACATGTTTTTGGAGGACGGGATGGAAAGGATGAACCATCTGAAAAGGGTTATGGCTTGGGTGATGACGGCCGCGATGCTCGTCAGCTCTTGCCCGACGACGGCGATTGCCGATGAAGTGGTCAGCCAGGTGCAGAAGCCGGTTGCGCAGACCCTCAGAAGCGGCGAAACGTATGGCTCTTTGAAGGAAGCCTATGAAGCCGAGTTTGAAACGACGACGGACGAAACGCACATGTCTTTCGCCGACCGCGTTCGGGATGTCGAAAAGAATGGAAAAGATACCTTGATTTACGCGAACCTGCGTCCGGCGCAGAACGCGGCGCAGTGGAAGACGGGCGAGGTCGTCCCCTTTACATTGAGCATGACCTTCCAGCTCGCCACGAACCTGACCGAATACAGGGCGTTTGACCTGAATTCGATGACGTTCGACGAGTACATTCGATATCGCCCGTTCGATTCCTACGACGATATCAAGCTGCAAATCAGCGCGCCCGGCAATCTGCGGATTTCCGCGACCGATAACGGAGGTTGGACGGATACTCTGAACGTTGACAGCGTCCAAAGCGTCGTTCCTGCGGACGGCAGCAACGCCGTGACGCTGAATTATACGTTCTTTGGCCGCATGATCGATAACGGTGTACATGCCGACGGCGATCTCATCACGCCGACGGTTTCACTCTCCGCGTCGATCACGCCGAAGATGCACTACTATGACAAAAACGGCGAAGAGAAAGTTTACGCCGGTACGCCGATTGACTATCGGGCAACGATCCACACGAACGCCTTCCGGAATGCGGCAGAAGCAAAGACGTGGGATGTGCAGAACGAGGCCGAGACGTACACGGTAAACGGCGACGAGGTAACCTTCACCTATCAGGTGCGCACGGGCGCGCTGGGAACGCAGGGCGAGATTCTGCGCCAGAACAGCGACTACGTGGATCATGGCGTACTCGATCTTTCCGGCTATACGCTCAAGGAAACGATTCAGCCGGTTGCGGGAAAGAATGGCGCGAAGGTCTATCCGAAGCAGGCCACAGTGACACTTGGAGACAGCGCCTATACCTGCGATATTGTGGAAAACGGGGATGGCACGCGCAGCCTCGTAATGCCCGCAGACGACGGAGGAAACACGATCCACAACACGGCGGCGCTGGACGGCGATAATACCGTTCATCCGTCGGTCTATGCGTACAACAATTACACGGTCAACCTGATCTATGACAAGGCGGACTTTGAGCTGGACTGCGACGACGAACGGCTGGGTGAGGCGGCCTTTAATGGCTTGGGCGTCACGCTGGATTCGAAGCTGAACTACACGGTTTACGGCGACGGCGACGAAAAGACGGACGACAGCAGCAAAACGCTGTATTATCATTTCGTGCGTCAGGGCGGCTACATCCTGCCGGAACAGTATGTGAAGCTGGCGGCAGATGTAGCGGACAGAACGGCCTATTCGGGCAGCGACGCGGTCTTTGCGATTTATAAGGCCAGCGAAGTGATGCGCAACGAAAAGGGCGAGCTGGTGCTTGGCGAGAACGCGAAGCTTTCCGACCAGATCGGCGCGTTTAAGACGAGCCGGGAACTGCCCGAAGGCAACTACTATGTGGTGCGCACGGGGATGGAAGCGGGCTATACCAACGTCAAGCCGGGCGACCAGATGATCAAAATCGGCGAGGCGTTCTATCCGTATCAGATTGTGACGGTGACGGCCGGAACGAAAGAAAACGCGGTGAAAGCCGAGTTCGAGGATTACAACGCGCAGAACGGCCAGTTTATCCTCGAAAAGATGTTCTATGCGCCGGACGGCACGCAAAACACAAACTCCAGCCTTTCCGCGGAGTTTACGCTGACCGGGCAGAACGGCCGCACCTACACGGTGAAGGTCGAAAACGGAAAACCGACCACGGTTTATCTGCCCGCGGATACCTATACGATGAAAGAAACGGACGTATCCGACGGTTTTGTCAAGGCGGACGAAAGGATTGTCGGCATCGAGGCGGGCAGTCAGACGCGGATGACGGACGACAACGCCGTGAAGAACTATTCGACGGATGGTCTGCTGAACCTGAAAGCCCATCTGCGCGAGTATGAGCGGGGCGCCAATCTGGAAGCGGAGCAAAGCCATTACACGGTGACCATCACGCGCGACGGCGAGACGGAGCCGGTGAAGCAGACGACGCTGGATGGGGCGGAATCCGTCTATCTGCCGAGATTCGACGGGGACGGGAACCTCATCACCTACCACGTGAAGGTGGTGAGCAACGAACAGACGGACGGTCTGTTTTACGCGAGCAGCAAGAACGGCGAGGAGGAGAAGCCCGAAGAGGAGATTGAGATCACCTTTACGGACGACGCGAGAATCCAGAACGCTGACTATTTCTTCATCAAGCAGCAGGAGCTAACCATCACGAAGCGGCTTGTCGATGTGAGCGGCCTGAACAAAGAACAAACGTGGACGATCACGGTTCAGGCTGCCTGCGAAGAGGGCGCGCTGCCGAGCCGGACGGTTGAACTGACGACCGACGGCAAACAGAACGAGGCAAGCCAGACCCTTTCGCTGCGCGGCTGGGACGAAAACGGCCATGTGGTGACCTATACCGTCGAGGAAACGGCGGCAGAAGGCTATGCGGTGACGTACAGCGAGGAGATCGTGAAGCTGGACGACGGTACGGACAAGACGATCACCGTCACCAACACGCGTCAGGTCGGCAAGACGACCTTCACCAAAGAAGGCAGCGATAACGCGACACTGCCCGGCGCGGTTTATGCCGTGCTGACCCGGAAAGCGGATGGCAAGACCTATCTGGTCGAGCGGACGCTGACGGACGGCGTGCTGACGGAAAAGACGGCGGCCATTGTGGATGAAGAGGGGCGCTTGACCCAGCCCGAAAATGTGGCGGACGCGTATCGCTTCACGACGGACAAGGACGGCAGAATCGAACTGGTGCTCCCGGTGGAGGAAGGAACTTCCTATTATTTGCAGGAGCTGGCCGCACCGGAGAACTACTATTCGAATACGAAACTCGTTCAGCTGACGGTTGCGGCGGGGGACGACAGCCAGAAGGCCGGACAGGTGGACCAGCGGAAGTATCAGCTTGAGGTGACCAAAGATTTCCCGGACGAGGTGGCGAACGGCAGCTTTGCGACGTTTACCCTGTACGATGAGAGCATGCGGCAGGTCGGTGAGCCGGTCACGGTGCGCAAGCCGGATCAGGCGGTCGGCGTGTTCACCATCCCGGCTTACGGCACGTACTTTGTCAGGGAAACGGCGGTTTCCGGCGACATGATGCTCAACGACAGCGTCTTTGGGCCGCTGACGTATAGCGAGACGAATCGGGCGGACAATCCGACTGTTCCCAACAAGGCGAACGTCGGCAGCCTGACGGTTGAGCTGCGCGACGAGAAGAAGGAAAAGCTGGGCACGAAGCCCGCGGCCATCGATTATGTGAACGCGGCGGATCTGGCGAAGTTCACGGTCTCGGTGGGCGCGTCGAACCTCGCGGGGGACAGCTATGCCTATCGGGCGCTGCTGAAAACCGGCTTTGTGCTCGACGAAACGACGAACACGCTGGTTTACACGGGCGAAAAGGGCGAAAGCCGGGCGTTTGAGCTGTCCAGCCTGCCGATTTACGGCGATCCGAACGACAAAACCACGGCGCTGACGTACACGGTGAAGCAGGAGCAGGCGGCGCAGAGATATTTCAAGGCGGAAGACGTGCAGCAGTTCAAGCTGGACGAAAATGCCAGCCAGACGCTGACGTTTGAAAATGAGCCGAAGGCCGCTCTCAACGTCAGCCTGAACTATCAAAAGGAATATGAGCTGGAGCGCGGCAACGCGCCGGAGTATCCGCTGACGGGCGCGACGATGACGCTCTATGAAGTGAAGGACGACGGCACGCTTGAACAGGTTGAGTCGTTCAACATGACGAACCCGACTGCGACGATCTCCGATCTGCACGGCCTCAAGCACTATGTGCTCGTGGAAACGGAAGTTCCGGGCGGATACTGCGCCTATGAATCCAAAGATCCGGATCATGCGCACCGCGAAAACGCGACGTACAACAGAGAGCCGCACGATTATCAGGATGTGCTGGGTAACTTCAAATATGTTGAATTGACGGGCGAAGAGACCGATAATCAGAACGACAGTCAGAGCAGCATCACCAATTACAAGGACTATGTGCAGCTGAAGCTGAACAAGATCGGCTACACGGTTCAGTTTGCAGACGGCGCGACGGAAGGCGTTGTCGTCGGCGAGA
>OGRD01001057.1_pt1 | contig 11685 bp, 10 predicted proteins | sample 1553441 | NCBI WGS metagenome assembly OGRD01 (sample SAMEA2580106, study PRJEB22360) | human gut metagenome | biome: human gut; feature: human-associated habitat; material: faeces | place: Denmark | collected 2008/2010
CCCGCCTGTCTCGCCTCTGCCAGCCGCTGTGCCGCCGCCTGCTGCATTTCGTCCGTTCTGCGCGCGGCGACCGCGCCCTGCTCGTTCGCGGTTTTCTGGTTTTCGCCCATGCGCACGCGCGCCTCGGTCATTTCCTTCTGCCGCGTCAGGTCGCCGCGCATCACCGCGTCGCTCGCTTCCGTGAACTGCGCCCGGCTGTTGTCCGCCGCCGTCTGCGCCGCTTCCGCCTGTGCGCGCGCCTCGTCGGCCTGCTGCTTGGCCTTTGCCGCGTGCGCCGCGCTTCCGCGCTCGTCCTTCCCGCTGATGATTTCCTCGGCAACGGCCTTGCTTTCCTTCTGCTGCCGCGCGTAGTCGTTGAGCAGCGCGCAGGCCTGCTCGTCGCCCAGTGTCTTTGTCACGTCCATGATGACGTTCTCCACGTCCGTCCGCTTGCCGCTCATCAGGTCTTGCGCCGCCTTCACGCCGCGCAGCGTGCCCACGCCGCTTCCCGCCGCGCCGGATAGGGAGAACAGCACCGCGCCGATGGCGTTCTCCACCGCGCCGCTGACAACGCCCTCCGCCGCGCCCTTCACGTCAAGGTTCTTGGGATTCAGCAAGTTCAGCGCCATATTCAGGCCGTCCGTGAACGTGATTTCCTCGCCCGCGTCCACCTTGCGGAAGATTTCGCCCAGCGCGTTGTCCGTCCAATTTGCCGACAATCCTTCAAAGAATTCGTCGTGAACCACTTCGTCAAATTCGTTTTGGGCAAACGCCTTGCTAAACGCCTCGCCAAACGTTCGAATCGCCGCAAGGCCTCTGCAAGCGCCCGCCGGGTTGCGGATGATCCGGCTTCTCGCGGCTTCCGTCAGCGCGCTCATGCCCGTCATTCTGCCCAATACGCCTTCGAACGTGCCGAAGTTCGTCGCGCAGTCAAGCCCCGTGTTCACCGCGCTCAGATATCGGGCGGAATCAATGCTGTACCCCTTTTGCAGATACTCGTCAAAGTTGTTCTTGAACCCGACGACGCTGTACCCCGTGTTAAAGCCGATCAGACTGTTGCCCGTCACCAGCGTCGTTCCCGCCGCCACACCGGCAGAAACCGCGTTGTAGGTCATGCCATTCACGCGCCCGAACCACTTGAATTCATCCTCCGTCGCGTTCGTGCGCATGTATCCTTCCATCGTCGCGATGTCCCGGCGCACTTCCGCGCTGTTCTTGAGGAAATCCCCCTCAAAATCCATCGGGTCAATGCCGAGCTGGTACACGTCCGCCGCGCCTGCCAGCGCCTTTCTCAGCGCATTGGCGTAGTTCTCGTCGAGCGTCCCGCTGGCGAGCGCGCTTTCAATGTCCTTTCGGTACTGCGTCCGGCCATATGCGCCGTATTCGTTCTGGTATCGGTTCTGGATGCGCGCCGCGTTGACGAGCACCATGCCTTGAGAATAGCCCGTGTACAGGCTGTCCTTGAAATCCAGATACCATTGTTCGCCGCCCGCGCGGATGCCCGCGCCGACCGTGTAGCTCGCGCCCACGCCCTGACCGAAGGGAACGTCCAGCGCCGCCATTTCCTCATCGGTGATCGCCGCGCCCTGCTGACTGATGCGGCTGGCCGCGCGCTCGCAAAGCGCGTTCATGTCCACGCCGCCCGTCTTGGCGTAGTATTCCAGCGTCAGCCCCAGCGCAAGCGCCGTCTGCGTGTCCTCTTCGAGCAGCGCGTCCATCTGCTCCCTGAGCTGCGCCTGATAGTCGCCCGTGTCGATTACGCCCTGCGCGTCGAGGTTCAGCTTCACGCTGCTTGAGTCAAACGGACTGACCGCATTTTTGCTCGCGCCCGGCCTGAAATAGTCGTCCACCGCCGCCAGCCGCCCGACGTAGCCCATGTCCGCGTTCAACTCGTCCTGCCCCGCCTGCGCGTTTTGGCGCACCAGCGCGAGCTGTTCCTCGCTGGCCGTTCCCTTGAGCGCCGCCGTGCGCGCGTCGCTGAGCGCCTGCGCGCTCTTCTCTTCCTGCGCCCTGCGCATGTCGGCCTTGTCGAATAGCAGCTCGTCTCTGGCCGCGTAGATGCTTGCCAGCTCGTCCATCGCGTGTTCGTCCGTGGTGAGCAGGCGCTCCATCAGCGGAAGCTCCGCGTCGCCGCCCAGCGTCCCCGCCTGCTCCATCGCCTCGGCCTGCGCCGCCCATACGACCATCTGCGCCATCACGTCGCCCCGCAGCTCGTCCGGGAAGGAATCGCTCTTCATCACGTCGTACAGCGTCTTGACCGTCTGTCCCTGCGCCGCGATGTTCCCGTAGGTCACCGCGTCGGCCATGTCGTTTCCGACGATAATGCGCTGGCTGTCCGCTTCCGTCAGCGTGCCGATCATCCGCCGCGCGTTCCCGCTCTCTGCCAGCATGCGATCCAGTTCATCCTTGCCCGCGCCCTCGATCTGGTCATACCGTCCCTTGAGCAGCGCGTCCGCCGCCTCGCCGACGGTCTGCGCCTCGTGCATGCGAATTTCCGCGCCTGTTTCGCCATCGGAGCTGACGGAAGGAGTTGTCGCCATCCATTCCGCAAAGCTCATCCCGCCCTGCGCGACAATCCGCTCTTCCGGGGTCATCTGAACGGGGCCTTGCACCTCCGGCGCTTTGCCGTTCGCCTTGCCCGCCGTCGGGAAGCCCGGCGCGGTCGATGCCGTCATCGTTTGGGAAACAATCTGGCTCTGTGCCTTCGCCTGCGCGGGACTTTCGGCCTTTTCCTGTTCGGGCACTTTCCCGGTCAGTCCGCTCCAAAATCCCGGCTTCTTCTCTTTCTTCTGCTCTTCCTCGGTCGCGCGCGCTTCGTCTGCCGCCTCGGCGGGTTCGTCGCCTGGGCTTTCGGAAGGCGTTTTCCCGCCGGTGATGCCCGTGTAGGCCTTGTCCAGCGCCGCCGTCAGTTGGCTTTTCGCATAGTCGGAATATGCGCTTTCCTCGATCTCCTGCCGCGCCTTGAGGTAGGCCGCCGCGTCTTCCTCGTCGTGCTTTCCGTCGCCGTAGAATCGGCTCCCCCCCCCGCCCCCCGGCCCCCCCCAGCCGCTGGCGCATACCCAGCGAAAAATGCTTCACCTTCTTTTTTCCGGCACCCTCCAGCCCCACCAGCCGCAGCAGCTCCGGAACGCCCTCAGTGAAGGGCATTCCCAGCACAAGATACTGCTGGCGGAGGTTTTCCTCCGCCGTCATATCCGTGTAGACGGAGGGCGTTTCCACCACGGCCCCCATTCTGCGGCGGCTGCGGCAGATCCTCGCGTCCGTGTTCCGGACACCGTAAAGCGTGAAGCTGCCGCCTGTAGGCTCCTGCAAGCCGCAGATCAGGCGGATCAGCGTGGTCTTGCCTGCGCCGTTCCGCCCCACAAAGCCATAGATCGCCCCCTTCGGGACACGCATGGTAAGGCTGTCCAGCGCGGTAAAACCCCGGTAACGCTTGGTCAGGGCGCTGGTTTCCAACACATATTCCATTAATTAAGTACCTCCCTTTGCTTGATACCGGTATGGTATCCGCCAAAGGTCAAGAAAGCGGTCAAGGAAACGGTCAAGAAACGGTCAAGATTCCGCCGCCAGCCGGAAGCCGATCCCCCAGACCGCCTCCACATAGTCCCGGCCCGACACGGCCCGCAGCTTGCCCCGCAGATTGCTGACATGGGTTTTCAGCGAGCTTTCCGTACAATCCGGCGTGTCCGCACTGATACGATCCAACAGGACGGATTTTGCCAGCACCTGACCGGGATTCTGCATCAGCAGCTTCAGAATGGCGTATTCCGTGCGGGTCAGCTGGACAGGCCGTCCGGCGGCGCGAACCGCATGGGAGGCCGTGTCCAGCGTCAGCTCGCCGCAGGTATAGACCGCCGCCAGCGGAGAGCGGGCGTTTTCCCGCAGCCGCACGGCCACACGGGCCAGCAGCTCCTTCGTGTCAAAGGGCTTGGTCAGATAGTCCGCCGCGCCGCCCAGCAAGAGGTCGACCTTATCCTCCACAGACGCCTTGGCGCTGACCACGATCACGGGGATGCCCTGCAATTGCGGCAGCACCTCCTCGCCGGGCAGTCCCGGCAGCATCAGGTCAAGCAGCACAAGGTCGGGGCGGCTGTCCTTCAGCAGAAGCAGCGCTTCCGTCCCGGAATAGGCCCGCTGCACAGCGTAGCCCTCCCGCTCCAACACCTCCTGCTCCAGATCGCCGATGGTCACATCGTCGTCGATGATCAAAATTTTCCGCATAAAACGCTCCCTTTCAGATGAGGATGCCGTCGCAGTGGTCGATCTCGTGCTGGATGATCTCCGCCGTCCAGCCGGTAAAGGTCTTGAGCCGGGTCTGGAGCTTTTCGTTCTGCCACTGCACCTTGATGGTCTGAAACCGCTTCGTTTTCCGCCGTCCGGTCAGGGACAGACAGCCCTCCTCCGTTTCGTAGGGCCCGGACTGCTTCACGATGACGGGATTGAGCATGACCATATATTCCCCCTCGTTATCAAACACGATGATGCGCTTATTGACGCCGATCATGTTGGCGGCCATACCCACGCAGCTCTCCTTGTGGGCGGCCAGCGTGTCCAGCAGATCCCGCGCCGTCTCAAGATCCTCCAGCCCGGCACGCTCCGCCCGCTGGGCCAGAAAGGTTTCATCTCTGCAAATATCACGAATCATAGTTCCTCCTGTGGGGCACTTCGGCCCGTCAAAACCGTGCCTGTCCCCGTCAACTGATGGCAGCGTTTCAAAACGCCGACCTGCGCATACCGCTCCGGAAGCTCATGCAGGCGCAAGAAGAAGCCGTCAGCCGGCGTGTATTCATCGCTCTCATTATAATATGCCGCCGCGCTCCTGTAAACAGCATCCTTTCTCCCCCTCCCCTGTTTCCTATAGAGCCTTGCATATTGCCCCTCTTTCTGCTACAATAGTTTACACGCAAAAAGGAAAGGGGCATCTTCCGATGTATTATTCCGACCTTGTGAAAAAGGCCTGTGCCATCATGTACGACGCCCACAAGGAGGATGTGGACAGGGGCGGCTATCCTTATGTGCTGCACCCCTTCTATCTGGCCACCCAGATGGACGATGAGGAATCCACCTGCGCGGCGCTGCTGCACGACGTGATCGAGGATCACGGCGACCGGTACTCCTTTGATGATCTGGTACGGGCAGGCTTTCCGGACTCCGTTATCCATGCGCTCCGTCTGCTGACCCACGAGAGCGGCGTGCTCTATATGGATTACGTCAAGGCGCTGGCGAAAGACCCCATCGCCCGAAAGGTCAAGCTGGCCGATCTCCGGCACAACTCGGATCCCCGGCGGTTAAACGGCATGCGGGCCGGAAAATACGAGCTGTATCAACAGGCGATCCGCTATTTGGATGCGGAAAACCGCCGCACACCGGAATAACCTCGGCGGACTTTGAAATTTTTTCTCCGCCAGCGCGGAAAGCATATTGTATTTACGGAAAATCGATGCTATCATAAAGGCAAATCGATCGACACAAAAAGCCGCCGGCGGCGGCTTTTTGAAAGGGTTGCGGTTAGCGCGCTCTAACCGCGCGAAAGGAGGGAAACGCACGGAGCTGAAAGCCTATCGGCGGGACAGCCTTTTGGGCGCTCTCAGCGCGCTGTTGATGCTTGTGGGCGATCTGTGCCTGAGCGTGATACCGGCCAGTGCCGGAGACAGCGGGAAATCGGCCCAAGCATATTTAACTACCTGATCCTCCCGGCATAATTGCCTTGCAAAAATGCCTGACTTGCGCTATGCTGTTTTTGAGGTAATCGTATGGAACTGCGGGTCTTGCGCTATTTTCTCGCCGTGGCGCGGGAGGAGAATATCACAAAGGCGGCGCTGCTCCATGTGACACAGCCGACCCTCTCCCGCCAGCTGGTGCCACTGGGCGGGGGACCGGGGTAGATGAGGATCAGGTGGAACGGGGGGGACAGCCTGTCCCGCCCCAGCCAGTACCGGGTGGTGCTGACGGAGGACGGAATGCTGCTGCGCCGCCGGGCACAGGAGATCGTGGAGCTGGCAGACAAAGCGGAGCGGGAATTGCAGCACCACGAGGAGGAGTTGACCGGCGAGGTCGCCATCGGCTGCGGCGAGACCGCCGCCATGACATTTCTTTCGGAGCATATCCGGACATTCCGCAGGCAGCATCCGCTGGTGCAGTTCCGCATCTACAGCGCCATCGCCGACGATGTGAAGGAGCGCATCGAAAAGGGCCTGCTGGACATGGGGCTGCTGGCCGAGCCGGTGGACATTGGCCGGTACGCGTTTCTGCGGATGCCGCAAAAGGACCGCTGGGGCGTTCTGCTGCCCAAGGAGCATCCGTTGGCCCGGAAGGAAACCGTCGCGCCCAACGATCTGATTGGCGTTCCGTTGCTCATCAGTGGCCGCGAAACGGTTCGCAACGAGCTGGCGGGCTGGTTTGGCGACGCCTATGAGAAGATAGAGATCGCCGCCACCTTCAACCTGATCCTGAACGCCGCCAACATGGTAAAAAACGGCGTCGCCGCGGCGCGGCGCTATGATTTCGGCAGTCTCTCCGACGTACTGACCTTTGTGCCCCTTTCCCCCACGCTGGAAACGGGCACGGTGCTGGCGTGGAAGAAGGATCAGGCATGCTCTCCGGCAGCGGAGCAGTTTCTTGGCTGCATTAAAAATACACTTTAGGCATTTCTGCTTCCTCAAAACAAGCATTCGACATATGGCATAAACAAGTATACAATACAGGTATCCACAAAGGATGCCTGTATTGTACTTTAGGAGTGATGGCCATGACAAAGGACGAGGCCAGCCAGCGCTACCGTATCCCGCCCCATATTCTGGACGAGTATGAAAGCTGGTGACTGTGCGGCGCGTTGAAAAAGGTGATGGGCGCGTGGCAGTACGATGACGAGGATCTGGAGCGGCTCAGTACCATCATGACGCTGCACGATATTGGCTTTACCGCCGAGGAGGTAGAAAACTATATGCGTCTTCTGCTGGAGCAGCCGGACAGCGACAGGCAGCGGCTGCGGATGATGGAGGAAAAGCGAAAGGCAACTCTGGACGAGATCCACTTCCGTGAGCGGCAGCTTCAGCGGCTGGACTATCTGCGCCATGAGATACAAAAAGAAAAAGGAGTGTGACCACATGAAAAAACTGTTTTCCCTGCTGCTGGCGGCAGCCATGGTGCTGACGCTGGCGGCCTGCGGCACGACCAACGCCGACAGCAATGCAGTGGACGAGCCGAAAAACGATGCTGCCGTGGACGCCGCCGATCCCGCTCCCACTGAGGAAACGCCGGAAAGCACCGGCAACAAGGTGCTGGTGGCCTATTTCTCCGCCACCGGCCATACCAAAACCATCGCGGAATATCTGCAAGCAGCGCTGGACGCCGACCTTTACGAGATCGTGCCCCAGGAGCCTTACACCGACCCCGATCTGGACTATAATACCGATGGCTGCCGGGCCAATCAGGAGCAGAACGACGATGCCGCCCGCCCCGCCATCTCCGGCAGTGTGGAGGATATGGACGGGTATGACGTGGTGTTCATCGGCTATCCCATCTGGTGGGGACAGACACCGAAGATCGTCTATACGTTTCTGGAGAACTATGACCTCTCCGGCAAGACCGTCATTCCCTTTGCCACCTCCGGCGGCAGCGGTATGGGCGGCGAGGATATCCTGAAGGCCGCCTGCTCCAAGGACACGAAATGGCTGCCCGGCAAGCGTCTCAGCAGCCGTGAGAGCGCCGCCTCCGTCCAGAAATGGGTGGAGAGCTTAGGCCTGTAACATAAGAAGGACTCCGTTTTCGAGCATCTCTCGAAAACGGAGTCCTTTTCTCTTAATGTTCCCCGACAGGTGTGGGCAATCCGTTCTTCACATAGGTCTCCCACACGTGCAGACGGTCGCCCTCGCCGATCTGCCGCAGCACCTTGGCGGGAACCCCGGCAGCAATGCTGTTGGGCGGAATATCGCGGGTCACTACCGCACCGGCGGCGATGATGCTGCCCGCCCCGATGGTCACACCGCCGCACACCGTCACACTGGCGCACAGCCAGCAGTTGTCCCCGATGGTGATGGGCTGGGCATACTCCAGCTCGTGGCAGCCGTTGGGATAGTCCGTATAGGCCCGCTCCTCCGCCACGAACGGGTGGTTGGGCGTGGCCAGCGTTACGTTAGGGCCAACGAGGACGTTATCCCCCAGCGTGATGGGTGCCACGTCCAGAAACACGCTGTTGTAGTTGATGAAGCAGTTCCGTCCCACGTGGATGTTCACACCGTATTCGCAGTAAAAGGGCGCGAAAGCCTCGAAATTTTTCCCTTTCGCCGAGGGGATCAGCCGCTCCAGCGCCCGCTGCTTGGCCTTGGTGCGCCACAGGGCAATGCGGTTGAATCGGTCGCAGCGGAGCATGCCCGTGCGGTGCCGCTTGGCGATCTCCGGATCGGCGGGGCTGTAGAGCCGTCCCGATATCATGCGCTCCCATTCACTGATGTTCGCTTTCGTGGTCAACGCCTGTTACAGCTCCTTTCCCAGCGCATAGGCCCGCTCCAGATCGTCCCCGCTCAAATCGGCGGCGGTGGGGGCGTTACGCGCATTCAAGACACCCGCGTTTTCCCAGCCCAGATAGCCGGTCATTTGCCGGAACATCTCGTTGGCCGCCAGCGCCGAGTCCATCTCCGTGTCCGCCATGGCGGTGATGAGGACGGCCTTTTTCCCGCCCATCAGCACCTCGTTGTTGGCATAGAACCGGTCGATGACCGCCTTGAGCTGGGCGTTGATGGTGAAGTAGTAGATCGGCGAGACGAATACCACCGCGTCCGCCGCCAGCAGGTGAGGATTCAGCAGCTTCATGTCATCCGCGGCGAAGGTACACGTCCCTGTGCGGCGGCACTTGTCGCAGCCGATGCAAGGGTGAACGTCCTGAAACGCCGCGTCAAAACGGTAGACCTCATGCCCGGCGTCCAGCGCCCCCTGCTGGAATCGGTCGGCCAGAGTGGCGGTGGTGCCGTTCCGGTGTGCACTGCCGGTCATCATGACGATTTTCATGTCATTTCCCTCCGTAATTCAATAATTTTGATTTGTCCGTTCGATTATGCCACGCTTTCTGCGCCCTGAAAACTGCCAAAATACTTACGGCGTCTGTGGCTTGATCTCCACCGTTCTGCCGCCGAGACTTTCATAGACCCGGTGGGACACGGAGAGAACGGTACGCCCTCTGGAGGCCTAGCGCAGCGCTTCCAGCATCTGCTCCTCGGTCTCCGCGTCCAGATTGGCGGTGATCTCGTCCAGCAGCAGCACGGCGGGATCGGCCGCTGCGGCACGGGCGATGGACAGCAGCTGCCACTCGCCCTGGGGGAACATGCCGTCGGTACACACCGTATCGTAGCCCTCCTGCAGCGCCTGAATGGCGTCGTCGATCCCCGCCAGCTTCGCCGCGTTTCGCGCCATTTCCCCGGTGATCTGCGGATCGTTCAGGGTGATCTGCTCCAGCACTGTTCCCGGTACGCGGGCAAAGTGCTGCTCCACGCATCTGATGCAGGGGCTCCGCTGCCCATCCGGAATGGCCGCAACGTCCACGCCGCCGATGGTCACCGTGCCGCTTTGGGGCGGATACAGTCCCAGCAGCAGCCTGAACACCGTGCTTTTTCCCGCACCTGTCCGACCCACCAGCGTGACCTGCTCCCCCTGCTTCACAGTCAGGGAGAAGTCCTCCAGCACCGGCTTTTCCCCATAGCCGAAGGTCACATGGGAGAGCGCCACATCGCCCCGCGCCACCTTTTCCCCCTCCGGAGGAACGGTGCGCTCCGGCTGGGCCAGAAAGGCGTCGATGTGCTTGACACCCGCCATGGCGGACTGGATGCTCTGGATCTCCATGCCAAGGCTTTCAATGGGGGCAAAAATGCGGGAGATATAGCTGATGACCGCCACCGAGGTGCCCACCGACATGCCGAACAGGCGCAAAATCTCCGTCTTTCCGGAGGCGGAAAGCAGCATGACGACGCCCACCACAACGGCGTTCAACAGCAGCACCACCGGCGAATAGACCGCATCATAGAAGTTGGTCCGCTCCATGGCGGCATAGCTGTCGCCGATGCACCGGTCATAGCGGCGCTCCCGGTAAGTCTCGATGCCCAGCGCCCGGATGGTGCGGATGTTGTGCAGCGTCTCCGGCACCTGACCGGACACGGCGGCAACGGCGCGGCGGTTGTCCAGCTGGGCGGCCAGCATCCGCTTCTGCACATGGCGGGTAAAGACCGCGAACAGCGGAAGCACCAGCAGCAGAACCAGCGCAAGACCTGTGTTTTTCACCGCGATCACCGCCAGAATGGAGACAATGCGGCAGGCGTCCGCCACCATGCTGATGATGCCGGAGGTGAACAGCGCCTCCACGGTGTCCACATCGCCGGAAAAGCGGGCCGCCACCTCGCCGGGGTTCTGGCCCGCCAGCGTACCGGCAGGCAGCCGCGTCAGCTTCCGGGACATTTCCGAGCGCAGCGCGTGGGTCATCTTCTGGCCGAACAGCACGAGCAGGCTCTCCTGTGCGCTGGAGAGAAGGCCCTCCAGCGCGAGACTGCCGAAATAGAGCAGCACCGCGAGCGCGGAGAGCGGCAGGCGCGCCATGACGCCGCCGAGCAGGAACATGGAGGCGAGCAGAAAGACGGAGTGGAACACGCTCGTCAGGCGCGTCTGCTGACCGGATTTAATGGCAACGCTGGTGCGGGCGATGGCCGCGGTGGCGGGCACGCCGCCGAAGAAGGGCAGGAGGATATTGCCGACGCCCTGCGCGATAAGCTCCTGATCGGCGTGGAAGGGCTCGCTTTTCATGCGGGCGGCGGACGCGCCGCACAGCAGGCTCTCGATCATGCCGAGGGCGGCGATGGTGACGACGGGGGAGATGAGGTCTGAGAGCATATCGAGGCTCAGACTGCCGAGGTGCAGGCGGTCGGAGAGGAGAAGCGTGCGGGGAATGTCGCCGACGACGGCAAGCTCGTCCAGGCCCAGCACGGCGGCGAGGGCGGTGGCGGCAATGATGCCGATGAGCGAGCCGGGGATCTTCGCGCCCCATTTTTTCGGCCAGACGAGCATGACGGCGACGACCAGCGCGCCGATGAGGACGGTCTGGAGGTTCGGGTGGAAGCCGAGGCGGGCGTAGGAGGCGAGCTTTTCGAGGTTGGAGCTGCCCTCCGAGACGGTGCCGAAGAAGTTATCGACCTGCCCGAGCGCGATGATGATGGCGATGCCGGAGGTGAAGCCCATGATAACGGGCATCGGAATGAAGCCGATGAGGCGGCCGAGCTTCAAAAGCCCCGCGGCGAGCAGCAGTACGCCGGCGGCAAAGCAGGCGAAGAAGACGCCCTGCAGCCCGTACTGCGCGACGATGCCGATGAGCACGGCGCTCATCGCGCCGGTGGGGCCGGAGACCTGATAGGACGCACCGCCGAGAATGGCGATGACGACGCCCGCGAGGATGGCGGTGACGAGGCCCGCGGCGGCGGACGCGCCGGAGCTGACGCCGAACGCCAGCGCGAGCGGCAGCGCCACGGCGCAGACGGGCAGGCCCGCCATGACGTCCTTGAGGAGCTTGTCGGCGTTATAGCCGGCAAATTCGGTGCGAAGATCGCGGAAAAAGGCAGAAAACATACACATTCCCCCCCGGGCAATACCGCAGCATGGAGCAGGAGCGGTTTGCACAAAGCGCCGCGGCTTTCATTGTGCGGTGTTGCCTTAAGCCTTTTTGCGGATGAG
>OGRD01001059.1_pt1 | contig 11659 bp, 7 predicted proteins | sample 1553441 | NCBI WGS metagenome assembly OGRD01 (sample SAMEA2580106, study PRJEB22360) | human gut metagenome | biome: human gut; feature: human-associated habitat; material: faeces | place: Denmark | collected 2008/2010
TACATCCGCAAGGTCGCGAAGGAGAAAGGCATCGCCTATCAGGAGACCGCCGCCCACCGCGCCGCCTATAAAGTCCTGAAAAGACTGGTACAGGTGGTCGCCTATAACTTTCCGTACAGCGGAACCTCTGTCCTCGCCCGCAGAGACATATTCCTCGATCTCTTTCGCTATCTCGCCGCTGTCCTGCATTATTGCAAGGTCATAAACGTCGTTGACTATGTTCGATATAACTTCCTCCGTACCCTCTTCGAACATATTCCTTTCGCGCCTTTCAGTTTTTCGGGCGAAACGACCGTGTCTATATTTATCGTTTCGGAGATATATTCCGCAAACGCCGAAACCCAACCGTAAGCAACGGCTTCGCTGTCGGAATATCCTTTTTCGTGCATCTGCACCATCGTCGAATAACCCGCGCCCGAGGACATCGTGAACAGCGTCATCTGTTTCGCAAAGTTCATCGCGACCGTTGCCGAAACGCCGAAATTCGCGCTGGCTATTTTCGCCAACCCTCCGAAGATTTTACCGCTCACATAACTGTCAAGAACGCTCATCGCGCCCGACAGAATTGCATTCGACCATTCTTCCGTCGTCGCTCTTGCGTCTTCGCCGAATAACGCGGCACCGATATTTCCCGACACATGACGGGAAAAGTCGCCTATTGCTTCCTGTCTCATCTGCTGTCCCGCGAGAGACACGCGCCCGAACGTCCCGTAATAATTCTTCGGACGGTCTCCGCCGCCGCTGAAAGTCGCTTCAAGGAACGCGGGTGCGGACGCAAAAAATGTTCCCACGGAAAGGACAAGACCTCCGAGGTCGAGAAGCGCATTTACAAATCTGTTGTCCGTATTCATGCCATTGCGAATGGCTTCCTGCATCTTCTGCGCTTTTATTTGGTCTCCGAGCAGTTCTATCGCATACGCCACGTCTCCGCCCGTCTCTTCCGACAGCTCCGGCAAATAACGCTTGATATACGCTTCGGCATACTTTTGGGCAAAGGCTTCATCGTATATTGCGGCTTTGTCCATGGCAAAGTCAAGCAGCGCCTTTACCTGTTCAAACTTTGATAACGGTTTACCGTCTTTCGTTTGTGTCACGGAATCAAGAGTATCACGCGAAATATCGTTTCCCTGTTTGTCATAAACTCTCGTTAAAACATCTTTAAGAACTTCAACGTCAAACTTTTCAGCCTCCGCTGCAGTCATCTCTCCCGTGTCCCAGTAAGATATGCCGTCCGTATATATATCCACAAGCCCCTGTGCAAGTTCTCCGCCGTTTCCCAAAAGGGAGAGTTTCCAAGAAACCCACGCTTCGTCCATTTTCCGTAAAACGGTATCATAAAGCGTCTGATAATGTTGATAAGCCGCATTCAACTTATCCGAAACCGCTTTTTCTTCATCTGTCCACAAAGCGTCTGTCGGACCTATTATCAAATTGAGATTATCCACAATCCCCTTGTATGCGGACAGAGCGTCAGACACTCCCGGCAAAAGAGATCTGTATATTTCAATAACACGTTGCGGGTCTGCGCTTCCTATTGCATCAAGAGCAAGATTTAATGCGCGTCCCTCGGTTGTATTTGCTGTAAAATCTCCGACAAGGAAACCCGCAAACGAACCGGTTTCCGTAAGGCTGAATTCTTTTCCTGTTTTGGCGGTATCGGTTTTTCCCGTTATAACATCGTAAAGTTCTTGATTATTTACTTCAAAATTCCCAAATTGTCCCTTTACAATGTTTTCTATGTATGCCACCGCCGCATCGGGATTTTCCATAAAGCCGAGATACTGCTCCGCTTCCGCCTCCGTATATCCGTTTTCTTTTTTCAGATTCTCTTTGAACTCCGCCCTGTTCTTCTTCGCGTTTTCCGCAGCCTCCGCACGTTCTTCTTCCCGTCTTTTCGCCCGTTCCTTTTTTTCTTCGTTTTCACGCAGCGCGGCAGCATGGTTTTTCAAAATCCCGTAGTTATCACTTTCGCCCTTGTTTATAACTCTGTCCGCAAGAACACCAAGTAAAAACGCTTTCTGCGCCGCATTCGCGCTTCTTTGAGCCGCCGCATATATTTCGCCCGTTGTCGCGGTATCAATGTTTATGTTTTTCTTTTCAACATTGTAAGTCTCGATATAATCCCCGTTTCCCGCATTCTGTTTTTGCACGGCAAGATTGGCGGGAAGATTTTGTCCCACCTTTTGCGAGGTTTTCTGTGTGCCGTACACATCAACGCAAACAATATGATCTCCGTCATTCTGTCCTATCAGCCCGAGCGCAAAGTCCGTGTCATACGCGCCCACGTCAAGCGCCGTCGCTATATACCCGCGAACGTCGAGCGACTGTTCCAGACCGAGGGCTTTTGCCAACTGCGCCTGCGCCGTCATATTCTTTTTCAATGTCGCGGCATAATACATTCCGAGGTCGTCCACAAGTCCCGTCGCATACGCTTCGTTCACGCCGACGTTCTTCATCGCCTCGATATAGTCTTTTCTCTTTGCTGCCGAAAGCCCGTTTTCGAGAATATTTGTATAGGTGTTTTGTACGGTCATATAAGCATTCATGCACTTGCGCTGAATGCTGCTTCCCTTTACGTTTTCGTTTATATAGTCAAGGTCGTATACATAATTTCCGTTCGCGTCAACCGTGCGAGCCATATTGCGGAATACCGTGTCCGCAAAGTCGTCAATACGGCTCACGCTCGTTTTCGTATTCGCCGTATGTTTCAGTCCCGTCTCGTCCTGTTTCCACGTCTTGTTTCCGTTCTTGTCGGTCACGGTCTGCCCGTTCTGCTCACGCAGCCCGAGCGGGTCACGGTCTGCAAGACTTTTCGGGGGCGTTATCTGCCCCCTGTTGTTGTTATAACTTCCGTTTTCGGGTGTTGTTACGTCCGATGCCGTTCCGCCGCCGCCAGTTCCGCCTTTGCTTGCCGCCGCTTTTCTTTTCGTCAGCGCAAATTTACGTTCCCTCAAATCGTCGGTAACTTTATCGTACGCGTCATGTTCTGCGTTCGAATAGTCTGTCTGCGCAAGGTCTGCCGCCGTCTGTGCGCGGTTCTTTTTAACATTCGCTTTCGTCAACGCCACGGAAGCCTTGGAACTCTTCGCCAAAACGTCCATCGACCTTTTCGCGCGGTCGGCGCTCTGCTTTGCTTCAAAGCCTCTTGTCGCGGAAGCGGCTCTGCCCGCAGACTTCGCCGTTTCCGTTTCAACGCCCCTGTTAAATTCCGCGCTCTGCGCTCTGCCCTCGCCTATTTCTTTGCCCGCAAGCGCATCGGCGTATGCTCCGCCCTTCGCCGTCGCACGGTCTATCTCCGCGATTGCCGCATCGGCACGCGACAAAAGGTCGTCAAACTCCGCGTCTGTTAAAATCCTCGTGTCTTTCGTTACGTCAGCCATGACATTTTTCTCCCTTTTCCGTTTTTATTTCTGCGATTTTTGCCAAGCAAAATATCTTTCGTTATAATCCATGTCCGCAACACGGTCGCGTATATTCTGCAATTTCGAGTTCAGCGCGCCGAGAGTGTCCGTTATCCTGTTTATCTTTTCAAGCCGGAGCGCGGCGCCCTTTTCGTTGTTGTTCGCACCCGCCGTATTGTACTCATTGATAAGCTGCGCCCTTGCGCTCTGCAAGTCCGAAGCAAGCGACGACAGCTGCTGCTGCTTCTGCCTGAATGCGCCCGCCTTTACGGTCTCTTCGTACCCCGAACCGCGAAGCCCCTGCCGCGCCATACTTTCGCCGAGACGTCCGTTCCTGTTCGCGGACGGCTGATATGCAAGATTCACATTGCGTCTGCCCGACATATATGCGTCGTTCGCTTCCTGTCCGCGGAGCGCAAGTCCCTCTTTCGTCGCGTCGAACTGCTGCCCGTATGCTTTTTCAATGTCGTTGTACGCAGACATATCGCTCGCTTTTGAATACCATTCATCAACGCCCGCAAAAGAAGCGTCCCGGTATGCTTTCACGTTTTTATATTTTGTTGACGGCATCTTGCCGTATGCGTTTTTAACAACTCCGTTATTCAATGCCATTGATACTTCATTGCCTCCTTTATGATCGCACCGTTGACCGCATAATAAAACTTCATCGGCTTCGTTGATGAGTATGCAACGCTCATCGCCGTAAAGCGCGGAATATAAATGTCATACAGCAATTCGGCGTCTTTTAAGTCTTCGCTTACCGCCCGCTGTCCCAAATCCGCGTCCGAGTGCGGAACCCCGAACGGCACGGCAAATCTCGGTTCCGTATACTCCGCGTCCGCTTTCGCGTGAACCTCGATATTCTCACCCTCGATTTTCGCATACCCCTGCCGGCGTATCGGCTTTTTCTTGCAGTTCGGATAGCCGTAATTTTCAAACCGCGTCGTAACCACGGCAAGCACGGGAAATCTGTTGACCCCGTTATACGGATTTATCATCTCGTCCGTTCCGTCCGAGGAATCAAAAGCGAACACATAAAAAACATCTCCGCTTCTGACGGTCAGCGCAAGTGTGTCGTCAACATCTTCGAACACATCGTACACCCTCATCTTTGATGCCCACGCGCCGCCCGAAATATTTTTCCACGGCACAACATTGTCCCACTTGAACCACTCGTATTCCGTGGATTTCGTACCCGCATTGTTGAATCTTTGCCGCGTGTCCGCAAGCCATATACGCGAATTTGCAAAAACGCATATATATCCCTGATACCCGAACACTCTCGGTGCGCCTATACTGCTGCCCACGGTATTGTTGATGTCCGCGCAAAGCAACCTGTCCACCATCGAACTGCGGTGCTGTATCGATGCCGTTGACGTCAGATCCGTTGACACTATGGCTTTCAGCCCGCTTGCGGAAAGGAACACGGGTTCACCGTCAACATTGACTGCCGAAAGTTCGTTGAACGCGCCCACATCGTGAAGCCCGTATATCGACGGATATATTCTCGGCGTCAGGTCGGATTCGTTGTCCTGCGGAGAATGAAGAAATATTCCGCTCTCTCCCCGCACATCCTGTTTCAACGCAACAATGTACTTTCCGCACGCAAGCAAATCCTTAACACCCGCGCCGCCGTGGCTGTCCGTCACATAATCCGTGTCCGCCCAGTAAAGCGGGTTGCCCGCTCTCGACCAATACAGGCGGTTTTGTTTCCGTCCGTCGCATACAGCCGCAAAAACACGCTCGTCGAAAACAACAAAACGCCGCATATCAAAAACGGTGTCGTTTTCGCAGGAACCGCGGTCAAACAGTACGCGAAACTCCGTACCCGCGGCAGGCGCTTTTCCCTCGGCAAAAACTATCCCGGCAGCGCCCACCGTCACATCGGCCGTCTGTTTTGTCCACACGCCCGAAGCCGAAAGCAGATACACGGCAGCGGAAACGCCGCTTCCCGCATTCAGGTATTTCAATGTTTCCGCTTCCGCAAGATATTCAACGGTATAATACCGAGACATCATATTGTAGGGTATATTGCTGTTAAAGCCCCCGTTGCTGTTGCCGTTGATACCCACGAGCGGCGCCGTGTTCTCGTCCGGATATGCGCCCGAGGCAGGCAATGACCCCGAAAAGGTGCCGACAACGGGAACCCCGTCCTCGCCGATGTAAAAATATATGATTTTCTTCGTGCCTTTGTCGAAGAAATAAAAAGTGTTGTCGTATATAACCGCAGACATACGCACATTGTTTCTGTCCGCTTTTTCCGCTGTCAGTTCCTGCGAAATAACAACAGCGCCGGAAGACGGAACAATGTTTCCGTTTGATATTGTAAAAGCCTCCGACGCAGTATATTTCCACCAAAACAGCACCTGCCCCATGCGGACAACATATCCGCCGCCGAACTCCGACATCTGCACAAGCCCGCTCATTATGTTTTTGCCGTCAACCGTTACAGCCGAAGTGTCTATCGTGAATTTTATTCGGCTTCCGGGACGGGACGAAAGACTTACGCCTCCGTCCGTGCCGTAATCTTTCCACACGTTCACAAGCAGCGGCGAACGCGATTCGTCCATAACGGAACCCTCGTTCATCAGGTCAAGCCCTTTTATAACACTTTGCCTGCGAACAGCCGTTTCCGCATAGTCTCTGTAATTGTACATTCCCGCTCACCTCTTACGCCAACCACCCGTGCGTGTCTTCAAGTTCCGTTTGTATCGGATTCGAACGAACGCATTGCGCAAGTTCGGCGTCAAACTTATTTCGCAGTATAACGGAAATCGACTTGTCGTTTCCGAGATATATTTCGGACGCTATATAGAAAGCCATAAGGTGAACCATATCGTCGGGCATATCTATCTTTGCGTCGTCGGAAGTATTCTCCGTTATCCTCTGCGGATAAGCGACATAGCAGACTTCATAAAGTCCCTCGCGCTCAAATGCGATTTCACTTTCGGACAGAACGGAATAGAACTCCGTATTCACGGGTATTCCGTCAACAAGCACGGGGTGTTTTTCCGCGAATGCCAAAAAGTCATCGGTTATTTTGTTCATATCATAGCGCTGCGCGGGCGCTGCGGACGGTACGTCGTCGGAAAACAGATACGGATATATGCCGAGATTGCGCACCGAATACGCAAGGTCTCCCGTAAAGAGCACGTCTACGGTGTCGTCTTCCGTACTCTGCGGCGTGGTTGCCGTGTATCTTATATATTGCCCGTCGCTTTCCATATCAACCTGTTCGAGCGGAACACCGTCCTGCGAGATATAGCACGTTCCCGTCCCGTCGCACTCGAATGTGATGCCCCGAAAGAACGGAAAAGACATTTCAATGTCACTTGCTTCTCTGCGAAACTTCGTATTCGTCGCCATGTTCGGCAGTTTGCGGACGTTGATTCTCTCAATCTTTATTTTCTGCGCAACCGTCGTCGCAAGTTTCAACATCGCCTGATTCGCCGCGTCATACATCTTCGGCAGATATTCTTTTTCAAAAACTTCTTCGCTCGGTTCGTCTATCTTCATCCGAACGCTTCTTTTCAGTTCTTTCCAGGTCATATTCTTTCCTCTTTCCAAAGAGGCGGCAGCCTCTGTTGTAAAGACCGCCGCCGCATTACATAATAATTATTTGCCGCCGCCGTTACGAAGATCTTCTCCTTTGTGAACCAGAGACTGACCTTTCGATGTTCCGGGCTTGATGGGCGCGTCAACCTTCTGATTGCCGTTGTTGCCTATCTTGCCGATGTACGGCGAACAATTTCCGTTACTTGCCATAGCAAAAACTCCTTTCGTCCTGTCGGCAAAGCGGAGCGGCAGTGTCACAAACCCGCTTCGCCGTGCCGACATCTTATCTTACGCCATCGCCTTTTGTTGCTTACTCCGTCGCCTTTCCGTCCCTTACGCCGGCGTCGTTCCGCCGCTTACGCCGCACCTCGCAGAAAGCGTTCCGCTTCTCTGCGAACAGCCATGCGCATGCCGCAAAGAGGCAATTTCGCGCGGCGTATTCAATCACTCCCCATCGAGACTTCTCTCTTTCGGAATCCGTCTCGCCCGCTTGCGGGCATATCCCGTCGTTGAGTTTTCTCAATCGGTCATGCGCTTGCGAAAAAGCTTGATACGAATTGTGTTCGGCTTACGCCGTCGCACTTCGTCCCTTACGCCAACGTTGTACCGCCGCTTACGCCGCACATGGCAAAAGCACGCCAATCGTTGAATCCCGCACCGAAGCGCTGACGACCTTTCCAGATGTTGTTGTCGGTCGCCTCGTCAACATAGGACTTGATGATAAGCGGGGTTCTGTCGAACCATATCGCGCCGATGTTGTCCCTGTTGTAACGGGTGGACATAACTATCCACGGGCTTGTTCCGGACGCCGCCTGCCAATACGGATTGACTATAACCGTCCATCTGCCGAACTGATAGTTCATTCCGTTGTTCGATGTCGCGGGGTCTTTATCCGCGCCGATAGCCGCAAAAACGCTCTTTTTCAGAGCCGCATCGTTCGGAATGATTATGGTATCGGGCGTCACGTCAAGAATGTTTCCGTCGTCGTCCTTCGCGTTCTGCATCGCGGTCTCGACAAGCCCCAGCGCGTCAACGGAAAACGCGTTGGCATACAAATTCGACTGTTTGAGTTTTGCGCTCGTTTTGGACGGGTGTTCTTTCGCAAACAGCGCCACACCGTCCGCCGAAGCTGTATCAAACTTTCTGCCCCTGTATGTAACGGCCGTTGCGGTCGCTTCGGTCAGAAGCTTTGTGCCGAAATTGACTTTTGTTCTCTCCCAGCTCGTTATAAAGCCCGTCGGCTGTTTGCGCAGGTTAAGAACCTGTCCGTCTTCCATCGCCTTTTCGGTAATCTGGAAAGCACTCTTCCATTCAACGTGTTCGATGGTCTTTGAGTATCCCTCCTGATTTCCGACAACGGGATATGTGCCGCCCTCTTCCACGGGGGTGGGACCGTCCATCGCGGTCATCGAAGAAATCTTTTCGGCGAAGTGTTTCGAAGTGTCCTTGCAAAATACGTCGTCGATGAAATTATGCTGTTCAAATGCTTCGACTTTCTTTTCGATAAGCATCTTGATAGGCTCGTAAGACTTGCCGAACACGCTGTCGTTAAGTCCCGAACCCTCGGTAAAAATTACATTTGCCGCCATTTTTCTCTCTCCTTTACATTAAGTGTTTGCGCTCGCCGGTGTCGGATGCTTAAAGCATACGATATAGCCGTCTTCAAGCGCTCTGTTGACAACGACCGCCGTTCCCGCAGTCTTTGCCAAAGTTACGCCGTCCGTCGAAAGCGTGTAAGCCTTGCCCGGTTTGATGTCGGACGCGGTAACTCCGCTTGCGGGTTCGATGTAGTATTCCGCATCTTCGGACACAACTTCGACAAGCACCTCGCCGCCTGCGGCAACGGTCGCCAAAGCGATACCCTCGGGCTTTTTATCTCCCGCGGCGGGCTTAACGCCTGCTTCGTCAAGATAAACGCCTGCGCCGCGGGTTATCGCGGCTGCGGCTGCTCCCAAATTTCGCAGCGCGGGGTTCGCGCCTTTGAGACTTCTGAAAAATTCCATCTTCTGTTCTCCTTTACTTCTTTTTATCTTTTGAATAGTGCCGGGCGATCTCCTTATCGGTCACGTCCGGATTGAACGCTCTGTACTGCTCATACACGGCCTTCGGTATGGTAACGGCATTGCCGCCGCCCGACTTGCCGACGCCTTTCTGATGTTCTTTGTTGCTCATGTTTCTGACCGCTCTCCTTTCCGCCGCTCTGATGTCCGCGCTGACAGTCTGCTTATGCCTGTGCTCGTCTATTTCCTGCGCGTGCGAAACCTCAAACGCGTCAAGCGCGGTCATTTTATCTTCGTTATACTGCATAACGCGCATAAACTTTTCGCCGAAACCGTCAACACTCTTTGCTTCGTTCGCCGCCCACGGATATTTCATCACAACAAGGTCATAATCCGCCTGACGCTTTTCGCGGGCAAATTCGGCGGCGTATCGAGCCGCGTCCCCGTTTTCCTGCTGCGTTCCGTCAAAGCCCGAAGCAAGCGCTTCCGAATTGTTTTCGTCATAACCGACAAATCTCAAAGCCTTGTTTTTCTGCTCGATTATTTTATCCTTTTCGGCGAGTTCTCTTTTCAGCCTTTCGATTTCCGCTTCGTCCGTTTTCTTTTCATTTCCCGCGTCAGTCTGTTGCCGAGGTTCCTCCGTTAAGGCGGCACCGTCCTCCGCCGCAGGATCTTCATTCGCATCCTCTTCGTCTGCGGTCTCCGCCTCGTCCCCGTCTTCGTCAAGTGCGGCGTCCTCACTTTCATCTTCGTCATCGTCTTCGATGTTCGCAACAAAGTAATGTAGTTTCTTGCACCATTCCGTGAGATATTTTATCGGGAAGGGAATGACCGAATTCTGTTTGTGCTTCACATACGGTATCGACATCATATGGAACAATCTGTCGAAGAACACGTAACCTTCATCGAGGGCTTCGATCTCACGGACCACGGATGAATTTGCCACAGTCATCTTCATGTTCATCTGTCCGACATAATAGATCCATCTGCTCTTCGACAACTTCGCATAACCCAGATCGATACTGCCGCCGAACATCTCGAACTTTGCGTTGCCGTCCTTCATTCCGACAGTACGGCCTTTATTTCCTTCATGATTCTTCCTGAGCAGGTCGTAAATTGCATCTGCATCCGGGATTGTACTTATTCCGGTTGTTCTGACGACGTTTATCTGCCCCGCAGGATCTTTAACGGCATACTCCACTTCGTTCCAATCGATTCCGGAGTACCCTCTCGGTCCGAAAGGATCGCTAGGCGCGTATTTCTTGGGTTCAGTCATGGTGCCGTCCGGATCAACTTCGAATACTGCGAAACCATCGCAATGAACCTTCCTGTGTTCAGAATGCGTAAGCGGGATCGCGAACTCCCATCTTCCCTCGTAATACTCCTCTGCCCATCTGAAGAACTCCATTTTCCCCTTGTCTATCTCCTCTTTGATATACAGCTGCTCGAACAGAACTTCGGCCAAGGGCATATTCGCCGGAGTCGGGAACTTCTTGGGATAATCCTCCGCCTTACGGCCCTCTTCTTTCTTAACCCATTTTTCCCTCGTATTGTTGTATATCGTCTGGTTCTTCTTCGTTTCCGACTTGTACTTCCTGATTGCTTCCTTCAGGTTGTTTATGACAACGTGCTGAAGAAGGTTGTAGCTCTCGTCCGTGTGGGGATCCTCTTTCTCTCTGCCTTTGTATGCTTTCTTGGGAAGAATCACAGGTATGTTGAAACCCACCAGACTGGGGCCTGTGGTGAACTGCATATCCACGCCGTATCTTTCCCTGACCAATGCGATGAATTCCTCGATCACGGCATCGTTTGCTTTGTCCTTCGTCAGATTGTAAACCCTGATCGTTTCTCCCTTGAAGTGGTCCATAAGCCTCTGTTCGTATGATTCGTCGAGAGAGGTCTTCTTACGAATCGCCTCACCTCTGTAAAGGGAAACGCCGCCGAGGTAATCCCCGTAAACATCGTTGAATTTGTTTACGACATCCAGGATTATCTTTGCTCTGCTTTCTTCCAGGTTGCGTTCGATCAGATTGTCATCGTTTTCCGAATCGGACTCGTTGGTAGAACGTGTGTAATCCAGCATATCTAGGTGGACCTTGTCATCGAGGCGGCAGCTTCTTTTCACGAATGTTGTCCCGTCATCCTCCTTGACGGATGCCGTCTGCATCCCCGCACCTTTGATGTAACGGAACCTCGTGTAGATTTTCGGATCCTTCTTCCCCCAATTGATTTTCTCACGGATTGCATTGTTGAATGTGGCCACGTTGTAATCGAGCTGAACATCAGAGTAGCATCCGAGGTAGTCCGGGGGATTCGAAATCTTGAATTCGAGGGTGATGTATCTTGCAACAAAGTTCTTCAGATCACTTGTGTTCTCCGATTTCACCACCTTATAGAAACTCCCCTCTGCATTGCTGGCATCCACCAGCACATTGTTGCCTAGCGAATTGAGCATTAGCTGGAACAGAACCCTTTTGGGAGTTTCCTTCGCATCCCTTATGTTCATCTTCTCGATGGTGTAATGGATTTTGAAATCCTCCGAACCGATTGCATTCACAATCGCGGTTTCCACATCATCGTAATCGATATCGGCCATGATGTGGACCGTCGACTTCTCGTTCCACCCGCTGATTTTGAGGGAACGGATGCCTTCGGCCGGTTTGACGATACGAAGTAGCCTGAACATCGAACTCGCTCCGTCGC
>OGRD01001060.1_pt1 | contig 11657 bp, 19 predicted proteins | sample 1553441 | NCBI WGS metagenome assembly OGRD01 (sample SAMEA2580106, study PRJEB22360) | human gut metagenome | biome: human gut; feature: human-associated habitat; material: faeces | place: Denmark | collected 2008/2010
GATGCAAGTTTTTCCGCGTGCCAGATTTCGCCACGGCGTTGCAGTTTTTTCTCTAATTCTTCATTCCACTCCACGCCTTTACTCCTTTTCCACCTTCATGCCTAACCGTTCTGCCCAGCGTTTCCATTTAGGATTTTCATCGTCGTTATAATCAATGAATGCAAGCAGACTGGCGACAGCTAAAACATCATGCAGCTCTTCCTCAAGGTTGGCTTCTGCTTCCTGCTCAGTGACTGGCGTAGGATTGTTACTATATCCACTTGCACGGATAAGCTTTAATGCTGCCTGTGACAGCTCAGCAGCCTCTTCGGCCAGCTGTTCCAGCAGTTCGTGGTCATTCAACACGCTCAAAATATATTCTTGATATTTATTCATTCTACAACCTCCACGCCACCACGCAGCAAAGCCAGAAAAATACGCATCTGCATGGGCTGATTAGAAATGCTTGACCAATGGCAGCACTGGCTCGGACGATACTCCAAATCATCAGCGATAAAACGGTACTGCGCCGGATATACTCCGCCACGCTTAGGCTTGAGCTTAAATTCCTTGCCAACAGGGATATGCAATTTTTCAGCAATCACAGGATACAAATTAATCATTGTCATATCAACGCCTCCGCTCCATATAACATCAACGCCAGCTGCCGCACCAGGCGCGTACGTCTGCGCTGGATAGTAGCCAGCGATTCTCCCATAAACTCAGCCAACCCAGCAAGGTCAAGCCCCTGGAAATACAGCCTCTTTATAAAGGCCACATCTTCTTCACTATTCATACGCTCCAAACGCAGCAGCGCTTTATTGATACGATTAACTTCTGCCGTATCGCGTTCAAGTTTAATCTCCACGGCCATAATGCGTGCCTGCTGCTTTTCCTCGGGCGTAAGACGGAGGCCGGAGGCACCGCCCCAGCAGGTAATGTCCTTGGACTTCTCGGTGTTCTTCTCCTTCTTCAAATCACGGATGTCCAATTTATAACGTTTAATGTTCTCAAGCAAAACAGGATACGCATACAGCCGTGCTTCCGTCGCCTTGTAGCAGTCCTGCGGCTTAGGCTGGCTATTTAAGGCAGCCAGCGTTGCCACAACAGTATCATGTATCAGTTTTTTGTTGTCCACCTGCGCCACCTCCTATGTGTAAAAATAAATTCAGTAACAGCTCAGAGTGGGGAGCAAGCAGCTCCCTCGCCTCCTGCTGAGTCACCGTCGCCTCGTTATCCATGACCAGGCGCAGGCCGAAGCGTGCACTAGGCAGCAGCTCTGCTCCAGCAAAGCGTAGGCCGATGAGCTTAACATACAGCTTGTGATCATGGCGGGCAGCGCTTGGTAGCAGCTGCCCCCAGAACTCGCTGTCGGCACAATCAGGCCACGGATCACTTACCACGCTGCCTAAGCTTAACCAACCAGCCATGGATATACTCCCCCATCTTCTGACGCAGGTCGTCCGTCATCTCGCAAATCGCCAGCGCATCCTCGGAGCTGCGTGCGATACCGGCATTGGCACCCGCCGCCAACATCGCCAACAGGAACACGCACTGCTGCAGCGTCGGCTTGCCGGTTGCCGTCTTGCACTCGATAAAGATTGCCTTGCCAGACGGATACGCTACGCCAGACAAATCACTGTAGCCTTGCGGCGGTCCGCTCTTAAACCAGCGGCTGCGCTTGTTCTCAAGGTCAAGCGTCGCCTGCGTCGGCTGTGTGCGGTACAGATAGCCCTCGCCAACATTGACGCGGAAAATCTTGTGCCCTGCGGCAGACACAGCAACCTCAATCTCCTTCATGATTTGAGCTTCAGATTTATTCAAACTTTAACCTCCTGTATTCATCCTGACGCAGCAGGCGGATAGCGGCACTGCGGTACCGTTCCGGTACTGCCAGCCCCAGCTGCACCGCTTTGTGCAGCGACCAAGCAAACTTAAAAACCTTTCCATCAGCACGTTTGTGCGTAGCGCGGAACAGCTCCAGCTGCGCCCATGACTTGCACTCGATATGCTTGCTATACGGCATTCGCGCGACTTCCTGCAGGATGATGTCCTCCACGACCTCCGGACCTTCGCGCTCTTCTTTTTCCCACACGTAATGACAGAGAGGGCACTCGGTGACCGCTGACTTGACCACTGCGAAGCACACCGGGCACTGCTTGACACTGAGCTCCTGCTTTTTCTTCTTGGCTTTGGATTCCAGCGACCACTCACGCACGTCGTCCGGCAGGCCATGCCGCGTGAAATTGCCAACATGGTCCAGGATCAGCGCGACCTTGTCCGGATTGTTGGGATTGGTACGCATGGAGCGCATCGACTGCTGAATGTGCAGCGTGAGCGACTTGGTAGGCCGCATCAGGACCACGCAATCGCAGTCAGGCACGTCAAAACCCTCGCCAAACAAATCAACGTTGCAAAGGACCGTGACCTCACCGCGCCGGAACCCCTCTACGGCGGCCTGTCTTTGCGCCTGCGGCGTCGTTCCGTCAAGGTGCATAGCATTTATCCCCTGCTCCCGGAAAGCGGCCGCTGTACCCTCGCTGGTGGCGATAGACGAGCAATACACTATAGTCTGCTTGCCCTTGGCCAGCTGCAGCCAGTTCTCGACGGCACTGCCAAAGATGGCACGCTTATTCATAAGCGCTTCAATCTCAGCCTTGTCGTAGTCGCCGCGTTTAGTATGCAGCTTGCTGGCATCCGCCAGCTGAACGCCGTAGTATTTGTACGGTGCCAGATAATGGTTCTGGATGAGCCACTCGGTGCTCACTGACTCGATGAGCTCTTCAAAGACAGCCCCCAGTCCGCCCTCGTTCATTCTTTGAGGTGTGGCGGTGAACCCCAGGACCACAGCACCGGGAAAATGCTGCAGGATAGACAGATAGCTCTGCGACAGGATGTGGTGTGCCTCGTCGACCAGGATCAGCTTCGGTTCCGGCGTTTTGGCCAGCCTGCGGCAGACCGTCTGCACCATGCCTACGGTACAGAGAGAGAAGTCTACGCCGCATGCAGCAAAAGTATTGGTAATCTGCTGGCACAGCTCCTTGCGGTGAACAACAAACAGTACCCTGTTACCGCGTGCTGTGGCGCTGGCGGCGATGTTGCCCTGGATAACGCTCTTTCCACCGCCACAGCCCAACACTGCACACACGCTGTGCCGCCCCTGACAGATTGCCCTGCGGATATTATCCACCAGCTCCTGCTGGTAGGGACGCAGCGGAATCATTTTACCGTAGGTTCCCACTTGTCGCAGCCATCGCAATGGTCGCAGGCGCTAGTATCGCGATTAGCGCAGTCATTGCACATAGGATCACGCACCTGCAGGGGACGGTGACAGTCCTGCGGAATGGCTTTAACGTCGACATTTACTTCATCAGCCTCAGCCTCCTGCTCCGCGAACATGTCCTGCTCGCCGCCGCAAGGCTTCAGGACGAACTCCCCGAGGTCTTCGTCGTATTCCAGATACGTGTTAGGCAGGGAGACAGCACCGGCATTCTCCAGCTTTTCCGTGTAGTTGGCGGTAGTTTTATGTTTGAACAGCGGTACAGAAATGTCCTTACCCATTGTTTCGGAATAGGTTTCGGTCAAGCTGACGGACAGCTTCATGCTGATAGAGCCATCAGCAATACGGCCAGCAAAGAGCTTCTCCAGAAGCTGCTGCAGGAGCTCATCGAAATCGGCCTTCATGCCCTTAAAGGTATCAGACTCCAGATTCAACATCAGGTATTGTTTATTCATGTTCAGCCTCCTGCTGCAGATACATGCGGATATACGCGTTGATTTTCAGGAGATTGTCCGTGTCGCCGGATGCGGCGAAGTCATCGACCAGCGCATTCAGCATTGCGGACAGCTTAGTGTTCTTGCTGGCTGCATGCTGCGGCTCGCTTTGGAGCGGGCGATTGCGATAGCTATAACGCATTGCATCAACAGTAGCCTCCGACACCTTGAGGATAGCGCAACGCGGGTACTGCATGATTGCAGCTTCTTCTACCTCATCCAGGTGGTTCACCAGCAAGTTCATATACGCTTCCGCGTCTTCTATCTTGGCACTGGTATAGAAGCAATGGTCGCCACAATAGTTGATGCAGTCTGCCACAACATTAAAATCGCCACCACGATGTTTTATTCTTAATGCACCGATATTCTTGGAGTTCACATAGTCTCCGCTTTTAGTTTTGATATACATTTACATACCTCCTAACTTCTGCAGTGCCCATACAGCACCGCAACCAACTAACACCGTCAGGCTCACTATCCACACAATACTGATCAGCACTGCAAACACCAGACAGATTTTACTTAACATCACATTTCACCCCATTGACCTTGCACGCAATCTGGGCGAGGGAAACAGTAGCTTTGGCAAAAGCCTGCGCCACCATCATACAGCAGCACCCCACCGCCATAATCAGCCCTGCCATAAAGTCACGTAACATAGTACTCAAAATTTTAAATAACATTGTTTCCCTCCTTTAGCGAACCTTTTAGGTTAGCTAGCTAACCTTCCAGATAACCTTTTAAAACCCTATAAACCGCATGGTTGAGCGGTTTTTGAATTTTAGCTAACCTAGCTAACCTTTTTCTGAAAGAGTATCCTATATATTTTTTATTACTTTAGAACTTAGGATTTTTGGGAAATTAGAGCTTACATACGTATATATATATTAGGTTAGCTAGGTTATTAGGTTAGCTAAAGTCTTAAAAGCCGCATGGTTGAGCCATTTTTTAGCTAACCTTTAGCTAACCTAGCTAACCTTTCACATAAAGAGCCACATAATTTGCTCTAACATGATTCAAAGTATAAAGCCCGAAAAATTTTCCTTGTTTTGTTTTCAGCAGATGACCTGCTTCAGCCCATTTTTTCTTTAGAGCAGCATAGTCAAAACCTTTCTTTTCTAATTCTTCCTCAAGAACGGTTTTATTAATCATGATTACGCCATCGTTTCTACGCCTGCCCCAGTAGACATAACCGGCAAAATCGTGAAATTCGGTATCGAATTTGTCGGCATTGGCGCCGATGACGTCAACAATAAGGTTAAACGCCCGCTCGCTCACATCAACCTCAGCCTTGCTCTTCACAAAGCCAATTATGTCCTCGGGCGACAGCACATTGCCAGGATCATCAAAGATAGCCTTGCTCGCAATAGAATCTGCCTGCAGCATGAGAGCCATCGCCATAGCCTGCTTCTCGGTGGTATCCGTTACTTCCAGCACCAGACGCATAATCTCATTATAATCAGCCGCAAGGTTCTTCCCTTCCAGAGCTTCAACAAACGCCCTGCCTGCACAGCCAAAGTGCTGCGTAATGAAATTCACAATAGCATTACCATTTTTTATTATCTGCTGGTCGCACTCAATCTCAATGACACGGTTTTTTACACCGCCACCGGACTGAGACTTCGTGCAAGGCTCTTCACCAGTAAAAACAAAGCTGTTCAGCCAGGATTTCTGCCGCTGGAAGGTCGCGTTCGTCATACGACCGCGGTCGAGACCTTCGGTGACGCGCATGATCAGCGTGTCATAATTTTCAAAGCGGCTTTTAATCGTCTGTAGCTCATCGCCAAAGAACGGCAGGTTACGCAGGATAGACGCCGTACTCATCATAGAGTTGACCGTCATATTCATGGTCCGCACCAGCTTGCCCATGCCCGGATTACCCCAAACAGACGCAGCCACCATCATGGCCACGGTCTTGCCGCTGCCGGTCCCGCCCCAAAGGTGCAAAACGAATGGCAGCGCAGACACACGCTCGACCAGCACGCTCGCAAAGCTTGCAGCCAGGATCAGCCGCATATAGAGGTTCTGCCGGAGCGGTGCGACATAGGCCGCCCATTCTTCCAGCGTGCCCTTGCTGGAGACTGCCTGTACCAGAGATTTATACTGGTCCTCACAGTCCAGCTTGACCTCGTCCGTGTACGGCACAAAGCCTGCATCAGACCAGCCCATATGGTCAATCGACTTTACCCGCGGCAGGATGTCCGGGTTCATAGCAATGACCTCTGCCAGATACTTAACCAGCAGACCGGCGTTGTCGCTGTTGACTTCAACACCATTGTCTGCCAGCAGGATTATTTTGTTTTTGTTGGCTAACGTGGAGCGCGGGACCACCACGCTCTGCCAGCCGCCATTTTTAAAATACGCAAGCCGGATTTTTTCCGTTTCATCCTCCACATTCACCAGCAGCTCCGTCGGCATGATGGGGATGGGGCTTGCGTATTCGTTTTTATATTCTGTCCCGACCTGTACCGCTCGATACACGCCATTAATTGATGTGTTCCAGTTACCACACCGCAAGGCAAACAGCTGCTGTGGGAATTTTGTCAGATTATCTGACCTGATTCCCTTAGCGGCCTGTTGCTGCAGGTACGCTTTCCAGCAGCTCTCAAACTCTCTCTTGCAGCACAGCTCGCCTGCCCGGAACCGTGCCATGGAAAGCACCTGCTGCCGTTTGGATGGCTCTGTGACCGCCGCTATTGCCTCTAGGAGCGCTTCGCTTATAAGGCTGAACCTGTCGCACCCTTCAAAAAATTCTCTGTCCAGAGAGAGCACCACAGGCCACTTGTAGCCTTCGATAGCTTCGGCTGTGCCGCCAGCTGCAAAGTAGTCCGCAATGTCGCCTTTAGGCGGGCACTCCGGCCATAGCTTAGTGATGTCTAGGACCTTTGCGCCTTGCCAGGCTGCAGCATAATCGGAACCCTTCTCGTCATTGTCGGGAATGACGATGCGCTCTGCATAAGATTCCAGCAGTGCCTTGTCCGTCGCGCTCAGCTTGATAGCCTTCTGGGCTCCGGTATTGCTCGTGGTTGCCAGTAGACCGGCAGACGTCATTGCGTCGGCGCATTTCTCGCCTTCAACGATGTACAACTTTGTGCTCCGATGTTGTGCTAGTAAATCTAAGTTATATAAGTTGTTACATCCTTCAGGCTTGGTATACACCGTGCGCCCTTCGGCATTGATATATGCAAAGCTGAACACCTTGTGCCCATCAGCCCATTTGCGGCGACGCTTGTAATAAGCCTCTGTGCCGTCGGGATTACGGTAGATATGGCGGTAATCCTCAACAGGCTTTACAGTTTTATAATCTACAGGCTCTGGCTCCGCCGGCTTCGCTCCCAGCCGGCGGAACTCTCTCAGGATGTCCGTGCCGGGAGCGTTGCACTTCTGGCAATAGACCAGCAGCGTGCCGTTCTTCTCGTCGATATGCAGGTGCCCTGCTTTGCCACACAAGGGACAGGTAGCAGTAATATGGGAGCCTTTTTGTTTGACTCCCACAAGGTAAGGACGGATATCGTCAAGATGCAGCTCAGAACGGGATGTCCGCATCGTTTACACTGCTGAAAGGTGTGTAGGACGTAGGAGCTGCATTATTAGTCGGAATCTCGCCTTCATATTTTTTGATAGGCGGCACCTTGAAATCGCCCTTTTGGATACGCTCTACAGAGCATACGGTGTGCACCTTAAGTCTTACGTTCAATTTGCCGTTCCAGACGTATTCTTCTTGTCCAAGTACAGCGCCGACGACCATACCACAGAACTGCTGCTCATTGCCATTAAAGCGGTCTGCTACAAAGCCAGCGTTGCCGCTCTTTTCCAGCGCCACCAGGAACGATTTGAAGAAACCCAATGCGCTATCTTTATAGCTACGGATGAAGCTGAACAGCGGAATTTTGTCACCGCTGCGCTCCTTGCGCTGGCCATAATAACCAACAAACTGCTCGTTGGCCTTGTCTGCTACGCCTGCGATGTCGCAATAGATTTTCAGGTACTCCTTGTCTGCATGGTCTTCTACAGAGCAGATGGCCAGTACATAACCGCCAGCAGGCGGCGCTGCGTAGCCTTCACTCGCAGCTTCAACATTTCCCCAGTTAAGCTTTTTCATTTTTCTTTGCCTCCTCGTTAAATCCATAATACTCGCGGATAGCTGTATCCACGGCCTTCAGGTCGTTGTCAATCTTAAGTGCGAACATCTCCATCGGTGACTTCGCGGGAGTGAAACCATCGCTCTGCGTGGTAAACCAATGCGCCTTACCGTCGGTCTCAGCCAGCAGCACGATGCTGAACAGGCCCTCTAGAGTGAGCTGATTGTCCAGCATCTTGCCTGAAGTTTTGGCTTTGATGTGACCAGTATCATCGCACTCCGTGTGATGCAGGAGATACACGATGGTATCATCGGTCGTATGGTCGCGGATCAGAGCCAGCAGATTGTAGAAATTCAACGCACAGTCGGTAAACTTCTGGTACCCGGCCTCCTTCGCGCGAGCAAACATGTTGAACGCCATGAGGTACTGCGAGTCGTCTATTACATAACAGCGCAGGCTGTTCTTTTCAAGCTTTGCTGTAATCATCTGATATGTGGCATGGTTAGCCACGTTCAGCTTTTTTCTAAACGGTAGCGGCTTGCTGGCGACGTTAAAAACGCCAACCTCCGTCGGTTCAAAATTACGCAAGCTCGTGGACTTTCCAGAGCCGGACGCGCCCAGAATCAATACAGGCATTCCCATTAAAATCACTCCTTACTTCAAAGTCATGTTCAGTTTTTGGATTACTTCAGCGCCCGGAACTTCAGCACCAGCTTTGATTGCCTTCTTGATTGCCGTCTTGTCAGCATCAACAGTAACCTTCGTGCGCTTGAACTCATCAGGCACTGCATCAATATTCAGCACGTTGCAGATTTCGGACTTACGCCACGTAATCTTGCAGCGGGGAGTTTCAAACTTCTCGCCATACAATGCACCGGCCAGATAAGTCTTGCAGCGCTCAGCTTCTTTCTTGATGATCCCGGCGCGATAGCTAAGGACGTTGATTTCAGCGTAGATGGCCTCGGCTTCGGCAAGCTTGTTTTTGATGTAGCAAGCCAGACCTTCAACCTTAGCGTCACGCTCCATCTGCAGAGCTTCAAACTGCTGCAGGTTCAGGATTTCGCCGTCATCAACGCTGACAACGTGCTCTTCGTCCAGCTGGATGCAGGCTTTGATTGAATCGTTAAGCTCATATATATTAGCCATGTTACTCAGCCTCCTTGCAAGCGCCTTCATCAGCAGCATTCTTTTCTGCGGAATCTTGCAGAGCCTTGTACATAACAGACCATTCATGAGACTGCAGCTCGCGCATCTCTTTGATGGTTGAACCGATACGGTCAATGACATCAAGCTCTGCCTCCTGCAGGACCTCGTCTTGGTTGTCGTCATCATTCCAGCGTTCCAGCAAGGCTGCGTATTCACGCAAACTCTGCATTTCAAGATTCAAACGCTGAATAAAAATATGGGTTTTAGTTCTAATCATGTTTTTTCACCTTTCTTTTTCTTTTTTGATTGTGGTGGATTGAAATTTTTATACATAGCCCTGCAATAAGGGCACGCATACGGTTCTTTTATAAAGCGGCTCACTATCCATTCCGTACCGCAGAACATGCAGTCTACGTAATGGACGCCACGGTCATCGGTTCTCATTTACGGCATCCCCAGTATATTCATTATTACTTCCTCCCTAAAATGTGTTATAATAGGAGATGGATGTTTGGTATCTATCCATCTTTACGCCCGCCAGTGCTGTTACGCTGACGGGCGTTTTCCTTTTCCTTCATCTGCGCACCTCTATCGGGATGAGGATAACATCACCCGGCTGCAACGTGCCCTTAATGTTGCTAATCTCCCGAGCATAATGGATGACTTCCCTAACGTCACGACGGTCACCCTCTTGGCTCATGACATCGCCAACAATGTTCCAAAGGGTATCGCCTTCGCCGGCAACAGTTTTTACTACGTATTTATCTACCGGGCGGCTGTAATCCCATGCAGCCCAAATACAGCAGGCTGCCATCAGGACAAATAAGATTTTTTTCATATCTACAACTCCTTCACATTAAACGGATCTGTTACATCCTTGCCGTCATATGTGCTGAGGAACTCTTCCAAAGATTCCCGGCGGCATTTAAGGTTGCCAAGCTTCATGAATCTCAGCAGACCGGATTTCTTGAGCTTGTAAACGTAATCAACATTGCATTTCAGAAGTTTGCTTACTTCCGCAACAGTCAAAAGCTCTATACTTGCCATAATCTCATCTCCTTGCCTTAACCTTTGTTGGTGACGCCACAATCTGTTGCAACAGCAACGACGTTTTGTACATCACCATATCTATAGCTCGCTGCATCAACGCAGTTCTCAAACAGTACAAATAATCACCTTACAGCCTGCGCTTTTCTGTGCGGGCTATTATTCTACATGTACTTCTATGCACTCTTTCCAGGTTTCCACCTGCAAGTCGTTAGCGGCTGCCTTGAATTCTTCATACGCTTTCAGCAGACGCTGCACCTTCGGATCCAGATTGGCTACCTTGATAACCACCTGTGTTCTGATTTCTTGGTTCATATTGTCACCTCCGTGGTATAATGAATTTCTAGAAAGGTTGTGATTATTGTGATTTGTAATATTTGTGGCAACGAAACTCTTAATGAAAGCCATGCAGAAAATCATTTAAAATTTCTTGCAGCAGCAGCAAAATGCGGATATTCCTACACTTATGCTGAGAGAGAAAGAATAAAGCGTGCTCGCCGAGCACAGCTAAGCAACAAAAGTCTTTCACTTAGTCAGCGCATAGAAGCTGCTGAAGAAGTTATGAAAATATTGTTTTTTAGGAACATGATTTCTTTAGAAGAAATAAATTTAGCAATTCCTGAAAAAACATATTTTGCAAAGCTGCTTCATCAAAAGTCATTCTTTGAAAGCTTTGGCGAAGACGTTCATGCTGTTTTAGTTAAGCGTTACGGTTCTTTGCCTGGTCTTGAAGATGGGCAAACACATCAACGAGGCCTTCACGAAGTTTAATTTTATCTTCACTAGAAAGCTGCAATGTACGATCATCACTTCCGTTCTTCATTGCAGCTTTTGCTGTAAACGGAATAAGATACTCAAAGATTTTTATAAGGTCATACATGGCAAGTGTCACAAGCTCAGAGTCCAATAAAACCGTATCATTAATATGTTCAGATACGTGCCAAATTAAATTACGTGCATGACACATTATTTCAGGGTCTACATCTCCCCATGACCGTTTCTCATACGGCAGCATCAACTTGCTGGGAGCTTCTCTAAATCTTTTAGGCGTTTTAAAATCCATCTATTGTCACCTCCCCATCTTCCGATAACACCTGCAGCACCCCATCACGCGGGTGCCGTTTTCATAATATGACGTGGCAACGGTCTGCACCGGAAAGTATTTTTTTAAAACCTTTGTGACACCGTGTTTCGTCAACGGCAGCAGGTTCTGCTCCATGCACCATTTGGTGTAAGAGCTGTAAAAGTACTGTATCGGCGTATCGCGTTCAAGCGAGTCGTACACGCCGGAGATGTACCGGTACGCGGCCTGCTCTGCCTCAGTAATATGCGCCGGCATCAGCGGCATCATTCCTTCGAGGTCGAGGGAAAGCACCTTCGCCACCAACGGCAGGCGTTCGCGGCGGCAGCTGGCGATGATGGCTGCAATGCGGATGCGCTGGTCGAATTCCAGCTGCGTGAAGTCCGTGGCAGGCTCATCGTTGATAGGAACCGCCTGCGCCATGGCTTCGTACTTTCCGGTCTTTCTGATTGCCGGAATGACTTCGCTTGTCACCCAGCGCTTGAATTCCTTCGCTTTGGGCATCTTGCTGGAGAGGATGAGAGAGTAAAGACCGCTTTCGTTGATGA
>OGRD01001061.1_pt1 | contig 11652 bp, 11 predicted proteins | sample 1553441 | NCBI WGS metagenome assembly OGRD01 (sample SAMEA2580106, study PRJEB22360) | human gut metagenome | biome: human gut; feature: human-associated habitat; material: faeces | place: Denmark | collected 2008/2010
GGTCGCCGTATCGTCGTCAAGTTCGTATCCCCCGTTCCTCAGCAATGCGATTGCCAGCTGGAACGCGGTCCTCTTGTTGCCTTCTACGAAAGGGTGGAAATTGGCGATGTAATCTATTGCCATAGCGGCCTTGGAGAAGCAGTCCGGACAGAGTTCTATCCAGTCGCAGAAGCTCTCGAATGCCATCGGATTGATGACAGCATCTTCGAGTCCCCTTTCCCTCTCTTCTCCAGAGGTGACTATTGCCATGTAGTGTATGCGCAGAATACGCTGGACGCACCTTTCGTGTGCCTCACGCTGGTTGTAGGAAACCGTCGGCTGTTTCTTCCTGCCGAACATCTCCTTCAACCTCCCGAACATACGTCTCGCCTCATTCTTCCTTATCGCTCTCATGCTTTTTACCTTCTCCTTCTTCCTTTTCCTCCTCCCGCGTTACGGATTTCCTCGTAAACGCAGGGTGTTCTGCATTCCCGGCACATCGAGCACGGGATGATCCCCGCCCCGCAGTCGGGGCAGGTGCTTATCCCGAAATCGTAGACCCTCTGCTCTATGCCGCATTGGGGGCACAGTTCGAAGGTCGTCAGATTCCGGTGTTTCCTCAGTCCTCTGATGACATCCTCCGCCGAATCCACTACCGGCCAGTCATCCGATTCGTTCTTTCCAAACTTCACAACCTCACCTTCCCTGCGATCCAGTTCACGACGTAGTCGGAAAAGAACAGGCCGAACACGATCAGAGCGGCACCGCCGACGACGAGGACGTACCTGCGGGTGAAAAGACCGTACAGGGCGAGGACGGCACCGATTACGATGCAGATTCCCTTCACCCAGTTCTTGGCGCCTTCGTCTGCATCGTGGTCCTTGTGGAGTTTCGCAAGACCGGGGCTGACGTAGTCCACCTTGGTTACCTTGAATTCCACCTTGGGTTCGGTGTGCATTCCGGCATCGTCGCAGATACCCAACTGGGAGATCTGGAGGGTGTACCCTTCCTCGATGAACAGCGTCTCGTAACCGTCGGTCTGCATGGCATCCGCATACCACGTTGTCAGGTCCCTGCCGTCGGCCCATACCGCTACCAGGGTGTTCTGTTTCACGGAATGGTCCATTCCCCTTTCCAGGGCCACGGAATCGGACTGGAAGAACGGCGTGAAGATGACGTCGTCGTACACCTTGTTGCCGAACTCATCAATAATGGATCCTCTCACGAAGGGAGCGTCCATTCCGTTTCCGTAGAGACCTATCCGGAGATCGTCCAGATCGTCCCCGTTGGCATCGTAGTAGGTCGCGAGCTGCTGCATGGCGGAGAGGGTGAGTATTTCGTTCATCCCCTCCGACAGCACCACGGAATCGTAGACGTTGCTTGCCCTGAGCGTCGTGACACCGTAGTCCTTCCGGTCCGCACGGTCGTAGATGTTCCATACCGCCGAGGCGGAGTTGTTCGCTGAAACGGATGTCCAGTATATCCTGTCGAGGAGCTTCTGGTAGGCTTTCAGGATCGGAGTGAGGTCCACGGCCTCCGGTGCATCCTCTCCCGAAGGTATGTCGGAAGGTACGACCTTGAATGAGACTCCGTTGTAGGTTCCGTTGCCGAATAACATTTTTCCTGCATTAAAAAGCAGTCTCTTGCCTTCTTTTGATATTTGCAACTAAAGTTTAGCAAGAGACTGCTTTTTAACAAATCGGTTTCTGATAAACTCATCCAACCCGGAAAAGAAGAATCATTACCGTTGATCCAATATTACATCTAGTGTGCGGTTTCATATTGGGAACAGAAACCTTATGTTATCATGTCCGAAAATGGCATGAACTATCTGGAGCTTTAATACGAACACCTCTACAACATGAGGGATCAGACGATGCTGTTCCTCAAGATGTGCCCGAAGACCACCGGGTTGGCGGAGGAGATGCTAACCTGGCTGGATCAGAAGGTCAAGATGCTGGGGGAGAAGCTGATGGAGAAGACTGAATGAGACCATTGGTCCGGGAACCCCGGCCCACTTGTGCCTATTCAAATAGAGACCAATTCGCTGGATTCGATCCAGCTTTTACAGTACTTGAGTCCCCTGTCTAGATAGATTGCACCGATGATTGCCTCGATGTATATGTCGTGCCCCGGGTTGGGCAATTGCAGATGTTGGGGAGCTTCATCGAAGAAGTACTGGTCGTTGTAAGCGAAACTCTGGATGTTGTATTTGAGTGTCTTAAGATGAAGGGTGGTGTTCTTCTCGATGTCGCTCTTGTTGATTGTGATGTCTCCTCTGTCCTTCCCTTCGAGATACAGTTTCTCAGTGATGATCATCTTTAGAACCGTGTCGCCAAGGGTAGCTAGCGAACCGTTGTAGTACTCTTTGTTCGATGTATTTCCGTTGTCCAGCACATTCACGCACATGGCATTGGCAAGGTGAGTTATGTCCCCGGGATTGTAATGTATCAACTCGGCCAACTGTTTCATCTTCTCGATGATTCTCCTCTTCTCCATCTTCTGCCCCCATCTCAGATTAGCCAGTTGGCGGCCATTCTCCCAAGTTCCGTAGGTCTGATCCTAACGCTCTTCCCCTCGTGGACGCGTTCGACCAGGTTGTTGCTCTCGAAATAACCGACAAACTGATTGACATTCTGTTTGGTACTGAATTCCTCTGCCAATTCACTGACGGTCAGACCATCGGGTTCATTGCAGATCATCTTCAGGAATTTGCGTCTCTTGTCGGTCAGTTTATCCATATCCGGGACCTTGGGGGTCGGTATTCTGATAATCAAATCGTTGATGCCGAGGTTGTTTGTATCGTCATCACGCTCTTTGAGATAGTACATCTGTGCCCCGATCATCATTGCAGCAGTGCATAATGCTCCAGTGACCAAACGTGTTCCGTGGGTAATATTGAGGTAGAACTGGACTCTTGTGTTGGTATCGATTGCACGATTCTTCTCAATTTGTGAAATTAGCATGATGTAGTTGAGAACCTTCTGATAGTCGAATACGTCGACTTCCTCAGCCATGACATCTTCTGGTTGAAATCCATTGCTAACTAGTGTGTTAACGATTTTTTCTTTTGATGCGGCGATTTTAGGATCTGCGTTCCAAAGTAAATGGACCCTGTCGCATGGAAGACTCGACCTCAGGATGTTGATAATCGGCTGAGGGTCATAACCTACGCCGATGATGTGGACGTTGGTTGTTGCCATGATAAATCCTCTGTTGGTGATTAAGCATTTCAGTAAATATAAATATATTTACGATAAATAATTTACAATATATCCATCCGCGAAGTATAGAGTGATGATAACATGACAGCCATCACTCAGAACAAGAATGAGAAAGTCGAGATTTTCATCGACCTGATGAATGTGGAAACCTCCGTAGGTCGCGACATAGTGGACTATAACTGTTTGGTCAAGTGTCTCGCAAAGGGACGGCAGATCACAGTTATTCGCGCTTACGACCAGATAAAGGAGAGTAATCCTGAACAGAAGAGATTGCACGCCGATCTCAAGCGTGAAAAGGTAAGAATCATTGTACCAAGGGGAAGTTGTGGCAACTCCCACAAGCAGATTGGAGTCGATGTTCAACTTGCGACAGACGTGGTGACTTCCGCACTCAGGAGCAGCTGCGACACTATCCTTATCGTCAGCGGTGACGGTGACTTCATCCCTGTGATTGACTCGGTAAAGGCTTCCGGGAAGAAGATTGAGTTCGCAGCCTTTTCTGGATTCGCTAACATGAGCCTCATCGACGAGACGGACTACTTCACCTATCTCGATGATCTCCCCATCTGTAAGGAGGTGGAGGCATGAGCAGCTTAGGAGACCTCGTCGGATACAACGGGCCCACTGACGAAGGAATCGTGGTTTTCAACGAATTGAGTAAGAGGAACGAACCTATGGGCAAATTCCGCACTCTGGCCGTGTTCCCGGAAAGGGATGGCCCGGCCCCCGAATATGGCAAATCCTACTACTGTTACCTGAGGAGGGACTCTAAAGGAAAACAATATTAGGGCACGATGCGGTCCTCGCTGTATGCAGAACGACTTCCAGGGCGACCCCTCGACGGGATCGTCTGGAAAAAACCCTACCAAGAAGATCGATATAGAGCCGTACAAGAGAATCGGCAACGACAAGTCCCTGATGGACATCCTTCTGTTCGATCAGAACACCAAATCCAACCTTATCTGGGCGACGGACGACTACAAGTCGCAAGGATCCGGATTCGGATCCAGGGATACGATACAGTACCTGTTCATCATCAATCCCAACAGGATCATCCGCCCCAGATACCTGAAATCCTATTCCGAACAAAGGAGCAGATCCCGCGACATGGCAGAGGTGTTCACCCCGCCTTGGATCGTTAACAAACAGAACAATCTGGTCGACGAGCAATGGATTGGGAAGAAGGATCCATTCAACATCGATAACGGTCGGAGTTGGACCCCCACGGAACGCGTGGATCTGGGCAACCGCGATTGGAAAGAATACGTCAAATCCGTCCGTATGGAGGTCTGCTGCGGAGAAGCCCCGTATCTGACGACGCGCTACGATCCAATCGATGGGACCGTTATTCCGGTAAGCGATCGCGTGGGCATACTGGACAGGAAGTTGCGCGTCGTATCCGAGAACATCGATACCAAGCTGAGCTGGCTGGAATGGGCGAAGGCCGCCGTGAGGAGCATCTACGGCTACGACTTCCAAGGAGACAACGTTCTTCTGGCCAGAGAGAACATTCTGCTATCATTCATGGAGACGTTCGAAGAGAAGTTCGGGGAGGAACTTCCGAACGCCTTGGCGAAAGAGGTGTGCCAGATTCTATCGTGGAACATCTGGCAGATGGACGGCATGAAGATGGTGATCCCATACTCATGCGAGAAGATATGCAGTTTCGACGGGGAGCAATCCTTCGTCAACAGCTGTCCGGCCTGCAAGAGCGGGAAGGGGCAGCATTCCGGACAATGTTGCCGGATAATGGATTGGGATGCCTATGCGACGATTGAGTTCGCATCGATGATAGGTGAACAAACGGGTTCGAAACCGAAGAAAGTCATTGCCCGGACCCTTGAGAGCTTCTGGTGATGATCATGAGACAGAATGAAGCGTTGGAGGCAGAGGAGAAGTACAAGTCGAATGTCGAGAAGACTGCAGAGTATGTAGAGTTCTTCGACATATTGGAGACCATTACGAACGTGGGGAACGACGAGGTGTTCACCCCAAGGAAGGTCGTCGATAGGATGCTGGATTCCCTTCCGGAAGAGGTATGGCACAACCCCAATTACAAATGGTTGAATCCCGCTACCAAGACGGGGATATTCGAAAGGGAGATAGCTATACGCCTGGACGAGGGATTGAAGGATAAGATTCCCGACATTGAGACGAGACGCAAGCACATCCTTCAGAACATGATATTCTCGATCGGCCAGACGAAGTTCACCGCAAATGTCGCCAGAAGGACCCTTTACTACTGCTGTCAAGCCAACCGGCCATGCGACGGGATAATGGAGGACGGACATTACGTCAACGGGTACGCGATTGGGAACGGTACATGGTTCGATGATGCCGAGGGGAATGTCAAGACCCCGTGTTCGGACCATGCGATCAAGAAGGGTCGGTGCGCCTACTGCGGCATTCCTTCAGATTCGAAGTACCTTGACAAAAATCAGCGTGAAAAGTACTCCTACGATTTCATCCACTGCGGTCCGGGAGACGAACTTCAAACATATTTGGCAAACAGATTCTTCAAGGGGGACAAGAGCGTGAAATTCGATGTGATCATTGGTAATCCGCCGTATCAGCTAAGTACGAACATGGATGGTACTCAGGCGATACCTATTTACCAACTGTTTGCCATGCAAGCTTTCTCACTAAATCCGAGATATGTATCGATGATCATGCCTTCGAAATGGTTTGCTGGAGGTATGTCCAAACTCGGGGACTTCAGAGAATACATGATGAATTGCGGAAAGATCCGCCATATGAAGGACTACACCAACGCCAAAGACTGCTTCCCTATGAACAGCATCGGGGGCGGTGTCAATTATTTCCTGTGGGATAGGGAGTACAACGGCCCGTGTGATTTTATCAACGTCTCGGGAGACACCGAGATAGTCGATCAAAGGAATTTGAATGAGTTTCCAATTCTGGTTAGATTCAATCGTGCTGTGTCGATTCTACGCAAGGTACGTTCAAAGAATGAACCTACTCTTGACATGATTGCTAGCCCCTTATCCCCATTTGGCATACCTACAACGATGTCTGGTGAAAAAACTCCATCCTCAATAAACAATATTACACTCTACTCTAGCAATAAGATATCATACATTCCAGAAAAATCAATAGTTAAGGGAACAGACTTACTTCATGGCTATAAGATAATTGTTGGAATATTGGGCGCAGAACATGCACTAGAACCAGATAAGGAAGGAAAGTTTAGAATTATAACTTCAAGTATGAAAGTTATCGGCCCTGATGAGGCGTGTACGCACTCTTATTTTACAATTGGTTGTTTTGATGATAAGAAAGATGCCGACGGACTCCTAAGTTATATGAGGTGTAAATTCTCAAGATTTCTCATTTTATTATCTATGACGTCTACGCATCTGTCCCGTAACGTTCTTACATTTTTACCACAACAAGACTTTTCAAAATGTTATACCGATGAAGAACTCTATTCAAAATATGAGTTATCTTCTGAAGAAATCGAATATATTGAAAGTCTGATGAGAGAGATGATATGATGTCTAAAATCATTGTATCCTCCGATTCAAAAGAAATGAATTACAAAGATGAAGTAGTATTCGATGGAAAAACATCTGTTTTCAATTATAGTGATTCCAACAGTACCGGAAGGAGCCTGATCCTGCTATACATGTATCAACTTCCCGACTTCCCTCAACACGGGATCAAGATCGGGATGACGAGATGCAACCCGGGCACATCCTTCAGAAAGGCCATCGAGTCCAGAATCTCCGCACAATCCAACGAGCTCGCCCTGAACCAATCGGACTACGAGAGATACGGCCAGAAGAGGGAGATCCTTCATTGGGGCATTTGCGTGGATGCCCGCAACGATTCCTTCAAGGATTACTACGTCCACGACATGATCAAAATCAAGAAGGCCGGGATCCAAGAGAAGGAACAGGAATGGTTCGTCAACGTCCCGTTGCAAGAACTGGTCAGGCTGTTCGAGGAATGCAGAACCGAGGGCAAGACCAAGGATATCTTCGTCCCACGCAAGGAACAACGCGAATGCGTGGATCAACTGAAGGCATACTTCACGAATCATCCCAAGAACGGACGGTTCTTGATGAACTGCAAGATGCGCTTCGGGAAATCCTACACATCGTACAAATTCTGCGAGGAGATGGATCTGAACAGGATCCTCATACTCACATTCGTCCCCGCCGTGGAGGATTCATGGAGGGACGATCTGGAACACGTGGCCAAGGACTACAAGTACCGCACCGACGACGACCTCAGACGCTTTGAATACAACCCTGCCAACGAGAAGGATCCATTCGTCATGTTCCTCTCCCTTCAGAACTATCTCGGAAAGGAGAAGGACACCAAGGAGACCAAGACCCGTCTCAAGAAACTCCAATCCGTCAATTGGGATCTGGTCATCCTTGACGAGTACCACTTCGGCGCATGGAACGATCGCACCCGCGGAACCTTTGAGGAATCCGATAAGGAAATGGAGGATTTCGATGCGGCCTATCTCAAGGACCTGTCCACGGATATAATCAAGAGGTTCAGCATCCGCACCGACAAGACGATCTGCATGTCCGGGACACCGTTCAAGGCTCTGGCATCACGCGAGTTCGGAGATGCAGTCTATTCCTACACATACTTCGACGAGCAGCGCAACAAGTATCCGAAAAGCGAGGAGAACGATTTCGATGTCGTGAATCCAGACTATGCTCACTTCCCTGACATGAAGATCTTCGGCTACAACATGGGCCAGATGTTCGGAGATATGCCCGGTGTCGCCAAGTACTATCCGAAATTCAAGAAGTACTACTTCTCACTCAACAGCTTCTTCCAGACCCGCCATGACATCAATCCCGAGGATCCTGTCCAGTTCATCTACGAGGACGAGGTCAAAAGATGGCTCACGGTCATCAAGAGCCGTGCCGAGGAGGACGGCTACGACTTCCCCTATTTCCCGGGCGGGGAACTGATCGCCAACAACAGGCACACGCTATGGCTGATGCCTTCCTGCGATTCCACATTCGCTATGGCCGATCTGCTTAGGAACGACCCGTACTTCAAGGGATACGAGATCATCAACCTCTCCGACCCCCGGGCCGGCGTCGGACTGAACGCATACAACTACCTCATAACAGGAATAAACAAGGCAAACAACACCGGAAAACTCGGCTCCATCGCGCTCACTGTGAACAAGCTCACTCTCGGGGTCACGGTCAAGCCCTGGTCTGCCGTGTTCGTTCTCAAGGATCTCGCTAGTCCCGAACAGTACTTCCAGTCCATCTTCCGTATCCAGACGCCGTTCAAGAACGGGGACGAATGGAAGAAGAACGGCTACGTCTACGATTTCAACGTGGACCGCGCTGCGATGCTCCTTCTACAATTCGCCACCGAATCGGGAGAGAATCCGAAATCCAACTCGGTCGTCAGAGCGAAGATCGCCAAGCTCATAGTCAAATATCTGCCGATCTACCTCAACGGAGATATGGCGCACCCTGTCAGCGAAGAGGTGTTCTACAACCTCGCCGAGTTCTCGAACCCGAACGGTCAGCCGTTGTCCAAGAAGATCTCCGACACATCGAAGACAACCCGTATCGGAGACGACGAGACCATCGCCATGATGATGGCCGACCCGGAGGTCAAGGAGATCGTGGATCGCGTGTTCGCCCATGCGAAATTCCAGAAACCCAAGACGAACACTCCGATAGATGACCCACCCGAAGACTTCGACAAGGAGATAACCGCACGCGGACGCGATCTCGGATACCAGGCAGGGAAAGAGGACTTCGAGATGTTCGCCGGGATCGAGGATGACAACGAACTGAGCAACAAGTTCCTCGAACAGCAGAAGAAGCGTGCAGAAGAATTATGCCCGGACGAATACCCGATAAACTCGAACAAGTACAAGAAGTACTACAATGCGTTCGTCAGAGGGTACGAAGCGGGCGTGAACATGCCTATAAAGAAGATCACCTGTGGGAAGAGCGACGGGAAGGCGTTCGTTGCGACAATCAGAAAAGAATTCGGGAACGATATAGTCTGGAACAGGGAAACGTCTCCGAAACTCAAAGACTATATCAACACCTATCTGAACGATATCGGAAACATCCCCGTCGACTGCCGGTGCGCCCTCTACAAGAAATGGTACCACGACTCGTTCATGAATGCCGTCAAGAACGAACTCCGTCCGAAGAAGGACGTACCGAAGGAATCCGTGGAGGATGCGGACAACGTTATGAGACACATCCTGTCCCGTCTTTTCGAGTTCCTGTATATCAGCGTCTATCGGGAGACCACATTCGACGAGATCTTCAAGAACGCGGATCCCGACGTATTCCTGGAAGCGGTCGGTATCACCAAGGACGAGTTCACCGTCCTGAACCGCTACCACATCTTCGAGGAGCACACGCTGAACAGCTGCATCCACGATTTCTTCGTCAACGAATCCCTCGGATCGTCATTGGATTTGGGGAAAAAAGAGAACCGCAAGAGATACAGGAACAGCTTCGATTGGTATGGCTTCGGAGTAGAAGACATCGACCAGCGATTCTAAGAGGTGGCATATTGAGTAACTTTACAATCAATGGAAATGTTGGAACCGTTCAGATTCAACAAGAATGTGAGAACCCCACTATGAGTTACAATTCTGGAGATCTGATTCAAACTGCACAGACAGTCCTTACATTCATACGTGAACAATGCCTGCAACAAGAAGGAGTCTTCTAGGATTCAAAGGAGATTGTTACGATACTTGATGCGTTGGAAAGCGATATCAAAACGAAGAATAGACCTCTAATTGCTCAAAGGCTTCAAACCATCAAAACCATGATTGTTCAGACAGGATCCAATGTCCTCGGATTTTTAATTTCTACCATGATCGGCAATGGGGGTATCTAAAATAACGAAGATGATTATTGAGTTACAGAATGAATGCCAAAAAAGTGATGTAGACCCAATATCGATTCTAAGAAGAGCGTTTGTCATCGCTAAAAAATTAAAACTGGATGAATTTCAAAAATGGGTCGATTCTGAACTAAATTCATACAAAAAACCAGGAGAAGTTCCATCGTATAGAAGAATCAGAGGAATCCTATATGCTGATCTTCACTACAGCCAAGTTCCGGTTCAGATACCTACCGACCTGATAGATACGATCTGTACAGTTAATGTCTCTCATGCAATTCCAGAACTATGTGGGATGATTTCTTCAGATTCAAAAGCCTTTCGGGTTCCTTTGCAAGGAGAAATGAATCAGACTATTTGTGAACTTACAGAAACAGAATGTCAATTCTACATCCTTATGAGCAAACATCAATTGCGTAATATCATAGACTCAGTGGTGAATACGATTCTTAATTGGACACTTATTTTTGAAGAAAACGGTGTTGTAGGTGAAGATTCGACATTCACTGAAGATGAAGTAAGGAAAGCGAATACAACTTACAACAACTACATGATAAATGGTAATGTAGGGGTTATTCAAAGCCAAGAGTTCTGTCGTAATTAATCAAGAGGAAAGGCATAACGGATAGAAAAACGGAGATCAAAAATGATTATGGAATATCACATCATACACTAGTGAGAATACTCTCTACATATAACCATTTCATCACCTGAACAATCCAAATATACGCTCAACAAAGATGAGCTTACATTCTATATTACCATTGCCTTGTCATAAAGGGAGAAAAATTGCTTTAGGGATGGAATTGATGATTAGATGCAATGAACGACAATGTAGTAGAATTGATCAAGAATCGGACAATCATCTACTGTCTAGACGGGGATTCGAATGAGTTCGAGAGAATAGGGGCCAGACTACCATATTTAAGTGGCCCTATGATATGTGAGTTGATTGAGGATCATGGCATTTCATTCTCATACACGGATCACCACAATAGTCGTTGGGCCATTATGGAAGAAGCATTACAAGAAGCCTCGAATCACAAAATCCTAGATGATGTTCTAACATCAATTATAATCAAAGCTACATTAGTGGATGACAATTGCGCACAAACTAAACAATCCAGAATCGATGCTATTAACTTAATTGTTGAATACATCAATACGATCTTACAGTTTACTGATGTTGAACTAATCTTCAACCGGAACAGAATCCATATCCGTTCCAAATCAACATCTCCGGACATAGACTGGATCGAGGAAATCGACATTGCCACCATCAAACAGATGATTGAAAATGCTCGCACAGATTTAGACGAAGGAAATTATGACGGCGTTGTAACCAAATCGCGTACAATTCTGGAAGAAGTACTACTCTATGTATTGAACGCATCATCGACTCCAGAACAGTATGGCGGCAATATTGGTAAAATGGTTGAAGACCTAAAGAAAAAGCTCGATGCGAACGATGCTCCAAAACCAATTCAAGAAGTCATCACCCATATAGTTGGATTAGTCAATAATATTGCATATATCAGAAATAACTATAGTGATTCTCATG
>OGRD01001063.1_pt1 | contig 11644 bp, 12 predicted proteins | sample 1553441 | NCBI WGS metagenome assembly OGRD01 (sample SAMEA2580106, study PRJEB22360) | human gut metagenome | biome: human gut; feature: human-associated habitat; material: faeces | place: Denmark | collected 2008/2010
CTCCGAGCTTGCCTCCCCCCCGCCGGCCCCCTGCCGCTCTGCGCCGCAGGCATCGACATTGAAAAGATCCTCACCGTCGCCGAGAAGACGTTCGCTTCTCTCGACGAGCGCAGCGAAGCGAACCCCTGCTGGCAGTACGCCGCCGCGCGTCAGGCGCTCTATAAGAGCGGCAAGGCCGTGGAGATCCTCGCGTGCTACGAGCCGCGCTTCCGCATGATGGCGGAATGGTGGAAGCAGCTTTACGGCGAATCCGAGGGCAAGAACGGTCTCGGCATTTTCCCGGCGAGCGTGGAATATAACGCCGATCTGCACTCCATGGGCCAGTATATTCAGGAAGGCCCGCGCCATCTGATGGAGACGGTCGTGAGCTTTGCTTCTCTCCCCGGCGGATACACCGTTCCCGCCGACGCGCACGACGGCGACGGACTCAATTATCTCGCCGGACACGATTTCAACGAGATCGCCGCCATTGCCCGCGCCGCGGTAAAGACCGCGCACATCGAGGGCGGCGTCCCCAATCTCGCCATTGAGGTCTCGGACATGGCAGAGACCGGCTTTGCCGAGCTCGTATGCTTCTTTGAGCTTGCCTGCGGCATTTCCGGCTATATGGAGGGCGTGAACCCGTTCGATCAGCCGGGCGTGGAGGCCTACAAAAAGCTCATGTTTCGCGGTCTTGCCGCGCTCAAATGAAGAACATTCGATGAACATTCGAAAAGCTCCTTGCAACGGGCGGCGGAAGATGATAGAATACAGAAAAAGAAGCGTTCGCATCTTTCTTTCAAATTTACAAATGAGGTGATTTCCTATGGTTAAACTCATCATGGGTCTGTCCGGCTCCGGCAAGACCAAGACCCTGATCTCTCTCGTCAGCGAAGCCATTGAAAAGGAACAGGGCAATGTTGTCTGCATCGAAAAGAGCCGGCATCTGACCTATGATATTCCCTATCAGGCGCGGCTGATCCGCACCGACGATTACGGCGTCCGCGGCAACACGATGCTGCTCGGCTTCCTGTGCGGCCTGCACGCCGGCAATTACGACATCACCCATTTCTTCATCGACGATCTCAACAAGATCCTCGACGACCGCTCCAACGAGGCGCTGGAGAAGTTCCTCGACACGCTCTCCGCGTTTGGCGAGCGCGAGAACATCAACTTCACCATCCCCATCACCGCCGATCCTTCCGGCGCGGGCGACGGTCTGAAGAAATATTTCTGATATGCGGCTCGACAAGTGGCTGAAGGTCTCGCGGCTCATCAAGCGCCGCACCGTGGCACAGGAGGCGTGCGACGGCGGGCATGTGTCCGTCGGCGGGCGCGTCGCCAAGCCCTCCACCGATGTGAAGGTCGGCGACGTGATCGAGATCCGCTTCGGCGCGAAAACGCTGCGGGCGGAGGTCCTCTCCGTGCAGGAAACGGTCAAAAAGGACGATGCCGCCGCAATGTACCGCGAACTGTGATAAAAAAACGCATTCTCTGTTTCGGCAGAGAATGCGTTTTGCTTTTGGGGGGTTCTTATTTCTCATCCCCGGCGTGCGGCTCCGCTACGCGGAGCATGCGGAAGCCCTCGCCGTGGACCTCGTTGGATTCGAGAATGATGGTGAATGACGCCGGGTCGAGCAGCTTTACCTCGCGGGTAATGGTGAACATCTCCTTGCCCGAGCAGGCGCACAGCACCACATCGCGGTGATCCTTCCGGAAGCCGCCGCGCGCGTCGATGATCGTTGTGCCGCGGCCGCAGAGCTCGTCGATCCGCTCCGTGACGGCTTCGCCGTGGTCGGTGACGATGAGCGCGAGCTTTCCGGCGTTCGCGCCGTACATGATCTTGTCGGCAATGACGGCGAAAATGAGGTCGATCATCATGCCGTATACGATGCCGTCAAAATCGCGGAAAATGATGCCGCCGAGCACCACAACGATGCCGTCCGTGAGCATGATGAACCGGCCGAGCGGCAGATGCGGGTGCTTGGCCTTAAGCGCCATTGTGATGAAGTCCGCGCCGCCGGTGGAGGAGTTGCGCATATAGATGAGCGCGTAGCCCAGCCCGCCGAGCACGCCCGCGCAGATGGCAGCGACGAGCCGCTCGCCGGTGTACTGCGGCAGCATCGGGGCTATGTAATCCACGAAAAGCGAGGAGAGGATCATGCACCGCACGCTGCAGAGGAAAAACCGCCGCCCGAGCACCCGATAGCAGAGGATCGCCACAGGGATGTTGAGCACAATGGTCATCACGCCGATGGGCAGATCGAACAGGCGGTATAAGATCAGCGCGAGACCGGAAAAGCCGGTCATCGGGAACTTTGCGGGCAGCGCGAAGTTATAAATGGCAACGCCGGTCAGTATGCTTCCCGCGATCTCCACGAGCGTATCGAATAACCATGTTTTCCCGAACAGCTTTCCCACGATGACCATCTCCCTTTCTTTTCCTTTTATCAAAAAAGAGCGGACGCGAATTATGAGACCGATTCGCATCCGCTCTTTTTCATTTTATCATGCAAAGGATTTGCTTGTCAATTCCGCCAAAAGCACGGCGAGTTATTTTTGCAATTCGACGAGCTCATACTCGCGGCTGCCGACGCCGAGAGCGGCGGCGCACTCGATCGTGTGGATGCCGTGGCGCGACTCCATGCGTTCGATCAGATGGACCTTGCCCTCGTCGGGCGAGGCGTACACCAGGTCGACGCACGCCTGGTCCAGCGCCACGGGGTCCAGCGAGGCGAGGATGCCGATGTCGCCCATGCGGGGCGGTTCGGGATGCGCGTCGCAGTCGCAGTCCACCGAGAGGTTGTTCATAACGCTGATGTAGAGAATCCGTTCGCCGCAATGGGCGGCGATCGCTTTGGCCGCTTCGGCCATCGACTCCAGAAAATCGTCCTGCGCGGGCAGGCTGCTCCACAGTTTCTCGGTGTCCTCGGTCTTTCCGGCCGAGTGAATCCACGCTTTTCCGGCCGACGAGGCGATGCCGATGGAGATGTTCTTGATCGCGCCGCCGAATCCGCCCATCGCGTGCCCCTTGAAATGCGAAAGAACCACCACGAAATCGTACTCCGGGAAGTGAGAGCCTACGATGTCGTATTTGAGGTGTCTGCCGCCCTCGACGGGCAGGCGCACTTCGCCCTCGGCGTCCATGATGTCCACCGGAGCGATGGCCGTGAACCCGTGGTCGGCGGCGGCTTTCAGGTGGTCTTCGGTTTTGGCGCGTCCGCCGCCGTAGGCGGTGTTGCACTCGACGATCGTGCCGCCGACCTTGTGTACCAGCGGTGCGACGAGCGCCGGTTGCAGGAAGTGGTGTCCGCCCGGTTCGCCCGTCGAGAGTTTGACGGCCACCCGTCCCGTGGCTTCGCGGCCGAGCGCTTCGTAGATGCGCACCAGCGCCTCGGGCGTGATCGTGCGCGTCAGGTAGACCTTGGGATTCGCGGTCTTCTCCTGCGGCGGGTTGTCGTTCGCGCGGGCCCGCCCTCCGCAGGCGCCTGCGCACAATGTCAGCGACAGGAATGTCGTCATCCAGATTCTTTTCATCGTATCGTTGAATTTCGTTCTTCGTTTTCCCGCCTCGGCATAGCCCGAACAAGTTCGGCCTGCGCTCGGCTTAACGAAAAGGTTCATTTTCATGCTCCATTTCTCGCCTCGGCATAGCCCGAACAAATTCGGCTCTGCACTCGGCTTAACGAAAAGGTTCGTTTTTTCGATCGGTTCCGTCGTCTTCGGGCGCAAGTCCGGCGACGCCTTCGGTTCCGACACTGCAAAAATAGCGCATCGGCGCTTCCGGTCCGTTATACGGATCACGGATTGTCTTACCATTATTACGGTTGTCGCGTAAAAACCGAAAAAATGCGTAACTTTGCAAAGGTCTCAAAATGCCGCGATCATGGAGAACGTATTGAAACTGGATCGTGTCGAACAGTATAACGATCTGGTGCACTATCCGACGCTGCACCCGCTCGTCAGCGTCATCGACTTTTCGCAGTGTCCGCTCTGCGAGCGCGTCCGGTTCTGCGTGGGGTTCTACACGGTATTTCTCAAAGATGTCAAGTGCGGCGATATCCAGTACGGCCGTCGCACCTACGACTATCAGGAGGGGACGCTCGTCTTCCTCGCCCCGGGGCAGTGCGTCGGGTTCGACAATCGGGGCATGAAATTCCAGCCCAAAGGCTGGGCGCTTCTCTTCCACCCCGACCTGCTGCGCGGCACGCAGCTGGGGCGCAACATCCGCAACTACACCTTCTTCTCCTACGAGGTGCGCGAAGCGCTCCACCTCTCGGAGCAGGAGCGGCGCACGATCCTCGACTGCCTGCACAACATCCGCCACGAGTTGCAGCACGCCATCGACCGCCACAGCCGCACGCTCGTCGTGAATAACATCGAGATGTTCCTCAACTACTGCGTCCGCTTCTACGACCGCCAGTTCATCACGCGCAGCGACGTGGCGGGAAAGGATATTCTGGCGCGCTTCGAACGCACGCTCGACGACTATTTCCTCTCCGACAAACCCCAGACCGAAGGGCTGCCCACCGTGCAGTACTGCGCGCAGGAGCTTCACCTGTCGGCCAACTACTTCGGCGACCTGGTCAAACGCCTGACGGGAAAGACGGCGCAGGAGCACATCCGCCTGCGGCTCATCGATGCGGCCAAGGAGCGCATCGCCGACCCCGCGCGCTCGATCGCCGAGGTGGCCTACGAACTGGGATTCAAATACCCCGCGCACTTTACCAGACTCTTCAAGAACGTGGTCGGTTGCACTCCCAACAGGTACAGAAACATCAACTGACGCATTGCGCAACCGGCTGTCCGGCCGACTGTTCCGAGCGGTAAAAATGGTAAGAATCTCCGTAATCCGTCTATCGTCCGGCATGATCCGCCGCCCTATCTTTGCAGATGAAACGCGGGTCGGGAGGCACCGACCGGCAGACAAACGACAAGAACCATGAAAACGAAAACGATTCTTCTGACGCTCACCACCCTCTTCGCTGCCGCCGAGAGCGGCGACGCCCAAACGGCGCCGAACGATAAAAAAGTGCTGGTGGCCTACTTTTCCCACAGCGGCAACACGCGCGCCGTGGCCGAACGGATCGCTGCGGCCACGGGTGCCGATCTCTTCGAAATCGTCCCGCAGAAGCCCTACCCCGCGGAGTACCGCGCCGTCGTCGATCAGGCCAGGCGCGAGATCGCCGCGGACTACCGTCCGGCGCTGAAAACCGACCTGCCCGACGCCGGGCGATACGACGTGATCTACATCGGTTCGCCCTGCTGGTGGTCGACCGTCGCACCGCCCGTCGCGACCTTCCTCGCAGCGCACGACTTCACGGGCAAGACCCTCATCCCCTTCATGACGCACGAAGGGAGCCGCATGGGCCGCAGCGAAGCCGACATCCGACGGCTCTGCCCCGGCGCGACCGTGCGCAGCGGCGTCCCCATCCGCGGCAGCGGTGCAGCGCAGGCCGACCGCGAAATCCGACAGCTCGTCGAGGCGGCCGGACGCTGAGTGCGGACGGCACGCCGACGGTCGGAACCGCGCGGGCGAATACGAGTCGCAATCCGCCGCGCAGGGCGGCAGACGTTGGAGAGCCCACCGAAACCGACGAAGGCCATTTTTGCGGACGAACACAAAAACACATAAAACGACCGTTGGAAATACAGACAACGCATCGGTCGTCATCCGGATTTTCCTATCTTTGCCCCTGAACGGAAAACAACGAACAACCAAAACCGAATCGAATGCTACGCAAACTCAGAATCGCAGCGGCCGTCGTCTGCTTCGCGCTCGTCACGCTGCTCTTTCTCGACTTCACCGGCACGCTCCACGCGTGGTTCGGCTGGCTGGCACGCCTCCAGTTCCTGCCCGCCCCCGGCCGTAGGCCGGCCCTGCTGGCCGTGAACGTCGGCGTCGTAGCGGCGCTCGTCGTCGCCACGCTGCTTTTCGGCCGCGTCTACTGCTCGGTCGTCTGCCCGCTGGGCGTGATGCAGGACGGCATATCGCACCTCGCCGGCCAACGCACGAAGAACCGCTTCCGCTACTCGCCCGCGAAAACGGCGCTGCGCTACACCGTGCTGGCCCTCTTCATCGCCGCACTCGCGGCAGGCATCGGCTCACTGGTCGCACTGCTGGCCCCGTACAGCGCCTACGGCCGCATCGCGCAGAACCTGCTGGCTCCGCTCTGGGGATGGGGCAACAACCTGCTGGCCTACTTCGCCGAACGCATCGACAGCTACGCCTTCTATCGCACCGACGTCTGGGTGCGCAGTGCGGCGACCTTCGCCGTAGCGGCCGCGACTTTCGCTCTCATCGCCGTGCTGGCCTGGCGCAACGGCCGCACGTGGTGCAACACCGTCTGTCCCGTGGGTACGGTGCTGGGCTTCCTCGCGCTTCTCGCTGCTGCGTCCCGTGCTCGACGCCGAGAAGTGCGTCGGCTGCAACCGCTGCGCACGCAACTGCAAGGCGTCGTGCATCGACGTCGAACACCACCGGATCGATTACAGCCGCTGCGTGGTCTGCATGGACTGCATCGACACCTGTCACAAAAACGCCATCGCCTACGAACTGCGGCCGAAAACCCGCAAGCCGGGGAAGGAAGAGAAGAGAGAGTCGGGAAGAGAGGAGAACCCCGCCGGTCTTTCGCGCCGCAGTTTTCTGTCGCTTACGGGCGTATTCGCCGCACACACGGCTCTCCGTGCACAGGAGAAGCTCACCGACGGCGGGCTGGCCGTCATCGAACAGAAAAAAATTCCCCGCCGTGCGACGCCGATCGTCCCGGCCGGCGCCGCGAGCCTGCGCAACATGGCGCACCACTGCACCGGCTGCCAGCTCTGCGTGGCCGTCTGTCCCAACGGCGTGCTGTGGCCCTCGGAAAAACTCACGTCCCTGATGCAGCCCGAAATGTCCTACGAACGCGGCTACTGCCGCCCCGAATGCACGAAGTGCTCCGAGGTCTGCCCCGCAGGAGCGATCCTCCCCGTGACGGCGGCCGAGAAGTCGTCCGTGCAGATCGGCCATGCCGTCTGGATACGTGCCAACTGCGTGCCCCTGACCGACGGCGTCGACTGCGGCAACTGCGCCCGCCACTGCCCGTCGGAGGCCATCACGATGGTTCCGTCCGACACCGCCGATCCCGACTCGCCGAAGATTCCGGTCGTCAACACCGAGCGCTGCATCGGCTGCGGCGCCTGCGCCGAGGCCTGTCATGAGGGGGCCATCGCCATGGTAGAGGGCAAGGCCCAACTGATGCGGGACGACTACTGCGACGGGCTGGGGGACTGTCTGCCTGCCTGTCCCACCGGGGCCATCTCCTTTGTGGAGCGGGAGGCAGCCGCCTATGACGAGCAGGCGGTGCTGGCCAATAAGCAGAAGAAGATGCAGGAAAAGATGCGGAAGGAGGGTACTCCCCTGCCCTGCGGATGTCCGGGGAGCCAGTCCAGAAGCATCCGGCACACGGAGACCCGGCAGGCGGAGACCGTCTGCGCCGAACCGGTCAGCCGGCTATCCCAGTGGCCGGTGCAGATCAAGCTGGTCCCGGTGCGGGCGCCGTATTTTGACGGGGCCAAGCTGCTCATTGCCGCCGACTGCACGGCCTACGCCTACGCCGCCTTCCATGAGCGGTTCATCAAGGGGCACATCACGCTGGTGGGCTGTCCCAAGCTGGACAGCGTGGACTATTCCGAGAAGCTGACGGAGATCATCAGGGAAAACGACGTCAAGAGCGTCACTGTCGTCCGCATGGAAGTTCCCTGCTGCGGCGGGCTGGAGCGCGCGGCGGTGACCGCCTTGAAAAACAGCGGAAAATTCATCCCGTGGCAGGTCGTCACCGTCACGCTGGATGGCAGGCTGAAAGAGGAATAAAGCAGGATATCCGGCGCTGAACAGGGATAGAGCGAACGCCGGATGATAGAGAAACCGAGGCTGTCAGGTTAAAAACCTGGCAGTCTATTTTTTGTGAAACGTATTGACAGAAGGACCCTAACTGTATATAATGCACATATACAGAAATTACAGTGAGGCGATGACGTGAATATTTTGATTGATAACAAAAGCGGAACGCCGATTTATGATCAGATATATTCTCAGATCAAGGGTCAGATCATCAGCGGCGCATTAAAGCAAGATGAATTGCTTCCATCCATTCGGGGTCTTGCGAAGGATCTTCGCATCAGCTTTATTACTACGAAACGTGCCTATGAAGAGCTTGAGAAAGAAGGATTTATCTACACCCTGCCTGCCAAGGGGTGTTATGTGGCGCCTAAAAATGTAGAGCTGCTGCGAGAAGAAAATCTGAAAAAGATTGAAGAACATATTGATGAAATCGTCAGACTAGCTGCATCCTGCAATTTGAGCAAACAAGAGATTATGGAAATGGTTCATTTCAGTTTGGAGGAACAAGGATGAATGCGCTTGAAATTCGAAACCTGACAAAATCATATCCCGGCTTTACGCTTGACAACATCAATCTGACACTGCCGAGCGGATGCATTATGGGGCTTATCGGCGAGAATGGTGCGGGAAAAAGTACCACCATCAAGCTTATTCTGGATATGATTCATAAGGATAGCGGCAGTATTACCATTCTTGGAAAGGATAATCAGGATAATATCGAACTCACGAAAGAGGATATCGGCGTTGTTTTGGATGAAGTGGGTCTTCCGGAATGCCTGACCGCTCAGCAGGTCGGAAATGTAATGAAACATACCTTTCGTAATTGGGATGACGCTGAATACGCTCAATTGCTGAAAAAACTTGCGCTGCCGGAACAAAAGCGGTTCAAAGCGTTTTCGCGTGGAATGAAGATGAAACTGGGCATTGCGATTGCCATGTCCCACAACAGCAAACTTCTGATTTTGGATGAAGCAACGTCGGGGCTTGATCCGGTGGTTCGCGATGAGATCATTGAGATGTTCAATGATTTCACAAGAGACGAAGGCCATTCTATTCTCATTTCTTCGCATATCGTCAGTGATCTTGAAAAACTTTGCGATTATATTGCATTCCTGCATGAGGGAAAACTATTGCTTTGCGAAGAAAAAGATCAATTATTAGAGGAGTATGGTCTGATTCATTGTACTGCTGACGAGTTGCGGACGCTGCCGCCGGATGCGGTCAAATATAAAAGGGAAAATACGTATGGAGTTCAGGCAATGGTGCAGAGAAATGCCGTTCCCTCCGGGATTCATGTAAGCTCGATCAGCATGGAGGAACTTTTCGTATTTATGGTAAAGGAGGGAAAGTGATATGAAAGGGCTTCTCTTAAAGGATTGGTATATGATGAAGCAATATTGCAGAACATATCCGGTCATTGCCGTTGCTTTTATGGCGTTGTCTCTTGTGGACAGCGACAACCTGTTTTTTGTATTTTATCCATGTCTGCTTTGTGGGATGATTCCCGTTACCCTCCTTGGATACGATGAGAGGAGCGGATGGGTACAGTACAGCGGAACGATGCCCTATACAAAAATACAAATTGTTTCCGAAAAATACCTAATCAGCTTGTTTGCCCAACTTACGATGCTCGTCGCTACGGGAATTGCGCAAGCGGTAAAAATGACGCTGACGGGCGGTTTTATCCTTGGGGATTTTGCCGTTCTGATGCTGCTGATGTTGACGGTGTCAACGCTCGCGTCCTCCATCCCGCTCCCGTTTATTTTCAAGATGGGTGTGGAAAAAGGAAGGGCGGCTTATTATGTGATGATTGGTTTTGTGTGCGGCGTGAGTGTTTTGATATCCGGTTTTCTTAAAGGTCAGCCTGCGGCAGAAATCAAGCCCAACTGGGTATTGGAAATACTTGCTGTTATCGGAATCGGAACATATCTTTTTTCTTGGTATATGTCCGTCGTCTTTTATAAAAAGCGTGAAATTCAATAAGTCGCTGCAACGCTGGAACATCTCAAGGCAGCCCAAAAGATGGGCTGAGCGACAGCCCGCCCGAATGAAATTCCCGCGCGGGACAGGCGCTCCCGCTAAACAATCAGGCTCCCGATACCGAGCGGTCGGTACCGGGAGCCTGATTGTTTTATGGATGTCAGAATAATTCCGCGATGATATCCGTGCATTTGTCGATGCCCAACACGCCGCTGATGGTGATGACTCTGTTTTTCATACGCGATCAACGCCCTCCGTATTCAGTTCCTTATAGGTTTTTGCAATGATCAATGCCGAAATCACAAAGGTCAGCACATCCGAAACCGGCATGGAATAGAGCACGCCGTCCAGACCGAAGAACACCGGCAGCAGCAGCGCGAAGCCCACGCCGAACACGACCTCGCGGAACATGGACAGCAGCGTGGAAGCCAACGCCTTGCCGATGGCTTGCAGGAAGATAAAGCACGCTTTGTTGATGCAGGCCAAGACCATCATGCAGAGATAGGTGCGGAACGCCTTGACGGCGAAATCGGCATAGTAGCTGCTCTCGTTGGCCGCGCCGAAAATGGCGATCAACTGACGGGGGAATCCTTCCGCCAGAATGAGCGCGACCGCGCCCACCAGCGCCTCGGCAGCCAGCAGCATGGTGAACAGCTTCCGCACGCGCATCTTCTTGCCCGCGCCCATGTTGTAACCGACGATGGGAATGCAGCCTGCCGCCATGCCGACCACGATGGAAATGACGATCTGGAAGAACTTCATCACGATGCCCACCACCGCTATGGGGATCTGGGCGTATTGCGCCTGCCCGAACACGGGGTCCAGCGCGCCGTATTGACGGAGCATGTTGTTGATGGCCGCCATCGCCGCCACAAGGCTGATCTGGGAGAGAAAGCTGGTGATGCCCAGCGTCAGCGTCTGTCCGCAGATGTTCCCGCGCAGGGCATAGTCGCCGGACGCGGGCTTGATGATTTTCATGTGCAGCAGATACCAGACGGCGAGCGCGGCTGTCGCTACCTGACCGATCACCGTCGCCACGGCCGCGCCCATCATGCCCCATTTGAAGCAGAAGATGAAAATCGGGTCGAGGATGATGTTGACGACGGCGCCGGCCAGCGTGGAGACCATGGCAAATTTCGGGTTTCCGTCTGCGCGGATGATGGGGTTCATCGCCTGCCCGAACATATAGAACGGAATACCGAGCGTGATATAGAAGAAATATTCCTGCGAGCAGCGGAAGGTTTCCTCGTTGACCGTGCCGCCGAACATGGCGATGATGCTGTCGGCAAAGACGAGATACACGACGGTCAGGATGAGGCCGCCTGCCACGGACAGCACAACGGCATTGCCGACGCTGCGCTTGGCCTTGCCGATTTCGCTTCTGCCCAGCGCCATGCTGACAAAGGCGCAGCAGCCGTCGCCGACCATGACGGCGATCGCCAGCGCCACGACCGTCAGCGGAAACACGACGGTGTTGGCGGCGTTGCCGTAAGAGCCGAGGTAGCTGGCGTTGGCGATGAAGATCTGGTCAACGATGTTATACAGCGCGCCCACCAGCAGCGAGATGATGCACGGAATGGCGTACTGCCGCATCAGCCTGCCCATGCGCTCCGTCCCCAAGAACTGATTTCCTGAATCCATAACAATCCCCTTCTTTCCAAAAATAAGAAATGAGAAAAAAGCAAATGCTGCACAAAATGCGGGCGCGCAATGCGCGCCCCTACAACGTTGCGGAAGAAAGCAACCGCGTCATTGTATCGCCGTACCCGTAGGGGCGCGCATCGCGCGCCCGTTATCGGAAGT
>OGRD01001066.1_pt1 | contig 11633 bp, 10 predicted proteins | sample 1553441 | NCBI WGS metagenome assembly OGRD01 (sample SAMEA2580106, study PRJEB22360) | human gut metagenome | biome: human gut; feature: human-associated habitat; material: faeces | place: Denmark | collected 2008/2010
GTATTATGATTGAAGCTTTATATAAGCAGGGGCTGCTCACAGAAGAGCAGCGGCGAAACCTCCGGAAGATCTTACGCTGTGATATCTTGGACAACAGCGAAAGGAGCTGATACTGTTTAGGATACCAACACACATCGGAGGCACATATGTACAAAAACATAGAAGAAATCAGGACGGCACTGTTCTGTGGAAAGCGCATCTATGACATCCCCTTACGGGTGACATTCTATGGCCGTGTCAGTACGGATGAAGATAAGCAGCTCAACTCGCTGGAACACCAGATCGCTTATTTTGAAAGCAAAATCAAGAGCTGCGAGAAATGGGAATATGTTCCCGGCTATATCGATGAGGGCATTACGGGAACCCGAGCCGACAAGCGCCCGCAGTTTTTGAAAATGGTGCGGGATGCGAAGGCCGGAGCCTTTGACCTGATACTGACAAAAGAAGTTTCCCGCTTTGCCCGGGACATCGTGGACTGTGTTCAGACGGTGCGGGAGCTGCTTCGATATGATGTGGGCGTGCTGATCGAGGATATCAACCTCAACACCATGGATAAGGATGCGGAGTTCCGTCTATCCATCATGGCCATCGTAGCACAGGAGGAAAGCCGCAAGACATCGGAACGGGTAAAGTTTGGTTATCGGCAGACCATGAAAGATGGTAAGCGTCACGGCGCAACGCCGCCCATCGGATACCGCTTTAATAATGAAAACAACGGATACTATGTGGATGAGCAAAAGGCAAAGCTTGTCCGCTTTGTATTTGAGGAATACGCAAAAGGTGAACTGGGTACCCGCCGTATTTCGGAACTGCTGGTACAAAAGGGCTTTTTGAATGATGCTGGAAACCCCTATAACCCATCAACTATTGAACGCATGATACGCAATCCTGTTTATCTTGGGTATATCGTCAACGGGAAAACCTATAAGCCGCACTATCGTGAGGATAAACACATTGCCATTTCCAGGGATAAGTGGCAGCTGCACTATGATCCCGTCCGCGTGCCGCCCTTGGTCAGCGAAGAAGTTTGGGAGAAAGCCAACTATGTGTTGAGAGAGCGCAGCAAGCGTTTGGACGGCGTAGATTGTTCCGGAAAAGATGCAACAGGACTTGGCAAATATGCCTACTCCAATCGAATCGTATGCGGTGACCATGATTGCGGATACCATCGTTCCACGTCCCGCTGGACAGTGGACGGTGTACGAAAGCAAGTGGAATACTGGCGCTGCTGCCTGTATAAGAAGTATGGCCGCAAACAGTGCGAAGCACCGATTTTATACAAACGGGATTTGGATGAAATCATGCGCAAGCTGTTCTCTACCCTAATTCCCTTGTTGAAGGATGCCTGCGGTTCGCTTCATGGTGCGCTTGCACAGGCTTTGGAGGAAAAGCAGACGGAAGATATCCCGGAATTGGAGCGACAAATCGTTGTTTTGGAGCAGAAGAAAAAGAAACTGTTGGATGGCTGGATGAACAGCGTTGTGTCGGACAGCGACTATCAGGATATGCGTAAAAGGCTAGAGCAGCAGATCGAGGAACTGAACGAGAGAAAGTCGCAAAGCGAAAAGGCATCTGTGGAACCGAATGTGTCCGCAGCATCCTTCGCCATTATGCAAAAGGCCATCAGCAATACAAACTTGGATTCCGAAGAAATGCTGGATGAACTGGTGCGCTGCTTTGTCTATAAGATTGTGGTAAAGCGTAAAGAGGACGCTGAAGCAACGGGGAAAAAAGTACCGTATATGCTTGAAATTTGGCTGCAAAACGCCGAAACACCGGCGAATTTTGATTTAGCCCTTTGTGAGCGCACACGTCGCTGTCCGGTCCGCCGTACTGGGCCATGAGCGCCTTTGCCATGCGGGGGTTGGGAGTGGTGATGTTTACGGGGTATTCAAGCTGTTTTGTATATATCCACATATTCTTTCCTCCTTATTCGTCCTTGCAGACGATCATGGAACGGATGACGCCGTCGGTAATGCGAAGGATACGGTCCAGCTCCTTGGGAAACTCGGGCGCGCTGGTGAAGGAGATCAACACATAGTAGCCTTCGGTAATGTAGTTGATCGCGTAAGCGAGCTTGCGCTTGCCCCACTCCTCCACTTCCATCGCGGAGCTGTTCTGCTCCACCAGAGTCTTGAACTTCTCGGTCAGCGCGGCAACGCCTTCCTCACCCTGTGCGGGGTCGATGATGAAAACGACCTCATAGTTAGCGGAAATCTTAGCCAATTTCTTGCACCTCCTTTTGGACTGATGGCCCACACGTCCTTCGTGTGAGCAAGGATATACCTATGGTGAAACCATAAGCTCTACTATTATACAAAAAAAGAGCGCAAAGTCAAGCCCTTCCCGCGCTTTTCCGAAATATTTTTGCCTGGAATATCCGTCCCGCCGGTCGCATAGGTTTGTCCCGAGGTGACGATCATGCAGAAGATACCACGGAAACCCAGGCTGCGCGGCGTCCCGCGCATCGCGTTCGCCGCGGCGCTCACGGCGCTGACGCTCTGGACGGTCGGCGTGGCCGCCACGGCGCACAGCCTGTCCGATGCCGCCGAACGGCTGCGGCAGGAGACTGCGCTCCCGCTCGCCCTGCTGCGCTACGAGATGGGCGGCGAGGAAGCGGACGAGCTCTCCCTCGGCGCGTCGCTCGCGCTGAGTCTGACGCCCATCCTTGCCGACGCGCGCAGCGAGGTGACGCAGGCGTGGTCGAGCGAGCTGCAGCTCCCGCCCGACGAAACGAAGCCCGACACCGAGGATCACGAGGGCACAACGCTTTCCGACGCACAGACGGGGGAGACCGTTCCGCGCGGCGCGGACAACGGCGTGCCGTCCCGCACGCTCCGGGTCGGCGACCCGAGCGGCTATACGGTGCTGGGGAACGTCTGCATCAATAACGGTTCAAAATGTACGCTAGACGCTTCGCAGCTCACGGGAGCGCCCGCCGCAGCGGAATGTCCCGCCGACGGTCCGCAGGTGCTCATTGTCCACACGCACGGCACGGAGGCCTACACCATGCCGGCAGGGGAGGAGTACGAGGCGAGCGACGACCACCGCACACTCGAAAAAGAAAAGAACATGATCCGCGTCGGCGACGAGATCGCCCGCGTCCTGACGGACGCCGGTCTCGGCGTGCTCCACGACCGCGAGCTCTACGACTACCCCAACTATTCCGGCGCGTACAACCGCTCGCTCGCCGCCATCGAGAAATACCGCGCGGAATATCCCTCGCTCCTCTACATTCTGGACGTTCACCGCGACGCCGTAGCCGACAGCGAGGGCAACAACTACAAGCTCCTGTGCGCCGAGGAGCCGGGGGCCGCTCAGCTGGAATTTGTCATCGGCTCGTCCGGCGGCGGGCTGGAGCACCCCGACTGGCGCGAGAACCTCAAGCTCGCCTGCGCCGTGCAGGAGACGCTGTACGCAAAATACCCCACGCTCATGCGTCCCGTCACGGTGCGCAACTCGCGCTACAACCAACAGGTCACGACCGGCTCTCTGCTCATCGAGGTCGGCACGGCGGGCAACTCGCTCGACGAGGCGCTTGCTGCCGCGCGGCTCTTCGCCGCGGGCTTTGCCGAAACCGTGCTGGCATAGGAAAGAAGAGGTCCCGTTTCCGGGACCTCTTCGGCTGTCTTACGCTTATTCGTAGATGGGGTACTTCTTGGTCAGGGCGACGACGGCCTCCTGCGCGGCGGTCTTATTGCCCTCGAAGTCACGGGCGACCATGCCCATGATGCGGGCGATCTCCTTCATGTCTTCTTCCTTCAGGCCGCGGGTGGTGGCGGCGGGGGTGCCGACGCGGATGCCGGAGGTGACGAACGGCTTCTCGGGGTCGTTGGGGATGGCGTTCTTGTTGACGGTGATGAAGCACTCGTCGAGGCGGCGCTCGATCTCCTTGCCGGTGATGTTGAAGTTGCGGACGTCAACGAGCATCAGGTGGTTGTCCGTGCCGCCGGAGACGAGACGGAAGCCTTCCTTCATCAGGCCGTCGGCGAGGACGGCGGCGTTCTTCACGACCTGCTCGCCGTAGGCCTTGAACTCGGGCTTGAGGGCCTCGCCGAAGCAGATGGCCTTGGCAGCGATGATGTGCTCGAGCGGGCCGCCCTGGGTGCCGGGGAACACGGCGGAGTCGATCTTCTTGGCCAGGTTGATGGTCTCCATCTCGCCGGTCTCGATGTTCTTCTTGGTGATCTCGTTCTTGCACAGGATCATGCCGCCGCGGGGGCCGCGCAGGGTCTTGTGGGTGGTGGTGGTGACAACGTCGGCATAGGGCACGGGGCTCTCGTGAACGCCAGCGGCGACGAGACCGGCAATGTGGGCCATATCGACCATGAAGAAAGCGCCGACGGAATCAGCGATCTCACGGAACTTGGCGAAGTCGATCTTGCGGGGATAGGCGGAAGCGCCGGCAAGGATCATCTTGGGCTTGCACTCCTGCGCGATGCGGTAGACCTCGTCGTAGTCGATCATTTCGGTCTCATCGTTGAGGGAGTAGGGGACCTGATGGAAGTACTGGCCGGAGATGTTGACCGGGCTGCCGTGGGACAGATGGCCGCCGTGGGCGAGGTTCATGCCCATGTAGGTGTCGCCGGGCTGGAGCATCGCCTTGAAGGCCGCGAGGTTCGCGCTCGCGCCGGAGTGGGGCTGGACGTTGGCATGCTCAGCGCCGAACAGCTTGCAGGCGCGCTGACGGGCGATCTCTTCGGTCTCGTCGACGCAGTAGCAGCCGCCGTAGTAGCGCTTGCCGGGATAGCCCTCGGCGTACTTGTTGGTCAGGCACGTGCCCATAGCCATCATGACAGCCGGGGAGACGATGTTTTCGGAGGCGATCAGCTCGATGTTGCGCTGCTCGCGGTGATACTCCTTCTCAATAGTGGCGCCGACTTCGGGGTCATACTGGGACAGGAATTCCATGGTTTCTTTGATCATGGTGCGTGTTCCTCCTCTGATTTTTCAGTCGATTGATATCTTACCGGCGGCTAAGCTGAAAAGTGCGAACTTATGCCGGTTCTCTCACACCTTAGAATAGCAAAAAAAGTAAGGCCCTGTCAAGGAAAACCGGGCCTTGGAGGGGCTGAATTTATTAGGGAAAAGAGGAATATCACCTTAAAAACGTAAAAGTGTGCAAAAAGGGGCGAAAAGGGATTGACGTGCGTTGTGCAGTCTGCTATGCTGTGCCTGCATGAAGTTTAAATTTTGAAGAGCTTTATGCATCGGCAGAGTAGGAAACCATGTGTTTACGCGAAGAGCGAATAGTGCCGTTGGGATGGGAAGTTGCCCACGGACGAAAAACCCATGGTTTGCAGTATGGTTTCCGCATCCGCTTGCCACTCAGAAGAGAGTTTAAGTGAGGCCTCTCCTCCGCGTGGTTCCTGCCATCCGGAGGGAGAGGTGTTTTCTTTTTTCACCGGATCAAGCCGTTCCGCGCGGCGCCGCAGCCGCGGGAAAATCTTTTGATGAAAAAAGGAGGTCCTCACAATGTCCCTTCAGATCGAAGCGCTTTCCCCCATCATGTGGACGATCATCATCGCGGTCGCCCTCGTGCTCATCGCCGCGGTGGTCTTCACGTGGAAGTCCTCGGCCATGTCCACGCGCAAAATGGTCACCATCGCCATGCTGACCGCAGTTTACGTTGTGCTGAACTTTGCCGGTACGGTGCGCCTTGGCTGGATTAACATCTCCGTCGCGTCGCTGCCCGTCATCGTGGGCGCGATGCTCTACGGTCCGGTCGGCGGCCTGCTCGTCGGTCTTCTCGGCGCATTCATGGGTCAGCTTCTCACCTATGGCGTGACCGCGACCACGATCCTGTGGATCCTGCCGCAGGCAGCGCGCGGCCTGCTCGTCGGCGTGTATGCCAAGCACTGCGGCTACAAGTTCTCCAGCGGTCAGCTCACGCTTGCGCTGATCGGCACGGCGCTGGTCGTGACGGCGCTCAACACGGGAGCGATGTATATCGACAGTGTGATCTACAACTACTACAGCTACGCCTATGTTTTCGGCGGCCTGGTGGTGCGTATCATCTCCGGCGCGGCTACGGCGGTGCTGATGGTGTTTGTGGCTCCGCCGGTCGTGAACCTGCTGAACCGCTCGCTCGACACGGTGCGCACGGCGCAGTAAAAAAATATTCAAAAAAGAGGGACGCAGTTGAAAACTGCGTCCCTCTTTTTTGAGAAAGATTGCACTCCGCGGCAGCGCACGCGCCATAGGCGCGCACGTTTGCGGAGTAAGAAGAGTTTTTCTGACGCGCACGCCCCAGGGCGGCTTCTCTTGCCGCTTTGCGGCAATTCACCTTCTGCCGTCAGAAAAAACGATTAGAATCTATTTGCCGCCTGCGGGTGTAGTAAGTTTGAAGAGACTTCTTAATCACTCAATTTTAGAGAATTGGAGTTCCTAATTGATTAAAAAGTCTCTTGAGGCTTATTTTTTTACCTCAAAGGGCAAAATTGTACTTTTTTAAAAACATTTCCAATCAGAAGAAGCTCTTGGAGCAGTATGCGAAAGAACATGGCTTTACAAATCTGATTCATTTTACGGATGATGGAATTTCCGGAACAAGATTTGACCGCCCCGGCTTTCTTGCCATGATGAAAGAAGTGGAGTCCGGGAAAGTTGGGACGATCCTGATTAAAGATATGAGCCGAATGGGAAGGGATTATCTGAAGGTCGGGCAATATATGGAACTGCTCAGACAGAAGAATGTGCGTCTGATCGCAGTGAATGAGAATGTAGATAGTTTTCGGGAGGATGCAGGAGAAGATTAACCGGATGCTGGTGACAGAAGCAAGCAGAATGGAAGTGTAATGAAAATATATAGATGCAACTGTAGAAGAAGTGTGATATTATGTGAGTAACAAATCGGAATTGTGCGCCCAGAAAAGGGCGAGTAGTCTAACAGGTGGAATGCCTGTCCGGTAAGGTCTAACCAACCGCCAGTAGCGAGTCTTGGGTGGTTGTCAGTAATGGCAGTTGCTAAGCGTAGACAGCGAGGAAATAGAGAGTGTGATTGAGCCTCGAAATTTTGACATTTAGAAGGCTGACGCTTTAATTCCAGCGGAAAGCAACACAAACAAAAATCAAGACAAAGAAGGATATTTCCGATGAATAAACTTATGGATTGGATGAAAGGAAAATTCATGAAATATCATATTTCGGATAAGGAATATGATATGATTCAAGCGGATATGCAGGAGGAGAACAGAAACAGTTTGTTGTTCTTCTCCGTGATCACGATATTGTTTCTGTTTGTTATGCTTTTAATTTCTTTTTATTCTCCTGCGTTTGTAAGATTTCGGTCAGCTTACATACTACTGATGCTTGTAGCTGTGCTTATATTGGCAGGTACATATATGAGCAAAAATAAGAATCCGGCAATATTACTTTTTGATATGTATGCTTTTGAAATCATGCTGTATGCATTTGCCGTCATCTTAGGTACAGTCACTCAGCCACAAGAACAAGCAGTTTCTATGGTTGCTTTTTTGCTTACGGTGCCGCTCCTTTTTACAGACAAGCCTCTTCGAATGATTTGTAGTATTGGCTTTGGTGTTGTTCTTTTTATCCTCATAGCGATAAAGGTCAAAGACGAGTCCGTGCTTTTTGTTGACATTGTTGATGTTGTAGTGTTTGGTATTTTAGGAGCCATCCTGGGCACCTATGCAATGAAATTGAAATGCCAGAGATTACTGTTTGCCCGTAAGGTTGCGATATTAAGCGAAACAGATATGTTAACGGGTCTTAGAAATCGTAATGCCTATGCGCAAAGGCTACACGATTATGCATCACTGGAAAATTGTGAAATCGCAAGTGTTTATGTAGATGTGAATGGGCTTCATGAAATCAATAATACAAAAGGACATGCCGCGGGAGATCAGATGCTCCGCTATGTAGGAAAAACCATACAGAATGAATTCGGTGAAATGAATTCATTTCGTATAGGCGGTGATGAGTTTGTCGTTTTGCTTACCGATGAATCGGAAGATAGGATAAGAGCGAAAATTGAGCAAATAAGAAAACAGGTCGAAAAAGAATCTTATCATGTTTCTATAGGATGTTCTGTTGGAAACACATCAGATAAAAATATATCATCCTTGATTGCTGAAGCAGAAAAACGAATGTATGAAGATAAACGATTGTATTATCAGAATAGTGGCATAGATAGAAGAGCAAGAATATAGCTGCGTAAGCCACATTGTCAGCTTTTTTGTGTGGTGTGAGCTATGGATTCCTTCTCGAATATGACTGGAATATTTATGTCCTTGAGTTCTCTGATGTATTTCAGACAGTCCAGAGTGTTTCGGGCAAATCGGCTGATGGACTTGGTGATAATCATGTCGATGTTTCCGGCCTCGCAGTCGTCAATCATACGGTTAAAGTCCTCACGTTTTTTGTGTTGGTGCCGGAAATACCATCATCGGCGTAGATAACGGCAAATTCCAGTTTGTCGAACTCAAAAATATTATTAAATGAAAAGGTAGAGTGTATAGAGAAATCTATATGCTCTATTTTTTTGCCCATTTTAAAAAAGTGATTAAAAAACCATTGACATTTTGTTACGGGCGCGGAAGAATTGGGATCGTTGATCGCCGCGACCTGCGCGCGGCGATCAACTCTTCTCGCGCAGCGAGTGTCGAGCCGTAGGCGAGGCACAGAGCGGAGTGGAAACGCTTCAAAAGGCAGGCCTTGGCCTGACTTTTGCGTAGTTCACAAACTGTTTACACTGCCTCCTATTGACAATGGGAAATGTCGGTGGTACACTGCGTTTAGCACTCGGTGGAAAGGAGTGCTAAAGCTACGAAAGGAGCGCGGCGTATGGACTTGACCGAGCGCAAAAAGCAGATTCTCAAGCGCGTTGTCGAGGATTACATCGCCGCGGCTGAGCCGGTCGGCTCCAAGGCGCTGGCCGAGGAGATGGGCGGTTCGGTGAGCTCCGCGACCATCCGCAACGAGCTTGCGGATCTGGTCGAAATGGGCTACCTTGAGCAGCCGCACACGTCCGCCGGACGCGTGCCGTCGCCGAAAGGTTACCGCTTGTACGTCAACGAGCTGATGGAAAAGCGCGAGGTCTCCGAAACAGAAGCGGAGGAGATCAACGAGCAGCTAAAGTCCAAGCTCAGCGGCACGGACAGCGTGATCGCCAAGGCGGGGCAGATGGTGTCGAGCATCGTCAATTACCCCGTGTACAGCGTGACGGGCGGACGGCGCGAGGCGAGCGTCAAGCGCTTCGAGCTCATCGCGGTCGATGAAATGAGCTTCATCGTCGTGGTGATGGGCGAGGATAACCGCGTGAAGAGCCAGCTCCAGCGCTCGGACCTCCCGTTCGACAGCCAGCGGCTTGCGGACGTCAAGGAGCTTTTGAACACGCACTTCACCGGCCGGAGCGCCGATGAGATGAGTGCAAGGCTGATGAGCCTTTCCGAGCAGCTTTCGCCCGAGCTATTTTTAGTGGTGTCCAAAGCGGTCGAATATGCGATCGGTGTGCTCGAGCAGAGCGCGCAGCGCAATGTGGAGACCGCGGGCGCGAGCCAGATCTTGAAAATGCCTGAGTACCGAGATGTCGACAAGGCGCACGATCTCGTGACATTCCTTGTGGATAACAAGGAAGAGCTTCCCGTGCCGGATGACGGCGCGCCGCTCAAGATCCTGATCGGGCCGGAAAACGTGAACGAGGCGCTCAAGGAAACGAGCGTGGTCGTCGCCAGCTACGATATCGGCGACGGGATGCGCGGCCTCGTCGGTGTGGTGGGTCCCACCAGAATGGACTACGCCACCGTGACGGCGCGGCTGAGTTATTTTGCAGACAGCCTGACGCGGATGTTCGGCAAGAACGAGCTTCCGCCCAGGGAAGAAGATAAGGAGTAAGAAATGGGTAAGAAAGACAAGCAGAACGCGGCGGAGAGCACACCGGAAAAGAACACGGCGCAGCAGCCGACAGCAGACGAGGCGGCCAAGACCGCAGAGACTGCCAAGGCTGACGAGACCGCCGAAAAGAGCGCGGAGCCCGAGACCTTCACCGTCACACGCGAGCAGATGGAGAAGATGGAAGGCCTTGCCAAGTCGCTTGCCGACGAGCAGGACAAATACCTGCGCCTTGCCGCCGAGTACGACAACTACCGCAAGCGCACTGCGAAGGAAAAGGAAAACCTTTACGCTGATGCGAAGATCGACACGATCAAGGCGCTGCTGGGCGTTTACGATAACCTCGAGCGCGGCCTTGCCCAGTATGGCGACGAGGAGTCGCCCCACCGCAAGGGCCTTGAAATGGTGTTCAACCAGTTCAAAGAGAGCCTCAAAAAGCTGGGTGTTGAAACGATGGACGCCGTGGGTCAGCCCTTTGACCCTGAAAAGCACAACGCCGTGATGCATGTGGAAGACGAAAACTACGGCGAAAATACCGTGGTCGAGGTGCTTCAGCAGGGCTTCACGCTGGGCGATAAGGTGCTGCGATTTGCCATTGTAAAAGTGGCCAATTAAAGTGCAAATTCCGCGCGGAAGCGCGAAATGATAAATTTATTTCGTTAACAAAAAAATTAAGATAGATCTTAGGAGGACAACATTATGTCTAAAGTTATCGGTATTGACCTTGGTACTACCAACTCTTGTGTGGCCGTGATGGAAGGCGGCGAAGCCGTCGTCATCCCCAACGCCGAAGGCAACCGCACCACCCCGTCCGTCGTCGCGTTCAGTAAGACCGGCGAGCGTATGGTCGGTCAGGTCGCAAAGCGTCAGGCCATCACCAACCCCGAGAACACCGTCGCTTCCATCAAGCGTTTCATGGGAAAACGATACGACGAAGTCCCCGAAAACGACCGAAAAACTGTCGCTTACGACACTTGCGACCAACTCAATGGCGACCTCGGCGTGCGAATCGATGGCAGAATATACAGCCCTAGCGAAATCTCCGCGCAGGTTCTGTCGAAATTCAAAACACAAGCCGAACAATATTTGGGACACCCCGTCGATGAAGCCGTCATCACCGTACCCGCATACTTCAACGATGCTCAACGACGAGCCACACAAGTCGCGGGCGAAATCGCCGGACTCAAAGTTCGACGCATCATCAACGAACCTACGGCCGCTGCCCTCGCCTATGGCGTCGACAAAGACAAAGACGAAAAAGTCGCCATCTACGACTTCGGCGGCGGCACTTTCGACATCTCCATCCTCGAAATCGCCGAGGGCGTCATCGAAGTTCTCTCCACAAACGGCGACGCACACTTGGGCGGCGACGATATCGACCAAGCCATCGTCGATTACCTCGCACAACAATTCGAACGCGAAAATAACATGGACATCCGTGGCGATGCCCTCATCCTTCAGCGACTCAGAGAAGCCGCCGAAAAGGCAAAAATGGAACTCTCCTCGATGGTTCAAACCGAAATCTACCTACCATTCCTCACCGCCGACCAATCGGGACCAAAACACCTCCGCGCTCAATTATCTCGCGCACAACTCGACGCCATGATGATGCCTCTCGTCGAACGAAGCCTCGAATGCTGCAAACGCGCTTTCGAAGACGCAGGACTCAAACAAAGCGACATCGCTGAAGTCCTACTCGTCGGCGGTTCCACCCGCATTCCTCTCGTCCAACGCGAAGTCGAACGCTATTTCGGGAAAACCCCAAACCATACCCTAAACCC
>OGRD01001067.1_pt1 | contig 11627 bp, 12 predicted proteins | sample 1553441 | NCBI WGS metagenome assembly OGRD01 (sample SAMEA2580106, study PRJEB22360) | human gut metagenome | biome: human gut; feature: human-associated habitat; material: faeces | place: Denmark | collected 2008/2010
TTTTGCGGAAATAGCTCAGTTGGTAGAGCGCAACCTTGCCAAGGTTGAGGTCGCGGGTCCGAGTCCCGTTTTCCGCTCCAAAACAGACGATTAAATCCTTACGGCAAGCTAATCAGTGAGTTGTGAGGATTTTTCGTTTGTAGCGGTTAACGAGTTGCTAACTGATCTTTTGCGCCGTATTGCACGGTATCTTACCTTGAAAAAGAACTCATATTGCAAATATTAAATCAATACCCGATTCTTTTTCGGGATGCGGAATCATAGTGCAACTCCTCTCGGCAATAAAGGTAGAGACTGTTCAGTAAAGACGCATTCTGTTCGGCATCCGGCTCCATGTTGAGAAGATAATCGGCGGTATATTTGCGGATGACGTTTTCGATCTGACCGCCGCTCAGGTCGAACATGCGGGATAGTTCTTCGACTTCGGTAATTTTTAACGACGGCAGCATCGTTTGCCAAATGGCACGACGGGTCTCGAACGCCGGGCGACAGAATTTGATTTTGTAGGGGAATCGGCGATCGAAAGCCGGATCAAGGTTTTGTGTTAAATTAGTGGTAGCGATCAGGATGCCGTCGAGTCGTTCGATCTCCTGCAATAGGATATTCTGCATCGCATTTTCGGTCTGGTCGAGAGAGCCGCCCGTCGTCGTACGTCGGCAGCTCAATACGGCATCCGCTTCGTTGAACAACAGAGTCGGAGCTGGATCGCAGTCGCGCACATAACCGCGATAGCGGTCGAAAATCTCTTTGATGCGTTTCTCGCTTTCGCCGAACCACATGCTTTTTGTTTCCGAAATATCGACCTGCATAATATCCCGGCCGCTTTGCCGTGCTAATTGATAAACCGACTCGGTTTTCCCCGTGCCGGGCGAACCGTAAAACAGGCAGGCGAAACCCTGACGCATACCGCTTTGCTGTAGCCGCTGCCTGACGGCATTGAACCGCTCTGCTTCGAGTAAAAGCCTCAGCTGGTGGATTTTCGCCTGCTCCCCGGGATTGAACCAGAGTTTTTTCGGAGTAAGGCTGGAAGCTATAATCAACTCTCTCCGGCTGCGCGGAGACTGTAATTGGATCAGGATTTCGGAAAAGAGCGTAGTTTTCGTTTTGCCGGTCAGGCGGAACGCTTCTCGGCTGCCGAACATGCCGCTGTCCGGGGCATTTCCCAGGATATTTAGGTCGAACAGCTCGTTATAACGGGCCAGCAACGCGTCTTTCTCACAACGCGCAGCCCATTCGTCATCGAAAAGTATCTCTATGTCATGCCAGCCGATATGGTCGTCCCGGTTGTTTACATAAAGATTGCAGCATTGTGCAAAGACAAGCGTATCCCAAATATGGAGAGACTGTACAAATTCTCGAAACCGGCAGCAAAATTCCAACTGCTGATTTCGATCAATTAATTGTTGCAACTCTTCGGCGAGTTCCGTTTGCGACATCTCCTGCTGGGATGTGTAGCTGATTAATTTCCCCCAGTCGCACGAGAAATTGGTCGATCGTAAGGCCGCAGATCGGGGGCGGAGTGAATTTCTTTCCGGCCTGCAACGCTTCGAGTACCATTTTCGGGACGCGATAGGTGTCCGGTTCGGCCGATCCGCTACGCCGTCGGCGAATAAGCTGCCGACGGATTAATTCCTCGAAATCGGCCGCATGGTTCAGCAACTCGACTTTGCGACAGCCGAGAAATTCGGCAAGCTGCTTCAATACGATTTTCCGGTCGTCCGACAACTCAATCAATACGGCGAACAGCATCGTCTGCACGGGCGTCAGATCGAGTCGCCGCCCCAAGCGTTCGAGGAGATGTGCCGCATTGCCCCAGAAATCGTCCGATAAGCGTGAACCATTTGCCAACTGCACCACTTCGCAGATATCCTGCATCAAAGTTCGTTCTTCCATAATTTCATTGCTTTTCGGCGAAGTTAGGGATGTGATATGCGAAAAAATGGCATGGGCGGTTGTGTATGCAGCTCTTTTTGCAACTGTTCCAAAGCATAACCGACTATAAAAATTCGGTTTTGCCGCGGCGAATACAGGCGAAACGGTTATTGCCCCGCTGGTTTATGGGCAGGATCGCATCGTAGACGAGCGGCCGCACCCAGTCATCCCCGGCGGCCGCACCCATTCGCCGAGTCGGTTCAGCAAACCGTATTTTCGTTGCCGGCCGATAATGTTGAATTGCCCGTGATGGCGGGTCAACACATCGTATTCCGCCGGAATAATGATTTTCCCGTCCCGGTCGAGTAATCCGAATTTCCCGTTGCGGCGAATTCGTACCAGACCGATACCGTACCGATCCGCACGTTCGCAGTCGAGCGGAATCAGGCGCCGGGGATGGATTCGTAACAGTGCATACCCGGCCGCATCGCAGACGATTCCCGTCCGGTCGTCGAGCCGTTCCGCATATCGCCACTGGGCCGTTGTGAGATGCACGCCCTGTTTGGTCTGAAAGCCCATTTTCCCCGCTTTCCAGTAAATATCCAGCATTGTCGTTTCTTTTACTGCAAAATAAAAGTTCCGCTATGCGAAAAAGTTGCACAGCGGAGTGTAAAAACGGATTCGGCCCGGCTATTTCACGAGGAAATCTATCCCGTCGATCGTTTGTGAAGCCGTAACGATTTTCGACCGCAGTTCGTCGCCGATATCGAGCGAGGCGAAATCGGAACCTTTATCCCGATGGATCGGGAGGATCGCTGTACGCGGAGGAATCGTGCGGCAAACGGCGGCCAGCGTATCGGTTGTCGCATGTCCCGATGTATGCACGTATTCGAAGTGCGGAAACCGGGCGACGAATGCCGCCAGATCCGGATTATAGGCTTCGTGCGTCGGAAGAATGTAGCCGCGAAACATCGAATAGATCAATAGGGTTTCATCCGGATTCAGTTCCGGCAGCAGCGAGTCTGCCCACCGCCGATACTTGGGGCTGGTCCGCAGCAACATCGTGAATCCCGTATCCAACATCCATTTCCGCAGTTTTTCATTCCGTTCGTCGGAACCGTAAACCTTGTGATCGAATTTGAAAAGCGGGCTTTTCACCCCGGCATGACCGGTGAATGATTCCAGAATCCGCTGTTGATAGCCGTCGCATACGAACGGACGGTTACGCATTTCCCGATTTGCCTGGTGAAAAGTCGCCAGCCGGTCCATATCCGTCGAGGAGCAGAGTACGAAGACGTTTTTGTAGCGTTTCATCAACTCGACAGCCTGTCGTTTCAGGTCGTTCTCGTGGACGATTTTCTTCTCGTTGCGGTCGAGCATCGTTCCCTCGGTAATCAATACGTCGATACCTTGCGGTGCGATGTATTTTTCGAGTGTCGGCAGCAGTCCTTTTCCCAGATAACCGTGCTGCCGGAAATCGCCCGTATGCAGAATCCGTTTGCCGTCGGCCTCGATGAGAAACATATAGGCGTCGGCTGCCGAGTGACTGACGAAATAGGGCGTAACCCGAATATCTTTTCCGACCCGTATGCGACGGGCGGGTTCATAGGTCTTGAATCGCTCTAATGCCGTCAGATCGGCTTCCCGTCGCTCTTTTTCGCCCGGGACATGCGTCAGGTGTTCCAGCCGGATGCGCATTACGGCTTTGGCCAACGGTCCGATATATTGGTCGACTCGCTCCGGCACATGCCGGAATAAATCCACGTGATCGCCGTGGTAGTGCGTGTAGAATACCGCATCGCATCCCTCGCACAGTCGTGCAATGGCCCCGGCATTGTCGAACCGGTCTTCCGACGGGCCGTTGCCTTTGGGAAGGTTATGTCCGAGATCGATCAGGATTTTCGACCGGGCGGTTCGGATTTCGGTGATGCATCCGCCGATCTGGTCGATGCCGCGATGGATGGTTATTTGCATAAAAGATTCAGGTTTTCGTCTTTAACCTTTATATCGCGTATATCTTCATAAATTCTCGGATAGTTATCCTTAATATATTCAATAACACGGTTATACTTTTGAGGATAGCAGCTGCTATGCATAATCCGATGACAAATAATCAATTCGGGCATAAATCGATTCTGTATTTCAGGGATAGTCCAATCGGGATTGATTAAGCCGAGGCGTTTTTTTTGCTCGATCATAGATCGAATATTCTCTTTTAGTTCTTCTTTGTTGAATGATTTGAATAATTGATGGTAAAGACCTATTTGAAAAGGACTCATATATATCCCCGATGTATTGGATCCTTTTTTCAACTCCATTAAATGGATGTATCCGTCTTTGTCCAATACGATTAAATCCAGTTCATTTCCTAAAATGCCATTTTCATCGGCTTTACCGAAATCCTTCGGGTATTTTTTTTGCAGATCATTCTTTGCGTTCTTATAATATTCGCGTTCCGAATTGAAACGTTGGCCTTTTTCGGACTGTCCGCCGTCATATCCGATTACTGCTTCCTTGTCTACGATAACCAATGCAGACGTAGATTCGGATAAAAGGCCGTATTTCCGTTGTATGGCATTCTGATAAAACCCCTCGCTTCCCGCTTCGGTTGCTATTTCTTCTTTATAATACCGGGTAAATTCAGGGGTTTTCTCGATCTGGCGACGAACTTTCTCAATGTCGTCCTCGCATAATTGCTCCAATGAAACTTTCGGGTCGGAGTACATTGCTATATATTTATCGGCTGCGTCCCATTTGAAATTCCCATATTTTTGTTTTTTGCTTATGGGTCGGTATATTCGGAGAATTCGGGACAATCCTCGATAAACAGAGCAAAACTCCATACTCTTATTACGTCCAATCAAAATGTCCAGATCCTCGTGTTTTTTGACGTATGGAATAATCCAGGAGAAATGTCCGCTTTTTAGTAAATCCTCAAAATCAGTTGAGATTGTGCGATTATAATACATATTGATTTAAGTTTTAAGATTTTTCTTTCAAAGATATAGATTCATTTCAAGATCTCGACAACTTGATCCAATGTTAGCAATTCGGGACTGTTCGATACGGAATGTGCTTGGATAATATGTTTTATTGCTGCGCGGAAGGCTCCGAACTCACCGCCACTTATTCCGGAGGTAACCGTACCGCAATCGAGGCAGTGTACCGAGTGGAAACTCATTCCGCTCATGGGCGAACCGCTGAAACTGAAAACAAGCGACCGCCCCTTGCATTTCGGGCATGGTTTGCAAAAGGTGTTCGGATAGTCTATCCATGCCTTAACAAGTATTCCCAGGCAAATTTTTCCGAAGCCATAGACCCTAAGCGGCGTTTCGGTAACGAAGAGCTTAGGCTCGGAGAGAATCTGTTCCCGATGATGCCAGAAGAGAGGAATATGCTCCGAGTAGACCTTCCATAGATGTTTTCCCGCCTTACGCCGCTGCTCTTCGCGTGCGTGTCCGAACCAGATGCAGTAAAGACTCTCCGGGATGAGCAGGCGGTTTTGCAGGTCGAAAGTCAGCCCGTTGTCGGTAATCAGCGACCTGTGGATGCAAACCTGCAACTGCTCTTCGTTTTGCAACGTGTATTCGTTCCCGTCGTATCGGACGATCGGAACGGCAATCGCCGCCTCAGCCGGTTTTTGCCGGTTCGTTTTTGCAGTCATCTCTTTAATTTAAACGATTCAAAATCTCAATCGCTCGCCGTGCGCCCTCTTTCGTGATGCCGCGCTCGGGATCGATATGGATAAAATTCGGTCGCTGTTCGGGTAAAATATCCGGTTCGTCATCCAGAATGACGTAGCGGTATCCTTCGGATGTATGCTCAAGCAGCCAATGCTTGATCTCGTTGCCTTTGCCGATGAACATTTCGGGATCGTCGAAGTCGGGGTTTATTGCCCGGATTTCCTCGGCTGTCATACACTCTTCCGTGATGTCGATCATTCGACCGGGCAAACGGCGCTCGCGCCACATCTCCGCCATACGTTCCGCACCTTCGAATTTCCACGACGAGGAGATAACGACCGATGCCCCTGTTGCGTCGATGATCGTGCCCAGATTGGCGACCGATTCGGGGTCGAACAGATAGCCGTATTTATCCGACAACGGTTTGCCGGCTCTTTTCAGCGCGGCAATATGCCGCCCTGTATTGAGTACGCCGTCGAAATCGAGAAAGATCATACGCCGCTTATGCCGTGAATAGAGAAGGTTCATCTTGTCGATGATCCGCTCTGTTTCATTTCGCACGGCGATCGGCGACAGTACCTCGATATCGATGTGCTGCGCCAATACGGTCCGGTAAAACTCGTAAGTAGGAGCGACCCGATATTCGAAATCGGCATAATCGGCCGTCGTTTCGATCTCCTGTTGCGAATCGTGCAGGGGCAGTGTCCGCAAGTATTTCGGCCCGTCGCCGTAGGCGCGGATCCGGATCGTACAGGGTTTGATGTCGTCGTAAACAGCCACGCCGAAGGCGCCGGACAGATAATCCCCGGGATCGAGATCGGCGGGAGGCGTAAAACGCTTTTCGGTCAACCGAACCGCCTGCATCCGATCGAGTGCGTAGAGTTTGATTTTCGCTTCATGCGGTTTGTCGGCATAGAGATGCCAGCGGCGTTCGTAGAGTTTGACGAAAAGCGGGCGGAGCGTCAACTCAAACGGCGTGTCCCCGTAAAACGGCTGGTAGGTAACGCCGATCTGCCGGTTCTCGCGCATCGCCTCCAAAATATCGGTCAGAAAACTTTTCGACGAGGGGATATTCTCTACCAGTATGCGACTGCGCAGCGATTGAGTCTCGCGCAGCATATTGCTAACCGAGAAGCTGTCGAGCAGCCAGTTCGCCATGCTGTCGCGTTGCAGATCGTCGCTGTTAGTGATGCTGTTAGTGATATAGTAGCGGTTCGTTCGGTCGTCGCAGGCGATGCGAATGCCGAATAGTTCCTCGATCGCCTCGCGGTGGTTGTGAAATGTTCGTAACGCGAGCCGCTTTCCGCCCGACAGCGTACTGCGCTGCCAGCGTTCGTTGATTTCAGCGAACGTAATCGGCCCAGCCCGACGGATCGTGTCGGCCAGCCAAATGTACTTTTTGAAAAGATCCGATGCCATACTCTTTGATTCCTCTGACAAAGGTAGTAAATCGATATGCCAAATTATTGCATAGGGTAAATATATTTAATTTCCAATGCTATATTTATTTCCTTTGTTTTGCCTTGGTTCGATATTTATCCCGATTTTCTGATAGAACTCCTTTCTTTGCTGTTTGAACCACTTGCTGTCGTCTTCTCCGTTTATGGTGAATCGGAATCCGCGGGGCCGTCCTCGTCGGGTTTGAGTTGCAGGACGACATCGCTGGCCCTTAACGTATGATTATACCTTATCGAGTGCAGCTCTCCCGTGTATCGGTAAGGCTGCATCGTAAATAATGTTTTGGTTCCCTCCTTGTCCAGTCCGAGGTTCTTACAATAGTTTTCCCATTTCAACAGCCCCTTTACATACGGACACAGATCATCGATGCACATCGATGCTTTCACGACCTGTCGGACTTCCTGTTTAAGATCGGCGATCCCTTTATCGTGCCTGGCCTGTATCGTCACTATTTCCCGTTGCAGGCTCTTAATACTTTTTGTCTTTGGCCTTTATCTCGTCCCGTAAGTCTGCGATCTGCTTTTGATACCTCGCGTGCTTCGGATCGTGGAATAATGCCCCGATGCGTTCGACGGCTTTCGTCGTGGTGTCCAGTTTCGGACGCTCTATAGCTATTTTTATCGAAGAGATGAATAGGAAGGAACAAAACCGTTTTTCCCGTATTTCGTTTATGCATCGGCTTTTCGGCTTGATAGCGATAAATGCGAAGGTGATTCATCTTAACGATTCTTCGAAATATTCACGTTGCCGGTATTTAAAACATAATGATTTTAAGATAGTGAGAACGGTTTATTTTACAATATTTTTATGCCGATAATAAATAATTTATTGTATATTTGTGTTATAACTTCTATGTTTCATTTATGAAATCGCACTTTAAAAAGCTCCTTAAAGGAGTCATCGTTTCGTCCATGGCAACCTTGGCGAACACTTATGGAGCTGAAGCGATGCCGACCTACCGGTTTTCAGACAATCCGCCCGACGATGTTTCGGACGAATATGACAGATCTTCTAAAAACGAAAGCGTTAAAATGCTGTTGCATCTGAATTCAGACGATACCTATACTTTGGCAGGACATCGGAGTCACAGCTCACATCGCAGCCACAGTTCGCACCGGTCACATAGTTCTCATCGATCGGGATCATCTCATTATTCCCATTATTCGTCCACTACTACATCCGGTAATACGTCGTCATCGACCGTGTCGCCAGCCGACTATATCCTCGGATCGAGAACATTATCGATAAATTCCTATGGTGCGGATGTCAAAGCATTGACCGATTTGTTGATCAAACACAAATACATCGCACGATCGTCCGTCAATACGAACTATTTGGGTTATGTAGTCTACGATTCAGATGTCCGAAGTGCAGTCAGGGCTTTCCAGAAAGATGCAGGTTTATCGCAGGACGGTATTGCCGGAAATGCCACGATTGCCAAATTGCGAACATGGATTCCGAAGATCTACAATCTGGGTGATCGGGTACTGGAGCGGGGAATGCGGGGTACGGATGCAACTCAACTGAAAAATATTCTCATTGACAAAGGTTTTCTCGAAAAACCCTTTGCCAAGGGAGAGATATTGTTCGACGACGCGATGGAAACTGCATTGAAGAAGTTCCAAGATAGTATAGGTATAGATGCTACGGGAAAAGTCGATATGCAAACATTTTATTTTCTGAAAAAGTAAAATGACCGACATTGAATTAAATCCGCAGGGCGAGGTCGTGCTCGATGTCGATAGGTCGATTTATGACGAATCCGTTATCGATAAAGTATTGTATTGGTGGGGAGGCGATTATGTAATCACCCGGCGAAATATCCCCGGTACGACCATTCAGACGATCGTTTTCTCTGCCCCGAATCCGATCACGCAGGAGACGTTCGATAAAATGCGGCAAAAATTGAGCGCCGATTTTGTCGATTATAAAAACCGGGCGATCATTGCTTCGGAAACCCGAGACCTGCGAAACCTTCTTTACGCCAAGGCTTTTGCCAACAGCGACGATTTTGTCGAGTTCGAGTTCAACGATTGACGATGTATTATCTACTTCCGTTCCGGTTTCATGTTTTTCGTGATCAGGAGTTGTTGACCAATGATCTCGGAGACTATCTGCTGGTGCCCCGAGGCAGCGTGCAGCGCATTGTCGACCGGGAGGTGCTTTCAGAAGAAGAATTGTATAAAGACTTGGTGGCTTCATTCTTTATCTCAGAAAAACCATTACCCCGCCTGATTGATACGATGGCCGTCCGTTTGGCAACACGCAAGGCATTTCTCGACCATTTTACCGCACTGCATATTTTTGTATTGACACTTCGCTGCAATCAGAACTGTATTTATTGCCAGGCATCCAGTCAGGAAAGTTGCCGGAATGAGTATGATATGAGCGAACAGACGCTCCTGCATGCCGTCGATCTGATGTTTTGTTCTCCGTCTCCCAGCCTCACTATGGAGTTTCAGGGAGGAGAACCTACGTTGGTTCCTCATCTTATCCGGCGGGCCATCGAGTATGCCGAGGAGAAGAATCGGACAGAGAACCGTGAAATCACGTATGTAGTCTGCACCAACAGCGTCAATCTGACGGATGAACTGCTTGATCTGTGCAAACGATCCGGCGCAGTTATCTCGACCTCGCTCGACGGCCCGCAGTTTCTGCACGACCACAACCGAGGGAAAACGGACAGCTATCAGCGCGTTGTCGCCGGAATTACGAAGGCTCGCGAAGAATTGGGCGAAGGCCGGGTTTCCGCATTGATGACGACCTCGGAGTATTCGCTCGACTACCCGCAGGAAATTATCGATGCTTATCGGGGAAACGGATTTCACAGTATCTTCATTCGGGCGCTCAATCCTTACGGACTGGCGAAAGACAATGCCGATTGGACTGCTTATTACGATCGTTTCATTGAATTTTACAAACAGGCGCTGGATTATATCATCGAACTCAATAAATCTGGCGAGATGTTCGTCGAGGAGTTTGCAACGCTGATCTTGCGTAAGATTCTGACGCCTTTCCCGATCGGATTCGTCGACCTGCAATCTCCAGCCGGAATTATCAACGGTGTAGTCGTGTATAATTATGACGGATATGTCTATGCTTCCGACGAGTCCCGAATGCTGGCCGAATTTCGGGATTATACATTCCGGTTGGGATCGGTAACGGATCGCTACGAAGATTTGTTCTACGGCCGCAAGGCGCAGGAGATTTCCCGCCTATGGGCGACGGAATGCGTTGCCGGTTGTGCCGATTGCGCTTTCCAGTCGATTTGCGGGGCAGATCCGGTACGCAACTATTCCACACAGGGCGATATGTACGGATTCCGACCGACCTCGACTTTCTGTCGGAAACATCGGGCGATCATCGAACATATCCTCGGGCTGCTGGCTGCTCGTCGGAAAGAGGTATTACCCATTTTTAAAAGCTGGATCACGGGAACAAGAGGATAATGAGGGATACGATCGACATAAATTCCAACGACAATGCGCTGTTCATCACTTCGCAGTGCAACAACCGTTGCCTCATGTGTTGTCAACCGCCTTTATTGCGAAACGATCTCGACGGCTATTTTCAAAAGAACATGGCTCTGATCGACTCTGCTCCGCAGGAACTGCGGTCGATCGGAATCACGGGAGGTGAGCCGACCCTGCTCGGCGACCGACTGTTCGAGCTGCTTCGCCATATTCGTACGAAACTGCCGGAAACCGAAATTCACCTGTTGACAAACGGACGGGCATTCGCCGACAAGGAGTATGCCCGAAAACTTGCCGGGTGCGGTACGGAAAAAATACTTCTCGGCATTCCGCTCCATTCCGATTATGCGGGCGACCATGATGTTATTACGCAGGTCAAAGGCTCTTTCGAGGAGACGATGCTCGGCTTGTATAACCTCGGACGCCATGATATCGGAATCGAATTGCGGGTAGTCATTACCCGGATGAATTATCGCCGGTTGCCGAAACTGCCGGATTTTATCTATCGCAACTTGCCGTTCGTCGAATTCATTTCGCTGATGGGATTGGAATACACGGGCTATACGATCAAAAACAGGGAAGCTGTCTGGATCGACCCGATGGATTATCAGGCCGAACTCGCGCAGGCGGTTTTGGAACTGCGGGACTGGCGTATGGACGTCTCAATTTTCAACCTGCCGCGGTGCGTTCTCCCAGAAGAGCTATGGCCCTTTGCCCGCAAATCCATATCGGACTGGAAAACCAAGTATCTCGATATTTGTCAGGGATGTATGGAACGTCAGGAATGTTGCGGGTTGTTCGCTACGTCACGAGCACAAAGCAGAGGCTTAAAAGCACTATAATTCAGGAGAAATGAAATAAAGTTTTTCATCAAATGGTAAAGGAATGTCGAGATATCGCTCGTCCGTGACCTGCATCGGCGTATTGAACGCCGCCAGAAAACGGCCCTCGCCCCGGTCGATTTTATCCTTGTTGTAATAAAGAGCACCCGTCGGTGTGGCCCCGGAGGTTATCCGCGCGACCATAGCTCGTAAAGTTCGCGGCTGAGCGCGATGACCTGCTCGGAAAGGGCTTTCAGCTCGCGCGTGCGGCGCTCCAGAAGGAGCACTTGTCGCGGAATCGCCGTGTGCGAAAAATGCGT